>OCZU010000845.1_pt1 | contig 20609 bp, 17 predicted proteins | sample 1539001 | NCBI WGS metagenome assembly OCZU01 (sample SAMEA3539306, study PRJEB22396) | soil metagenome | biome: tundra; feature: field; material: soil | place: USA | collected 2010-05 | depth 0.15 m | reverse complement strand
CACTGCCAATGGACGAATCGGCACTCGGCCGGGAGCAGCTTAACCCCGAATTCACTGCCTCTTAACCATTCTGTAACACGGCCGCTGGTACCTTGAAATCGGGACGCGCACCCGCCGTAGTGCCGGTAACGGTAGCGCCGGCGGGCTTGCCACTGGTCCGGAGCGGGCCGTTACTTCATGAAAAAAATCCTCTTGATCGAAGACGATGCCGACCTCTTCTCACTGTTGAAGTACAACCTTGAGAAGGAGGGTTTTTCGCTGACCGGATTGCAAACCGGAAAGGGAGCGTTGGACCTTTGCCGGCAGGTGCGGCCGGATCTGATTCTGCTGGACATTATGCTGCCGGATTCCGACGGCCTGGACGTCTGCAAAGGTATCCGCAAAGACCCCGACCTGGCCTCCACGCCGGTAATCTTCCTGACGGCTCGCGCTTCCGAAACGGACCGCATCGTCGGTCTGGAGATCGGCGCAAACGATTACGTGGTGAAGCCGTTCTTCGTACGCGAGCTCATCGCCCGGATCAAGCTGCAGTTTCGGGGCGCGCTCTGGGCCCAGGCGGCTCCCGCGCGGATCCTGGAAGCCGGCGGTCTGGAACTGGACCCCAGCAGCCGCCAGGTCCGGCTGAACGATATGCCCCTGGCGCTCACCGCCACCGAGTTCCGCCTGCTGGAGTTTCTGATGAGCCGTCCCGGAGTGGTCTTCAGCCGCGAGCAATTGCTCAACGCCGTGTGGGGCCAGGACCGTGCCATCACCGACCGGGCCGTGGACGTGTACGTTCTGCGCCTCCGCCAGAAGATCGAACGGGACCCGGCCAGCCCGGTCCTGATTCATTCCGTCCGCGGCTTCGGCTACACCTTCGAGCCCCGCCGTGCCATGGCGACGGCGTAGGGCCGGGCCTTGACCGGCCGAGTTTTCAGTCACCGATTTACGAAATATTCTTAAATACATGCTATGAAATGGCTTATCCAAGGAATTCCGATCCCTGCCGGCTCGGTTTTTGCCGTGGCTGCATTACCATGGGATTGTGTGGGCGGGGTTGGATGATGTGCAATGTCAAGGTTGGAGTTTCACGGAGCCGAAGAGGCGCCGCATCGATCGATGCGGTTAAATTCCGATAAGTCGCTTGTTTCCCGCAAAAGACCCTCCGATTTCCGCATCGATCGATGCGGCCGGTCCCACCGGCAACGCCGCAACGATTACCATAGGGTAGAGTCAACCCCGATGCTTCTGGACATAGCCAAGCTCCCCACGGCCGAGAATTCGGCGATTCATCTCCACCCCACCGACGATATCGCGGTCGCGCGAGTGCCGGTCCCCGCCGGCGCCGAGCTGCGCGTGGACGGTGTCCGTCTGGTGACCCGCGATGCCATTCCGGCGGGCCACAAGCTGGCGCTGCGTACCATCCTGCCCGGTGAGTTGGTGCTGCGCTACGGCCAGACCATCGGCCGTGCCAAGCGCACCATTGAGCCGGGCGAGCACGTCCACACGCACAACCTCTCCTTTGAGGAATTGCACCTGAACTACGAGTTTCCATCGGGGGAGACGCCGCTGCCGCAACCTCGCCGCGACGGCCCTACCTTCCTCGGCTACCTGCGCGAAGATGGCCGCGTGGGCACTCGCAACTACATCGCGGTGGTCGCGGCCAGTAACTGTGCCGCCCACACCGCCGAGACCATCGCCAGGAGCTACGACGACGCAGCCCTGCCGCCCGGCGTGGATGGCGTGGTAGCGTTCCCGCACGGCGAGGGCTGCGCGCACTCCGTCGGTCCCGACCTCGACCAGCTCCGCCGCACCTTGGGCGGGGTCCTGGTGCATCCCAACGTTTCCGCCGCCATCATCCTCGGGCTGGGTTGCGAAACTAACCAGATCGACCACTACCTCGGGCCAGGCGCCCCGTCCAGCGAACGCCTCGCCGGGCTGACGCTGCAATCGAGCGGCGGAACCCGCGGGACCGTGGATGCCTCGCGCCGCCAGATCGCCCGGTTCATCGAGCAGGCGGCCGCGGAACGGCGCGTCGAAATGCCGGCTTCCAAGATCGTGCTGGGGCTCAACTGCGGCGGGTCGGATTCCTTCTCGGGGATCACCGCCAATCCGGCGCTGGGCTACTGTTCGGACCTGCTGGCGGAATTGGGCGGGACCGCGGTGCTCGCCGAAACCACCGAGATCTTTGGCGCCGAGCACCTGCTGGTGAAGCGCGCGCGCAATCGCCGGGTGGCGGAGAAACTCTTAGCCTGCATCCGCGAGTACAAGCGATACATCGGCCGGTTCGACGGCAGCAGCTTCGATGACAACCCCAGCCCCGGGAACAAGGCCGGCGGGCTCACCAATATCATCGAGAAATCCCTGGGGGCGGTGGCCAAAGGCGGCACCTCGCCCCTGATGGAGGTTTACGACTACGCCGAGCGAGTCACTTCGCCGGGCTTCGTGTTCATGAACACCCCCGGCTACGACCCGGTCTCGCTCACCGGCCTCGCGGCGGGCGGGTGTAACCTGATCGCCTTCACCACCGGGCGTGGCAGCGCCATCGGGTTTCCGACCATCCCCGTCATCAAGATTGCCACCAACGGCAATACCTACCGGCGGATGACCGATAACATGGACATCAACGCGGGTGCGATTTCCGACGGCGAAAGAAGCGTGCAGCAGGTAGGCCGCGAGATCTTCGTCCTGGTTCTGGAAGCCGCCTCCGGCCGGCGAACCTGCGCCGAACGGCTGGGACACCAGGAATTCGTCCCCTGGCGCATCGGCCCGGTCATGTAAGTGGGACAGGCCGGGAGGCCTGTCCCACTTTCCATTACAATAGGAACTGCATGTCCAGATCGCTGTCTCTTGCCATCGCCGCCGCGTTGCTGTTTGCCGCGGCCAGCCCCTCTCAGAACGTCCAGAAGAAGTCGGCCCTCGATAAGCCCACCCTGGAAGCGTATGTCCGCCATCTCTTCGTCCTGGATTCGCGCATCACCGTGCAAATCGCCGACCCGAAACCTTCCACCGACCTGCCGGGCTACCAGGAGGTAGCGGTCCGCGCCTCCATGGGAGTCCAATCCCAGGAATTCAAATTCCTGATCTCCAAGGACGGGCAGAAGATTCTCCAGGCGAACGTTTACGACGTCAACAACAATCCCTACAAGAACGATCTCGACAAGCTGAAAACCGACCTGGCCCCCAACATCGGAACGCCGGGTGCGACCGTGGTGCTGGCGGAGTTCAGCGATTTCCAGTGCCCCTACTGCAGTCAGGAGGCCACCATGCTGCGGCAGAACCTGCTCTCGGCTTATCCCAAGCAGGTCCGGCTCTACTTTAAGACCTTTCCGCTGGACATGCATCCGTGGGCCAAGCCTGCGGCCATCGCCAGCCACTGCGTGTACCGGCAAAAGGCCGGCCTTTTCTGGGATTATCACGACTGGGTCTTCGCCCACCAGTCCGAAATCACACCTGAAAACCTGAAGGACAAGGTCATGGAATGGGCCAAGGGCCAAAAGGACCTCGACCCGCTGCAGCTCACCGCCTGTATGGATTCCCAAGCCACGGCAGGCGACGTCGAGAAGACCATCGCGGAGGGACGCGCTCTGGAAATCAACGGAACCCCCACTCTGTTTGTGAACGGCCGGCGGATCCCACAGACAATCGACTGGCCCAGTCTTCGCAGTATCATCGACAACGAAATCGAATATCAGAAAACCGCCAAGAACGCCGGCGAGGATTGCGGCTGCACCCTGGAACTGAACCTCCCGGGCATGCCCCAACAAAAGACCCTGCCGATGGCGCCGCCGAAAAAGTGACGTAAGGGCATTGTGGGGCAGGCGCTTTCGCCTGCCAACCTTGGCCTTCTCTATATGAAACTACTCCCTGTTCTGTATCTTGCTTCGTTAGTCGCCTTCGGCGCAACCGCGACAATCGATCCCAATCTCTACCTGGACGACGTCAAGTTCCTGGCATCCAAGGAAATGCGCGGCCGCGCCACCGGCTCTCCCGAACTCGAAAAGGCGGCCGACTTCATCGCCCGGAAATTCAAGGAGTTCGGCCTGAAGCAGGTGGATGGGAAGAGCTATCTCCAGGCCTTTCCGGTGACCACCAGCGCGCAGTTGGGGAAGTCCAACCACTTCCGCTTCACGGAAAACAACCGCGTCACCTCGCTTGCCTGCCCGGACGATTTCATGCCCTTCCATTTTTCGCCTTCTGCCAGGCTGGCAGGGGCGGTGGTGTTCGTGGGGTACGGAATCACCGCGCCCGAGTACCACTACGACGACTATGCGGGCGTGGACGTGAAAGGCAAGCTGGTGCTCGTGCTCCGTCATGAGCCGCAGGAATTCGATGAGCACAGCGTGTTCGCGGGCCGCAACTACACCAGCCATTCCAAGTTCACCAGCAAGGCCAGCAATGCCAAGATTCACGGGGCCGCGGGCGTGATCCTGGTCAATGATGTGGCGAACCATCCGGGCGAGCCCGGCCAGCTCGAGAAGTTCGGCAGCGCGGAAGGGCCGGAGGATGTGGGCATTGCATTCCTCGAAGTGAAGGAAGAGCGGGTCGTGAGCTGGTTCACCGAAGCGGGCAAGAAACTGGAAAGCGTTGAGGCGGACATCGACAAGGATTTGAAGCCGGAGTCGTTCGCGTTTCCCGATTCGCTGCGGGTGACCGCGGAATTGGACCTCCAGCGCGTGGTCAAGACCGTTCACAATGTGGCCGGCTACCTGCCAGGCCAGTCCGATGAGTACGTAGTCATTGGGGCGCACTACGACCACCTGGGGCTGGGCGGCCAGTATTCGCTGGCGCCCAGCTTGACGGGGACGGTCCACCCCGGCGCGGACGACAATGCCTCCGGTACCGCGGGCGTGATCGAGCTGGCGCGTTGGTTTGCCGCGCAGCCGAAACAGAACCGTGGCATCCTGTTCCTGACGTTTGCGGGCGAGGAGCTTGGGTTGCTGGGTTCGAACTACTACGTCGGCCACCCCGAACTTCCCCTGGAGAAGGCCGTGGCCATGCTCAACATGGATATGATCGGGCGCGTGCGGGATGGCAAGTTATACATAGGCGGAGTGGCCACAGGGTCCAGTTTCCGCGCCATGCTCGATCGCCTCACGCCGAACCATCCTCTGAAGATCGACTATTCCGACATGGGCGAGGCTGGTGGCAGCGACCACACTTCCTTCCTGATCGGCCGCGTGCCGGCCCTGTTCTTCTTCTCGGGCTTGCACAGCGATTATCACAAGCCCAGCGACACGTGGGACAAGATCGACGCGCCGAATGCCGCGAAAGTGCTGGACCTGGTGGCCGACATAACCGGCGCCCTGCGCGAAGCCGCCGAGCGTCCGCAGTTTGTTCGCGTCGCGCCTCCGGCGGGGCACGGGGAGGGCACGGCCGGGCCGGTGAGCTCTTCGTCGGGCTCCGGGTACGGCCCCTATTTCGGCTCGATTCCCGACTTCGGCGAAGGCGTCAAAGGTGTCAAATTCGCGGATGTTCGCGATGGCTCCCCTGCGTCCAACGCGGGCTTCAAGGCCGGCGACATCATGGTGGAGTTCGATGGCAAGCCGATCCAGAACCTCTACGACTTCACCTACGCCCTCCAGGCCAAGAAGCCGGGCGACGAAGTCCGCGTAAAAGTCATGCGCGACGGCAAGCCCGTGGAAGCCGCGGTGGCCCTGACCAAGCGCCAGTAACTGAGTGGGACAGGCCTCCCGGCCTGCCTGGACAGGCCAGGAGGCCTGTCCTACGCCTCCGGCAGCAACTCGTGCAAAAACTGGATCAATTGCGAGGGAAAGAACGGTTTTTTCAAGAACCTCACCTGGCCTGATTTGGCGGCCGCGGGAGGGTCCTTGTAATGTCCCGAGATCAGCAGTACGGAAGCTTGTGGATACAGCTTCAGAACGCGCTCAGCCAGCTTATTCCCGTCCATTTCGGGCATCAGGACGTCGGAGATCAGCAGGTCGACGGGCTGCTGCTGGCAGATCAGCAGCGCCTCCGTGGGCCTGGGAGCCGACAGGACGTTCACGTTGCGCGGCCGGAGCATCTTCTCCACCAGGCGCAGGATTTGCGGATCGTCATCGACGATCAGAACGGTACGGGTGCGGTCGTTCATGCAGAGCTTTGATTCTACCCCGCCCGTGACCATACGCACAGCCGCGGCCAAGGATTTCTGAGACGATACTCTTATGCCCTGCCTGTTGGTTGTGCTCATCCTGGCTTTCCCCCGCGTTGTCTTAGTCCTGATGTACCTCCTCTCCAACTACCTGGACCGCGCTTACCACGGACTCCTCTTGCCGCTGTTAGGGTTCTTCTTCCTACCGATCACCACTATCGTGTATGCCTGGCTGGTGAATTCGCACCGGCCCCTGGATGGTGTGAATCTGCTGATCCTGGTCGTGGCCGTGCTCGTTGACGCTAGCGGCCTGGGAGGAGGCGAATGGCACCGCCGCCGCCGTTGACCGTCGGATGCCTCGCTCCTAAAAAAGCTCCACATTCTCCCCGAATTCGTCGGCTTCCTTAGGCGGGGATCCCGACTGCTCAGCTAGCACGGCTACTGGCGCCGCCCCGGCCACCGCCTTGGTGACACCTTCATGCACATCGCGCTCCGCCTGCATGGTGTAATGCCTCGCGAAATCGGCCAAGCCTCGTTCCAACGTTTCCGAACCATCGCCCGACAAGCCGGACTGATCGCTCTCTCCCATCTCCTTGAGCATCCCCCGCGCGCGGCCGACGGCTTCAGCGAAGAGAGCGTCAACAGAAAAGCTCTTACGAGTCGCGGAAAGGTCTTCGCGAAGGCGGGCGCCGCAGGCGATAATGTGAACGATCTGGGCGAAACCGCGCTCGCTCGACGAGTGCAGCTCCGCAACCGCTATGCGCATCCCTTCCACACAGCCGTCCTGGCTGCCGCGCTCACCGGCAGGCGACGGTCCGCCTTGCCTGGACAAACGGGTGGCCGCCTCGCTCATAGAGCCGAGCGCTTCGACGAGGGATTCGGAACGTTGTCTGGACTCGGATGCCACTTGTTGCATGGTGCCGGCGAGCACGCTGAGGGCATCCCCCTCCGCACCGGTATGGGCGGCTCGGATGCTGGCGTTCAGTCCCATGCGCAGCATCTGGATTTCAATTGCCTGAATCTCTTCAATAGACCTACGCATCCGCCCGATTGTCTCCGACAGGCTGCCACTAGTGACCTGGGTGGCAGCTTCCGCTTTGGCACAGAGGCCCAGACGGGCTAGAATCGCGGTGCATCCCTGTTCCATCTGGAGGAAGAATGAGTCTTTCTCATCCGCGGAAAGGCCCGACAACGTTCGGCTCTCGTCCGCCATCTCCAGCACATGCGTAGCGATGTCATCCAAGCTGCGCGCAATCGACGCGGCCGAACCGGCGAATTTCTCCGCCGCGTCGGCGAGTTGCGACGATTGCAGTGCCACGATGGCCGCCCGATCCCGGCGGCCGCTGGAAATGCCGCCGTTTTCTCCCACGGTTTCGGAACAGAGGCGCCGCAGCATATCGATCACATGCTCAACCTGTTGCCGCGTGATGTCGTGGAACTGAATGGATACGATCAGTCTCGTAAAGAGGTCCGATATTGCGGCATACTGGGCCCCCAATCGAACCGCTGAGTCATGCGCCCCGGTTTGCATGTCGCGGAACGATGAGAGGCTTGCTTGGACCCCGGAGATCAACGAAGGCAGCTCATTCGCCTGCCCTTGTTCGAGCGCGGAGACGTTTTCGAGCGCGCTTTCGATTGGCGGAATCAGCAAGGCCGCGGTATCCAGTGCGTTCTCGACTCTGGCCTGAACATCTGCCGCCAGCGACTTTACCTCGTCGGCCAGGTTGCCGAAGTCGGCGCCTGCCCTACCAAGCCGTGCTGTTTCAATGTGTGTCAGCACTCCAAGTGTACGAAAGGTCGAGACGGTTCCCTTGAACCCTGCCAGGATCCGCTTCAACCGGTCTGCCTCTTGGCGCATGCCGCCCAGGACGCCGTTGCCTTCTTCGGAATGCGCCCCCATCTCAATCGAACGATCGAGAGCGCACGTCAGCGCCTGGGATTCCCGTAGCCCATGCTCTCCCGAGATCAAGTTCGCCAAAGCCGTTAGCTCGGACGAAATCAGATTCACCGCCTCGATGAACTCAGCCAGTTTTCCGCCGATTCTCAAAAAGTCCCGCTCCGTGTCGTGGTTCAGACGATCGAGATCCGCGATCACCTGCCCAAGAGTTTCGGTCCAGGCCTCTCCCTGCCAATCGCTCGCGGCCTCTTTCCGGCGGACCATCGCGCCCACTCGGAGCAGTCTCAGACTCGCGTTCCGCGCAGTCTGCAGCCAAGCGGAAAGTTGCGCCCCTAGCCCTAGCGGCGGAACTCCCGCCCGGCCGTCCGGTTGGTCGGCTAACTGCATGCGGTTCGATCCAAGCTGTGGCACTCCAGCGCATTCAGGACAAGTACCACCCGTCCGTCTCCCATGATGGCGGCGCCTTGAAACTCCCTGCATTTCTCTAAGCCACCCGTCAAGGGCTTCACCAATACCTCCACTTCACTAAGAAACTTATCGACCACGAGGCCGTACCTTACAGTGCCTGCTTCGACAATTGCGACGGAGAGTTCCGGCGTCTTTGCGGCAGCCAATCCCAACATTTCCGCCAGGCTGAATATGGAGTAGATTGTTCCCCGGACCTGCGCGAGGGTGAGTCCACGGTACTCGTGCGCCTCTTCCGACGGCACCTTGACCATGTCGCGAATGCTACTCAGCGGCAGGATATACTCCTGGGCTCCCGCTTCCAGCAAGATGCCCTTAGAGATCATGAGACTGGTTGGCAGTTTGATCAGGAAGGTGGCGCCCCGGCCGGGCTTCGAGCGAATTTCGACGGTGCCTTGCAGGTTGCGCACGTTACTGCGGACCACATCCATCCCCACTCCGCGGCCGGAGACGTCGGTGACCTTCGCCGCAGTGGTCAACCCGGGCAGGAACACCAACTGAAAAGCGGTCTCCTGGCTCATGCCGGCAGCGGCTTCGGGCGTTAGCAAACCCTTTTCGACGGCTTTCCGCTTGAGGGCGCCGGCGTCGAGCCCACGCCCGTCGTCTGTAATCTCAATCGCCACGCCGCCCGCCTCATGAAATGCTCGCAGGGTCAGTTGTCCGGACGCGTCCTTTCCCTTTGCCCGGCGTTCCTCCGGCCGCTCAAGACCATGGTCGACAGCATTGCGGATCACGTGAACCAGCGGATCGCCGATCTGTTCGAGGATTGTCTTGTCCAGTTCGATTCCCTCTCCTTCTATGACGAGCCGGACTTCCTTTCCGAGAGACCGCGCGAGGTCTCGCACCAGGCGCGGAAATCTCTGGAAAACGGTCCTGACCGGCAGCATCCGAATCGACATCACGCTGGTCTGCAGTTCGTCGGCAATGCGGGAGATGTTCGAACCCGCCTCTTTCAGGTCCTTCACCACTCCTGCGCCATCCGCGCCGTCGTTCAGTTTCTGCGCGAGCAGCGGGAATGCCCCGCGGGCAACCAGCAATTCGCCAACGACCCTCATCAAGCGATCCAGTTTGTTTTGATCAATTCGAATCGTCGCAGGTGCGGCGGCAGCCTCCGGCCGTTCCACCGGAGCTTTCACTGAGGGTTGGACAGCACCGGAAGGCTCTGGAACGTGGCTGACATCGCTGTCCGGGGACATGCGGTCAAGAACGGAACGAGTGGTCCGAAAGGCGCTGCCAAGTGCTGAACGCTCCTCGATGCTCAACGCCCCACCGGCTCTCACCGCGGCATCCAGGATTCGGAGTTGTTGCGCCAACGGATCTTCCAGTTCCGTGCAGCTCCGGTACTGAGCGGCCCCCGACAAGGTCTTGAGACCGCGCCGATAGGTCTCAAGGACGGGCCCTGTGGACTCGCCGTCATTTTCCATCCGCCGGAAACAGCCCGCGATCATCTCGACGCACTGCGACGTCGTGTTGAGAAATGCGGCTTCTCGCCCATCCACGGTCTGGCCGCTCGGCGCGGCATCGGTGGGTACTCTCAAACGCGCGAGCAGTTCCCGAAAGACCGGGCCGCCCGCGCCGGTGTGGGTAAGGCTTCCCAATAGGGTGCGGATCGCATCGCACGTCTCTAAAGCGATTTGGATCGTATCGTCAGTCACCAGTCCGGCGGTCGGTCCCCGGAACGGGTCGAGAAGGGACTCCAGTCCGTGGGCCACCCGGAGCAGGAGTTGCAGAGGATGACTGGCCGTGAGGGCTGTGCCCTTGACGTCTCCCAACAACAGACCGGCGTTGCCCTTGATGCTGTGGACACCCCGAAAGAGAGCGTCCAGGTTGTCCCTCGCCGCCGGATCGCTTTCCAACGCAAGCGCGTCCCTTTCAATTCCTTCCAGGTGGTCTTCGCACTCCAGCACGAACAGTTCGAACGCCTCCGCCGGCACGGAACCAAGCAGGGCCACGGCCGAGGCCTGATCTTCCAGCAGCCGGATACGCACCTCGCATTCGTCCTCGACGAACACGAACACGTCCTTGATGGCCGCCTGATCGCGCTCCGTGACTAGAAGAATCTCCCACCAGAGATAGCAGTGCTCAGCCTCCAATGAAGGCAACGGCGGTACCTGGTTCGCATGAGCCGTGATATGCGCCTGCCCCAGTTCCCGCAAGTCGTCGAGCAGCGTAACCGGGTCCGCACCGGAATAGAACATCTCGCGGTTCGGCTTGAAAATGATCTCAAATGCCGCACGAACCTCGGCTCGCGGCTTCGATTCCCCGCTTCGCTCCGCGAGTGGATTGTCAGGCGCCGGTAGCAGTCGTGTGAACGCGCCGGTTGCTTCCACTTCTCCTGGGACGACCGCCCCTTCGACCTTCTCCTCGATGATCAGCCGGAGGACGTCGCAGGCCTTAAGTCCGCAATCGATCAAGTCTGGCGTGACGGCAAGACGCCCTTCACGCGCCAGGTCAAAGGCCTCTTCCATCTTGTGAGCGAACCTGGAAAGGTGCGTGAAACCTGCCGTTGCCCCGGATCCCTTGATGGTGTGAATGGCCCGGAACACCCGGTGTACCAACGTCGAATCGCCCGGTTCCGCCTCCAGAGACAGGAGGGCAGAGTCGAGTTCAATCAGCAGGTCCAGCGCCTCGGCCCTGAACGTAACCCGCATTTGCTCGATAATATCGGTTGACATCGTCTCTCTACCCCGTTTCGTGCCCCTTTTCCTCCGGGGCCGTCAGCGCACGACCTTTTTCACTACCGCCAAGAGTTGGTCCGGGTTGAAGGGTTTCACGATCCAGGCCGTTGCACCCGCCGCCTTGCCTTCCTGTTTCTTTTCCGGATGCGATTCAGTGGTCAACAGAACGATCGGAACGAACTTGTATTGCGGCATCGCTCGAACCTGGCGTGTAAAATCCAGGCCGTCCATGTTTGGCATATTTATGTCAGTCAGGAAGAGATGCAACTCATGGCTGTTCAGTTTGGACAAACCGTCCACGCCGTCCACGGCTTCGATAACCTCATAGCCAGCGCCTCGCAGCACTAAGCTCACCATCTGCCGGAGACTGGCCGAATCGTCCACTGTCATGATGGTTTTCACAAACTCTCCCGCGCACTAAGCAACTCGCGCCGCAGGCCGCAGCGGTCCACCGCGGCGATGAAAGCATCCGACGGGTTATCGAAGGAAAGCTCTGGGACTGTCTTGCGCAGCGAATACAGTAGCTGGAGGATACACGTGTCAATGTCCTCTAAGCACCCGGTATCTACTCCGATGGGCATGCCGTCTTCCAGGCCCTCCCCTAGCTTGGCGGCGAGATCCTGAGCGTGCCGGATGGTGACCGCGCCTTCGAGCTTCAGAATCTGTCTGCCCTGCTTGTTACCGATAGAAAACGGCACCGCTCTCCTCCTCTGCGCCAAGCCTCAGTTGGCGATCAAAATCATGCGAATGTTCTCGACCATCATTTCCGGGGAGCTGGGTTTGACAATGTAAAGATTCGCCCCTGCCTCAAATCCCTTCATCTTGTCCTTGGCTTCGCTCTCCGTGGACACGATGATGATCGGGAGTGAGCTGAATTTTCCATCCGAGCGTATCCGCCGGATGAACTCGTAGCCATCCATGTTAGCCATGTTGATATCGGTGAGGACGAGGTCGCAGGAATTGGTGTACAGCTTTTCCAGTCCGTCACTACCGTCTACGGCCGTAATCACCTGAAACTGGGCCTGATCCAGGATATAGGAGTGATAGCTCCTGACGAATTGTGAGTCATCCACGATTAAGATTGTTTGCTTGGTATCCACAGCGCTATTCCTTCACATAGACCAGATGGGTTTCGAACCGCTTCAGCTTAAAGGCCGTCGTCACGCGTCCTACCGATTCGGAATGCCCCAGGAAGACGTAGCCTCCCGGATTCAGGGCGTTGTAGAAGTGATCGATTACCGCCTTTCGAGACAGATCGTCGAAATAGATCAGGACGTTGCGGCAGAAGACGAAATCAAAGCCGCGCATCGCCCTCATCGCGATGCGGTCTTGCAAGTTGAGATGACGGACCTGGACAAGAGAAGCGGTTCTCGGCCGGACCACCCACTCGTCACCGTCCTCAATCAGGTACTTCTGCCGGTAGTCGCCGGGGACTTCGTTGACGCTCCGGACCCCGTAGCGTGCCGCGACCACCCTTCGGAGCATGTTCTCGTCAATGTCGGTGGCCACGATCTCGCAGTCCCAGCTCTGGGCCTGTGGGAATACGTCTTGCAGGATCATTGCCAGCGTGTAAGCTTCTTCACCCGAGGAACAACCCGCGCACCAGATCCGCAATTTTCGCTCGCCGCGGGCCTGCTTGGCGGAAAGGACTTCCGGCAGACAGTGGTTGGCGAACGCCTGCAACTGATCGTACTCCCGAAACATGTAAGTCTCGTTGGTTGTGACCAGATTGGCGAGCGCCTGCATTTCTATCCCTTTCGGGTCGGCATAGCTGACCAGGAACACATAGTCCCGCGGGTCGTCGATGCCTAACGCCGCCATGCGCTTGGCAACCCGCGTTTTCAGGAAGTAAATCTTTTTGTCATCGAAATGCAGCCCCAGTTTATGATAGATTTGCTGGCTTAAACTCTTGAATTGTTCGACAGAAAGGTCTGGCATGGTGGTCCGTTAGCAGTCGAGCGCCTGCAAGATCTCCTCATCGGATTCTTCGAGCGCGTGCGCCGCCAGAATCGGCCCCCACCCTGGCCTTTCGGTCGCGCGAAGGGTTTCAGCCGCCCCAAGGCGAACCAGGCGCTCTGTACTGGACAGGCAGGAAACCAGGAGCGCGTAAACGTCGTCACGGGAGGAGAGAAAACGCAGAGCCCGCACCGCCTGATAGCGGCAAAGCGGTGGGTCTCCATCTTCTATCACCGCCTGCAAGGCCGGCAGAAAGGCCTCACCGTAGACTTCCGCCGGGTGGCGTTGATGAATGGCGGTCAGCGCACCCAGAATCGCCGGGCGAAGGTGGGGGGCACGAATGGCGAGTAAGCTCGCCAGTTTGACCAGTTCTCCGGCCGTTCCCAGAGCGCCAATGGCCCTTAGACATGGCACCAGAAAGAAGTCCGGCAGTGTCGCCAAGTCCGGGAAACACCGGAGGATAGCCTCTAACGAGGATTCGCTTCCGATCCCCACCAGAGCCTCCAGACAGGCACCGATCAGCATGGGATGCGAGTCGGCCTGGAGCAAGTCTTCGATCCGGCTTCGGAACTCCACTGCCCGCATCCTGCCGAGATTCTCCACGGCCGTGATCACCACGTTCGGATCCGGATCGCGGAGCGCAGTCTCATAGATCGGTGCGGCACCGTCGGCGTGTACTCCGCTCAAGACGTCCAGTACCAGCTTCCGCAGGTCCTTGTCGCCAAACCGCATGACCGTGTTCAGGAAGGGGATCGTACCCGCACCTTTGCGGCGCAACACATCCACGGCCTGGTTGCGGATGTGGGGATCTTCGCTTTCGAGCAACCGTATGCAACCCTCGATAGACGCGTCCGCATCGATCCGGATCAGGGCTTGGAATATGGCGTCGCGAACTACTCGCGAAGGCTCACTGCCCACCCGTTCCACGAGAACCGAAACACCGTCCGGGGCATCCAGGTAGCCGATATCCTCGGCCGCGTATGTGCGCTCCGCTTCATCGGCGGAATTCAACTTCTCCGCGTATTCTTTGAGGCTGCTCATTCTGCTGTTCTCCTGACGGCCTTTAGGATCTCTCCTGCCACATGGTGGCTAGGTGCAACCACCGACGCTCCACCGCGTTCGATGGCTTCGCGAGGCATTCCGTACACCACGGCCGTCTCCTCGCTTTCGGCGATCGTGTGCCCGCCCGCCTGCTTGATCGCGACCATCTGATCGGCGCCGTCGTCTCCGATTCCGGTCATCAAAACGCCGATGGTGTCACTCCCGTAGATATTCAAAACCGACGCCATCATGACCCCCACCGAAGGCACGAACAGCGTCGCCGGCGTGCTTGGCGTGCGAATCACGACCTCGCCGGTCATCTTGCGGTGCAGGCATAGATGCATGCCGCCCGGCGCCACGTAGCATACGCTCGGCTCGACAGGCATGCCCGATCGCCCTTCCACAACCTTGAGCGCGCAGTTATCGCCCAGCCGCTTGGCAAAGGAAGCGATAAACGAGGGTGGCATATGCTGTACCAGGAAAAAACTCGCGGGCGCGTCCGCTGGAATCTGCGGCAGCACCTCTTGCAGCGTCGCCGGCCCCCCGGTGGAGATTCCGATGGCTACCGCCCTTTTTCGATTGACGTTCTCAAACGTGGCGCCCATGGGCGGCACGTATGTTCGCCGATGCTCGCGGCCGCGCTGCAGGCGGTCCACGATGCCGCGGGATGCCGCGGCTTTGAGTTTCGAGATCAGTTCGTCCGCGATCAGGCCCATGTTGTTGGAGACCGTGCCGTCCGGCTTGCCGACAAAATCGAAGGCCCCCAACTCCAGGCACTCGAAGGTAGTCGTCGCGCCCTTCTGAGTGAGCGACGAAACCATCACAACCGGGCAGATCTTCTCTTGCAGGATTATCTGTAGGGCTGTCACGCCGTCCAGTTTCGGCATGTTGATGTCCATGGAGACGACATCGGGCCGCAATTCCCGGGCTTTCGAGACGGCGTCCTCGCCATCCCGGGCGAACCCTACCAACTCAAGGTCGGCCGACGCCGCGAGGATTCGTTTGAGGGTCTGCCGCATTAAGGCGGAATCGTCCGCCACTAGTACTCGTGTCTTTTTCATTGGCTGAAATTAGCGGCACGCCCTAACGGTCCTGGCTCGGATCAGAACGCCACCGTTAGGGAGCGTGCCGGAGTGCTGCCCAACCACCTTGCCCTACGCCGTAACTGTGGAAAGATGGGCCTGCTCCTGCCGGGAGAGAATCTTCTCCACGTCGAGCAGTACGATCATGCGCTTACCCGCATCCACCTTGCCGATTCCGGAAATGAAGTGTTGGTCGATTCCCGACCCGATCGCTTCCGGCGGCGGTGCGATGTCCTTCTTGGCGAGATTCAATACCTCACGCACAGAGTCCACCACCAGGCCGGTTTTGATGCCGCCCAGATCCACGATGATGATGCGCGTGCGGTCGTCGGAGGCCTTGACCTCCAGATCGAAGCGCTTGCGTGTGTCCAACACCGGGATTACTTCCCCGCGCAAGTTGGTGATGCCCTCGATGAACGCCGCGGCCTTCGGCACTTTAGTGATTTTGGCCAGGCGGTCGATCTCCTGAATTTGTGAAATCGGCACACCGTATTCCTCCGCGCCGAGCATGAACGTGACCAGTTGAACTTCGCTCAGTTCCTGCCCGCCGGCGCCGGCTTTGTGGACCTCTCCAGCCTTGGCTTCTTCAACGGCATGGCGAGAGGACCCTTGGACATCCCGCAGCTTCTGGTCTTTCATCAGGTTGGCCACGTCCAGGCACATAATCAACCGGGCGCCGTCGTCCAGCTTGGCGACCCCCGACAGTTCCATTCCGCCGCTCGATGCGATGCGGGGTGGCGGTTCGATCAGGTTTTTGGGAACGTTCAGCACTTCGTGAACGTGATCTACCACCAACCCCAGCACGTAGCCCTCGGAATCCACCACAATGATGCGCTGGTCTTCCTGGATGTTGTGAGCGATCTGCTGTTCAAACCCCCTGAGGGCGGTGACCGTTTCGCGGCCTCCGGAGAGAACCTCCTCTCCACAGGCGTTCGCGGCATCGTGATCGCCTTGCTCTTCGTGCTTCGTCCGGACCTGAAGCTGCTTGATGACCTTTTCGTTGAGCCCGCGCGCCTTGGCCAGCGCCTCCATCAGCAACTGGCTGGAACTGTTGGTATCCGCCAGCCACTTGCGGAGATGCTCCGTGACCGAACCGTCCACTTTGGTTTGCGAACCGCCGGCGAAGACTTTCTCAGTCTGGTCTATCCAGAGCTGATACTCCTCGCGGAGAGGCCGGCAGTTGTCGGCGAACTCATCGGCGAGCGATCGCTGCTGCAGCAGGCGCCGCAGGTCGATGACCGGGAGAATCTTCCCCCGTACGGTGAGCACTCCCAACACGTAGTCGGGGACGTCGGGAACCTGGTTGGGAGTCTGCACGCGCAGAATCTCCCGGACATGCTCCATGTGGAAGGCGAATTCCTCTTTCGCGATGCGAAAGGTGACCATCTTTTGGACTTCGGCTTCGGCATTCCCGGATTTGACCGGCGACTCGGTGCTACGGATTTCCGAACCCGCGGCCACGCCGTTGGTGGAAGCCGTCCTTTTGGCGACGCCGATTTCGCAGACGTGGGCCGCATTCAAGGCCATGATGATGCGTTGCCCCTTCTCGAGTTTCACAACCCCTTCGAGATAGTCCGAGCTGGTCCCGCGGATGGCCGCCGGTGGCGGTTCAATTTCGCTGCGCATGACGCGCGTCACCTGTTTGACGCGATCCACGCGCAAACCGGTCTTCACGCCGTCGATATCGACCACCAATACCCTGGTCCGGTCGGTCTCCTCGGCGCGCTCCATGCCGAAGCGGGTGCGCATGTCTACGACTGGCAGCACCACGCCACGCAGATTGGCGATGCCGTCCACGTAGTCCGGCGTGCGCGGGACTTTCGCCATCTTGGGAAGGCGAATGATTTCCTGTACCGACATGATGTCGAAGCCGAACTCTTCGTCCTTTAACAGGAACGTGACCAGTTGGCTTTCGTCTTTCAGGCCGGCGGATGTCTGTAGAGTGTCTTTTTCCATAACGAATCTCCTTCGTCGAGAATGCTCTACCGGCTACCCGTTCTGCAGTTCATCGGCCTGTGAGGCAATATCCTCGATGGCCTGGGCGATCTCCTGTGCGGCCTTCAACGCCTGTTCGCCGGCGCCGGCAGCTTCGGTGGAAGCGCGCCCGGTTTCCTCGGCCGCGGCGGCGATCTGCTGGCTGGCCTTGCCCGCCTGTTCGAGGCCGGCGGCAGCCTCACCGGATGCTTTCGCGATTTCCCGGATGTCCGCCACTACCACATCGGACTCTTTGTCGATCCGATCGAGGTTCGCCGTCGAAGCCTTGGCGCGTTCCGCTTCGGCCCGCCCTTTTCTCCCGGCTAGTTCGATGTCCCCGGCAACCTTGGTGATCTGCGTCTGCACATTCTTGACCAGGTCTTTGATTTTGTCCGCGTTCTCGCTGCTTTCGTTGGCCAGGGACCGGATGTCTCCAGCCACCACCGAGAAGCCCCGGCCGTATTCTCCGGCGCGCGCGGCTTCGACGTTGCCGTTCACGGCGAGCATCTTGGTCTGGACCGTCACCATGACAATGGCATCGACGATCTTGTCGATCCGGCGCGTCCGTTCCTCCAGTTCCATGATGTTCTTGGCGGATTCGGCGGCTGCGTCGGCGCCCTTTCCAACGTTGACAATCAAAGCATCCACGTTAACCTTGTTACCGACCAGAAGTTTCTTGGTTGCCTGAGCTTTCTCCACGCTCGCTTCGGCTCGGTCTCCCATGCCCTTCGCGGCATGCCGCATTTGAGCACCCAGGGCGTTAGAGGCTTCCGCCGCCTTGGCTTGGGCGCCAGCAGCCTTGTTGATCTGCTCGATGGCCGTGGAAATCTGCTGCGACGAGGCCTTCAGTTCTTCGGCGTTCGTGGATAGCTGCTCTGCGGTAGCGGCCAGTTCCTCGGCCGATTTCTGCGCATTGGTGGAGGTCTTCAACGCTTCCGCCATTTCGGCCAGCGAGCGGGCTGCGTCGCTCATCTCCGAGTACGCTTTAGACTGCTCCTGAGTCGATTTCTGGGCTTCCTGGCAGGCCGAGGTCGCTTCCTCGGCGGCCGCAGCGATCTCCTCGGCGCCCTTCAGATACGTCTTGGCGCCGGCCAACGCTTCCGTCGCGTTCTTCTGGATCTCTACGCAATTTACCCGGACCTCTTCGTAATCACTGGCGATCTTGAGCAGATCCTGAGTGATGACCTTGGCCTTTTCCACTTCCTCGCGGCCCTTCTTGCCCGCCGTTTCCGTGTCCGCTGCTACCACCTTCACCTGATTCTGAATCTCGTTGACCACTTCCTGGATGCCGCGCGCGCTCTTCTCGCTGATCTCCGCCAGATTGCGCACTTCGTCGGCTACCACGGCGAAACCCTTGCCATGTTCCCCCGCACGGGCAGCTTCGATGGCAGCGTTCAGGGCCAAGAGATTGGTTTGGTCGGCAATCCGCGTGACTGCATGGACAATCTTGCCGATCTCTTCCGACTGGCGCTCCAATTCCCCGATCATCTTTGCGGATTCCAGATTCGCATCGGCGGTGTCACTGACACCTTTGATGAGCGTCTCAATGTCCGCCGTGGTCGACTTGGCGAGCGCTACCACCTCGTTTACCCTCCGCATCGATACTTCCGCACGGGCGTTGGCGGTGTCCGACGCCTTCTCGATCTGGTTAATCGCTGCCCGGGACTCTTCCGCGGCGCTGGACGACTGGTCTGCACCAGCCGCGATAGTATGCATCGTCTTTTCCATCTCTTCAACCGCACCGGTAGCTTCCGCGATCGCGGCCGATACCTGGTCGGTTGCAGTGGACAGTTTCTCTGCGACGGCCTGCGCGCGAGCCACGGTCCGGGCGCGCGCTTTCTCATCCGCCAGTTTCTTGGCGGTGAGGCGATTCTGGGCGAGGTCATCACCGTGCCCATTCGGCTCCGCGCTCTTCTTCATAGGCGGCGTTGCCGAGCCCTTTTGCGGCCCAAGACGGTTCATAGCGAGGCGGTGTGGCACGCCGGGCGCGCCGTTGGTGGGTGCTTCTACGTTCTGCTTCATCATTCCTAGCTCCGGAGGTCGGTTCAATCCGACGGGTTGGTTAGCGTTAGCTCAATAGAGTAATCGGCACCCTCAAGACTTTCCGCATATCTCAAAGGCGGTGTTTCCTCTGAATTCCACTCATTTTCCTAGGCATGCTTCACGGCGGGAGCACGGCAGGCGTCCATAACGCTTCACACATCGCTTATTGACGCACGCGCGGCTTTTCAACGCGTAGACACTGTTTCGAGATTGTTAGTGGTTTGGCCGAGAAGTTATTCTCATCCTAAACTCCGGACGGGGCAGTTTTCCCGGCGCGATCCAAACGCCAACCCTAATAGGAGACACGGGCATCCGAAATCTGCTATACGTGGAGTGGTCGCCAGGAGAGCGTTTCTATGAACGATCGAGCGTCCATTCTGCGGGCGGCGCTGCAGCGGCGGAAGGCCCTGGTGGTACCGGGTTGCCATGACGCGCTGAGCGCCAAAATCGTGGAAAGCGCCGGATTTGAGGCCGTCCAGATCAGCGGCTTCGGCGTTGCCGGGAGCCTGCTCGGCAAGCCCGATGTCGGCCTGGTGGATATGAAAGATATCCTCGACATCACCGGCCACATCGCCCGCGCCGTCGGAATTCCGGCGATGGCCGACATCGATACCGGCGGCGGGAATGCCATCAACGCCCGGAGGGCGACCGAGCGCCTCATCGAAATGGGCGTGGCCGGCGTCAATATCGAGGATCAGGTCTTCCCCAAACGCTGCGGCCACATGGAAGGCAAACAGGTGATTCCCGCCGACGAGATGGCCGGGAAGGTGCGCGCCATGGTGGATGTACGCCGGCGCCTGGGCGCCGATATCGTCATCAATGCCCGCACCGACTCTTATGCCGGCCACGGGCTGCATGAGGCCATCTTTCGAGCCAACCTTTATCTGGACGCGGGCGCCGACATGGTCTTCATCGATGGAATCCGCACCCGTGCCGACATTGAGCGCGCGGCGCACGAGATCCGGGGACTGCTCTCGGTCAACCTGATGGACGCCGTCACCGGCGTCAAGACCGAGCTGATTCCCATCCCCGAACTCGCGCGGATGGGCGTGGCACGCGTCAGCATTCCGGTAGCTTCCATCATGGTGATGCACAAAGCCCTGAAGGAATTCTTCCAGGCGCTCAATACCTCCCCCACCGGCATTCTGACTGGTGAAAACCATTGGGTGAGCAGTTTTAAGGAGTACACCGCCTTCGTTGGCCTGCCGGAGTATCGCGCCCTCGAGCACGAATACCTGCCGGAACATGCGGCACAGGTGTTATGAAAGTGGGGCGCGTGAGCAAATCGCCAAGCGTCGACACGAGTGTCGACGCGGCAGGCACGAGTGCCCGCGCCACAGAGTTGGCATGAGACTCCCGGTGGGGCTGGCGATCCTGCTCGGCGTGTCAGATCGGAAGAG
>OCZU010000844.1_pt1 | contig 20622 bp, 24 predicted proteins | sample 1539001 | NCBI WGS metagenome assembly OCZU01 (sample SAMEA3539306, study PRJEB22396) | soil metagenome | biome: tundra; feature: field; material: soil | place: USA | collected 2010-05 | depth 0.15 m | reverse complement strand
AGCGGCTGCTGCCAGGGACCAGGCCAGCGCGGCGGCAGCCGCCACTGCTGCCGCCGCCGCGCCAACCTTCACGCCCGCGAGTCGCGCGCGCCAGGCGCACAGGCAGGCGCCGGCGGCCAGGCCGCCAAGCGCGAAGACCGTGGCTTCCGGCCCGACGAGAGCCCAGGACAACGTCGGCCAGGCCATGACGAGCGCCGCTCCGGCCGGGACGCGGCTCCGGCTCGCCGCGGCCCAGCCGGTCATCGCCAGGGTAGCTACCAGCAGCGTCCCCGCAGCGGCGCCGTAGTTCAGTCCGAACACAGCGCTGGCCGGTGCCGCGATCAGCGGCACGGCGACCGCCAGTGCATTCAGGCTGCCCCGGCTGTCACGCCACGCGCCAGCCGCGGTGACGATCGCTCCGGCGCATGCCGCGAGTACGACCAGCGCGAGCGGCAGGCCGGCCACATGATCCGCGATCTGACCGGCCGGCAGCCGGCGCCATGGGCGGAAAGTCTCCCGGTACGGCAGGGCCGCCGCGTGCAGGAGCACGCCTAGCTGCAGCAGGATCGCCGTCGCCGAAGCCACCGCAGCGACGCAGAGCGCGATGTCCCGCCGCATGTCCTCACGTAGCCAGGCGATGCTGGCAGCGGCCAGGGCAACGGCCGTCGCGAGCACGGAGAGCACGCCGGTGCGCTGCCCCGCAAGCGCCGCAGCGACTACCACCGCAGGCACCGCGGCGAGGTCTGCCGCGAGCGCATGCAGCGGCCGGACCCGGCGAAGTGCCGTCGCCACCGCGACCGCCGCGACAGCTACAGCGAGCACGGAGAAGGCCGCGACCAGTTCGGCATGCCGAAGCTGTCCCGAGTCGACAGCCAGCGGAACGGCGCAGGCCAGGCCGACTGCGGCAGCCACGGCAGCTGAGGTCGTCACTACGGTCGGAAGCATCGATTGAGTCAGCCAGGCGGTCGTGGCCGCAACGACGACCAGCGCGGTGAGCTCAGCGACCGTGGGCGCAGGTGCGACTAGCGACGTCGCTGCCGCGAGCGCCGCCAGGGCAACGCCCGTCACGCTGGCGGTGCCTGCGAGCAGTTGGTCGGCCAGCCTGGATCCGGCGCCAAGCAGCGCCGCCGCGAGCGCCGTGAAGATGGCCAGGCCCGCCCAGACCGGCAGGTGGCCGCCTGCGGGCACCGCCCCGACGGCCGCGGCGGCGAGGGCCAGCGACGCAGACCACGCTCCAGATAGGCCTGGCTCTCGTTGGCCCGGCCCAGACTGGCCCGGCCGCCTACGGCTAAAGGCAGGCACCAGCCAGCAGACCAGGCCGACCAGCATGATCACGGCCGGCCCGACGAGCGTGCCGGTGAAATTAAGCCCGGAAATTTCCGGCAGTCTCCCCGTCCAACCCGTGCCGGGACTGGCCCAGATCCGGACCAGCTCAGCCAGCGGGGCGAGGAGCGCGCCGAGCACCGCGGGCGCGGCCCACAAGCCGGCACCACCGAGCACGGCGAGCCCGCCGCCGGTTAGGTAGGCCGCCTGACCAGCCAGTCGTCCGGCAAGATCCTGCGTCAGCCGCAGCCACGACGATGCGGCTGCGGCTGCGGCGACGATCGTTCCCGATACCGCGAGGACGCCGACCGCCCACTGGGAAGAGACCTCAGCCAGGACAGGCAGAGCCAGGCCAACGGCAATGAGCAGTCCGGCCGCTGCGCCGATCAGGTCGGTGACCGTCAGCTGAGCCGGCGCGGCACCGGCCAGCACCGGTTTCGATGGTGGCGCGGCCGACGGCACCGGTTTCGATGGTGGCGCGGCCGACGGCACCGGACCCGCCGGCTCCTCCGTCACCGGAACCTCACCTACCGGGGAGAGCAGGCCGATCACGGCAGCTAGGACGAAAACCGCGCCTAGCAGGCTCGACGTTCGCAGCGCCGGAGCGCTCGCTGCGCCAGCCGAAGCCAGCCCGATCGCACCGAGCCAGGTGCAGGCAGCACCGATCCGCGCGATCTGGCGTTCCGGCCGGAGCTGGCGTCTCCTGGCCCAGTCCGCCAGGATCAGATCGCCTACGGCAGTCACCAGCAGTGCCAGCGCGATCAGCGCCAGCTCCAGCGTGCCATGCGCGGGTGCCAGCGCGGCGACGGCGAACGGCACAGGCAGCTGAGCGGCTCCGATCGCAGCGAACCGCGGGCACCTCACCGGAGCGACGCTGCCGTACAGAGCCCAGGCCATCGCGAAGACCGCGCTCGCCACAGCCACGAGACCAGGGCTGACACCAGCCGCGCCGATGACGAGATGCGTGGCTGGGTAGACGCCGGCCACGGTCAGCGCCAGGCCGATGCCCGCGACCACCTCCGCGGTGGCCGTCAGTCCCCTGCGGGCAAGCGGCCACGGGACGGCGAGTGCCGCCGCCGCCAGCGCGAGCAGGATCGCCGCACGCCCGGCATTCCCGATGCTGCCCCAGTTCGCGGCGGTGAAAGCGATCGCCGCGACGACGACCAGCAGGCCGCCAATGGCCAGCAGCAGGTTAGCCACCATCCGAGGCGACATTTCCCCGTGGCGGGCCGGACCAGCATCGGCTCGCGACGGCCCTGCCGGGTACGGCTGAAGCGCCAGGAACGGCCGAGCCGCCGATCGCGGCTCGGCTGCCGGGAGCGGCTCGGCTTCGGACGGTTGGGCAGACAAGGTCGGAGCGGCGGCCGGGGGTGCTGACGATGTCTTGCCGGCGAGCGCGTCGCGCTGCCGCCAGAGCTCAGCCAGCAGCGCGGCGCGGCGCTCAGTGAGCCAGCGATGGCCACCGGCCAGGGCTGCCGTGATATAGAGCAACTCCGCGGCCTGCGGCCCGGTCAGGCAGATGCCGCATCGAGTGCAGAATGGCTGGATGCCCGGCCTGGCGAAGGTGCCACACCCGGGGCATTGAATAACCGGCCCGAACGCATCAGTTTCTGGCTCCGAGCTCATGTCATCAAAGGTCTCATTGCCGGCATGCAGCCGGCCTGCGCCGAAGTACTCAGATCCACCCGTCGCAGCTACTTAGAAAAGCGCTGTCAGCTACTCAGCCGTGTTGCTATGCGACTATGAGCAGGTGCCTGGTCGCTATGGCCGCGCCGGACTGACTCCTGCCGACCCGCTCGGTCTGCAGGGACCGCTGTGGCGGTCAGTCGCGGTCTACCGCTTCGCCTCGCTCGGCTACGCCGCAGCGCTGCTGGTGGTAGACCGGGCGGAGTATGCGCGGCTACCGCTTGCCTGGGCGATCCTCACCGGGATGACCGCCTGGACTGCGGCTACCACCGTCGCCTACGCCAGGCCGGCCTGGCGTACTCGCCTGCTGCTGACGGCTGACGTGATCGTCACGGCGGCCGCGCTGTTCTCCACGAACATCGTCCAGAAGCCGCAGAGCGTTCAGCACGCGGTGCCGCCATTGACCGCGACCTGGATCGCCGGGCCGGTGCTCGCCTGGGCCGTGACCGATGGTGTCTGGGCCGGGATGGCGTCCGGTCTGGTGCTCGGTATCTGCGATCTGACACTCAGGCACCAGTCGCTGTTGCGGGCGTACCGGAGCCCGGAGCTGAACGGGTCGGTCTTGCTGCTGCTAGCCGGGGCCGCGCTGGGATACGTGTCGATGCTGGCGAGCAGGGCCGAGCGAGCGCTGCAGCGCGCCACCGAAATCGAGGCGGCCAGCCGGGAGCGGGAGCGGCTGGCTCGCAGCATCCACGACTCGGTACTCCAGGTGCTCGCACTCGTCCAGCGCCGGGGGGCCGAAGCCGGCGGTGCGGCCGCCGAGCTCGGGCGACTGGCCGGCGAGCAGGAGGCCGCGCTCCGGTCGCTCGTCGCGAACGGAGCCCCGGCCGCGCAGCCCGCTGGCAAACTCGATCTCAGGGCGCTGCTCACACGCGAGGCATCGGCCGGGGTGTCGGTGATCACGCCCGCTGATCCCGTTTTGCTGAATAGTGACGTTGCCACGGAGATGACGGCCGCTGTACGCGCGGCGCTCGACAACGTACGGCGTCACTGCGGCCCGCAGGCGCGGGCGTGGGTGCTGGTCGATGACGAGGGGGCTGCCGTCGGGGTGACCGTCAGGGATGACGGGCCCGGCATACCTGATGGCCGGCTGACGGAGGCGGCGGCCGACGGCCGGCTCGGGGTCAGCCAGGCGATTAGCGGCCGGATTCGCGATCTGGGCGGGTCGGTGGCCATCACCTCGTCCGCCGATGCTGGCACCGAGGTCAGGCTGCGGGTTCCGCGTTCCGGGCTTCCGGCCTAGGGTTTGCGCTGTGGACGAAGCAGCGGTGCGGGTGATGGTGGTGGATGATCATCCGATGTGGCGGGACGCGGTCGCCCGCGATCTCGCCGACGCTGGCTTCGAGGTGGTCGCGACCGTTGGCGACGGGGCGCAGGCACTGCGGATCGCCGGATCGGTCCAGCCTGACGTGGTCGTGCTCGACCTGCAGCTGCCCGATGTTTCCGGAGTGCAGGTCATCCGCGGCCTGCTGACGGCGGCTGCCGCGGCGCGGGTGCTGATCTTGTCAGCCAGCGGCGAGCAGCGCGATGTGCTCGACGCGGTCAAGGCCGGGGCTGCAGGTTTCATCGTCAAGTCGGCGGGCCGGGCGGAGTTCCTAGACGCTGTCCGGCGAACCGCCGCCGGAGACGCGGTCTTCTCGCCGGGCCTGGCCGGCCTGGTGCTCGGCGAGTTTCGTAAGCTGGCCGCAAGTCCCGCGTCCGGCGCGCCGCAACTGACCGAGCGCGAGGCAGAGGTACTGCGGATGGTTGGCACCGGCATGTCCTATAAGCAGATCGCCGAGCGGCTGGTGATCTCCCACCGCACCGTGCAGAACCATGTTCAGAACACCCTTACCAAGCTGCAGTTGCATAACCGGGTAGAACTCGTCCGTTACGCCATCGAGCACGGCCTGGACGCCGGCGCAAGCTGAACCGGCCCGCCCTTCGAGTTCACCCGTTGGTCCTTCGCGCGCTACCGCATGCCCGGATAACCAGATAGATCGGAGCAGGAAATGCCTGAGGTCAACGACTTCAATAGCAAGATCATTGAGGAGTTTCGTGCGCAGGACGGACGGGTAAGCGGCCCGTTCGAGGGGGCGCCGCTGCTGCTTCTGCACACTGTCGGTGCCAAGAGCGGGCAAGAGCGGGTGAACCCCATGATGTACCTGCCCGTGCCGGAAGGCTTCGCCGTGTTCGCGTCGAAGGCCGGCGCCGACACCAACCCTGACTGGTATCACAACCTGCTGGCCAACCCGCGCGTGCGGGCCGAGATCGGCGGCCAGACGGTCGAACTCACCGCCAGGGTGGCCAGCGGCGACGAGCGGGAGCGGATCTGGACTGCGCAGAAGGCCGCCGCACCTGGTTTCGCCGACTACGAGCGGCAGACCACCCGGCAGATCCCGGTCGTCATCCTCGAGCCAGCGAGCTAGCCCTCGCCTCGTCCCGCATGCCGCTCAGCGCAGCGGTCCAGCGGCCAAGCTCGTCCAGCATGGCCGTCGCCGCGGAGTTCATGATCTCGTTGGGCTGGAGCCGGCGTTCGGCGTCGAGGAACTGCTGGACGAAGGGGATGTTCACCGACTCCGGAACCGGAACCATCCTCAGGGCCGTGACGACGCACTTGAGCATCTGGACCGCCCTGGTGCCGGCTGCCACGCCACCGTAGCTGGCGAAGCCGACCGCCTTGTACTGCCACTCCGCGTTCAGGTAGTCAATCGCGTTCTTAATCGCCGCGTTGAAGCCGTAGTTGTATTCGGGCACGACGAAGATGAACGCGTCGGCACGCTCGACGGTGGCGCTCCAGTCCTTGGTGTGCTGATGGGTGTATTCACGGAACCGGGGATGCTTCGGCTCGTCGAAGATCGGCAGGTTCACCTCAGCGAGGTCGACGACTTCGACGTCAAATCCGCCGTGGGACAGGGCGCGCTCATGGATCCAGTCGGCGACCGATGGCCCCACCCGGCCAGGGCGGGTGCTGGCAATGATGATCTGCAGGGTCGGCTTGATCATAGCTGCTCTCCAATGGGGGCTGACAACGGACAGATCTGGATGTGCGGCGGCCAGCGAGGCCGTGCCCGAGTCTTTCGGACCTGCCGCACCGCCGGCAGGCGCGGCGGCTAGAACAACCGGCCGACCCGGCATTGTTCCGGCCGCGCCGAACAGCTCCGCAGGCTCAGCCCGGCCCCCAGAGCGGTTCAAGGACTTCGTCTATGGTCTCGGCGAGCGGCGCGAGCGCTGGCAGCGGAGGCCTGGACGGGACAGCATCGGTGACCTCGCAGCGGGCCAGCGCCGAGGAGTCGAGGAACCGGGTCAGCGGCGCGTAGCTGTGCCGGTCATCGCGGGCCATCCGGTGATGATGCATCCGCAGCGGCGCGTACAGGTAGAGCTGGTCGCGCGCTCTGGTCACGGCGACGTAGAACAGCCGCCGCTCCTCCGCCAGCCCGGTCCTGCTGGTCAGGGCCATGTCACTGGGCACCGCTCCGTCCACCAGATGCGGCAGGTGTACCACGGGCCATTCCAGGCCCTTCGCCGAGTGGACGGTCGAGATGACCAGGAAGTCGTCGTCCAGCCGCGGCGGGCCTGCGAAGTCCGATGCCGAGAGCGGCGGGTCGAGGGCCAGTTCCACCAGCGCGTCGTGCAGCGACGGCCTAGTGGCTGCCGCGTCCGCGAGTCGCTGCAGGTCGGCGATCCGGACTATCGCGTCCGGATACCTGGCCCGCAGCGGATCGCTGAGCGCCGCCAGGATCGCTCCGGCCCGCTCGGCGGTCGTGGTCAGCGCTGCGGCGCCGGCCAGCGCACCCAGCGTCGCGGACAGCGCGGGGCTGGATCGCCGACCCGCGATCTCGATCGCATCTGGCCACCGATCCAGTGGTCCTGGATCGGTAATCCGCAGCGCCGCCATAATCCGCCTGGCGAGTACGGGCCCGATCCCGTCATGCAGCCTCAGCAGCCGGAACCATGCGATGTCGTCGGCCGGGTTGGCCACCACCCTGGCAGCGGCGAGAAAGTCCTTCACATGCGCTGCCTCGGTGAAGCGCAGCCCGCCGTACTTGACGAAGGGGATGCCGCGGCCGGTCAGCTCCAGTTCCAGTATGTCGCTGTGGTGAGCGGCCCGGACCAGCACGGCCTGATCCCGCAGCCGCAGGCCGGTCTCGTGCGCCTGGAGGACCCGTGCGCAGATCTCGCGCGCCTGGGTGGCCTCGTCGTGACAGCGCACCAGCATCGGCTGCTGCCCGCCGCCCCGGTCGGCTGCCAGGGTGAGCTCGAGTCCGGGCGACTGCGGGCGGATGACGTTGGCAAGCTCAAGTACCGGCAGGCGGGAACGGTAGTTCCTGGCCAGTCGCGCGACGGCGAGCCCGGCAAAGGTGTCGGCAAGCGCCCGCAGGTGCGCCGGATCGGCGCCGCGGAACCCGTAGATGGCCTGTGCGTCGTCGCCGACGCAGGTCAGCCCGGCGCCGTCGGGCCGCAGCAGTCGGACGATGTCGGCCTGGACCGCGTTGACGTCCTGGTACTCATCGACCAGCACCGCGTCGAACATGCCGCGGAGGACCGGACCGGCGCCAGGATCGGCCAGCGCGGCCCGCCACAGCAGCAGCAAGTCGTCGAAGTCGACGAGGCCGTGCCCCCGCTTGTGGGCCACATAGCCGCGGAACAGGTTGCCTAGCTGGCCGGCAAAGTCCGCGCACCAGGGGAAGCTGGATCTGACCAGTTCGGCCACCGGGGTGCCGGTGCTGACACAGCGGGTATAGATATCGGCGCACACGGCGGCTCTGGGTGCCCGCCGCTCGGTGCCGACGAGGCCATGGGCTTCCCTGAGCATGTCCAGGATGTCGGTCGTGTCGCCAGGATCGATCACGCTGAAGGCCGGCGGCAGCGAGAATGATTCGGCCTGGGCGCGGATGATCCGGTGCGCGATGGCGTGGAACGTGCCGCCGCAGATCCGGTCACCGCCGTTGCCGGGATCTGCCCGGGCGAGCATGTCATCGGCCGCCCGCCGGGTAAAGGTCAGCAGCAGGATCCGGCTGGCCGGTATGCCCTGGCTGCGCAGCCACGCGGCGCGCGCGACCAGCGTCCTGGTCTTGCCCGTTCCAGCGCCGGCGAGCACCAGCAGCGGCCCGCCGCAGTGCGTGGCGGCCCGGCGCTGCTCGTCGCTGAGCCGGTCCAGGGCTCCGGCCGGCTCGAACATGGGCACGAATGTAACGGCTGCCTCTGACACCAGCCGGAGTAGCATGCCGGAACTGACGCCAGGACCTGCCGTACTGACGGGGGCCGACGGCGCGATCGGGATCGGAGCGGCATGAGTGAGACGACGCGGTCAGCGCTGGTCACCGGCGCATCGGCTGGGATCGGAAAGGCGTGCGCCGACCGGCTGCACGCAGCGGGCTGGACCGTCACCGGCGCTAGCAGGCGGGGCACCACGTCCGGCGGGTGGACGCCCCTGGTGATGGATGTGGACGACGACGCGTCGGTGCGGGACGGCGTGGCCGGCATACTGGCCGCCGGCAGGCGGATCGACGCACTGGTAGCCGCTGCAGGGTGGGGACTCGCCGGGGCCGTCGAGCGCTGCACGATCGGGGAGGCCAAGGCTCAGCTGGAGACTAACTTCTGGGGCTGCGTCCGGGTGGCGCAGCAGGTACTGCCCGCGATGCGGAAGCAGGGCAGCGGGCGAATCGTGCTGATCAGCTCGATCGGCGGAGTGCTCGGGATACCGTTCCAGGCCTTCTACAGCGCGAGTAAGTTCGCGCTTGAAGGCTTCGGTGAGGCGCTGGCCTACGAGGTAGCCCCGTTCGGGATCCACGTCACGCTTGTCCAGCCGGGGAATGTCAGCACCGACTTCACCGCCAGCCGGAAGATGGCAGCGTCCGGCCAGAGCGATCCGGTGTACGGTGCGGCGGTCAGCAAGGCGGTCGGGCTGATGGAGCGGGACGAGGCGGACGGAGTGCCGGCCGGCGACGTGGCAGCCGCCGTGCGCCGGGTGCTCAGCGCCTCCCGGCCGCCCCGGCGGGTATCGGTCGGCAAGGCTGGCGAGCGAGCGGGTCTGACGGCCAAGCGGCTCCTGCCGTTCCGGATGTTCGAAGCAGCGGCTAAGAGCAGCCTCGGCGTCTGAGGCTCCCGGTGGCCGGCGAGCGGTGGCCGGCGGGCGGTGAGCGGCGGTGGCGGCGCGAACCTGGGCGCGTCGCGCTACCGGGTGGCCCAGTAGTCGCCGGAAGTCATCGTGGCTGCCATCTGCTCCGGCGTCTCGAACCCGGGAGCGAGTGAGGCCGAGGTGCCTGGCAGGACCTGATGATGGGAAATATTGAGCAGCCGTAGCCAGCTCTGCTGACCGAAGGTCAGCGCGATGAAACAGCCTAGCTCGACCAGTTCCGGCTCGGTGAATTCAGCGTGCAGGCGTTCCCACATTGCGTCGTCGTCAGGAAGGCGCCAGGCGATGGCCTCCGCGTACCGCAATGCGGCCTTCTCCCGCTCATCGAACCGCTCAGATGTCTCGAAGTTCAGCAGCTCGTCGTACTTGGCCTCCGTGAAGCCCTGCTCGGCGGCCTTAGCTGAGCGCTGGTTGCCGCAGTACTCGCAGTTGACCGATCGGGAAATGTAGACCCGGCACAGCTCCTTGATCCGGTGGTCGCAGACCCCGGTCCTGAAGATGCCTTCCCAGGACCGGGCGAACGACCAGAAGCATGCGGGCACGTGCGCCCGGATCGCCGAGCTTTCCGGACGCGGCGTGCCCTCGCGGCGGCATCGCTCCATCTCGGCTCGCATCTCGTCGTTCATCTGCTCGACGGGCACATAGCTGATGCGCTGGCTCCCTGCCATGTCGGCTCCTGCCCTGGTGGCCCATTTCCCCTGTCGAGTGTCGCAGCGGCTGCAATCGGATGCAAGGCTGCCGATCACCACGTGGCCACCGACTCTTGAGCGCCCACAGGCCATGCCAGGCAGAGTTTCGCCAATTGGCTCGTCACGCCGTTCTAGCTGATCCGCAGTGCATCGGCGGGCGCGAGCCGGGCAGCGCGCAGCGCCGGGTACAGCCCGGCCATGCCCCCAGCAACAGTGCGAGCGCGACCGCGGCGAGCAGGACCGGGACCGGGACGACCGCGCGCCAGTGCCGGGCAGCGGCATAGACAGTGCTGGCGAATCCGCCGAGGACCGCGCCAGCCGCGCCGCCGGCCACCGCGAGCAGGGCGGCCTCGGCGAGGAACTGAGCGCCAATGGACAACGGGCGGTGTTTGTGCAGATCGCCAACAGCGGCCCAGAGATACCTGAGGATGTCGTGCCGACGCTCTTCGAGCCATTCCGGCGGGGCGGGGGCCGGATGAGCGGCAGCGACGGGTTGGACTGGGCCTGGCCATCGCCCGGTCGATCGGCTTCGCGCACGGCGCGACCGTGGTGGCACAGAGTCGGCCGGCGGGGTCATAGTTCATGTCGCGTTCCCTGACCATCCTCAGCATTAGTTATCTGATCTCTGGGCATGACGCCTGTACGCGCGTTACGTGATCGACAAGTGACGCTCAGCTACGGGGGTAGTCAATGACCGGAGTACTTGAGGCAGACGCGATCGGGCCGGTCGACGTCGCGGTGATCGCCTTCGAGGGGAATCAGTTCAACGGAGACGTGGCGCCAGCCCTGGCGGAACTGCAGGCCAGCGGAACTGTCCGGGTGATCGATGTCGCGTTCCTGCGCAAGGAGGCGAACGGAGCGACGGCGATCCTGGAAGCCGCCGACGGATCAGTCTCCGAAGCGTTCGAGCAGATCGCCGACTCGCAATTCGACCTGCTGAACGAGGCGGACCTGGACAACCTGGCCGTCGCGCTCGAACCCAACTCCTCGGCGATGGTCATCGTGTGGGAGAACACCTGGGCCGCGCGCTTCGCATCGGCTGTCCGCCAGTCGCACGGCGAGGTGGCTGTCCTGGAGCGGATCCCGCACGAGAACGTCGTTCAGGCCATCGCCGCGCTAAAGGAGTAGTGAGGAGGCGTCATGCGCCGCGGAATGGGGGGACGGCGGATGGGGCGGCCGGGCCTGCTGGGCACGGCGGCTAGAACCGCTGTCGTGGCTGGGACGGCCACCGCGGTCGTGGGCGGCGTGCGCAGGCACGGCGAGCAGAAGGCGGCCGAGCAGCAGACCGCAGCCGAGCAGCAGACCGCTCAGGCTCAGCAGGATCAGCCGGCAGCGGCTCGGGAGCAGGCCGGGTCGGGAGTCAGCGCGGATCGGCTCGCGAGAGTCAAGGAACTCGGCGAGATGAGAGACCAGGGACTGCTGACGGATCAGGAGTTCGCCACGGAGAAGGCGCGGCTACTCGGGGCGTGAGACCACGCGCAACCGATTGGTCTCCGGCCGCTCCAGGCTGGCCGGGACGCTGCCACGAGACCGGGCCTGGCTGAGCCCGGCCTATGGCTCGATCGATCGGTTCAGTGCGGTATGCGAGGATGATCCCGTGCAGCCGCCCGAACCTCAGCCGACGGGACAGCCGACCGCACCGGAGCTGACCGATCGCCTGGCCTGGACCAGGGAGGGCGCCTACCTGGTGGCACCCGGTGTTTACCGGATCCCCTTGCCGCTGCCGTTCGACGGACTGAAGGCCGTCAACGTGTACGCGATCGAGGCCAGCGATGGGCTGGTCATGATCGATTCAGGCTGGGTGCTCGATGTGACCAAAGAGCAGCTCGAGCGGTCGCTGGCCCGGATCGGTGCCGCGCTCGGCGACATCCGCCGGTTCCTGATCACCCACATCCACCGGGACCATTACACGCAGGCGATCGCGCTGCGCAAGACGTTCGGCACGAAGATCGCGCTCGGTGCCGATGAGAAGCACTCGCTCGACGCTCTGCTCGGCCAGGACGTCCGTGCCATGGCGGCCCAAGCACAGCGGCTGATCGCAGCGGGCGCGCAGCCGCTGATCAGCCAGATGACCGAAGCCGGATTTCAGCACCCGCCAGCGGACAACGGCTACGCGGAGCCGGACGAGTGGATCGCCAACGGGCAGTCCTTCGACCTCGGCACCCGCACCCTCGAAGCGATCGCCACTCCGGGTCATACCCGTGGTCATGTGGTGTTTGCTGACCGGGCAGCCGGAGTGCTCTTCGCGGGCGATCACATACTGCCGCAGATCACTCCGTCTATCGGTTTTGAGGCCGCGCCGCCGCCGCTGCCGCTGCATGACTTCCTGGAATCGCTGCTGCTGGTGCGCCAGATGCCCGATCTGACCCTGCTGCCGGCCCACGGCCCGGTGGCACCGAGCGTGCACGCCAGGATCGACGAGCTGCTGGACCATCATGACGACCGGCTGCGTGCCATAGCCGCGGTCCTGACTGACGGGCAGCGCACCGCGTACGAGGTCGCCCTGGCGATACCGTGGACCTCACAGGGCCGCAAGCTCGGCGAGCTCGACCTGATCAACCAGATCCTCGCCGTCGGCGAGACCGGGTACCACCTCGACCTGCTGGTCGCCCGCGGCATCGCCAGCGCGCAGCTGGCCGACGAGATCCGGCTCTACCAGCTGGCGGGGCCGACCAGCGGCGAGCAGGCCAGGACCGAGCCGACGAACGCCGGGCCGGTCAGCACCGGGCCGGTCAGCCTACCTAGGTGAGCGGGTTGGCGGCTGCGTAGGCGGTGGCTACCTCAGCGGCGAGCCCGGCGTTGTCGACGATCAGAGCCCGGTTTACCGCCACGCTGCGACCGTCACTGAGTTGCTCGATCAGCGCGAGCACGGCCGGCGTGACCGCCTGACCGGTGATCCCCTCGGCGTTGACCTGCCGCACCGCGCGGGTGATCAGCTCCTCAAGATCCAGCCCGTCGGCAGGCGGCCTGGCCAGCACCAGCCCGCCTGTGGGGTTCAGCGTCCAGTGCGCCGCGGCTACGGCGGCCGCCTCGGCGCCGGTGCTGACCTGCGCCGAGGTGGGCGGGCCACCCGCCGCCGCGTAGAAGAGCGGCAGCGTCGGCGTCTGCCAGCCGAGCACCGGCACACCGAGCGTCTCCAGTAGCTCTGATGTCGCGGGTACGTCAAGGATCGACTTGGCGCCTGAGCAGACCACGACAGCGGGCGTGCGGGCGATCTGGACCAGGTCGGCGGAGATGTCCAGCGACTGGGCGAAGCCCCGGTGCACGCCGCCGATCCCGCCGGTTGCCAGGAACGCGATCCCGGCCTTCCGGCAGACCGCCAGCGTGCCGCCGACTGTCGTCGAGCCCAGCGCGCCCTGCACAACGCAGGCCGCGATGTCGCGGGCACCGACTTTGCGCGCGGCTGTCCCTATCCTGGCGAACCGCTCAAGCGCCGGCCGGTCCAGACCGACCCGGATCTCGCCATCCAGCACTCCTATTGTCGCGGGCACCGCGCCGGCCGACCTGACCCGGTCCTCTGACTCCAGCGCGGCAGCCAGGCCCCTGCCCGCCGAGAAGCCGTGCGACACCAGCGTGGTCTCCAGCGCTACCACCGGCTGGCCCCTGCTGATCGCGGCGGCGATCTCGTCGGCTACTCGCAGCGTGAATGTCATGGCATCGCCCCCATTGTCGCGACAGCCCGGGCCGCTGCTGCCAGGCCCGCGCCGACACCGCCGACAAGATAGCCGGCCGCGAACGCGTCCCCGGCGCCGGTCGCGTCCACTGGCTCGGTTGGCAGCGCCGGATGGTGACGCCCGCCAGCCCGCACGCCGTCGGCACCGAGCTTGACGATCAGCTCGGTCCCTGGCAGCTCACCGACCAGGTCGGCCTCCGCCGCATTCCCGAGCACGACGTCTGGCCTGAGCCTGGCGATCAGATCGCGGAACGCCGCCACACCGAACTCCCTGATCGCCGCGGTGGAGGAGAGGTCCAGGCTGAGTCTCACACGCCGGCTGGCTGCTGCCGTCGCGGCAGCGAGTGCGGCGCCTTGCACAGGCACGGAGATCAGGCTGTAGGCGGGCAGGTGCAGCCACGAGCAGTCATCCAGCCAGGCTGGATCAATCGCGTCGGCGGTTAGCTGCGGCCCGACGCCCCGGTCGGTCAGCATGGACCGCTGCGCGCCGCCGTCAGAGAGCGAGACGACTACTCCGGTCCGCCCGCCGATCACCGGGCCGACGAGTTCCACCCCGCGGCTTGCCAGTTCGGCGCTGACTAGCTGGGCAGCGAGGTCAGCGGCCCGGGCAGTGATCAGCCGGCTCGTACCGCCCAGCGCAACCACCCAGGCAGCGACGTTGGCCGCCTGCCCGCCCAGCCCGACCGAGGTACATGCTGGTGTATCGGAGTCGGCCGCGCGCGGGCCGGACAGCAAGACCACGACGTCAAGATGAGAGTCGCCGAGCACACAGATCACGCCAGGCTTCGGTCGCGCCGTCCGCTCCACCGCCTCAGTCCCATGATCCCTGCCACATCCCACGGGTTAGGTAACTATGAAAGGTACGAATCGGCTTCGGTCATGACTGCAAGTCGCGGGATGTCGGAATCAATGCCCTAGATCGATGGATACGAATGGGTTCATGGTGGGCAGCGCCGTGCCGCCGGCCGGCTCGACGGTAATTCCGAGCACGTCGTTCTTCAGCACGCCCGACGCCACGAGCAGGGCGGTGCCCCCGGCCGGAACATGTGCCAGAAGCCCAGCCGAGCGGATGTGCTTGCCGATCAGCCAGACCTGGTACACCTTGCTGGCTGGCAGGACCGGCAGGTTCATCGTCAGCAGGACTGCCTTTTGCTGCCCGGGCACGATCACGGCAGTGGCCAGCCCGCCGCGCGCAGCTGTGGCGAGCACCCGAACGCCCGGGGTATGCAGCAGCTGGGTCAGCGCCTGCTGTTCCGCATGCTGTTCCGCCTGGCTGACGCCGAGCTGGCTCTGGACCGAGCTCAGCTTGAACCCCAGCACCAGAGCGACGGCGGTAGCGACGGCAGCGAGCCCGTAGGCCAGCCCGGGCAGCATCGCGCCCCGGCGGTGCGCCCGCGGCCGCTTGTGTGCCGGGTGCGGCCTGGCCGACCGGCGAGACCGATCCGGTGCGGTGACCGGCTGCGCTGACCGATCGGCCCCGGCCCGCACCTGCTCGACCGATGGCAGCGCTGCCAGCACCCGTTCCCTGAGCTGGGGCGGCGGCGGCGCGGCTGCCGCCAGCGCGAGCTCGGTTGTCAGCTCGTGCAGGCCACGCACCTCCTGGATGCACGGCGGGCAAGTGCCCAGGTGCCGCTCGAAGCTGTCCTGTTCAGCACCGGTCAGCGCATCGAGTGCGTACAAGCCGGTCAGCTGATGTGGACTGGACCCCCGAAGTCTCATCACGCCACCCCCAGGCAATCGCGCAGCCGGATCAGGCCATCGCGAACCCGTGTCTTGATCGTGCCGAGTGCGACCCGCAGCCTGTCAGCGACCTCCCGATAGGTGTACCCGCCGTAGTACGACAGCGTGATCGCCTCACGCTGCAAATCGGTCAGCGAGCCCAGGCAGCGCCTGACCCGTTCCGCTTCCAGAGTGGCCTCGACAATCTCAGCAACCTCATCCGTCGGCGGGATCACCGATGTAGCCGCCGAGCGCTGATCCCGGAGGGCCGCCGCGCCCGCTGACCGCACCCGGTCTACCGCCCGGCGGTGCGCGATCGTGAGCGCCCACGACTGAGCACTGCCACGGGCCGGATCAAAGCGCGCCGCACTGCGCCAGATCTCGAGCAGCACTTCCTGTGCCACTTCCTCGGCCTGAGCCCGATCCCGGATGATCCGGCTTGCCAGACCGAAGATCGGGCCGGCGAGCTGATCATAGACGGCCTCGAATGCCGCTTGGTCGCCCCGCGCCACCCGGTTCATCAGCTGCTCAAGGTCCATGCCGCCAACCGCTCCGATGCTGAAGCCCGGAGCCGCCGTGGGCCCCGGAGCCGCGCCAAACGGACGGTCGTCACCTGGGCCCGTGCCCGGTTCGGACCCAGCAAACGGTCCGTACGGACTGGTCTGAGCCATCGCCACAACCCCCATTCGTCGCAGACTGTCGCGCGGATAGGTGACTTGCCGCAGCGTAACGTGAAAGCAGCACCGACCGGGAGATGCCGCATGAAGCTAAAGCTCGATCTGCACGATATCTACAACCGCGGCAGGGACATCGACAAGGCCCTGCAGGACATCTTCGACGAGGCCGCCAGGACGAAGGCACCACTCGTCGAGATTATTCCGGGCAAGGGCTCCGGGCAGCTCAAGAAGCATGTACTGCGCTTTCTCGATCGCAAGGACATCAAGGCCCTGTATCACCGAGTCGAGAAGGACCCCAAGAACTTCGGCCGGGTATTCGTCCATTTTCGCTGGAAGTAGCGAACGCGGTTTCCTGACCTGCGCCGCCCCTCCGGCATCCGCTCTGAACTGCGAAAACTCTGGTCATCATTGGTGGTCAGTCGTGAACTTTGGTGACCGTCCTGTGCCCCGATTGTGCCCTGGCTAAGACGGCCGGCCGCCGATGACGTAAGTACCGCGCTGCGGGATCGTCTCGACCAGGCCCTCATCCCTGAGCGCCGCGACAGCCCGGCGCGCGGTATCCCGCGCCACCCCGAACAGGTCCACAAGATCCTTTTCGGACGGCAGCGGATCCTCTCCGGGCCGGAACTCGCCAGCCTCGATCCGGGCGCGCAGCCATGCCGCTATCTGCCGGTGCGGCGGCACCGCGCCGCGACGGCTTATCTCTGGCGGCTCGATCATCCGGGCAGGCTAACCGAGCCAGTACAACGGTCATCCTTGACCATCATTGGTAGACGTAGGTCAACGTAGACATGTACGTTGATCACGACTGCGCAAAGCAAAGCGGCCCCGGCCGGCGCGTGAACGCCGAACCGGAGCCTGGATCCCATCTCACTCCGAGGAGAGACGAGACCTTGAGCACCAACACTAGTGAGTCGGCCGCGCCGTATGAGTCCGTCCGCGCCGCCGACGTCCGGCCAGGCGACGTGCTGATGTCCAGCGGCCTGGAAGTCGAGATCGTCAGGATCCCGCGGCCTGGCTGCTACTGGTTCGCCACCACCCGCCGCGCCGATGGTGTGGCGATCGACTGGAAGGCCGGGAACCAGGCCGGCACGATGATCCGCGAGCCCGGTGACATCCTGCAGCGCGTCCGCACGGCAGGTGCATCATGACCGCCGATCCGATGACCGCGCTGATCGATCAGGCCGGGACGCTCGGCGTCGCACTCGCGCAGTGGCCGGCCGCGACGACACGAGGGCACAGGCGTGTGCCCGCGAGGCAGCGAACACGGCGGTCGACGCCATCGACGCGAAGCTCGGCGGCCCGCACCGGCTCAGGTCCGGGCTGGTGGCCGAGATCCGGCAGGCCGACGATGCCACCGAGGCGCGGGCAGGCGCGCTGCTGGCTGAATGCCGGGCTGGCGTGCCGGCTCAAAATCGCCAGCGCGGCGTGGCTGATTTGAGCCGCCAGCGGCTGCAGACCCTGGAAGATGCGCTCAGGTACCGGCGCGCACGGCTCGCTGAGCCATGCGCAGAGTGCTCGGCCACCGATGGCGGCCTTTGCGCCGACCATGACCGTGATACCGGCCTGATCGGCGAGTATGAGGCGACCGCACGGGCGCTGCTGGCCGGCACCGATGGCGTACGCGCGGCGCGCGACACGGCAGCCGCACGCGCGGTTCTGGCGGCGTCCAGGCGCTCGCGTTCCTGGTCCCGGACATCGGGATGGCGCCGTACCCGTTCGACGGCCAGGAGTTCATGACCAGCGAGCCGGGCGCCTGGCGGGCCGCGCACCCGCCGGTCACTGCCGACGCGCTGAAAGCCGAGCTCGAGCGCGCGGTCGCCGGACTGCTCGGCTACCTCGGCCAGCGCGCCTGACCCGAATGCAACCCCTCAAGGAGCTGATCACCATGAGCACCGAATCAGAGCGACGCCTGCACGGCGAGTCCGGGGTGACCCGGTGAGCGCGCCGCGGGCGAAGGCCGCGCGGACCTGGTCGCTGACCACCCGCGAGCGGGTGGCGCTGTCACTTCCCCCGGGCGTCCTGGACGACCACCTGAGCTACATGCGGCAGCGCGGCCTGAGCAGCGTCTACATCAGCTCACGCCGCTGCAAGCTGGCGAGGCTCGGCGCCGCGCTGCCCGTGCCGATCCTGAACGCGAACGCCGCGTGGCGGGAAAGCCTGACAGTCACCTCGAACGTGGTCCTGTACTACGTCTCCCACGTCCGCGAGTTCTACGCCTGGGCCGTCGACACGGGCCTGATCGGGGCACGAAACTGCCGCTTCCCCGCCGTATCCGGGGCCTGCCCCCGGCCGATGCCGCTGACAGCCGGATCCGGCTGTGGCTCGTGCTAGCTGTCTGGTGCGGGCCGAGGGCGAAGGAGATCGCGCTGCTGCAGCGAAAGAACATCCTCGACACCGCCAGCCCGCCGTGGCGGGTCGGGCGGGGTGGCTTGCTGGCGGATGGCTGCGCGCTTGGCCCTGATGGTGTGGTGCTGTCCGCTGGCGATCCGGAGCGCGGCGGCCTGGTCGGCGTCGAGGAGCTGGTCGAGCGCGGTCATCGGGCGGCCAGCTCGGCGACCAGCAGCAAGACAGCGACGGTCCAGATCGCAAGGTACAGGGTGGCGTGGAGCCTCCGGCGGCTCACCGGCCTCTCCTCGGGGTGACGTTCTCGCCGGCGTCGGCAGCCTGGCTGAGGACGCAGGTTCGATTGCAGCTCTTGCACCGGCTGGTGCGGCACTCGGAGCGGGTTTCGCCGCGGTGGCCGCAGCGCCCGCACTGGTACTCGAAGATTTCGAAGTCGTACTCCACGTGGACCCGGCGGATTGAGCCGGGAATGACCAGGTCGACGGTGCGTTGCCTGGTCATCGCGGGTCGCCGCTGATCCTGGCGAGGACCATGGCGCAAATGCCGGCGAGTGCGCGAATGTCCGCCTCGCCGAGGCGGACGGTCTCGCGGTACAGACAGGTCGTCGTCTGGCTCGTCATCATCGATGTCACGCCGGCCGATCTGGAGCTGCAGGGCCACGGTGCCGCCGGATGTCCAGACGGAGGCGCGCAGCAGGTCCCGTTCGCGGCCGGTGACGGCGGGGCTGGTCCAGATCGCGGACATGCCGTCCTGCGCCCAGTTCGTGCCGCCGATGGTCCTGGTGCCGTCGGTAGTGGTCGTCATGTTGTTCCCTCCGTGGTGAGCAGCTGGCTGAGGATCTCGCGACCCTGGTCCTGACGTCGGCCTGCTCGATCAGGTCGAGCACCTTGCGGGGCTTGCGGCGATCGAGGTGCACTGGACTGGTGTCTGATGGCCTCTGACGTGCAGCGATGACCACCGCTAACCCGCTCGCGCTGTGCGTGCACGTATAGAATCTGATACCGTCGCTGTTAGTGCACGCACAATCGGGCGACCAGATCGGAGTATGATGAATACCGGTGACCAGGCAGATGACGCGATGCTGCGCCACATCTTTGCCGAAGTGCAGCGAGCCATTCAGATCAAAGATCCGCTCGGCCGCGCGGCGGTGATCGCCGAGCAGATCCAGCCGTACAGCGGCTGGGCACTGCGGTGGGCGATCGAGGAATGCCGGCTGGCGGGCATTCCGTGGACCGTCATCAGCGCGGCAGTCCACCGGCCGTATCCGACACTGCTGCGCCAGCTCGATGCCGGAGGCCCGGTCTATGTCGTCCGGCCAGCACATTCCCACACCGGCAACTTCGATGGCCAGACGCCGCTGCGCCGTGCCGCCTTTGCTCTCGCGAACCGGTTCGCCGACCTGATGATGACGGCACCGGGCACCGTCACCGGCGTGCGCCTGGCAGACGCTGTCCGGGATCTCAGCGTCGCGCAGGGAATGATGGACAACCCGCTGCTGATCGACCCTGCGCCGTTGCTCGACGCCACCGGGCTGCTGCTCACGGTGGCCGACGCCATCGCGCCGGACCAGGTAAGCCGGCGCCCGCAAGAGCGCGCTGTATGGGAGGCGCTGGCCGAGCTTCGCGCATGCTACTCGCGCGACCGCGGCGAGATCGAGGCTGCGCACCAGGTTCTTACCGAGATCGCCGAGGTGCAGCCGGCAGGCTGACGCTGCCGGCGTCGCGGCCCGTGCGCGAGTCAACTGTGCGCCTGGTCGGCGAGTTCGCCAAGGATTTGTTCGGCACGTCTACGGATATCGTCGCGCTCGACCCCGGCAAGCACCTTGCGCGCGGCAGCGACCGAACTGGACTCGGCGAGCGCGACCGCGCAGCAGAGCGCCGCCTTGCGGTCGAGGCTGCCGCCGGGTGCGTGCGCGGCGTGGCCGGCGAACTGGCGGGCCGCGTCGGCGAGCTTGCTATATGCGCTGGTCACCGGCATGTCAATCCCCGCTTTATATTCATGTCTAGGTGGTATAGATTTCGGGACGTGGCGAAGGGAATGCGGCGGCGGGAAGTCAGCCGGGCGCTGCGGCGGGCTGGCTGCGGCGTCAAGAGCGACGACGGGCCGCACACGACGTGGCTGTGCCCGTGCGGCCAGCACACCGCGGATATCCCGCGCCATGTCGATATCTCGCCTGGCGTGATCCGCGACACGATGAACCGCATGACGTGCCTGCCGAAGGGGTGGCTCCAGTGAAGACCTACGAGGTCCGCGCGAAGCGGTGGGAGCACGGCTGGGAGCTGCACATCGATGGCGTGGGCGTGACGCAGTCGCGGAGCCTGTGGGATGCCGAGATGATGGCCCGCGACCTGATCAGCCGGCGCCTGAGATCGGAAGAGCACACGTCTGAACTCCAGTCACCTTGTAATCTCG
>OCZU010000842.1_pt1 | contig 20662 bp, 24 predicted proteins | sample 1539001 | NCBI WGS metagenome assembly OCZU01 (sample SAMEA3539306, study PRJEB22396) | soil metagenome | biome: tundra; feature: field; material: soil | place: USA | collected 2010-05 | depth 0.15 m | reverse complement strand
ATCGAGTTCGGCGAGGACTGGGACACCGGCACCCGCGGCCCGTTTCCTCGCCTCATATCGGCCGCTGCGGCGCTGGCCGCGAGGCACGCACGCCGGTGAGCGCGCTGCCCGCCGTGCGGGCCGGATACGGCCTAGTCGAGCTCACCATCGCGAGCCGGCCAGCCGGCGTGCTGCCCGGCGACCGGCGCGGGCCGCCCGGCCGACTGGTCGCCCAGGTCGCCGGCGCACGCTATCTCGCCCAGGCCATCCTGGTCGGCCCCGCGCCCACTGCCGCAGTGCTCGCCCTCGGCGTCGAGGTCGACCTGCTGCACGCCGCGAGCATGATCGGGCTCGCCATAGCCAACCGGCGCCACCGCCGGGCCGGGCTCACCGACGCCGCCGCAGCAGCCTGCTTCGCCACGGCGCTCCCGCAACGTCGTGGCGCTGCGCGACCGCTGGGCCGATGCGCTGGGCCGGCGCGTGGTTCCCGTCCCGGTACCGCAGGGTCGGCTAGCGCCCGGGCACGGCGTCCAGGCAAGAAGGGTCGGTCATAACCACGATTCGATTCTCCTGAGAGGCGACCAGCCATGCCATCAATAACTTCGGCGCGCGTGTCCGCGAAGGCCAGGCGCGCATGGTTAGGCATGCCGGGCGTGCTGGAGGGCGCGGCTGCGGGCGCCGGGCGGCCGGTCTGGTCTGTGCCGGCCTGGTCAGGCCAGGGTCCAGGCCCCGTTGTGGTGTGTCAGGCCGACCTTGATCAGGGTCCGCAGGTTCAGCGCGGCGCACCGGTTGTGCAGCCAGGCGTCGTTGCTGGTGGTCCCGATGTAGCCTCATTTGACCGTGAAGCAGGCGTCATCAAGTGCGATCAGGAGACACCACGCAACACCGTCAATAGCCACTCTACCTGCGATTATATCGCACAGAACACAAAGGGGCTGTATCCATATGAACCGTCAATGCCCGTTCGGGACGAAGAGGCCGCCGGTTCAAATCCGGCCACCCCGACCAGAAGTTGCAGGTAGAAGCCAGGTTCCGGAGATCCGGACCTGGCTTCTTGATCGTTTGACCGTCATTTGACCGTGACACCGGGGGCCATCAGGCGGGCGCGGGCGCCCCTACGCGGCCTTAGGCGGCTCTTGACCGTGCTTGCCTGTGCTGCAAGGAAGCCTTGATCAGAGTCGGCGGCAGGCGAGAAGGGTTCGCCGGGCGGCCCCCAGTCCCTTTCTCATTCTCTTCTGGCCCGGAGATGCCGGTGAGGTCGTTGTTGTCGGCGATACGCCTTGCGAAGTAGCCAGCTGGACTGCCCCAGCGGCCCTGCAGCGCCGTGTGGACCCGAGCCAGTGTCGCGTCCATCAGCCGCTGCTCCCGCTCGTCGGCACCGGTGAGCGGGACGGTGCCCAGGTCGGTGATCACCAGCCGAGCCAACCACCAGAACCGGCCCTGCGCCCATCCGATTTCGCGAACTTCCGCACCATCCGCTTGCCCACGGCAGCCAGATGGCTTGACGCATGCGGCGCGAGAACCCCCTGGCCTCGGATGAGGAGATCGAGGCCAGGGTTCAGGCGTGGCTCCGCAGGCCGAGTGGCGAGGCGGGCGATCGCCTGCGGATGCCTGCACGCGGATAGGGCGGGATGCAGTCCGTCGACGCAGTCCTCAGGCAGGCCGCTGCGGATCTCGACGCCATTGGCGCGCGGTGGGCCGTCATCGGCGGCCTGGCGGTGGCGTTCCGTGCAGAGCCCCGCTTCACTAAGGATGTCGATCTCGCGGTCGCCGTCGCAGACGATGCGGAAGCTGAAGGCATCGTCAGCCGCTTGCAGGTCCGCGGCTACCTGATCTCCGCCGCGTCGGAGGCCGACCTGGACGAGGCAAGGGCATCAGCCGCGATGGTTGAGGAGCGCGGCTTCAACAGAGGCCAGCGCCTATCTGAAGATCTAGCGGCCATCATCGGCCAAGCCCGGAAGTAAGCCGGCATCGGCGACGTCGCCTGGTTCACTCGGTCTACGACTACTAGCCGGATCTGCGATTACCTGCTGGGCGCAAGGACAACTACGCCGCCAGCCGAGATGCCGTCCGGCTGGTACTGCCAGACCGGGCCAGACGCGCGCGATACTGCCCGCCAACCGCGCGTTCCTGCAGCGGGCGGTGCGGTTCCTGGCCGGTGAGGCGGGATCCGCCAGTTCATCGACATCGATGACGTGCCCTTCGCAGCGAAGGTCACGTCAAGGTCGAAGTCCGCCGCGGGCCGTGTTCTCGTTCATCTCGCCTCTTCTCCGTGATTGCGCGGATATGCACCTGCACGCTGCCCGGCTCATAGCCTGGCGGGCCAGGCGATCGTGATCCGGGACACTGGCCTGTCCAGCACCCGCCCATCCGGCAACTGCCCGTCGGGCGTACCGGACGGGTACGCCCGCAATTCCACCCGGTCTCAGCGGTGGTCGCGGTCCCATGCCTGGATCTCAGCGACCAGCCGCTCCGCGGCCTTCTCAGCCTCCGGGCCGTGCGCCACCGCACCCAACTCGAATACCTCCCGCCCAGGGCCGACGGGCCGCATCGCCAAGGTAGGCGAAAGAGCCGCCTGCGTCATCGATGAGGGCCGAGACACCATCGGCGACCAGGCCGCGGTCACGCGCCTGCCGGATGGCCGCCTCGGCGGCGTGCACGGTGGTGGCATACGCCAGCACGGCATGATCTTCGAGATACTCGCGACGTACTTCAAAAGGTGCGCTCCAACTACGTTCACCGGCTGTGAGATTCGGGCCGAGATCACGCTACACGGCGACTGCGGTTTCACCCGGTCGACGCATGTGCCGGGGTCCAGGCTGCCGATGACGCGGGCCGGGATATCGGCCAGCGCGCCCAGCTCGGCTGCCCGCATCTCGGCCTCCCAGACGGCTAACGTCACAGCGCGAGGAATGGCGTGCTCACGCCGGGGCTTGGCCAGCCGCGAGTCCAGCGTTACGTACTGGGCCATCGCGAACGGGGCACGAGCCGACGGCGGCCGACCGTGCCGTGACCTGACCGAGCAGGTCGATCCGCAATTCCCCCGGCATTACACAGCGGTTACGCCGTTGCGCTGGACTTGGCCACGACATTCACATCCACGGCAGATGATCAGCTCGGAGGATTACCATGCCAGCAAGTACCAGGTCAGCAAGGATCAGGACCCTGACCGCAGCGGCCGCAGGCGCCGCGGCTGTCCTTTCCCTGACGGCGGCCTGTGCCGTGACGACCGCTACCACCAACCCGGCAGGATCGGGAGGCCTGTCCGACCACGGCGGCCAGCGCACCGCAGCCGTCAATCCCGGACTGACCGGCAACGCGATCACGCTCACCACCAATGCCGAGTTCAGCGGCTACGACGCCGCGACCGACTCGTCGGGCACCACCTATGTCGGCTGGATTGGCGATACCGGATCGCTGCGCAAGGTCGACTTGTGCGTGCTGCCGCGAGGCGCCAAGAGCTGCAAGGGCGGCGTCCAGCAGATTGACCCGCCAGACGGTGACTCATCCGCCGACGGCCTGCGGGTGCTGGTCACCGGCCCGCAGTCAGTGACGTTGGTCTGGTTCCACAACGCGGACGCCTCGGAGACCGGCCCGCAGGGCAGCGAGATCTCGACCGCCACGGTGCAGGGCGGCATCCTCTCGGCAGGACGCGACGTGGCGACTGCGCCGAGCTTCGGCACCATGCTGGACGCGGTCATCGGCCCAGACGGCACCATCTGGGTAGTGACCAGGGGTGGCGGCAACGCGGTCCAAGTCAGGCCGGGCCTCGCCAACCCGCCGGTCACGCTCAAGACCCCTTACCTGATCGGCTACGCGCTGCTGAGGTTCGCTGGCACCGAACCGGTGCTGGTCATCGACAAGGACGGGGCCATCTCCTCTCCGGTCTCATTCGCTTCCCAGCACAGCGGATCATGGTCGGCCTTCGGCGCGGTCGCCGGAACCTGGACCGGGACCGCCAACTTCGGGCTGGCCACGACCAGGTCAGGCGTCCGGCTGATCGCCACCACGAATAGCGCCAGCTACCAGCCAGTCGTGTCCACATGGACGGGCTCGGCCTTCGGCGTGCGGACCCTGACCGGCGACCACAACAGCTGCGCGCCGGGCAGCCACGACGCGGTGTCCGACGCCAGCGGCCGGCTGGCCGACGTATCGGTCGAGTGCGACGACATCGCGGTCGCCAACCTGGCGGACACGCTGCACGCCGCCATCTTCCGTTACGATGTGCACGGCACGTTCGCCGGCGGTCAGCCGCAGCTCACCACGAGCCCGAATGGCACCGGCTGGGTGGCCTGGTCGATCGAATCGGCCCACGGCGACGAGCTGCTTGTCGCCCCGCTGCGCCTCGCCGGAAGATGACGACAGCATCCTTCATTACGGCACCCGGCCGTATGGCAGCCGCCGCCAGGCTCTTGGTATCTGGAACTGCCGTAGTGGTCGCGGGCTCGCTAACGTGGTCCGGGTGACGGCCGGAACCGAGGTGCTGCTCATCGGCGGGCGGTCCGGTGTCGGCAAGAGCATTGTCGGCAGCGAGATGCATGCCCAGCTGTCTGCCGCCGGGGTGCGGCACTGCCTGATCGAAGGCGACAACCTTGACATGGCCTTCCCGCCGCCGCAGGAGCACGGCCTGGCCGAGCAGAACCTGGCCGCGATGTGGGCCAGCTACCGGGCCCTCGGCTAGCACCGGATGATCTACACCAACACTGCGAGCGTGCTGGACAAAGTGATCACCGACCTGACGGCCGCCCTCGGCGGCGCTCCCCGCGTCACTGCGGTCCTGCTCAGATGCAGCAGCGCGACAGCTCATCAACGGCTCAGCCAGCGCGAGATCGGCACCGCGCTGGCCTGGCACGTCCAGCGCAGTGCCGTGATGGCGCGCAGGCTGGACGAAGACGCTCCGCACTGGGTCCACCGCCTCGACACCGACGGCCAGGCTGTCGCGGACATCGCGGCCCAGATCATAGGACTGGCCGGCTGGGCAGCTCCGTGAGGATGCCCGCCAGAACCAGGCGGTACGGTGCCTAGGACGGCGGTGCTTACGATGCCTTCTGCGGTATTTCATGGCCGTCGGCTGCGCTGCCGAGAAGCCTGATCAGGTCGGGAGTCGCGACCCGGTAAAGATCGCCGATGCGGATGATGCGGCACGGGAACTCGCCACTGCGGGCAAGCTCATATGCCTTGGTGCGGCCGATTCCCAGTGCGCGGGCTGCGGTCATCAGATCGATTGTGGGCGGCAGGTTGCGCAGGTCGGCAACGGTCAGGCCGGTCACGCGGTGATCACCTGCGCCAGAGCGCGACGCGTGATGGCATGTCTCGTGATCATCGCCTTCAACGTGCTGGTGCCAAAGATGAGCCGTGCCCGGCGGCCGCGTACAGGCGGGTGACCATCTCACGCATGACCTGTACCTGCTCTGTCAGGGCCTCGCCGGCGGCATGGCGGGAGCGTTCGCGCGTGATGTCGTCGAGCGTGTACGCGTGCTGCGACCGCAGGATCTGGTCGGCCCGTCGCAGGTGATGCTGAACTTCGCCGGTCAGCCGGTCAGCTTCGCTTCTGGCCGTTGTGCGGCTGGCCAGGCCGGCTCGCAGTTGCCGGAGGTTGTCGAGGGCCAGTTCCAGGAAGCTGGATCCGGCGAATGGCGTCTGCTGCGCGGACCCGATGAGCTCGGCGAGCCATGCGGTGAGCATGTCGATCTGGTCGCAAACCTCTTCCAGCCGACTGCTGCCGGTGCTCTCCGCGCCCGGCACCTGAGCGGCAGGACGGACGGGGCCGCCTGGCCGGCGAGCCGGCCTGGATGAGCCGCAGCGGGCGTGGATGTCCGCCAGGCCCGCGGCCGGGTCGAATCCGGCCTCTAGCTTGGCCAGTATTCCGCTCATCGCGCCGTCAATGACCTCATCCAGTTCGGCGCCGTCATAGCCGGGGCGTCCGGGCTCGGGTCCGATCATCGCGGGTTCCTCCTGTCGATGCCGAGCTGCCGCGCGAGATTGTCGCGCGCCCTGACCTGGTTCTGCCGGACCGCCGCCGGGTCACAACCCAGCTCACGGGCGATCTCGGCGGGCTTGAACCCTGCCAGGGTTAAGGCCATGACCTGCCGCTGCCTGCCCGGCAAGGCCGCTATGGCAGCGCGGACCATTTCTTCTTCTTCGTTCAGTACCGCGATGTCGCCGCTATCCAGCGGCCCGGCGGCCTCGGGCAGCGCATCGCCCGCCGGCATCTCGCGTTTCCTGACCCGCGCCTCTGCCCGGTACAGCTCGCGGAGGGCCACCTTGTACAGCCATGCACGGGGCTGGCGGATCGTTTCCCATCCGGCATATGCACGCGCGAACGCGGCCTGGACGGCGTCGTCTGCCTGGTGCTGATCGGCGCCCATGGACATCAGGTACCGGATCAGCCGGGAACGCTCGGCTCGGTAGACGGCCTCGAAGCTCACGTTCGTAACTTTGGCCCGGGAGTCCCGGCTGGTAAAGGCCGCGGAGCCGGCAAGCTCCGGCACCTGCGCGGGGCAGTAGCGGCCAGCGACGCTGTGCTTGCCGTCCATCAGGCGAGCGCATACAGAGTGACCGAGCCCGGGGTGCTCGGACCCGGCTTCCAGGCCACGCCCGATATCCCGGCCTGGAACCTGAGCACGTCTGCCGCCCAGGCCTTGGCCTCGTTGTCAGTCTCGGCGACGGTCCCGCTGGTCGAGGAGTACGCCTGGACGAGTTTCCACCCGTCGGGGTGCAGGCGAAGGAAGTACCGCTGCATCGAGAAGGGCTTCTGCACGTCCCAGCCCTCGTCAGGGCAGCCTTCCTGCGCCGGCTGCCAGATCAGCGGCGCGCCCCGGTCAGGGCCAATGATGCGCTCAGCCCAGGAACGTGCTCGGTCTCTGCTGAATCGCCTCGGCGCCTGGCGGACGAGCCTGCCTACCGACAGGTGGCCGCTGTTCCAGTGCAGCACGCAGACCTCCCCGCGCGCACGGGCCTTGCGCCGGGGCCGGGGGGCACTGCCGTGAAGGCAGACCCACCCGGCCAGCGTCTGCGGATCGGCGAGCGTCTCGCGCAGATCATCGAATCCGAAATCACCCGGGTGCAGCAGCTGCGTCACCCCGAGCAGCACGCCCTCGCGAGCACGGGCACAGGCCAGGATCCGATCATCGGCGGGCGCCTCATAAACCGCGAAGGGCGGAACCTGCAGAACCACCGTGACCGAGGAGTCCATTATTCGCGCGACGGCGCCTTCCACCGGAACGCCGAGGCGCAGCTCCGGGCCAGGCCGGACCAGCCCCGCCCCGGCGAACTCGGGATTTGCTCCCGCCCGCCACTTGCCGCCGTGAGCACGCTCCAGCGGCACGCATTCAAGGCCGGGGTTGACCACCAGCATCGGCCACAGCTCCTCCCTGCCGTCATCACTCGCCAGCGGAAGCAGCACCATCCTGGCGACGATGCTCAGGTAGTCACCCGATCCGGCTCTGATCACCATCGAGTCATTCCACTCCGGCGTCCGGCACCGCTGATGATGCAGCGTCGCCACGACGAAGACAGTCAGGTCGTCAACGCACACCGACGGAGGGTCGCCGCCGAGGAACCGGCCGCAGGTCTGGCAATCGACCGCCCACAACCGCGCGGCCAGATCGCTCAGCCCGTCATCACCCAGCTTCTGCCGGATTACCTCACTGACCGCTAGCTCTGTAACTGCCACAGCTCTCGCTTTCGCTCAGACGACCGGCAGCGCACGGCACTGCCCGTCAGTACACGGCTAAGAGCAGGAAGCAACTCGATCTGTGACGCCTCCGACCAAGAAAGGCGGCACAGCCCCAGGTCCCCGGCCTTCAAAGCCCGTCCATCGCGGCTCTCACGGCTCGCCCGCGACTTCCAGAAACCTCTGCCGCGTAACGGAGCGCCAGAGCCGAAGCTCACGGCGGCGAAGTGATCAGCGAACCGACTTGAGCCACACGCCCGCGATGAGCTGAGCGTGCAGGCAGCAGAGATGCTGACGCCGACGACCTGCTATTGCCCGGGCCGAACCTGCCTCACTGCGCGTCGGGCCCAGGTCAGACGTTCTGCCGGGCAGGCGTGCCGTCTGCTTTAGCATCGGACGGACGACGCGGACGAGCGTGACGCCCGCAGGGCCGGCGACTCAGATCGGCGGCGGCGGCGCGTTCCGGACCGACTGGCCCTTTTCGACATGCCGAACCTGCCTGGCTCCCCCAGACCTTCGGCATCGTCTCAGGAGAGCACGCCATCTGCCTGCATAAACGCGGCCCGCCATTACATCTTCACCGCCAAGGGCCGCCAGCCCGGGCTGCACCGCCAGCTCCGGTCCCTGCCCTGGAAAGACGTCCTTGCCGGCCAGAGTCAGACCGGGCGCGGCCACGGCCGGATCGAGAAGCGCACCGTCAGGGCCGTCACCGTCACCGCCGGCCTGGCCTTCCCACACGCTCGCTGCCCGCAGCGCGAGATGGGCGCGCCCAGCTCGCCGAATGGATCGGCGGGCACTGGAAATAGAGAAAACCAACTGCACTGGGTCCGTTCTCCAGGGGTCCTCAGCCTGTTTACATGACTTTGCACCGGAGTACCCGGGAGAGGCCTTTTGCAACACGTCTCCAGGGGTGTCGCGCTCCTTGTCGGTGCTGCTCTGCGCTCGCTGCCTCGGGACCGAGCGTCTTGTGCAACACCTGTTGCGTAACTACCTGATGTTGATCAATCACCGATCTGGCGAAACAGGCATACTGCCCCGTATTAGCTGGCCTGTACCCCGAGAGAAGGTCCGCGACGTCACCCTCGGCGACGACCTGTCCCAGGTACGCACCGGCATCGGCTCCACGTCATGGCCACGATCAGGAACCTGGTCATCAGCATCCTGTGCATGGTCGGCCACACCAGCATCGCCCGCGCCCTCCGGCACACCGCCCGCAACCCCGAACGCGCATTCCGCCTCCTAACGGACACAGGTAACGGTAAGTATTGCGACAAGCAATAGCCCTTGCGACGGCCATGGCGACACTGCGCCGAGGTAGTGCCCGGGTTGAGCCCTTCGACGTGTCGCTTCGACTCGCCTGACACGCCGCTGTTGTCTTTCGCGGGCCTTGGCGGGGCAAATCGGTCGATTCAAGCAGAAACCAATCAGGAGCGCAGGCCACGAGGTGCGCTGACTATAATTCGCCAACGAGACAGCTCAAGATTGATACCATCTTCAGAATTGTCGGAGAAAAGCATGCAGTTTCCGCTAGGACAGTTTACCTGGAGGTGATAAGGATCGGCCAGCATGATAATGACTTGGAGGTCGAGCTTGTCCATGTTGACGGGCGGGACGAGCAGATGCTTCAGCAGGTCATCGAGTTGGGTGATAGCCATCAGCGGACACTCGGCTTCTTCCCGCAGGCGGCATTCCGGCGTGCGGCTGAGAGCAGAACGCTGATTGCTGCGGTTCGTAGTGAGCAAGTTGTTGGTTACGTGCTGTACGGGCTGCCGAGGCAGATCATCCGGATTACTCATCTGTGTATAGCTGAGAACGCGCGCGGCCGGGGTATCGCTCGGCGTCTAGTCGACGCGATCAGCGAGCGGCACGCGGACCGCTTCGGGATCACGCTCAGGTGCCGCAATGACTATCCTGCGCACCACCTGTGGCCGCAGCTCGGGTTTATCCCGCAAGGGGAACGTCCTGGACGCAGGCGGCGCGGCTCGGTACTGACTGTCTGGTGGCGGGATCATGGCCACCCGAACCTCTTCTCATCCGCCGAGTCGCTCGGCCTCCTCCGTGTGGTCATGGACGTCAATGTCTTCCTGGACCTGGAGTCAGGATCAGAACGACAGCGAGTTGCCGAATCACGGGCGCTCGCGGATGACTGGCTCGCCGACCAAGTGGAACTTGTCGCCGCGCCTGAGCTGATCCGCGAGCTCGCCCGGATGCCGGAAGGACCGGAGAAATCCAGCCAGCACCGGGCGGCGAGGAACTACCACTGTCTGGCGGTCGACGCCAGAGCGGCTAGCATGCTTGCCCGGCGTATCACGGAGAAGGTTCTCGAGGACCAGGCTGTTGATCTATCTGCAGATCCCGCTGATCAATCCGACGTTCGCCATGTCGCCGAAGCCTCTCTCGCAGGCGTAACCGTCCTGGCAACCAAGGACGAAAGGTTCCAGAAGTGGGCAGCTGGAGCCGTCGCGGAGACGGGCGTCAGAGTGATGCACCCGTCCGATGTGATCCTGGCTGTTGATGAACTAGCCAGGGCTCAGGCCTACCAGCCACTCCAGCTTCAGGACACCAGATATCGCCTGGTTCCGGTGCGTGCCGGCACCGAAGAAGAATTGCTGACGTTCCTGCACAACTCCCAAGGCGAGCAGAAGACGGCTTACCTTGACCTGATACGGAGCGTCGCCGCGGCCGGCCCGCAGTGGACCCGCCTAGTCCTACGCGATCCGCACGGCAAGCCGGTCGCCTTCTACGTCACTGGGGAATCCGGCCAAGAACTCGCCATCCCTGTCCTTCGGATAGCCGAACCCCGGATGGAACAGACCCTGACCCGCCAGATCCTCTTCCAGGTAAGAGACCAGGCCCGACGCGAGAACTGCAGCATCGTGCGGATTACCGAGCCGAACCTCGCCAGCGAGACGCAGCGTATCCTCCGCGAGGACGGCTTCCTCCGCATCGAAGGCCATTGGATCGCACTGGTGATCTGTGCATGCGGCGATTCATCCGTCATCAACACGCTTGTCAGCCAGGCGGCTCAGAGCGTCGGCCTGCGGCTGCAAGACCTGCAGCCAGGACTGTCCGCCGTGATCGCTGCGGACCTCGAGCGCGCGATGTGGCCCGTCAAGATCACAGACTCGCTGCTGGCCACCTACCTAATTCCGATCAAGCCGGCATGGTCCGCAGACTTGTTCGGGATACCTCAAGCGCTCACACCCCGGCCAGCCATGTTGGGCTTGAGCCGCGAACACGTCTACTACCGCAGTCCCACCCCGCCAACCAGAGCACCAGCCCGGGTGATCTGGTACGTGACGGACGCCCGAAGCGGCGGCGTGACCGCAGCCATCGGCAGCTCACGGCTAGAGGAAACAGTCACCGACAAGCCCGCATTGCTCTTCCAGCGCTACAGGCACCTCGGAGCCCTGAACCTTGACCAGGTAAACCAAGTTGCCAGGAAGCGCCGCATCGAAGCTCTCCGATTCGCCGACACCGAAATCTTCCCGCACCCGATCCGGCTCAGGCATCTCAAGCAGCTAGCAGCCGAGCACGGTCAGACTCTCGCGCTACGATCGCCGCAGCGCATCCACCCTGGCCTCTTCACGGCCATCTACCAGAAGGGCACCAGGCCACGTGACGGAGCATGAACGCGCCATATTGCTATCAGTCCGGCCCCCGTACGCCAACTCCATCCTCGCCGGCACGAAATGCGCCGAGATCAGGCGTCAGCGCCCCGCCATCCCGGCCGGTACACCGCTGGTCATCTACGCAACCAAGCCCATAGGCGCCGTCATCGGAACAGCCAGCATCGACCGGATCTGCGAAGGCACGCCCGACCTCCTATGGCAACAGCACAGCAGCCAGATGGGCGTAACCAGAGACGAGTTCGATGCCTACCTTGGCGGGGTCACCACCGCCTACGTCCTCATGCTCAGCAACGCCCATCGACTTCCCAAACCGCTAACTCTCGACGACATGCGAGAGTCTGCGGACTTCCAGCCACCTCGCAGTTACAGATACATCGACGGCAACACTCTCAAATCTCTCGTCAACGGCCACCCAGCCGGACCAGCGCTGCTCTCCCTACTGCACCACTGACAGCCCGCCGACAACCACACGCCAGTAGCGCACGTGCACATTGACCATCAGTACGTCGCCCTTGCTTCCAGCACGGCCACGGTGAGCGAGCCGACGCATCCGTTCGCGGTTCACCGTGGCGGACATCGGCAATGCGCCCGCCGTGCGGGCCGGGCAGCCATCTTGCCCGCCCGCTTGCTAGGCCGATCCTGTGCACTCAGGTGCCTGGCGAAGCCTTGGCAGGAGAGCGCTTATGACAGAGCACTTGTTGCTGTGGCAGTGTCCGGCAGCGTCCGGTCTCGTAGCCTCCCGCGGCGTCAGGTACCAGTGCAGGGTGATAGCGGTTCTGTGACAAGGCCTGCGAGAGGATTCGGATGGAGCACGGTTTCGCTGCCTCGGAGATCGACACGAGCCGGGCGCACCCGGCCCGGATGTACAACGCGTACCTGGGCGGCAAGGACAACTACGCTACCGACCGAGAGGCCGTCCGGCGGGTACTGCAGACCGGGCCTGCAGTGCGCGATACTGCCCGGGCCAACCGGGCGTTCCTGCAGCGGGCAGTGCGGTTCCTGGCCGGTGAGGCGGGGATCCGCCAGTTCATCGACATCGGCACGGGCATCCCTGCCGCAGGCAATGTGCATGAGGTAGCCGCGCAGGCCGCGGCCGGGACCCGTGTGGTCTACGTGGATAACGACCCGATCGTGCACGTGCACGCCAATGCGCTGCTGACCGGGAGCGGGACCACCCGAATCGTGCTCGCTGACCTGCGGGAACCTCGTGCCATCCTGCGGCATCCGAAAGTCGGCGAGCTGATCGACTTCAGCAAACCGGTAGCGCTGCTGCTGGCGGCGATTGTCCATTTCCTCACCGACGACGAAAATCCGGCCGACATTCTCGGCGTGCTGCGGGACGCGCTGCCCGCCGGAAGCTTCCTCGTGCTGTCGCATGGGACTGCCGACTTCCGCACCGAGGCCGCCCAGCAGGCCGCAGCTGTGTACGACCAGGCCACGTCGACGATGACCCTGCGCAGTCACGCGCAGATCGAGGCGTTCTTCGACGGCTGGAAACTGATCGAGCCCGGCCTGGTCCAGATGCCATTGTGGCGGCCCTACAGCAGACCAGCGCGGCCGAAGGACCTCAGCCAAATCTGGGGTTACGGCGGTGTCGGCCGCCGCAATACATGAAACAGCGGTCAGCTGACTGGCCGGAAAGGATCCCGAGGAACGGCAGCGGAACAGCTCTTCTAGTGCGCTCGGAGGGGCCGTGCTCGCCGCTTCCACCGGTGCACGCTGCTCAGGCCCGAGCACGGACGTCGGGTCTTGACCCGCCAACCTGGATGATCGGGCTTGCCGTCTGAAGACGCGACGGCTACGAGTGCTGCGCTGCTGGCGCGACTGCATGCCAGATGCTCCGAGTATCGCGTCGTCCAGTAGCGGCAAGGTACCGTCAGTCAGCTGGGACCGCCGGATAGGGTGTGCAGCCCGGCGGCGATAGCCTCACGGTCGAACTCCTCGATTCGTTCTCCGAGTTCGCTAGCCTGCGCCGAGCCGCGGAAGACCGGCGCGGCCAACTCCGTGCGCACGTGACTCAGCCGGGTGGTGAGGTCAGTGATTCGTTGCGCAGGTGACAACGTGAGCACCGGCTCCAGGGCGGCCGTCGCAGCATCCAGCGCGCCAGTGCGCAGGCGGATGACGGCCAGGTCGATCCCGGCGAGTGGCCTGCCGCCGAACCAGTGCTGTTCGCCGGGCTGGGGTCCTGCCTCATAGAGGCTGACCGCGTGTTCGATCTCCTCCGCGGCCTCAGGGTTGGCGGCGCCGGTACTAGCCAGCGTTGCGCCGGCGAAGTAGTGATGAGTGGCAAGGGAGATAGCGAACTCACCGCCGATCTGCAGCAGGTCGTCGGTGTAGTCGCGGGCGCGGACCTCGTGAGCTGCGGCGACCGCCTGACGGGCCGAGTCCACATCGCCAAGACTGGCCGACGCCTGGGCGCGCTTGAAGAGGAGGAGGGCGGCCATCGGCCCGGCGGGAAGATAGCGAAGGCCGCTCGTTGCCAGGTCCCGGCTGTCGCTGAACCTGCCGCGCTGATACGCGACATACGCATGCTGCATGCGTAGGGTTCCCATGAGCGGATGGTGATCGATCGCGCTCGCGTACGCCCATCCGGCCCGGATCAGCTCTTCGGCTGAGTCGGGATAGCCGAGACGGCTGGCCTCAACACCCATGAGCATGTTCAGGCAGCCGACGAAGAAGTACAGATCGGTCTGCTCGCTCGGCCATAGCCGGCGTTCAAGCAGCCGGTAAATTCGCTCCCGGATGCGCCGCATGTCCTGGAACACCATGAACGGCTCGCCGGTATCGGTCTGACCGGACAGGCGCACCAAGTCGGAGCGCAGCTGCTCATAGGTAGCCTCGCCGATGCCATGCTCTTCGGCCCCTTGAGCGTGCTCGCTGCCCTGATGTGCGGCCATGAGCACCTCTTGCCTGATCGCGGAATCTCCCATGTCGGGCTCGTGTATCCCACGGTAAGCGACGACGGCAGGCGGCAGCTGCGCCGGATCGGCTGGGCCGGGCAGGAGGTAGGAGACCTGGGAGTACGACGGGGCGTCTGGTAAGCCAGGTGCGATTGCCATGGTGATGGCGCCCGGCGTCTGAGCGGCTCCGGGTACTCCCTCGGGCTGGGCGGGTCCGAAGCGGGCGGGCGGGATGCCGAGGATCTGGCAGCAGTACAGCTTGTAGCGCTCGGAGATGCCGTCCTCGCCTCGTTCCCACCGATAGATGTTGTGGCACATGCTGTCCAGGCCGGGCACGGACTTGTCGTTGCGGGCTTCGGCGGCCTGAATGAGCTGACGGGCCATCTCCGGCCGGGACAGGCCGCGGGCCTGGCGCTGCTGGCGCAGCCATGTGCCTAGTTCGGTGGGCATGACGCCTTCTTTCACGGTCCGGATATTCACGGACACTGAAGGTGTCCGGAACCGTCCGTGCGTGTCCCCCGCTTGGGTAGCCAGAGGCGGGAGCAGCGCGGCTTGCTGGGTCGTCAGGACAGGAGGTCGTCGGCGAGGCCGACCTTGGCACCCTGCACGAAGGCACGGATCTCGTCCGGTTCCAGGATGAGGGCCGGGCTGCTCGGATCGGCGGACTGGCGTAGTGCCACGCGTCCTCCGGGGAGTTTCTTGGCTTCCAAGCAGGAACCGCCGTTGTCGCTCCACGGCTTAGTCCATCCCTGACTGCCGAGGTCAGCGGCGGGTATTCCGTTGCGGACGCGCTCGGTGTTCATGTGTCAGGTCTCCTTCATGAGGTCGCGGAGGATGGTGATGGTTCGCTCTGGTGTCGCGGCTTGGGCGCACATGCGGTCCAGCGCCTCGGTGTAGCGGGCTGTCTCCTCGGATTTGTTCAGGTAGTAGGCGCTGGTCAGGCCCTCGCAGTACACGACGTCCGGGAGTTCCGGCCCGGCGAACCGGAAGGTGTTGAACATTCCGTAGAGCGCTGGATGCCACCCGGCGGCGAAAGGGATGACCTGGATGGTGATGTTCGGCCGGGCGGCGATCTCGATCAGGTGCGCGAATTGCGCGCGCATGACGTCGGGGCCGCCGACAGGGCGGCGCAGCAGGGACTCCTCAAGCACTACCCAGTAGTCCGGGGCGCCGGATCGGGTGAGGAGTTCCTGGCGGGCGAGGCGCAGCGCGACGCGGCGTTCGGTTTCTTCGCGAGTGGCGGCGGGGAAGCTGGCGGTGCTGATGGCATGGATGTAGTCGCGGGTCTGCAGCAGTCCGGGGACGACGTGCGGCTCGTAGGCGCGGATGAGGGTCGCGGCTTCCTCTAGCCCGAGCGCGACTCGGAACCAGGACGGCAGGACGTCGTCGTAGCTGTGCCACCAGCTGGGTTTACTGGCATCGCGGGACAGGGCGAGGAACGTGTCGATCTCATGGGCGTCGGTGACGCCGTAGGCCATGAGCAGGCTCTTGACGGTCAGTGGCTTGAGGCCGCCTTCTGCGCGTTCCATCCGGCGGACGGTCCACTCAGAGGAGTAGATTGCCGCGGCGGCCTGCTCATAGGACATGCCCGCTTTTTCCCGCAGCGCCTGGAGTTGCCTGCCCAAGATCATGCGCAGCACGGTCGGGCCGCCCGGCCGGGTTTCGGTCACATCTGCCTCCAGCAGCCGTTCCTGGCTCAGACTGCCATGAAGCATTCAGCGATGCAACGGCCTATCTAGAACTGTACCCCCGGCATCCTGCTTCGTAGATCTATCGTCCTGTCATTTTGCTCCTTGCATGGCTCAAGGTTAGGAGAACGACAATCTGACGCCCAGCACGACAGCACGGTGACCAGACCGGCACGGAGCCGCCAGCCGGTCACCTTGGCCCCGCTGCCTGGGGCATGCTGCTGAGGAGGGACATATGCCAGCCACCGGAGCATCCGGCCGGGCCAGCGGCACCGCCGGGGCGGCGCCGGCGCTGACGCCAGGCGCGTGCGGGCAGCGGGAGTTCCCCGGTGACGCGGGCCAGCTCCGCGTGCTGCGACAGTGGCTTGCCGCGCTGCTCCCGCCCTGCCCGGGACGCGACGACGTGATCATGGTGGCGCACGAACTTGGCAGTAACGCGATCGCCCACACGCGGTCCGGGCAGGGCGGACGGTTCACCGTCGAGGTCACCTGGTCCGGCGCCGTGGTCCGGGTTGCGGTCGCCGACGGCGGCGCGGCGACCGGGCCAGCGGAGATCGATGATCCCGGCGCCGAGCACGGCCGGGGGCTGGCCGTCGTGCGGGAGTTGTCCGTACGCACCGGGGTCTGCGGCGACCACCTCGGAAGGCTGGTCTGGGCAGAAGTCCTCTGGACCGGCCAGGCTGGCGCAGTCGTTGTCTCACCCGCTCGGCAGGAGGCCGCGATCGACGAAGGTACGGTGGGGACGCGCCGCTGCGGTCGCCTGCCCGCCTGGTTCGGGAGCGCCGCATGCGCCTGGCGGATGCTGGCAGGTCGCGCCGGTCTGGTGGCCGCACCGCCAGCGCCCGTCTTGGCCGCGCTCCTCCGGCGGCCGCCCGGCGCCAGGCCACGGGTTCAGGATGACAACACAGCGAGCGCTGACCAGCACATGAGGCTCCGCACCGGAGCGTATGCCGCATCGCGGCCAACCTCGCATGCCAGGCCGGTGAGCCCGTCCAGGCACGGCGGCGCGTCGGAAGAGACCGCACCTGATGCCTGAGCACCACGGCCTGGCGCAGCCGCAGCGGGCTGGCGGCCACACGTGTACATGCGGTGCGCACCCGATCACGCGCCGCTGCCCTGTCGGCTGCCTTGCGGCGATCTTGTCAACCGGGGCCTTTAACCTCCTTGCCCGCGCGTGCGATCGGTCTTCAGGTTCCGCCGCTACGGTCGGACACGCCGTTGATCTGTACCTGCAGGGACGGCTCGGCGATATCGAGGGCCTCGGCCCGCGCCGGATCGGGGAAATCGCTGTCAGCCTCGCCTTCGCCGGGCTGATCGATGCGGACGGCCACGCAGCGGCCGCATTGCCGCCCGCAAATGGTGCGGTCGAGGCGGCCCTGGATGCGTTCCCTGAGCCCATGAAGCTGACCGAGGTCGCCGCGGTGTTCCGGGTGCATTCGAGGACGATCATCCGCTGGGCGGATGCAGGAAAGCTGCTCTGCTTCCGGACAGCCGGGGGCCACCGCCGCTTCCGGGCTGCTGACGTCCGCGCTCTGCTGGCAGCTACGAGCCCGCCTGGCCCGCGGCCCCGTGCAAGCTCGACCAGGAGCCGGGGTGCGAGCACCGGCAGCCCGGCCCGGCGACAGAGCAGCCAGTAATGCCAGACGCCCGGCGCACTACAGCTCCGCAGCCCAGGAGGCTCCGCGGATCAGGGCATCGCTCAACGGCGGATGGATGACGGCGTGAAGAACCTTGACCCTATGAGGGACGATGCCGGGGTGCGGCTTCGCCAGCTGCGGCTGCGGCGGGGCATGCCGCTGGCTGTCCTGGCTGGCCGCTGCGGCCTGTCGGCATCGTTCCTATCGATGGTCGAGAACGGCCAACGGGAACTTCGGCGCTCGTCCGACATCATCGCGCTGGCCGATGTATTGGAGGCCTCCCCCCAATACCTTTCCTACGGCACCTCTAACGGCCGGGAGGGGCCGGTATCCCGACCACAGCCCGTGCCGTTCCCGGCCCGGCCGGACGGTGCCACCTTGGGCCGGCATGCGCGGCTCGCCGGGGAACTGGCTGGCTACCTGGCCCGCGGCGACAGCCGCGCGACCGGGAACTGGCTGCGCCGCGTTGCCAGGGAGCCAGGCGTAAGCCCGTGGCTGCTGATCGATCAGCTCGCCAGCCAGGCAGGAGGTCAGAGCACTTCCGCGCATGGCGGCGAATCGGCTACGCGACACCGCGCTATCACCACGGCCCGCGCCGGCACCGACGGCTGAGACTTTCTGACTCCGGGTCTGCCAGGCGGGCGGGATGACCAGCCGCGCAGCTCGGCGGGCAAGATATCGACGGCTGCTTGGTCAGGGTGCCGGGCGGTTCAGAAGGTGTGCTGCACGCTGGCGGAGCGGTTCGGCCAGTGGGAGGTTGTCACCGCGAGCTGTGCTGTGCAGGATCTCAGTGATGGTGACCAGTTCCGCGAACCGGCCGCCCGGGGTGCCGAGGACTTCTGCGAGTTCGGCGCGGATGCGCTCGGCGATGACGGGCATGAGCAGGCTGTAGCTGTGCAGCGTGGCGGCGTCGTAGCCGGCGGGAGCCAGGCCCCAGCCTTCCCAGTCGAGGATCTGGAGCTGGGGCGCGCAGAGGTTGGCCCAGTGGAGGTCGCCGTGGGCGGTGGTCCAGGCCGGAACTGTGGTGCCGGGGGTATTTCCGAGGAACCTGGGCATGGCCCAGTCGAGGTACTGCTGTTCGATGGTGTACCGGTCGGTGGCGACACTGGTGATGTCGGCGAGGGCGGTGCGCAGGGCTGCCCACCAGGGACCTGGCAGGTCGGGTACTGCCGTCGGGCTCGGGGATTGCGCGATCGGGCCGACGGTGACGCGGTCATACACTTCGGCGCGGTACTCCCACGCGTCATCGGTCCAGTCGTGAGTTTCGCGTAGCCGGGGGCGCGGTACGGTCGCCGGGATGAGCTGCTGCGCTTGCACTGAGCCGTCCCAGAAGGTGCGGGCGATCTGGCTGCTGGGTGAGCAGGCCAGGCGGAGCCAGGCTGGCCCGCCGGGCGCGCTGACGGGCTGGCTGAGCGTTCGGCCGTGCCAGCCCCATGTCTCGCGCGCGTCCGGCAAGGGCTGCACGCCGAGGGTTGCTCGTGCCCGCTGGTGAGCGGCGCGCATCCGTCCGGCGACCTCTGGGCTGTCAGGTGCCGGGTACATCGGCTCGGGGCGGCGGGGTGGCGGGCGGGTTCATGAGGGTCTCGCGCGCGGCCCGGGCGAGGACGGCCTGGGCGCCGGCGGTGAGGCCGAGCCGGTTCCAGTGGAAGATCACGTGCTTGGCGAGGATGTCGCGGAGGCCGCGGTCAAGGGTGCCGTCGCGGGCGGCGTCGGCCAGCTGGCGGCCCGCCTCGGTGAAGGCAGCGGACCAAGGGGCGGCGAACGACAGCGGCCCGGCTGCGCCGAAGAGTGTCCCGGCCGGCGACGTATCCAGGCTGATGAGGAGCTGGAGGCCGGGGGTCATGCCTCGGAGCTGGCTTGCAGGCGGATCTGAGGCCAGTGGGCGTGCCTGGGCGACGCGGTGCCAGACGTCGCCCTGTTCGTGGTCGTCCTGCCGTGCGCTCCGGAACATGCTGGTGCACAGCAGGATGGACAGTTCGCGCCGGCCGGCGACCTGTCCGGGCGGCAGGGCGGGCTGGCTGTGCCGCAGGTAGGTGAGTATGCCGTGGCTGTCGGCGTGGAAGACGTCGTGGGCGATGTCCATGCCGTGCGGGCCGCCGAAGGCCAGGGCCTCGGGCTCGTAGAGTGATTCCTGCCACCGCTGGACCGTGCCGGAGGTGACGAGGCTGTCGAGCACGGCGCCGATTGCGGTTCTCAGGCTGGCGGTGGTGGTCGCCGGGCCGCGGTGGCAGCGCAGCCGCCAGCAGGGATGCTTGCGCATGAACCACCAGCCACTGAGCGTCCCTGCTTCACAGGCCAGCTGCAGGTGCGGGCCGAGGCTGGTGGCGGCGATCTGCTCGGCGCTGTCCCAGTCGGTGAACTGGATGCGGGCCTGGAACCAGTCGCGAGCCTGTGGCTGGAGGGCGGCACGCCCGGCAGCCTGGTACGCCTCGATGGCGTCGGCGAGATCGGCGGGGTCCATGTGGATCTGGTGGGCGGCCTGTTCCAGCGGCGTGCCGGCCAGCACGGCCAGGACCTGGCTTTCGGTGGCGCTAGGTGGCGTGCTCGGTGTCATGGTGGTTCTTCTCCGCAGGTCTGTGACGGGAACGAGGATGTGCGGGCATGGCGTGTCTAGGGCGTTAGCCGGCCAGGAGGCAGGCATCCCAGCCGGAGGCAGGGGTGCCGTGCGCTTCGGCGGCCATGAGGGCGAGCGCGGATCCGGTCGTTCCGTTAAGGAACCCGTCCTCGCCAGCTGGCGCGTGGTGCAGGAGCAGCGTGCGCAGGCTGGGCAGCCGGGCCGCGAGCTCGCCGGTGCCGGCGTCGTGCGCGACGCGGCCGGCGGTGTGCAGCAGTCCGGCGGCGCCGTGGCAGATGCCAGGGTCGCGGATGCGGGCGAGTTGAGCAGGATCGGCCAGGCAGGCCAGCAGCGCATGCTCGGCCATCCGCTGCCGGGCGGTGTCGTTCAGGGCCAGGCCAGCGAGCTGCTGGGCGCGGGCCAGGCCGGGGGTGCCGTAGCACCAGCTGGGCCGGGCCGGCCCAGGTTGCGTCACCGTACCGGCCCGGTGCTCCGCGAGGGTGATCCAGCCGGGCCACCAAGGTCCGGCGCTGGTGTCCTGGCGCTGGAGGTCCAGCCAGGCGCAGATCCGGCAGATCGCGTCGGCCTGTCCGTCTA
>OCZU010000841.1_pt1 | contig 20670 bp, 16 predicted proteins | sample 1539001 | NCBI WGS metagenome assembly OCZU01 (sample SAMEA3539306, study PRJEB22396) | soil metagenome | biome: tundra; feature: field; material: soil | place: USA | collected 2010-05 | depth 0.15 m | reverse complement strand
CAGCCACCCGCGCGCGCCGCAGCTCGCCGCCGAGGAACGCGGCGGGGTTCGTCTCGGGATCGCGTCTGGCCATCGTGGCAGACCTCCAGGGCTGTCGTGGCGGATCGTGGCCCCTGTCCGTGCCACCTAGCTTAGTTGTGCCGGCGCCTGCGAAGTTGGGCTGCATGGCTGGCACTACCGCTCTGCTCCGTACGAGCACTCTTGAACTCGCGCCGCTGCCGGGCGCGGCCTCCTGCGCGCGGCTCCATGCCGTCCACGTCCTGCACGAATGGGGACTGCGCGCCCTGGCCGCCGACGCTGCCCTGATCGTGAGCGAGCTAATCACGAACGCCGCCGACGCCTCGGTCGTGCTGCCCGAGCGGCCCCCGGTCACCTTACGGCTGCTGTCCGGCGAGAAGTGCCTCATGATCGAGGCGTGGGACGCCAGCCCCCGTGACCTTGAGCCCCGGCAGGCCAGCGCGGATGACGAGTGCGGGCGTGGGCTGGCTGTCGTGGCCGGCCTCAGCGCACGCTGGGGCTGCGAGCGCACCGGCGGCCGGCAGAAGGTCGTCTGGGCCGAGCTTCCGCTCTGACCGCGTGTTCCTTTGACGAACGCGCCCGGTCGTTGCACGTGATGGTCAAGGGTGGCGACTGGGCTTTCGGGGCCCAGCTCGTCGACGGCGCCCTCCTCGCTCTCGGGACACCCTCAGACGACATGCCCGCCCGGATCTTCACCCCCATGGTGCTCTCTGGCTCAGGCGCGAAGCTGTCGAAGTCGCTGCTGCGGGCCGCGCCAGACAGCACGGCCCACGCAGGGATCGAGGACTGGATGCTGTGCGCCGCCAGTTGGCCCGACGCCACCGGCAACTACGTCGACGCCTTGATCTGGCTCGCGGGTGGTCTGCTCGCTGACTCCAAGCACTTCTACCGATCCTTCACCACCAGCGAGCTAGGAGCATTCCTGGCCCAGCGCCCCACCGACCTCGCGACCCGGGAGCGTGCCCGCGAGATGCCCATCTACAAGCGCTACTTCGACCTCATCGCCTCCGGCAGCAAGACTGTCGAGGTACGAGTGGCGTACCCCTCCAACAAGAGCCTCGCTGCCGGGCAGCTGCTGAAATTCACCTGCCGCGGCGAGGAATGCCTCACCCGCATCACCATAATCGCGCGCTACCACACCTTCGACGACATGTTCGACCACGAGGACGTCGCCGCGGTCAACCCGGTCGCCAACCGCGCCGAGCAACTCGCCAGCATCCGTCTTATCTACCCAGCCGAGAAAGAATCGCTCGGTGTCATCGCCATCCACGTCCAGCGAGCGTGACCCGCGCGCTGCAGGCTGCACCGGAGCGGAATCCTATTTCAGGTTAATGGCCCGCCTCTACGATGTCCGCGGTTGCTTTTAGTAGGTCCTCGATATCTGTCTCCCAGCCGTCCGCGTCGGCCGTGTCAGTCACTTTGTCAAGGTCTGATTTCAGGGCATGGTCATCTGTTGGCTTGACGTGCGCGAGTGCTTCGGAGCTATTCTCGTGGACCTTGTCCGCGAGTTCCTTGCACGATGGGTAAGACTGCAGAGCCGTGACCACCGTGGTGGCGGCGTCGGCATGCTGATTCAGGTTCTGCCACGTTGAGTAGGCCGCGTTGGCGCAGTCGGAGATGCTCCCCAGGTAGGAGAGGACCGAGACCTTGTCGACCAGATTGTCGGTGACATACCCGGTGAGGAGCTGAGCCCCGTAACTGAGCGCGGAATTATTCTGATCTACCTGCACATTGACGTCCAGCGGCGGAAACGTGGCGTCTACGTAGATCACGGCCTCGCCACCGACCGGGATCAGAAATGTTCCCAGCGGCGCGTGTGCCTGCTGCGCGCTCACAACCTGGTTCTGCGCTTCGATCTCCAGATCATCCCACGACGGCAGGAGGTCCGATGGCGCAGGGAAGTGCGGGACTATGTTCGGTGCGGTTCCGTTCGCTGAAGAGATGTCCAGCACATCGTCGGTGAGGTTGTAGATCACCATCACCTCCGGATTGTCACCGTTATAATTCGAGCACGTGCTTTCCACGTTTTGAAGAACCGCTGGAACGGCCGTAGCGATGGTCTGATTATTGCTGGTCAGCATCAGGTTCTCCGCGCTATTGCACGCGGGTATGGTCGTCGGCACATCGGGCGGTGTTGCGATAATGGGTTCCAGCAGCGGCACGCTTATGACCGGGCCCGGAGTGGGGGTAGGGGCGGGAGTGCTACCGCCACATGCGGTGACAAGAAGAGGCGCAGCGAGGATCAGCGCGCACCAGCCGCGACTGGCAATCCTGGCCGGACTGCGACTGGCAATCCTGGCCGGACGAGAGAACGCTGGTCCACTATGGGACATTTTAACCCCATACGTTTTAGTACTGACTAAGCAGTGCCAGGATCGTAGCAAAATTGCCGCGTTCGCTGGTGGTGCGTGCTCGGGCGACCTGCGGGACGCCACCGCGCCGCCCTGGGCTGGATAGACTCCGGGAATTGCCAGCTGCGCCCTTCGCTCGGATCCGCCAGCGCGGCGCGTACCCACTTAAGTGCAACTTCGAGGTCTGTCAGTCCATGCTCACGATGCAAGACGCCCTGATCACATTGACGCGGTACTGGACCGGGCATGGTTGCATGATCGTGCAGCCGATGAACACCGAGGTCGGAGCCGGGACGCTCAACCCGGCGACGGCGTTGCGGGTGCTTGGGCCCGAGCCGTGGCGGGTCGCGTACGCCGAGCCAAGCGTCCGGCCCGACGACAGCAGGTACGGCGACAACCCGAACCGGCTGCAGACCCACACTCAGTTCCAGGTCATCCTCAAGCCGGAGCCCGGCGATCCGCAGGAACTGTACCTCGGCAGCCTGTCCGCGCTCGGCATTGACGTCAGCGCGCACGACGTACGGTTCGTCGAGGACAACTGGGCGTCACCAGCGCTGGGCGCCTGGGGCCTGGGCTGGGAGGTGTGGCTGGACGGCCTGGAAATCACCCAGTTCACCTACTTCCAGCAGTCCGGCGGCATGGTGCTCGATCCGGTGTCGGTGGAGATCACCTACGGGCTAGAGCGGATCATCATGGCGCTCCAGGGCGTCAGCCACTTCAAGGACATCGGCTACGCGCCGGGGATCTCCTACGGCGAGGCGTTCGGCCAGGCCGAGTACGAGATGAGCCGCTACTACCTGGACGAGGCCGACATCGCGGCCAACCAGGTGATGTTCGACACCTACGCAGCCGAAGCCGGGCGGCTGATTGACGCACGGCTGCCCGTTCCCGCGCACGCCTACGTGCTGAAATGCTCCCAGGCATTCAACGTGCTGGATGCGCGCGGCGCGATCAGTACCACCCAGCGGGCGCAGGCGTTTACCCGGATGCGCAACCTGGCGCACGGCGTCGCGGAACTATGGGTGCAGCGCCGGGCGGAGCTCGGCTACCCCCTCGGCGTGGCCGCGGTGTCGCCCGGTGCCCGTGGCGCGGTGACTGTCGGCGCCTCGCCTGGTGCCCCGGAGGCGCTCACTGCGTCGCCCGGCGCGCGGGAGCCGGTTATCGCGTCAGCCGGCGCGTGGGAAGCGGACGTAGCACCGGTGCCTGGCCTCGATGCCCCGGCGGACCTGGCGTTCGAGATCGGCGTCGAGGAACTGCCGCCCGCCGAGGTGACCCGGGCTGCAGGCGCGGTCCGGGCGTCTCTGGCAGAGAAACTGGCCGCCACCAGGCTGCGGCACGGCGACATTACCGCGATGTCGTCCCCCCGCCGGATCGCCGTCATCGTCGCCGGAGTGCAGCCGTTGGAGGACGACGAGGAGCAGGCCGTCCGGGGTCCGCGGCTGTCAGCCGCTTACGACGCTGACGGCACGCCGACCAAGGCCGCACTCGGGTTCGCCCGCGGTCAGGGCATCGATGTGGCCGACCTGCGGCCGCTGACTGTCAATGGCGGCACCTATGCGGGGTTCACGAAGCACGTACCGGGACGGCCTGCCGTCGGCGTGCTGGCCGCCGTGCTTCCCGCCGTGGTCGCCGAATTGCGCACTGAGCGCAACATGCGCTGGAGCGTGCCCGGACTCGCCTACAGCAGGCCGATCCGGTGGGTGCTCGCACTGCTCGGGCCGCATGTGGTGCCCTTTACGATCGCCGGCATCGCGGCCGGCCGCCGCACTCGGGTGCACCGCACCGCCACCGAGCCTGTCATCACTATCCCCGACGCCGCCGGGTATGCCCGGGCACTGCGCGCACACGCGATCGAGCCCGATGCCAGCGTGCGCCGCGGCCGGATCCTCGCCGAGGCCGCCGAACTGGCGGCAACCGCGGGCGCACAGATCGACCCCGAGGGCGAGCGGGCGGTCATCGACGAGGTGACCAACCTGGTCGAAGACCCGGTCGCAGTCCTCGGCTCGTTCGACTCGAGCTACCTTGAACTGCCGGCCGACATCCTCATCACCGTGATGCGCAAGCATCAGCGCTACCTGCCGCTGCGCGCGGCGAGCGGTGAGCTGCTGCCGCACTTCGTCACGATCGCGAATGGCGAATGCGACCGCGACCTGGTCCGGGCCGGCAACGAGGCCGTGCTCCGCGCCCGGTACGAGGACGCCGCGTTCTTCTGGCGAGCCGATCTGGCCAGGCCGATGCGAGACATGAAAGATCGGCTCGCTCAGCTGACCTTCGAGACTCGGCTCGGATCGGTCGCCGATCGCGCAGCCAGGATCGGCGCGCTCGCCGTCGCCCTCGCCGACGACCTTGGCCTGCCCGAAGCCGAGAACGTCGTCCTGCGGCGGGCAGCGGAGCTGGTTAAGTTCGACCTCGGATCCGCCATGGTCACCGAACTGTCCAGCCTGGCCGGGGTGATGGCGCGCGAGTACGCCGTGCGCGCGGGCGAGACGCCTGAGGTCGCCGAAGCCCTCTTCGAAGCCGAACTCCCGCGGCACGCTCATGACACGCTTCCGCGCAGCCGGCCCGGCGCGATCCTCGCGCTCGCCGACCGGCTCGACTTGCTCGCCGGCCTGTTCGCCATCGGTGCCGAGCCCACCGGCAGCTCCGACCCGTTCGGCCTGCGCCGCGCCGCACTCGGCGTGCTCGCCATCCTGCGCACGCATTCCGGCGTCGGTCAGCTCACCATCACCGCAGGGCTCGCCCACGCCGCCGCCCTCCAGCCTGTCAGCGCTGCCGGGCAGCGCACCGATGACGTTCTCGAATTCATTGGCCGGCGCTTCGACCAGTTGATGCTCGACCAGGGGCACCCAGCCGCCAGCACCCGCGCCGTCCGATCCCTGATCGACAGGCCCGCACGGGCCGAGCTGACCCTGCGACAGCTAGCCGGACTTCTGCAGACCACCGAGGGCCAGGACCTGACCGCCGCCATCCAGCGGGTACGCCGCATCCTGCCCGCAGATGCGGTTGCCGGCTTCGATCCCGCGCTCTTCGACAGCCCGGCGGAGCACGCCCTCCAGGCAGCCCTCGACAAGATCAGTGAGACAGCCGGCCCGGATACCGACCTCCGGCACTTCGCCACCGCGGCGTCAGCGCTCACCGGGCCGGTCAACGACTTCTTCGACCAGGTCATGGTCATGGCCGATGACCCGGGTATGAAAGCCAACCGGCTCGGCCTGCTCGCCAGCATCTACCACCTGGCCGAACGCTACCTCGACTGGGAACAACTGCCCTAGGCGCCATTCCACGCAAGCCCGCGTCCCGGTTGCGACGCAGGGGAGTGGCGAAGCCGCCTCTCAGTCCTCAGATCGTCGTGCCTGGCGCGGGGAGCTGGGACGGCGCCGCAGGATCTTGCGTCCCTCCAGCGTCCATGTGCGGTTGCATCCCGTGCAGCCGATGAGTTCCCCGAACCGGGCTGAGGTCTTGCCTGTTCTGCCCACCGTGCCGCCACAGGCGCATGGATCGCCGGCCTCGACTAGATGCGGAGCTGCGGATCTCCACACAAGTACGCGAGACGGCCTGCGGGTAGGGCGATTTTCATGGCGCACGTAGATGACTGCCACAATGGCGGCGACCGCGAGCACGACAAAGACCGTAACTATCACGTGTTCCAATTGTGCCTCCTGCGACGGGATGTAATAGTGACGGTACTGCGCGACCGAACTCAGGGGTAGCCGTAACGAACACGAGCATATGTCCGCAGGAGCATCGCTACTGACTATCGTGCTGCTATCTCACTGCCACCAGGGCGACTACCCTACGTATGATAGCATTTACTCTTAGTGTCGGAACGGTCGGCAATCTTCGGTCAAGATTCGATCGATCGTCGAGAAGGCGCCGCGACAAGCTCGCGATAGGCGGTCACATCGCAGCGGCTCAGCGCCGTGACTGGCACGGCGTCCGCTATCGACCGGGCCAGACCAGTCCGGATACAGCTGGAGGGCGCGTTGCGCGGGTAACACCTTTTCACCATGATCAAGAACGGCGGCCCGCAGGGCTGACGGCTAGCTGCTGACGCTCAGGCTCGCGGTGTGGGCCAGGCAGGCGGCGTAGTCGGGCAGCATGCCGATCGAGCGTGCCCGCGCTAGCGAGGGCGCGGCCGCGTCCTTGTCGGAGAGCACCGGCTCGAGGTTCTCCGGCCAGGCGATGCCGATCTCCGGATCGAGCGGATGCACCCCGTGCTCGCGACCGGGCGCATACGACGTGGAGCACAGGTACAGCACCGTGGCCTCGTCACTGAGAGCGACGAACGCATGCCCGAGTCCCTCGGAGACGAACATTGCGCTCCGGGTTTCGTCATCGAGCGGCGCGGCCGCCCAGCGGCCGAATCCGGGCGAGTTCACCCGCAGGTCGACGACCACGTCAAGGATCGCCCCTTTCGCGCAGATGACGTATTTCGCCTGGCCCGGGGGAACATCGCTGAAATGTATGCCGCGGATAACGCCGCGGCGCGATACCGAGCAGTTGGCTTGCGCTAGGTCTAGGTCCCGCCCAGTCGCGGCCAGGAACTCGGCGTCGCTGAACCATTCATGGAAACTTCCCCGCCGGTCTGAGTGAATACGCGGCGTAAAGACCCATGCCCCATCGACATCGAGTGCCTGCATACCGAGAAGCGTAGGACGGCGCGACGGCTGCCCGCTACAGTCTCACTCAATGTAGTTAGACGACTACTTGTGGTTAGAGTCTGGAGGAAAGGGCACGTGGCAGCCGGTATGAACGGTCGGCTCGGGCTTGTTGCCGAGCGCGACCCGCAGAGTGCCGAGCTGGTACAGCGCCTGCTACGGCTCGCCGTCCGGAACCTGCCGCAGGCATACGCGGCTGGTGACTTCGCGTTCACGCTGGCGGGGGTGCGCGATCCCGGCGGGCAATGGCGGCTGCAGCCGGACGGGGTGAGCCTGCGCTACGGCGTCATCGCCGGGCTCGGCCTGCTGCGGTTGCCTGAGCACGCCCAGCGCGAGGTCCTCGGCGGCGATGACTGTGCGGACCTGATCGGGCGCCTGGCCAAGCGGCTGGACGACCTGACCTGCCGGGGCGATGTGGCGCTGCTGTGCTGGGCGGCGGCCGAGGCTGACCACAGCGAGCTGCCGCATGCCCTCGACCGGCTCTGGGATTTGGATAAACGGGCCGATCCCGTCGATGTGGTATCCGCGGCCTGGGTGGTCACGGCGCTGGTCGCAGCCCGCCAGATGGTCGATGTCGAGCAGCACCTGGCGCTCAGCCGGGATCGCCTGCTCGCCGCTCGTGCTGCCGTCTTCCCGCACCTGATCGGCGGTGCATCACCCTGGTACCGCGCGCATGTCGGCAGCTTCGCCGATCAGGTCTACCCGGTGCAGGCGCTGGCCCGGCTGCATGGCAGCGCGGATGACCCGGCGGCGCTCGCGGTCGCTGACCAGGTGGCGGCCGTGATCTGCGAGGCGCAGGGCCGCGATGGCCAGTGGTGGTGGCATTACGACTCGCGCACTGGCGGCGTTGTCGAGGGCTACCCGGTCTACAGCGTGCACCAGCATGCGATGGCGCCGATGGCGCTGCTCGACCTGGCCGACGCGGGCGGGCAGTGTCATGCCGACGCTATCTGCCGCGGTCTGCGCTGGCTGGCTGGGCCGCCAGAGACCATGCAGGACCTGGTCACTGATGAACCCCCGGTGATCTGGCGCAAGGTGGCGCGCAGTGATCCGGCGAAGGCGGTGCGCGGGTTGCGGGCCGCATCGACCAGGCTGAGTCCCGGCCGGGGCTTGCCCGCGCTTGGCCGGGTGTTCCGGCCGGGGGCGATCGATCACGAGTGTCGGCCCTACGAGCTCGGCTGGCTGCTGTACGCGTGGCTGCCCCAGATCGCGGGGCTGTGATGGGCCGCGAAGCCGCCGGACCGGTCCGCCGGGAGCTACTCGGGGTCAGTGTCGACGCGCTGATCATGACCGAGGTGATCAGCCGGTGCACGGACGCCGTCGAGCACGGACGGTACCTCTCGGTCGGGATGGTGAACGCGGCCAAGGTCGTCGCGATGCGCAAGGACGCCTTACTGCGCGGAGCCGTGGCCGGCTGTGGCATGGTGCTCGCCGACGGTCAGTCAGTGATCTGGGCGGGTCGGTTGCTCGGCCTGCCGCTGCCGGAGCGGATAGCCGGCGTGGACTTGTTCCTGGCGCTGCTCGGCGAGGCGTCGCGGCGCGGCTACCGGGTGTACTTCCTGGGCGCCAGGCCGGACATCTTGCGCCGGATGCTCGCCGAGGTTGGCCGCAGGTATCCGGACCTGATCGTGGCCGGTGCCCATGACGGTTACTTCCCGGTCGACGATGAGCCCGGGATTGCCGGACAGATCCGCCAGACCGCGTCCGATCTGCTCTTCATCGGGATGTCCTCACCGCGGAAAGAGCTGTTCACCGCGCAGTGGGGCGAGCGGACCGGCGCCCGGGTCGTGCACGGGGTCGGTGGCTCGTTCGACATACTCGCCGGGCTCACCCGGCGAGCGCCGCTGTGGTGGCAACGGCATGGCCTGGAGTGGCTCTACCGGGCATCGCAGGAGCCGGTCAGGCTTGGCTCCCGCTACCTGACCACCAACACGTCATTCATGACCATGGTCGCCCGCCAGGCAATCGCCCGCCGGCGGCATAGCCAGGTGCGAGGAGATCTGCCATGAGTACCGTTGTCGTCGTTGGCCTCGGATACGTGGGCCTGCCGCTCGCGGTGCGCGCCGCGGAGGTCGGGCACCGGGTGATCGGGTACGACACCGACGCCAGCCGGGTGAAGGTGCTCGACGCCGGCGAGTCCTACATCGAGGACGTGCCGGCCGCCAGGCTGGCCGCCGTGCTCGGCAGCGGCGCGTTCCGGCCGTCAGCTGAGCCACGGGCCTGCGCTGGCTTCGACGTGGCGGTGATCACCGTGCCCACGCCGCTGCGCGACGGCCTGCCCGACCTGACGCACATCGAGGCGGCGGCCCGGATGCTGGCCAGGTTCCTGCGCCCTCGCGCTACCGTGATCGTGGAGTCCACGTCCTACCCGGGCACCACCCAGGAGCAGGTGCTGCCCTGGCTGGAGGACGGATCCGGGCTGATCGCCGGCACCGACTTTCACCTCGGCTACAGTCCGGAGCGGATCGACCCGGGGAACGCTACCTGGACACTGACCAGCACCCCGAAGATCGTGTCGGGCATTGACGACGGCTCGCTCGCCGCGGTGCAGGCGTTCTACGCGGGCATCGTCGACCATGCTGTCCCGGTCTCCGGCCCGAGCGTGGCCGAGCTAGCCAAGATCATCGAGAACACATTCAGGCATGTCAACATCGCCCTGATCAACGAGCTTGCGATCTTCGCCCACGACCTCGGCATCGACATCTGGGAGGCGATCGACGCGGCGTCCACCAAGCCGTTCGGGTTTATGTCCTTCACGCCAGGTCCTGGCGTCGGCGGCCATTGCCTGCCGATCGACCCGTGCTACCTCTCCTGGCGGGTGGAGCGGGCGCTCGGCCAGAGCTTCCGGTTCGTTGAGCTGGCCAACGACATCAACTCGCACATGCCGGACTACGTGGTCCGCCGCCTGATGCTCGCGCTGAACAGCCGCGGCAAGCCAGTCAACGGCTCCCGCGTCCTGCTGCTCGGGCTGGCCTATAAGAAGAACACCGGCGACGCGCGGGAGTCGCCGGCGGTGCGGATCGCGCAGTTGCTGAAGGGCATGGGAGCGGACGTCGTCGCCGCCGATCCGCATGTGGTGGAGTTCGGGGCGATCGACGCGGTGGTCGAGCGGGTCACCCTGACCTCGGCGGAGATCTCGCGGGCCGACGCGGTCATCCTGGTGACCGACCACGACGCCTTCGACGTCGAGGAGATCGGCAAGTACGCGAGCTACGTACTCGACTGCCGCCGGGTGCTCTCCGGCGACCAGGTCGAGTCGCTGTAGCGCCCGGTCATGGAAGTTCTCTGCGTGGTCGGAGCGCGGCCCAACTACATGAAGGTCAAGCCGGTGATGGACGCGCTGGCCACCTGCGGGGCACGCGTCATCCTGGTGCACACCGGCCAGCATTATGACGCCTCGATGAGCGACGTCTTCTTCGCCGATCTGCGGCTTCGCCGGCCGGACCACTTCCTGCAGGCAGGCTCGGGCAGCCATGCCGCTCAGACCAGCGCGGTGATGACCGCATTCGAGCCGCTGGTCGGCCAGCTCAGGCCGGATGTGGTGCTGGTCGCCGGGGACGTCAACTCCACCATGGCCTGCGCGCTGGTCGCGGCGAAGTCCGGGGCGCTGCTCGGGCATATCGAGGCGGGCCTGCGCAGCCGGGACTGGTCGATGCCCGAGGAAGTCAACCGGGTCGTCACCGACCGGGTGAGCGACTACCTGTTCGCCCCGTCGGCCGACGCGGCAGCTAACCTGCGGGCCGAGGGATACCGGGATGACCAGATCTATCTGGCCGGGAACGTCATGGTAGACACGCTGCTCGCGAACCTGGACCGGGCGCGGGACAGCGGCACGCTGGCCCGGCTCGGACTCGTGCCGGGCGGGTACGGCCTGGTGACACTGCACCGCGCGGCCAACGTCGATGACCCTGCCGTCCTCGCGGCGCTGCTCAGCGCGCTCGGTCAGGTCGCCCGCCTGTGCCCGCTCGTGCTCCCGGCACATCCGCGGCTGGCCGGGCGACTGGACGGCGCGGTCAGGTCCGGGCTGATCCGCGTCATCCCGCCGGCCGGCTACCTCGACTTCCTTGCCCTGGAGGCGGCGGCCCGCCTGGTGCTCACCGACTCAGGCGGCGTGCAGGAGGAGACCACGGCGCTCGGCGTCCCGTGCCTAACCCTGCGGGACAACACCGAGCGGCCGATAACACTCACCGAGGGTACGAATCAGCTCGTCGGACGGGAGCCGGACCGGATCGTCGCAGCCGCACGGCAGGTGCTCGCCGATCCGCCGGTCCCGCGGCGTCCGGCGCTGTGGGACGGCCGCGCAGCCCAGCGGATTGCCGCCGCGATCGTGGCCGGCGGCTGCCCGGACAGTGAGCCGGCTGGCCGGCCGCGGCCCACGAGCCGGCCGTTATGACGCCTGCATTAATTGCCTGCTATCCCATTTTGCTAACCTCTGGCACTAGCCACGGTCGCGGTGAATAAGGGTAATGGCGAGAACAGCATTGGCCCGAGATGCGGCTGCGGTGATAATGGGCGGAGGAGACGCATCGTGAGCTCCCGAATCCTGGGCAGGGCAGGTATGAGTATTGTGATTGGGGGCGGAATGAATGGATTTTAACGAAGTATTTCATATCTGGCAGCGACGGCGGGCACTGACCGGAACGCTGCTTATCCTGGCTCTGGCCAGCATCGTCGCGGCGCTGGCCGGGCTGCCGCGGGCGTACCAGTCCCAGGCATCTGTAGTCCTGCTGGCGTCGAAGTCGGCCGCCAGGCTGACCGGAGGCAACCCGTACCTCAGCTTCAGCCCGTCGCTGACCCTGGCGGCCGATGCCGTCAGCCGGGAGCTGATGTCGCCGGGCTTCGCCCAGGTAGTGGCCGCGAGCGGCGCTACCGCCTCGTACACCGTCGCGATGGCGACCTACTCGACGGCGACGACGGGATCGGTGCTGGTGGTAACGGCCACCGGCGGTGACCCAGCGCAGGTGCAGAGCACGCTCCGCGGCGTGACGGCCGAGGTCGGTGTGGCGCTAGCCCGGATTCAGGGCGCTGTGCGCCGGCGGGATGCGATCAGGGTGGCGGTGCTGTCGTATGAACCGCAGGCGGTACTCGACGTCAGCAAGACGGCGCGCCCCCTGGTCGTCGTCGCGGTGCTCGCACTGCTGCTCGCGCTCGCCTTCCCCGTGCTGGTGGACGGCTGGCTTAGCCGGCGGCAGATCCGGGGCGGAGCACTGTCGCCTGACGGAGCCACGGATCAGGTGGGCCATCTCGTCAGGTACTAACGGTGGCTACCGGCGTCAGTGCCCAGGCTGGGGGGAGAAGTCCCCGGCTAGCGTGGGGGACTGGCTAGGTGTCGCGTTCGGCGTACCGGCCGGTCGCGGAGATCGCGGGGCAGTCAGCGGGGTGTCGCGGCAGGACATGATCGAGCTGACCGGCTCGCAATTGTCGGGCTGGTTAGCGAGAACCGTTGAGTCCGTCAGGGTGACCGTACCCGGAGCACCGAAGGCATTGCCGTTGTAGATGCCGCCGCCGCCGGCTGCTGTATTACGGACGATCTTGCTGTTCGTGACGGCCAGTACCGAATTGGTGTAGATCCCGCCGCCTTGGTCAAAACTGAGGTTAGCGTAGAAGAGGGAGCCAGTCAGGTTCACAATGTCCTCGTTGAAGACGCCTCCGCCGAACAAGGCCCGATTGCCCTGGAAAGTACTGTCAGCTACCGTAGACGCGGTCCCGTCCACGCCATTGAATATTCCGCCGCCGCTCGATACGGCCGCGTTGCCGGCGAACTGGCTATCTGTGACTGTCGCCTGGCCCTCATTATGGACCGCGCCGCCGTTGAAGGAGGCCTCATTATTGACGAAATGACTGTCGGAAATGTATATAGTATCTAGGTTCTCAATAGCGCCACCGTCTGCGGACAGGTTGCGGCTGAAGGTAGCGCCAGTTACTGTCAGCGTGCCGCTATTGTCAATCGCACCGCCAAATCCGACGGTCGTGTTGCCGACGAAAGAGCCACCGCGTATGGTCAGGTCCCCGTCGTTCTCGATCGCGCCCGCAGCCCCCTGCTTGTCGGCGGCGGCATTGCGGAAGCTCAGGTTGCTGATGGTGACACTGGAGTCAAACCCCACATCGAGCATGGTGAATTCCGGGGTTCCCGACGCCGGACTGCGCTCGATGGTCGCCCCATTGCCGCGGATGATGAGGTTCGCGGCAATCGAGGGAAGGGGCGACGCCAACTTATAGGTGCAGAATCGGCTCAGCGTCAGTATCGTACCCTCGCTGGCCGAGGCGATGGCAGTGGCGAGAGCGCTTGCGCTGCACGGAATGTAAATACTGGAGGTGGTCAGCGCCGTCGGGGCTGAGGCGGAGCCGGCCACCGCCGGCGCGGCGGCGCTGAGAATGATCGCCGTAGTTCTTGCTAGCATTGCGCGCATTTAATTCCGTTCCACACATGAGATATTGTATCGATGCCAGTGTGACACTACACCCACCGGAGGCTATGCGGCGAGGCCGACAAATTCCTTGATATGGGCGGGTCTGGCCGTTTCCGGACAGTCGGCAGCGCGTAGTAATTATGCCATGAAATCATTAAGCCGAGGATGCCGGTAAAAGCGGTAGATTGGTCAATGAGCAGATGAGGCGAACAGTACGAAAATGATCAACTCGGCAATCACTATCACGGTGGTCATTGCCGCGTAACGTGCGACCAGGCGCAGGCTGACTTTCGCCTTTCTGTCGGACTCGGCCGCGGATCCTGCTGCCTCCCAGGCCGCTTGTGCCGCGCTGACCGCGGCCTCGGCGGCCGCCCCGGCGCCGGCCTGAAGCTCAGCGTGCGCCTGGAGAGCGGTGGCAATGTCCGCCTCCACCTTGGCAGCAGCCGCCTCAATCCGGTCGAGCGTGGCGACGCTCAGAGCGGCTGCCTTGAGCGCTACCGAATCTGCGGCGGACTCGCTGGCCGCGTTCGGACGGATGCGGGCAGTCGGCATCCCGCGGTCGCGGTCGGCCTGAGCGTCCGGTTCGGTTCCTGTCCTGCGACTGGCTTCTCGTTCGGCCGTTGCGGCAGAGGCGTCGTGCAGGAATCCGACCACAGCCTCCCTGGCCACCTCGGCCAGGTCGGGAGGCCCGGCCGGCTTTCGCGAAGGCGTCCCGCGGTCGCCGTCCCGCGGCCTGGGGACATGTGGTGCGGTGCTGCGACGTCGCGAGTTCTTCAGAGGCGGACGACTAGCCATGCCGCTCACCCTCTCCCAGCGGCCAGACGTTGTGGTGGATCGACGGCTGACCGCACCTTATTGCCTCGGATGTCACGTACAGTAGTTGTAGTATCACAATATGCGACCAGTGAAACTTTTCTGCGGCCACACGATGCCGGACAGGAGAGCGGATGCGCCCCGCTCACGTCGTTGATGACGGCTTCTTTGCGTTCAGGGTGAAGTAGAACGTGGCACCGCGGTCTACCGCGCCCTGCGCCCAGGTGCGCCCGCCGTGGCGTTCGACAATGCGCTGGACGCTGGCAAGGCCGATGCCGGTACCGGGGAACTCGCCGACCGAGTGGAGCCGCTGGAAGGGCTGGAAGAGCTTGCCCGCATAGGCGGGATCGAAGCCAGCCCCGTTGTCGCGCACGTAGCAGCAGATTCCGGCGTCATCGACGGTCGCGGTGCCGAACTCGATGGTGGTGTCCTTGCGCCCGGTGGTGAACTTCCAGGCGTTGTCGACCAGGTTCTGCAGCACGGTGCGGATGAGAGTGCGATCCGCGGTCACCAGGACGCCGTCCTGGATGGCGAAACGGACGTGGCGGTCGGGTTCACGGGACTGCAGTTCGCCGGCGATGCTGGCGACTTCCGCGCTGAGATCCACTGGTCCCAGGTTCACGTCGGCCCGCGACACCCTCGACAGCTGCAGCAGATCATCGATGAGCATGCCCATCTTCTCGCTCGCCGCCTGGATCCGCTTGGCGTACCCGCGGCCGGCTTCGTCGAGGCGGTCGCCGTACTCCTCAACCAGCATTTCGCTGAACCCGCTCAGCCCGCGCAGTGGGGTCCGAAGGTCATGGGCGACCGAGTAGGCGAACGCCTCCAGGTTCATGTTCGCCCGCCCCAGGTCAGCCGTGCGCTGCTCGACGCGAGCCTCGAGATTGGCAGTGAGCGCTCGGACCTCGGCCTCGGCTTCGCGCTGGGCAGTAATGTCATGCACGGTGCCGATGTAGAAGATCGGTTTGCCGTGCGAATCACGAGCCAAGGTCCGGTTTACCTCGGCCCAGACGGTGCCGCCGCCCTTGTGCACGAAGCGTTTCTCCGTCGAGTAGGCGTCGATCTCTCCGTCGAGTAGGCGTTGCCTAGCGGCGCGATCGGCCTCGAGATCGTCGGGATGCACGAAGGCCCCGACCGGCTGGGATAGCAGCTCGTCGGCGGTGTAGCCGAGGATCTCGCGGAAGCGGGCGTTGACCCGAACGAGCTTGCCGCTGAGTGCCACCTCGCTCATGCCTACGGGGGCATTGTCGAATAGGACGCGGAACCGCTCTTCTGACTCGCGCAACGCCGTCTGCGCGCGCTTGGTCGCCGTGACGTCGCGCGCCGCGGCAATGACCCCGAGCACCTGCCCGGTCGGGTCGCGGTACACGGCTGCGTTGCAGAGCACCGAGATGGTCTGCCCATCTCGATCGTGCAGCTCCAGCGGGGAGTCGCGGGCGCTGCCATCACGGAAGACCCGCTCGTACACCGCCCTCGCGAGGTCCGGCTCGGTGAAGTAGCTACTGAATTCGGTTCCGAGTAGCTCGGCCCGCCCGCACCCGGTCACCTGCTCGGTGGCGGTATTGACGTCAGTGATCGCTCCACCCCGGCCGATCGTGACCAGCGGGTCCAGGCTGGCGTCGATCAGGCTCCGGTTGTATGCGGCCGCCACGCGGATCTCATCCTCGATCCGCTTTCGATCGGTGATGTCCTGGCAGATACCCAGCATCCGTCTCGGCTCGCCAACATCATCGCGCTCGACCACCGCCGATTGCAGGACCCACCGCAGCGAGCCATCGGGCCGGAGGATCCGATGCTCCGCCTGGTAGGGAGCTCCGCCCGCAAGCGCCGCCGTGATCGCCGCCGTGATCCTCGGCAGGTCGTCCGGATGGACGAGAGCCATCAGCGTCTCCGGCCTACCGTCGAACTCGGCCGGGGCCAGCCCGAAGATCCGGTGGGCCTGCGGTGACCAGCTGAGCATCTGCTCGCGCTCCGGGTCATAGATCCACCAGCCGAGCCCCACGGACTCCTGCGCCTGCTCAAGGAAGGCGCCTTGCTGCTGCAGCTCCGTACGCGCGCTGGCCGCCTGAGCCTCCGTGGAACGCTGCGCGGTCAGATCGGTCAGAACGAGGCATCGCAGGAGCATGCCGTCAAGGTCGAAGCCGCTGACCGAGAGCAGGACGGGAACGATCGTGCCATCAGGGCCGATCAGGTCTACCTCGCCGCGAGCGCTGTCCCCGGCTCCGATGTCGACTAGCCTGGCGAACGCGGGGCGGTGGGCATCGGGGGCCAGGTCGAGCACCGAGGTGCCGACCAGGACCGTGGCATCCTGGCCGGTCATCGAGCCAAGCCGCGGGTTGGCCTCGAGGATTACCCCACGCGGGGAGACGGTGGCGGCGCCTTCGTTCATCGCCTGGACGATGAGCCGGTAGGGACGGTCAGCGCTCGCGAGGGCGTAGACCTGCTCCTGCCCTGGCGGCCCGATCATCAGCGAGTCGATGCCACCGGTCCTGATCGCCTCGATCGTCTGCTGCAACTCGCGCAGCTGCGCCCGTACTTCGGCCAGCTCTGCCCGGTCGGCGGCGCGGCCATCCACGGATGGTCCCATTGCAGGCCGACGTGGACCGGTGGCCCCCGGGGCCGGCGATCGGGCCATGTCGTTACTCGCGCGGGTCAGGGTCTTCGCCGCAAGCTTCGGCGGGGCCGAGGTCAAGCCCGAGCCGACTCCAGGAGGAGTCACCGAGATCCCCGACAATGCGGCGCGGCGGGCCTGGAAGGCGTCGGACCAGCGTCGGCGCGGCGACGATCTGATCGCGCGCGGCCAGATCGGGCTGCATGCGCACGTCGACAACTTCCAGGTCGACCTGGCCGCTGAGATGCTGGTCGCAGACGCGGCGCACGGTCTCGATGGCGTGGATGGAATTCGCTGCCGCGCCATCGACATACAGGGTCAGCGCCCAGCGATCAGCAGCGTAGTCATTCATGTCGCGATGCTCCCGATGACCGAAGCTGCAGCCCGACAAGGAGGCGGTCGCGGTCGGAGAGGTCGCCGACGAGCTTACGGATCGGCGCCGGGAACCTTCGGACCACCGTGGGTACCGCCAGGATCTGGTCGTCGGCGGACTGGCGCGGGTTCTCCAGCAGGTCTACGATCTCAATCCGGTAGCGGCCGGCCAGGTTCTCCTCGCAGGCGCGCCGCAGGTTCTCGATCGCCCGCAGGCACTTGGGCGACCGGTCGGTCACATACAGGCACAAGTCCCACTGCTCACCGGCGTCGGCGCCAGTGTCGTCGGCGCCAGTACCGTCGTTCGCGTTCAGCGGCTCACTCATCTGACCCCTCCATTGCTTGGCGTCGCGTCGGCCCACCGCCGCGTCGCCATCGCTGACCGATCCGCCTGGGCATCGGCAACCTGGTGGCCCTCGCGGATATCCATCCGGTCGATCTCCGCTCGCTCGGCGTCGAGTTCGTCTTGCACCGCGATGAGGTGGGCCTCGCGCTCCACGACGCTGCGGCGCAGCTCACGCAGGCGACGATCCAGATCGCTGGCCTGCCGCGCCTCCGCGTCACGCTCCGTGGCTTGCTGTGCCAGCCGGGCGGAGCCAGCCAGCACCCCCGCCGCTCCGATATACACATCGACCAGCTCGACGCCATGGTCGGTGAGCACGAATTCCCTGACCTGATTCGAATGGGCAGTGCCCCGCGACTTCAGTACGAACAGGAGCCGGTTGCGTTCACCATTGGTCTCGACGTTGCGTAGCAGCAGCCAGGTGTCCACCATCGACGTCAGATTCTCGATGACCGGCTCTTCGCTCTGGCCGAGCGCCGTGACCAGGGTCGTGATCTCCCGGGTCTTGAGCAGGTCGATCTTGCGGGCCACTGTCGAGGCCGCCTCGGCAGCCGAGACCCCGCTGCCGATGCTGGTAATCCCGTCGAGCACCGCCACCGACGGCGTCTCCTCCTCGATCAGATTGGCCAAGATCGCCAGGTGAGTCTCCACTCCGACCGCGGATGGTCGTGCCGCCCAGATGCGCAGCAAGCCGGCATCGACCCACGGCCGAAGATCGAGCCCGAGCGACCGCATATTGCGCATGAACTGGTCAGGGGACTCCTCGAACAAGACAAGCAGCGCGCGCTCGCCCCGAGCGCAGGCCGAGTTCACCAGGTGCGCGCCGATCGAGGTCTTGCCCGTCCCCGACGTCCCGCTGACCAGGAGGGTCGACCCTCGGAACAGGCCGCCGCCCAGCATGTGATCGAGCCTGGCGATCCCGGTGGAGATACGCTCCTCGGAAGCGCCGTAGTTGAGCGCGATCGACGTGATCGGCAGTACGACAAAGCCACGCGCGGAGATCAGGAACGGGTATTCATTGGTACCGTGAGCTGAGCCGCGGTACTTGACCACCCGCAGACGTCGAGTGGAGATCTCCTCGGTCACCCGATGGTCAAGCACGATCACGCAGTCGGTGACATATTCCTCGATCCCGTTGCGGGTGAGGCTCTGATCGCCCCGCTCCCCGGTCACGATGGCGGTGACGCCCCGGTCATCGAGCCAGCGCACCAGGCGGCTCAGCTCCGATCGCACGATCGAGTCGTCGCCGAACGCGCCAAACAGCACCTCGATCGTGTCCAGCATGACCCGCTTGGCGCCCACCCGCTGGATCGCGTCGTCGAGGATCGCGAAGAGCGGCTCGAAGTCGAACTCACCTGCCGCGACGATTTCATACGGCTCGACCCGGAATGAGAGCACTGCGAGCAGATTCTCCCGCTGCAGCTCCTCGAGATCGAAGCCAAGGGACTGTACGTTCTGGGCAACCTTGGCTGCCGACTCCTCGAAGCTCACCAGCACGCCAGGTTCGCCGTACTCACGGGCGCCGGCGACGAGGAATTCCAAGCCCAGCAGCGTCTTGCCCGCTCCCGCTCCTCCCGCCACCAGAGTGACCCGGCCGCGGGGCAGCCCGCCGCCGGTGATCTGATCCAGCCCGGGAATCCCCGTGAGCGCCTTCTCCAGATCCGGATCCACCGCACTGTCCGTCAAATTCGTCAGCACCGTGCTGTCCACGCGCTCACCGTCCCCCGTGGTCGGTTGTCACAGGCTGACCTCCGTCGCAGGCGTACAACAGAAAGTCACCAGCGTCGTACCCGATCACCGAAGTGCTAAAGATCCCGCAGCAATTCGGGCAGCTGCATAGTGCCAGAACCTAACAACTCAGGCAGGAATAACGTGCGTAGTTTGACCAGCTCACCACAGGTGTATGTAGCTGATGAGGGCGTAGATATTTCGTCGTGTTAGTGCGCGGGCAGGCATAGCTACTGGATTTAGTACTTTCCGGTCTACCTGGGGGAGTCGTGGATCAGCCGTCGTTTGAGGGCACTGAGGCCGTGGCTGGCTCGGCGGAATTCACGCTGTTCTCGGCGATGGTCAACTCCTCCGACGACGCTATTGTGGCGAAGACGATCGACGGGGTGATCACTAGCTGGAACCCCGCAGCCGAGCGGATATACGGGTACTCGCCGAATGAGATAGTCGGCCAGCCGGTCGCTACCCTGTGCCCCGCTGACCGCATCGAGGAGATCAGCGCGATACTCGACACGATCAGCCGGGGGGAGCGTGTCGTGCACCTCGAGACCGTGCGACTGCGCAAGGACGGAACGACCATCCCCGTGTCCGTGACGGTCTCACCCATCTACGACGAGCGCGGCGTGCTGATCGGCGCATCGTCGATCGCCAGGGACCTGACCTCGCAGCATCAGCTCCGCGCTACGACCGACCTGCGGCGGGCCGAGGCCAGGTTCCGCGGCCTGATAGATGCGGCACCGGATGCGATGCTCTGCGTGGATGGCTGCGGCCGGATCATACTGGCCAACGCCCAGACCGAGCGGCTGTTCGGGTATCAGCGGGAAGAACTGGAGGGCCAGTTCGTCGAGATCCTGGTTCCCGACGCCGTCCGCGCGGTGCATCCGCAGCGCCGGGCCGGGTATATGGCCGATCCTGTGCCCCGGCCGATGGGCGCCGGGAAGCAACTGGCCGGGCGCCGCCGCGACGGCAGTACCTTCCCCGCGGAGATCTCCTTGTCGGCCATCGAAACCGACGAGGGGATCCTGGTCACAGCTGCCATCCGGGACGTGACCGAGCGTCGGCGGCACCATGATGACCTGCAGCGAGCCAACCGGAATCTGGAGACGTTCGCCTACTCGGTTGCGCACGACCTGCGCACACCGCTGCGAGCTCTGGCCGGCTATAGCGCTGCGCTGATGGAAGAGTGCGGTGACGGCATCGGCGACGCCGGGCGAGGTTACGCCGAGCGGATCCAGGCTGCCAGCGAGCAGATGGGGACGCTGATCGACGACCTCCTGCATCTCTCGCGCATCTCGCGGGCCGAGATGAACCTGCGGGACGTTGACCTCGGCGCCGAGGCAGCCAGTATCGCGGCGGAGTTGCAGCA
>OCZU010000840.1_pt1 | contig 20721 bp, 17 predicted proteins | sample 1539001 | NCBI WGS metagenome assembly OCZU01 (sample SAMEA3539306, study PRJEB22396) | soil metagenome | biome: tundra; feature: field; material: soil | place: USA | collected 2010-05 | depth 0.15 m | reverse complement strand
CAAATGAAGCGCGCGATCTGGCTGTTGGCTGCCGCGATGCCACTGGCCGCGCAGCCCAAATTGTTGATCAACGCGCAGGTCCAGATCCACTCCGCGGCCGCCGGACTGGAGAGCCAGTTTAAGACTCTCCTCTCCGCTCAGCCGCAGCCCGCCTGGATCGCGTACAGCGTGCCTTCGGTCCGCACGTACAACCTGGGGTGCGACTACGTTCGCGACGGCTTCACGCAGCCGGGCGTGGTCCACCTGGAGTCTCCCGACCACGCCGTGATCCTGTTTCGTGTGGAGGCCAACGCTGTGAACCGGATCCGGACGCTCTCGCCGGATTGCGAAATCGATGCAGGCGGCGTGCCGGTGCACTGGCTCACGGACGTTCAGCCGGCCCAGAGCATCGCGCTCCTGGTCTCCCTGATGTCCGAACGCGACCGCATAGGCGACAACCCCGTTAGTGCCATCGCGCAGCATGCCGATCCGGCCGCGGACGAGGCCCTGGAGCGCTTCCTGGCCACCAACCAGCCGGAATCCCTGCGTCTTAGGGCGGTATCGGCACTCGGTTCCGCGCGCGGCCGCCACGGGTTCGACTTATTGAAGAAGCTGATCTCGAGCGACCCGGATGAGCGGATCCGCGAGCGCGCCATCTCCGGTCTCTCGTCGAGCAAGGAGCCCGACGCCCTCGACCTGCTGATCTCGATCGCCAAGACCGATCAGAATTCGCGGATGCGTCAGCAGGCTGTTACGGCGCTCGCCCGCAAGCCGGGACCGTTGGTGGTCGGCACGATCTCCAAGGTGATCGAGAGCGACCCGGACGTTCAAGTGAAGCGCCACGCGGTCTCGTCGCTCAATCAGCTACCGGATGGAGCCGGCATTCCCGTGCTGATTCAGATGGTCAAGACGACCCAGAATACCGAGGTGCGGAAGCAGGCCATGAACACCTTGCAGAACTCCCGCGATCCGCGCGCCGTAGCGTTCTTCGAAGATGTCCTGAAGCACTGATCCAGTGGGACAGGCCTCCTGGCCTGTCTTCTTCCGTGCCGTCTTTCCGCGGGTGGCGCCATAGTATCATGGCCACAAGCGCTCGGACATGGAATGACTCGCGTACTCATTTTGGGCGATGGCGTCGCAGCTCGCTGCTGTGCCCATCTCCTGGCCCGATCCGGCGTTTCGGTGTCGTTCCAACCGCTCGATCGTCCGCGCCTGCCGGCCATCATGCTGAGCGAGGCCGCCCAGGCCCTCATCCGCGAAGCCTTCGGCCTGGACGGGTTGTTTCGCCATCTGCCGCGAATCCGGAGGCGCATCGTGGCGTGGGGTCCCAGTGCGAGTCCGGTCGAACTGGATCATTCCGCCGTCGTGGTTTCCGAGGAGCTGCTGTTGGAAAGTCTGGGGCCGCCACCGCCCAACACGGCGGCCGGCACGGACTTCGACTGGACCATCTGCGCCTCACGGCCACTACCGGTCCGGGCGGCAGAGCACAGATTCGGGTCGCGAATGGCCTCCACCATGCCAGTGGAGCTGAAGACCACCGCGGAACCGGCCTCCTGTTGGATCGAGTCAGTCGAAGACGGATGGTTGTTTCTGATCGCGAACGCACCCGGACACGGCTGGCTCCTCTGCGTCGGCTCATGCCCCGAGGAACTCCCGGGCAAGAGTCGGCTGATCCGGGAACAGATTGCCCGATACCAACCCGCGACCGCACAGTTCGCGGCGGCACCGCGGATTGTCGAGCCACTTGGCGAACCCGGATGGATAGCCTGCGGAACGGCAGCGATGGCCTTCGATCCGCTCTGCGGGGACGGGACCGCACACGCGGTCCGGGAGGCGATTCTGGCCGCCGCCGTGATTCGGGCAGCCGCGCGCGGCGATGACACGGTCCAACTCCTGGCGCACTACGAAGCGCGGATGACCGCCGGGTTCAGCCGCCATCTGGCCCACTGCCTCCCATACTACACTTCCGGGAGTGACGGGCCGTGGTGGGAGTCGGAAGCCGAGTCCGTCACACAAGGTCTGGATTGGTGCGGCCACCGGTTGAGCCGCCATACCGCGTTCCGCTATCAGCTCAATGGATTCGACCTTCACGCCATGTAGCGCCGGCGGCGTGCACTGTAGCGCCGGCGGTCTTGCCCCCGGTCCTCCCGAACAATCTCTCGCGACGTGCAATCCTATGATCTGGACGAACTCTCAACCGAAGGCGCGCAATGCCGATGTCCACTGCCGACCGCCAGCCGGGATCTCCTTCACTGCCGCCGGCAGGTAGTCCGCCCGTGGGGCCAGTGGCTCATTGGCAAGCCTATCGCCGGCTCTGGGTTTTCATACGCCCGTATTGGAAGGCGCTTTCTCTAGTTGTGGTCGTCAGCCTCGGGGCCACGGTTCTCACCCTCTTCCAACCCTATGTTTCCAAGCTGTTGATCGACCGTGCGCTGCTGCGCCGCGACATGCATGCTCTGTTGTGGATCTCGGGCGTGATGTTCGCGACCTCCGTGCTGGGATTCGGACTGAACATTCTGTCCAGCTACCGGTACGTGAAGATTTCGGCTGCGATGCTTTTCGACTTGCGGCTTGCGCTCTTCCGGCATCTGCAGACGCTTTCGCCCCGCTTTTACGCCAGATTCCGGCTCGGCGACGTGATGTCGCGCCTGAACAACGATGCGGGCGAGGTGCAACGCGTCTCGGCGGATGCGCTGCTCTCCGTCCTGAGTAATGTTGGCTTCCTGATTGGCAGCGTGGCTATGATGCTGTGGCTCAACTGGCGGCTGTTTCTGGTCGGTGTGGTGCTGCTCCCGGCCAGCGTTTACACGTTCGTCAGGTATCAGCGAATCCTGACTGCGTTCACGAAGCAGTTGCGGGAACGAAGCGCGGACCTGGGTAGTTTCTTCGTGGATTCGATCCTCGGCATGCGCGTCGTCGTGAGTCTCAACGCCGGGAAGCGCGAGGCGGAGCGCTTCCAGGAGCGGAACGACGCGTTTGTCCAAACCATGCTGGAGGTACAGATTGCGTCGTTCATGACCGGAGCCTTGCCGGGCACGATTCTGACGATCGCGACAGCCGTGGTGTTTCTGTACGGCGGCTGGCAGATCATTCAGGGCACGATGACCATCGGGACGCTGGTGGCGTTCATGGCATACCATACGCGGCTGCTCTCGCCGGTGCAAAACCTGATGAGCCTCACCGCCAGCCTGGCGTCGGCGAGAGTTTCGCTCGCGCGTATCTTCGAACTGTTCGATACACCGCCCGAAGTGATCGAAGCCCCCAATGCCATGCCGCTGCCGCCCGTGCTGGGCGCCATACGCCTGGAAGGAGTGAGCATACGGCATGACCGCGCCGCGGTGCTCGCGGATGTTTCCCTGGAGATTCCCGCGGGGAGTCTCTGCGCCATCCTGGGCCCCAGTGGAATGGGGAAATCGACTCTGGCCGATCTGTTGGTTCGCTACCTGGACCCGGACCAGGGCCGCATCCTGATCGACGGCCGCGACATCCGCCAGTTTCGCCTGTCGGATTTGCGCGAACAGATCATGCTGGTGGATCAGACACCCTACCTCTTCAACGTGAGCATCGCGGAGAACATCGCCTACGCCCGCGCGGGGGCGTCCCGCCAGGAGATCGAAGAGGCGGGCCGAGCGGCAGGCCTGGATGAACTGATCGCCCGGCTGCCCCAGGGCTACGAAACCACCACCGGAGAGCGCGGGCTGGCCCTTTCGGTGGGAGAACGGCAGCGCATTGCGCTGGCTCGGGCCCTGCTGCGCCGCCCTCGCGTCCTGATCCTGGATGAGCCGACTTCCGCGCTCGATAGCGAGATGGAAAAGCAGATCGCGGTAAGTCTCCGCGCCGCGATGGAAGGCGGCACGTTGATCGTGATCACGCATCGCCCCGCCCTCGCCGAGATCGCCAGCGCCGTCATCACCGTACGCGACGGCACTGCACGGATGACCCCTGTCGCCGCCATCGCCCGATAGCTTGGTTGTGTGCAGTGCTTTTGCGCCAGCAGTCCGTTCCGCGATGGCCCCATCCCACCGAGCCAAAGCCGTGGCCGGACCTTCCGGGAGCAGACTGATCGGGTTGGCCACCGGAGTGTCCAGTTCAAAGATTGCGCCGGCTGGACCCGCTGCAATAGCGGTCCGCAGCCTGCAAGGCTGTGCCACAGCCACACGCGACAGCCTCAATGAACTTTCAACTCACCACACTAGCTGGTACACTCGATAGCGGACTGGAGGCTGGAGATGGGGTATTGGGAAGATGCGGCCACCATTGTTACTTCGATCGTTCGGGCTCTCAATCGGTTTGATTGGGATCGGGTCTCAAAACTGTCCAACCAGCTCACCGCATCGTTGACAGTAACGCCCGAACCGTTTCCCCTCGCTCACGCCAAGGCGCTGCTCAATGCGTTGCGACGCAAACGGCGCTTTGGGGAAATGACCCAACTTGCCGCTGCCCTGATCGGCGGTGGTCAAAAAGATGCGCAGGTCTGGCGCCTTTACGCCCAAGCCATGATCGATGGCGACAACTTGGACGGCGCGAAGGTGCTGCTGAAGCACATTCTCGATGGCGAGGGTTCTTCCGCCGGCGAGAGGGCCGAGGCCAACGGCCTCTTCGGCCGGATCTATAAGCAACTCTATGTCAATGCGAACGACCGGGCTAGTTCCATTCAGCAGGGGAACCTTCGGCAGGCAATCGCCTACTACTACGATACCTACAAGACCAATCCGGACAAATTCACCTGGCAAGGCATCAACACCGTGGCCCTGCTAGTGCGAGCCGGAAAGGATGAGGTCCTCGTCGACGGCTACCCGGAGAGTGCGCAGATCGCGGGGCGAATCGGCGAGAGTCTGAGCAGCCTGGAGTGCCTCAAGTACTGGGACCTCGCCACGGCCATTGAGAATGCCGTGGCCCTCGGCCAGTTTAAGGTCGCCTACGATCACCTGCTGTACTACACGCTCGATCCCGAGGTGGATGCTTTCGAGTGCTTCAGCCTCTACCGGCAACTCACCGACGTCTGGCAACTGAACGTCAATTCCGAACCGGGCGCAACCATCCTTCCCACTCTCAAGGCGACGCTGCGAATGAAGCTCGGTGGAAACATGCTCCTCCCCACTGGGAGTCTCAGGGAGGAAGTGGCACAAGCAGCTAAGGCCCAAAAGACGCTAGAGGGAGTCTTCGGCGCCGACAAGTTTCAACCACTCGCTTGGATGAATACCGTTTTTGACCGCTGCAAGGCGATCGGCCGTGTGGAGTCGATTACGGGACAGCCGGTCGGTACCGGTTTCCTGGTACGCCGCGGCGATTTCTTCGCCGGCGGGGGTGACGAGGCCGTGCTGTTGACCAACAATCACGTCGTTGCTCCCGACGGGAAAGCCGGCGCTCGAGCAATCGAAGCGCGCGCGGGCCGCGTCGTGTTTGAAGTTTTCCACGACCTTCCGGTTCTCCTCGACTCGGTTGTCTGGAATTCGCCCGTCGGCGAATTCGACGCGTCTTTCGTCTCGCTCCAGACTCCCCCGCCTCCCGACAGCAAGGTCTGCCCGATGAAACCACAGCCCAGAGCCTTCGTAAGTGACGGAACCCAACGGTTGTTTGTGATTGGTCACCCACGCGGTGGTAGTCTGTCGGTTTCGCTCCAGGACAGCATCTGGCTCGACACCGACGACCGTCTCCTCCACTATCGGACGCCCACCGCGGACGGCAGTTCGGGCAGTCCGGTCTTCGACCAGGACTTCTGGACTCTAGTTGGGCTCCACCATGCATCCAGCCCGGCCATGCAGCGTCTAAACGGGGAATCCGGGACGTACGAGGCGAACGAGGGGATTGCGATCGCAGCGGTCCTAAGAGAAACTCTAAAATGACTTGTAATGTCCCGCGGAGTCGGTGTACTCTAACTTAGCTATTGTTTCGCAAACAGGAGGTTTTGATTATGCTGTCTTTGTGCCGGAATGACACCGTCATCGACACGCTCCGAAGCGTGTTTCATGCCAACATCGTCGCAGTTCCCGAGTCTCGAATCGAGCCTTTAGTGATTGTGGCCGTGTCAGGTGACACGACCTCGTTCCGGGGGGCCATCATTCCCCTTTTAACCAAGCCGACATCTTTTACCAAACCCCAAGTGCTGCAATCCACCATGCCTGTCATTTCCGGCACGAAGACGCGGGAGGTCAATTTGAGCGTCGGCCTGGAGATTCTAGGGAATTTCCTTAAGGGCTTTGGTGTACCGTCGATTGACTTATCGGCTTCCTTCAGTGGAGCCACGAAGGTCAGTTTTTCTTTTAACGGTGTGATTCGGTTTTTCGTGGATATCAACGAGCTGGGGGAACACGTCAAAGGCTCGACTTTAGATCGACAGAACCCGGCCGGATCGATCTTCTTTCAGCACGATCCGCCGTTCCAGTGCTACATCCTGGATTCTGCCATCACGAGCCGCGATTTCAGCATCAGCGTCGAAAAATCGAGCAAGGCGGATTTCAAAGTCGATGTGCCGGCCATTTCGCAAATCGTGACGAAAGCGAACGCGAACCTGTCAGTCAGCAGTGCGTCCACTCTGTCCGTCACTTTCAAAGGCGACAAGCAACTGGGCTTCGCCTTCTCTTGTGTGCGCGCCAGTTTCGATGGCACGGGAAAATTCACGTCGCTGGAGCCCGGTGGTGTGATCCCGAATCTTGAGGCCGTGGCCGAGGCTATGGGTCCAAACCGCCAAGTCGCACACACGCCGGACCAAGTGCTACTGACCCTCGATCCGGCGATGATTACGGCCGACTTCTCGTCGTTTGTCGAGGAAACCCCGGCTCCATGAACTGGCGCAGCCTCAACAGCGGTCATCTGGTTGGCTACCTATACCAGCGGTCGCGATTCCGCTCGACAAAATCGTCGTCGGCCAGCTCGGGGTAAGCTGCACATAACGCGATCGATCTCCGCGAGCTGCCCCTGCGAGAGCGTCTCCTGCGGATCGAGACACGGCGCTTCAAGAGTCGTCATATTTGCCCTCCGCCAGACTGTGTTCGGATAATCTGGTGACAGGCAACTCTGTCCACACGGGCCTTGGGACAGCGAAGCCAGTCAACGCCGCCGTCCTTCTCGGCCAGCCAGCCGCCTCCTTCCGCGCGGTCGAGGAAACAGCGCCAGTCGTCCTCCACCCGGTTCCACAGGCTCAGGCGGCAGAGGCGCAGTCCGGCAGCGATGTCGTGGCGGGTCATCACCCGAAGGCGCGATACGCCGGCCGCGCTTCCAGGGCCTGGGTTCGGGTCAGGTGCGGGCATACAGCCGTTCCATGTTCCGGGCGAAGCTTCGCGTGTCGCAGACCGGCGAGGCAAGCAGCCGGAATCGCATCATACGCCGGAGATCCTGTAGACGATCGGGCGTGTCGGGGGAATTCGCCAGCCTGAGGGCTAGGGAAACGTAGTCTTCGAGACCCTGGCCCACAAACTCGCCCAGGCCGCCGGCCCGCAGGATCGAAGCACTGATTCGCGACACCCAGCGGTTCCCCCAAAAGGTGACCACGGGAACGCCTTGCCAGATCGCTTCTGTCGTAGTGGTGCCGCCGTTGTAGGGGAAGGTATCCAGGGCGATGTCAATCTGGTCGTAGGTCTGCAGGAACCGGTAGTGATCGGATGGCCCCTCTAAGCGCACCCTTTCAGGAGAGATGTTACAAGTTTCGAACAGGCCGTACACAAAACGCCGGTTACCGGGAGAGCCAAGCGCGGAGTTCTTCAAGATCAACGAGCTCTTGGGAACCTGTCGAAGAATCGTGCTCCATGCGCCAATCACGTCTTTGGTGATCTTGTATTGCGGCGCCAGACAACCGAAGGTAATCGCCCGGCCCGCCGAACAGGGCGCCGGCGCCACCGCGGGTACCGGGTAGGTCACCTCAAATGTCAGATAACTCCCCGGTACTCGCACGATCTTTTCAGAATAGAACCTCTCTTCCTCTTGAGGAATCACCACATCGTCACCGACCAGGTAGTCGTAGCAGGGCATACCGCTAGTGGCGTACATGTTGAACCACGACACGATTACCGGCGCCGGCCGACGTGCGAAAAGCGGCAATCGCCCGGTCGCGCTGTAGCCATTGAGGTCCACGAGGACGTCGATCGCGGCCTGTTCGATGCGGTCGGCGGCGGCTTCGGCGGACAGGCCACTGATGTCATGAAACTGGTCCTGAGCGTGTCGGCGATAGCCGTGCAAGACCGCGGACGCGGGCGCATCGGAAAACAAATGCACCTCAAAACGCTGGCGGTCGTGCCGATGGATCAACCCCCAGACGGGCTTCATCCAATTGTGATCCTGGAAGAACGCGGAAACGTAGCCTACGCGCAACGGCCGATCCGACGATGTGACGGAGTGAGAGAATCGTTCGGCAGGCCGCGGCGGGGGCAGATGGCCTTCGGCCCAGGTACGCCGTGCCTCGAGTACGGCCTGGTTGTCGCTTCCGGGATCGCCGGGGATGATGACGGCGATCGCCGCCTGTGCCGCCTCGGGATCGCCGGCAGTGGCAGCCTGACGAAACAGCGTCATCGCTTCCCCCACCTGTCCCAGCTTGAAGAGGCTGTGGCCGAGATTGTGCTGTGCTTCGCGGCGACTCGGATCACTATCCAACGCTCTCGGGAAACAAAGACTTGCGGCGGCATATTCGTTCCGGGAGCTTTCCGCACATCCGGCCGAGTACCACGCCCGCGATAACCTCGGGTTGCACTCGAGGGCCTTGCGGTACTGGTTGATGGCGCCGGGCAGTTGCCCCAAAGTCTGCAGGGCATCGCCCAAATCGCAATACAGGTCCGCATCGTCCGGTATCAGGACGAGAGCCCTTTCCAGAAAAGGGACGGCCTCCCCGGCACGCTGCAATGCCTGGAGTACCTGCCCCAGACCCACCAGGGCGCTCGCATGCCCAGGGTCGGCGTTCACGGCGCGCTGGAAGCACCGAGCGGCCGATTCCATCTCCTTCTGGTCCCGGTAGGCATTGCCCAGGTTGTAGTGCGCATTGGCGTAGCCGGGTGACTGGGCCAGGGCTTGCCGGTACGCTCGGATGGCATCGTCGAGACGTCCCTGCTTTTTCCAGAGGGTTCCCAAGTTGTTGTGGACCTCCGGGTTGCTGTCGAGGGAGATGGCTTGCTGGAAACTGGCCTCGGCCTCGCCGTCCCTGCCAAGTTCCATCAGGGCCAGCCCCAGGACGTTGTAACACCGGACGTCGTCCGGCGTGATCGCCAGAGCCCGGCAGTTCAGTTCGACTGCCTGGGCGTGGTAGCCGGTCTGATGGGCGATGACTCCGAGCAGGTATAGGGCGTCGGTCTGGCCGGGGCTGGCTTTGAGGACCTTCTGGTAGAGCTCGGCCGCCTCCGGTAAACGTCCGGCACGATGGTGGTCCAATGCTTCCCGGAACCAATCGTCTTCGGTCGTCATGATCGCTTGCCTGCCCCCAACGCCCGGCCAGCTTGAATTGTAACCGAGCGCGCCTCCACCGGCGTGAACCCGATGGCAACCGGAAGCGCCACGAGCTGGATACACCAACCGACAATTGGGTGCGGCGGCCCGCTTCTCGGATTCACGGCATTTTAGAATCGACGCGCGTTGGGCTGCGGCAGCGTTAAGTCCCCCGTAACAGATCGAGGATCGGCCCTACTTGGCGTTGACCGCTCCGGGCCTGGAACCGGGCCCGCGGCCAGAACGGGGCGCAGTTTCGGTGACCTTGAAATCGGCGGGCACTTCGAATAGCGTGTGCGGCGGTTCGGCGCGGCTGACGCCGGCCAGTCTGGTTACGGTCTCACCCGTACGCGGGTCCGTCCGTTTGGAAAGCACCGCGGTCTGCAGCTCCTGCGAGTACCAGATCTCGGTAACGACCTGAATCGGCTGGTCGTTGCCGATTTGGCCGGCGGGAATGGTCTGGGTGTTCCTGGTGCCGTCCGCGGCGACGCCTTCCATCGTCTGGCGGCCCAGGGACTCCGTCTTCAAGTTGGGGTCGGTACCGCCTCTCCGGAAACCGCGGCCGGGTTTTGTGGCATTCGGGGTGGCTCCCGGTTCGGGCCGCCGCATCATCGGCCGATCGGCTGCGGGGGGCCGTTCCCAGGTGGATCTGGTCGCCGTGCGGCTCGCCGGGTTCAAGGCGAAGTTAGTACTGGTCACTGGATCGTTGATAAACACCACTTGCGGCAGGTTGGCGTTGGGTGCGAGTCCGCCGAGCGTACGGAGCGATTGTTCGCTGCGAGTGCGCCCTTCGGAGTCGCGAGTCACGTGAACCGTGCTGCTCTGGCGAATGTGGTTGCCATCCGGCAGCCCCTGGGTGGTCTCGGTGATCACATCGGCCGAGTAGGGGGCGTTCTTTACCACGTGTCCGGGCCTCCCCGGTTCCGCACCCAGAAAACGCGCGCCGCCATCGAAGAGGGGCGCGGGCGGGGCACCAAAACGCCCGCGGCCACGCCCCGGGTCGGGCGCTTGGGCACCTGCCGCAGTGAGGGCGAGAACACCAATGAGAGCCTTACGAATCAGCATGTTGTACTCCTTCGAATCAGCGCCGGAAACAGTCGGACCAGCGGCGGCAAAGACCGCCGGCGCCACGGCCGGCTGCCGGCCTTACTCATCCAGAAACCGCACGGCGCGGGCCAGGCCGTCGGCCCCCAGCACTACTTCCGCCTCTACCGGTTCGGAAGCGCGGTCCGCACTTACATCGTAGCCCAGCGCGATCATCGCCGACCGCGGCACCTCCACGCGTACCAGGTTCACATCTTCATTGGGAGAGATCCGCTCCGCATTGGGCAGCGGGATGAAATCCTGGTTGTTGAAAGGCGAATCGTCGCCGGTCTCCAATTCCACGGGGGCTTGCGCCAAAGCCGATTCGAAGCCGCTGGGGAGGTTTCGGCGCACAGGCTGCGGCTGGCGGTTGCTCACCAGAACGAGCGCCAGGGCGACGACCGCGGCGGCGGCCGCGAACCAGGTAACCACCGGGAGCCACATGCGCGGCGGGTAGGCCCTCGACGGTCGCGAATGTCCCAGGCCGGAATGGTCACGGAACGCCGCGACCAGCCGGGCTTCCACGCGGGCCGGCGCTTCGACGTGGATCCATTCCGCAGCAACCGCGCGAAGGCCGGCCGCCAGTCCACGCTGCCGTTCCCACCACCGGGCACAAGCCGGACAATCCCGCAAATGCTCCCAATGGTCCTGGTTGCGGGCTAACTCGGGCATCGTTTTCCAGAATTCCTGGCAGTTCATGTTAAACACCTCACCGGCTTCCAAGCGCCCAGCGCGGGCCGGAGATTCCTTTCCTGGTTCAGCTTTTCCAGCAGCAGCGCGCGCGCACGATGCAAGCGGGAGCGCACGGTGCCGATGGGGCAACCTAAGATGAAAGCGGCATCGGCATAGTCCACTTCCTCCAAATCGCAAAGGACCACCACTTCCCGATAGCGTCGCGGCAACGCCTGCACGGCTCTCCGCAGGGCGTCGATCCCTTGCCGGCGAGTGAGATCCGCCAACGGGTCGTCGTTCACCGCCAACTCGGGCAAGGCGGAATCCTCCTTGTCCGTGTCCAAAGGCACATCGGAGCGGCCTCGCTCCAGGTGGCGCAACACCAGTTTGCGAGCAATTCCAAAGAGATAGCCGGAAAGGGTGCCGCGATCCGGATCGTATCCGCACTCATCGCGGATCAAAGCGAGGAATACCTCCTGGGTAATATCCTCCGCCACCGTCGCCGAACCGCTCATGTGGTGGGCGAATCGGTAAAGGGCTGCCTGGCGCTTACGATAGAGGGAAACGAACGCCTGCTCATCGCCGCTACGCATCAGCATGAGCAGATCGTCATCCGTCTCCGGCTGGCTGGACGTCATCGGCTTCAATTCTAATTCCCCCGGATTGCCTTAAAGTTCCACGAATGCCATACGATATGTATATAGAAGGGCTTACCGCGCGCCGTGGTATTTGTCAAGTCTCACGTTAACCAATTTGGTACTTTACGCGCAGGTGGCCACTGACCTATGATCTTGGTTCATGGTTGGATTTGGAATGTCGCCCAGCAAAGAGATCGATGAAATTCGCTCGCTCCGGGAGAAAGTGGCCGAATTGGAGGCAGATCTCCAGCGCCAGGTACAACAGCAGGGGATGAGCGAAGCCAGGTTTTACCTGCTGGCGGATGCCGCACCCTGGATGATCTGGATGTCCGGACCCGACGCTATATGCACCTATTTCAACCGGGCGTGGCTGGAATTCCGCGGACGGGACCTGGCGGAGGAAGCCGGTAACGGATGGGCCCAGGGGTTGCACCCGGACGACCGCGCCTTCTGCATTGAGAACTATCTGAAGTGCTTCGGCGGACGCGAGCCGTTCCGAATCCAATACCGGCTTCAGCGGGCTGGCGGCGATTATCGCTGGCTGGAAGATACCGGCTTTCCGCGTTTCAATGGAGACGGCAGCTTTGCAGGCTTTATGGGGTCGGCGGTGGATATCAACGATCGCAAATGTGGCATCTTCACGCCGGATGACGAATCGGTGAAAATGGTGTTCGCCTTGACGGAACGCGAGCGGCAGGTGCTGGTGCTGATCGCTGACGGAAAGTCCACCAAGGAAGCCGCGGTGAAGCTGGGCATCAGCTACAAGACCGCCGATTCGCATCGCAGCCGCATCCTGGAAAAGCTCGGGGTGCACGAAACCGCCAGTATGGTGCGCTACGCCATCCGCGCAGGCCTGATCACGCCATAGCTGCCACCGGATGACCGGAATCCACGAACTTGGCCCGCTTGAGCGCTACTACCACCAGGCGATCCGACCATGCGAGATCGTGGTCGCCGTAAGCCGAATGCCGGGCAATCTCCTCCAGTCCCGCCTCGGACAGATGGAAGGTTATCTCGGCCGGCGTCCAGCATCTCATGACGAAATCGTTCTCGGTCAAGACGCGCGCGCCGTCTTGTTCGATGTCGAAACGCTCCCGAATGCGCAATTGCCGGGACTCTCGGTGCAGGACGGTTTGGCTCTGAAATTCCAAGACGCCATTGGGTAACGCGACCGTCCGGCGATGCACTGGGCTGAGCTGATAACGGTCGAGAGTCCTGGCCCATTCCCGTACATCGAAAATCAGAGCGCCACCAGGCCGCAACCAGGTGGAGAAGTTTCGGAAGATGGTCGACCGATCGCCATCGTCCACAAAATCGTTCAGCACGCCGCGACAGAGGACGGCGTCAAAGAAGCTCGGAAATGAAGCTTCAAGCAGGTCTGCGCGCGCGAACTTGGGGCGTTCCACGGCATTCTGCACGCGAATTCGAGCAATCGCCAGCAGTTCCTCGGACCGATCGACACCCCATACCCGAAACCCTCGATTGGCCAGCTCCATGGTGTAGCGGCCGGTTCCACATCCGGCGTCGAGAATCGCCCGGTTGGCGGCGATTCCGTTTTGATGCAGAACCGCCTGAATGAAGTCCACGCGGGGAGCTACGGAATCGGTCTGCAGCAGATCGTAGGCCCATGCGAACTTGTGGTAGTAGGGGCGGCGTGAGTCCATAGTGCAGCTTCCGGCTCATTGTCTCATATGGTTCTTGACGTAGTGTACTTTATATAGTAAAGTAGTTTCTGCCGGAAGGCACTGGACGCCCCTATGACACTGTCCGATCTCATCTTTCTCGCCTCGGTTGTGCTCGTGCTGGTCTTGTCGGTCCGGATTGCAGTATCCGCATTGCGCGGCCGGTGGGATAAGACGCGCCGGTTGACCCGGATGCTAGGGTGGTTCGTTGCCGGTTATGCGGTGGCGCTGATCTTGGCAGCACTCCTGGTTCCGCGCCACTTCTATGCTACCGGCGAGCGCCGATGCTTCGACGATTGGTGTGTCACGGCGCTTGGCGCAAAGGTTGCGGACATCTCGGCTGATGTGCCTTGCCAGGCAGGTCAGGGCAGCCGCACTTGGGTCGCGGTAGCCGAGGTGTTCAGCGATGCAAAGCGGATCCGGCAGCGCGCCCGCGACGCGCGAGCCGAGTTGGAAGACCGGCAAGGAAGGCGCTACCAGCCCTGCTCCGCGCCGCTCGGGAATGGAACGGAGCCCCCACGATTCCTCTCCGATGAACTCGGCCCGGGCGAGTCGTTCCGCGTTCTCTTGCCGTTCCAGCTTCCTGACAACGCGGAACCCGCTGGCCTGGTGATGCATCATGGCAGTTTCCCTGGCGTCCTGATCATTGGACAGGATCAAAGCTTCCTGCACCCTCCCGCGTTACATCGATTGGCCGTAGAGCGATAGCGCCGATGGAAGCTGGCCTACTTGCGTAAATTCGCCAAAACGAATATTCTAATGTAGTGTCCAATCAGTTGCGGGCTTACAAAGCCAGTGTCTTTCAGGCGCTGGCCCATCCCACCCGCATCGCCATCGTCGAGATGCTAAGCAACGGGGAACTCTCCGCCGGCGCCATGCAGGAGCGCCTCGGCATCGAACAGGCGAACCTCTCCCAGCACCTGGCCATACTTCGATCCCGGCAGATCGTGTTGAACAGGAAAGAGGGCAACCAGGTTTTCTACTCGCTGCGGAATAAGATGCTGGTGGAAGTGCTCGACATCATGCGCCGCTTTTGCCGGACGAATCTGAAGGAAGCCATGGAGACGTTGGGCGAGATGCGCCGGGAGGCCCGCGACTGATGTCCACCCCCGACCTGCTCTTCGCCGCGGGATTGGTCGCCTGGCTGGCCGGCGCCGCCGCCGGAATCGTAACCTGGCGCCGGCCCGCATCCGCCCGAGTCGCGGCTTTTTCCCTGGCCACTCTGGGAAGCCTGATCGAGGCTGCGGCTTGCGGAACCGCCATCGCCCAGGGCGCGGGCGTCACCTGGGCCCTCCCGTTGGCCGCGCCGCTGTTCCGCTTCACCGTCCGGCTTGACCCGCTCTCGTGCTGGTTCATTCTCGCTCTGGCCATCCTCGCGACGGCCGTATCCGTGTTCTCCTTCGGCTACCTGCGCTCCATGGAGCGCACGCGCAACATCGGAGCCCTCGGGTTTTTTTACAATCTTCTGCTCCTGAGCCTGGCCCTGGTTTTCGCCGCCGCGAATGCGTTCTTCTTTCTGGTGGCCTGGGAACTGATGGCCATCGCGGCGTTCTGCCTGGTGACGTTTGAGCACGAGAAGCCGGAAGCCCGCAGAGCGGCCATCGTCTTCCTGATCATGTCGCACGCGGGCACCGGACTGCTGCTGGCCGCATTCCTGCTGCTGGCGGCGTTCGGGGGCAGCCTGGATTTCGCGGATTTCCATCTGCTCGCGTCCTCGCTCCCGCCCTTCGAACAGGGCGCGGTCTTCCTGCTGTTCTTCCTGGGGTTCGGCGTGAAGGCCGGCATCGTACCGCTGCACATCTGGCTGCCCGACGCCCACCCGGTGGCTCCCAGCAACATCTCCGCGCTGATGTCCGGAATCGTGATCAAGACCGGAATCTACGGCATGGCCCGCGTGTTCTTCGACTTTTACGGGCCGCCACCGCTGTGGGCCGGAACCATGGTTCTGGCGGTGGGGGTAGTCACCGCGCTGGTGGGCGTTCTCTATGCCTTGCAGGAGCACGACCTGAAGCGGCTGTTGGCCTACCACAGCATCGAAAATATCGGCATCATCGTCATGGGCTTCGGCGCCGCCCTGATGTTCCGGACGTTGGCCCATCCCGCCCTGGCGGCCATCGCGCTGGCCGCTGCACTCTACCACACCATGAACCACGCGACGTTCAAGGGGCTGCTCTTTCTGGCTGCCGGATCGGTGGTGCAGTCCACCGGCACCCGCAATATGGAAAAAATGGGCGGCCTAATCCGCCGCATGCCGGCCACCGCGTTGTTCTTCCTGATTGGGGCCGTGGCCATCTCGGGCCTGCCCCCGCTCAACGGCTTCGTCAGCGAATGGCTCACGTACCAGGCGCTGCTGGCCGGCTTCGGCACCACCCAAAGCCTCACCCGGTTGATGTTCCCGATCGCGGGCTCGCTGCTGGCCCTCACCGCCGCACTCGCCGCGGCCTGCTTCGTGAAGGCCTTCGGCATCCCCTTCCTCGCGCTGCCGCGGAGCGAGAGGGCTGCCACCGCACAGGAAGTCGCGCCATCCATGCGGTTCGGCATGGGATTGCTGGCCGCGGCCTGTTTTGTCCTGGGACTGGGCGCAACCTGGATTCTCCCGGTCTTCGACCCCATCACCGAGCGGGCCATGGGCGTGCGCGTCAGCCCAACGCTGGTGGCCCACGGCATCGCGATGCAGGCGGGGACCGCGCGGAGCGGCTCGGTCTCCACCGCCGGAATCGCGCTGGTCTTCCTGCTGCTGGCCGGCATCACCGCGTTTCTGATCTCCCGGCGATTGCGGCGCGTAACCAGCACCGTCGGGCCTACCTGGGACTGCGGTCTTCCCGGCCTCACCTGCGATAACCAGTACACCGCCACGGCATTCTCCAAGCCGTTGCGATTGATCTTCTCCGCCTTCTACCGCCCGCGCCGCGAGATCCATTCCGAATACGAGGTTTCGCCTTACTATCCCAGCGCGATCCGATTCGAAAGCTTCATCGAGCCCACCTTTGAGAAACACGTCTACGGCCCGTTGAAAGACTGGATCTTCGCCCTTTCCCGCCGGATGCGCGCCATCCAGGCGGGAAGCATCCACGCCTACCTGGCGTACATCTTCGTCACGCTGATCGTTCTTCTGCTGTGGGGAGTGCGCCAATGAGGGCCCCCATCCTCGCCGCGGGTCTTGCCGCCGTTGTCCAGTTGCTGCTGCTGCTGGCTATCGCCCCGCTGGTCAGCGGCGTCATCAAGGCGCTCAAGGCCCGGCTCCAGATTCGCCGGGGTCCGGGCATCCTCCAGCCTTACCACGACCTCTATAAGCTGTTCCGCAAGGGAATGGCGATCCCAGACACCGCCTCGTGGATCTTCACCGCCACCCCCTACGTGCTTTTCACCACCACGCTGATCGCGGGCCTGATGATACCCATGATTTCGGCTGAGGCGCCGCTCAGCCTGTTCGGAGGCGTGCTGGCGATCGTGTACCTGCTGGGATTGGGGAGGTTCTTTCTGGCCCTCGGCGGACTGGATACCGGCAGTTCGTTCGGGGGCCTGGGCAGCAGCCGCGAAATGACGATTGCGGCCCTGGCGGAGCCGGCCATGATGCTGGCCGTCTTCACGGTGGCCATCGGCGCCAATTCCACCAGCCTGTCGGAAGTGGCCCGAGTGGCCATCGGGAACTATTGGAGCTTTCTCGCTCCCGCCCAGATGCTGGCCTTCGCCGCGCTGTTTCTGGTGCTGATCGCCGAGACGGGAAGAATCCCGGTAGACAATCCCGCCACGCACCTGGAGCTGACCATGATCCACGAGGCCATGATCCTGGAGTATTCCGGACCGTACCTGGCGCTCATCGAGTGGGCCAGCTCCGTCAAGCAACTGTTGCTGATGACCCTGCTGATCAATGCCTTCCTGCCGTTCGGGCTGCACCGGGAGTGGTCGTTCGCGGGCACTGTGGCCAGCCTGTGGTATCTGCTGTTGAAGCTGTTGGCGTTGGCCGTCGCCGTCGTGCTGGTGGAGACCACCAACGCGAAGATGCGTTTCTTCCGGGTTCCCGAATTGCTCGCCGTGGCGTTCACACTGGCGGCGCTGGCGCTGGTATCGACGTTCCTGTTCTGAGGCCCCATGCATACGATTCAAGATCCGCAATTCGGCGACAAGATGGTCACCCTGATGGCCGCGCTGGTGCTGGTGCTGCAGATCGCCATGGTGGCGCAGCGGTGGATCGTGACCAATATCCGGATCTTCGCCGCGCAATCCTTTTTGCTGGCTGCCATCGCCAACACCATCGCGTACTTCAATCACGCGCCGCACATCTACGTCGTCGCGGCGCTGACGTTGTTAGCCAAGGGCATCCTGGTGCCGATCGTGCTGGAGCGGCTGGTCGGCCGGATCGGGATTGGCCGGGAGATCGAGCCGATTCTCAACGTGCCGCTCTCGGTGGTGATTTCGGGCGGCCTGACACTGGTGGGTTACGTGCTGGCCGAACCGTTCTATCGTCCGGAAGAGGCCCCTGGCGCCGCCACCCTGGGCCACAACGCCATCGCCGTGGCGATTTCTCTTTTCCTGATCGGCTTCTTCATGATGATCAACCGGCGAAAGGCTTTGACTCAGGTTCTGGCGCTGCTGTCCCTGGAGAACGGCCTCTTTCTGGCTGCCATTTCCCTCACCTACGGAATGCCGCTGATTGTCGAGCTGGGCGTCCTGTTCGATGTCCTGGTGGCGGTGATGGTGCTTGGCATTCTGGTCTATCGCATTCGGGGATCCTTCGAGTCCATGGATGTGAGCCGCCTGCGGAGGCTACGTGGCTGAAATCCTGGTGGGGCAGAACATCGGTTTTGGTGGTCCCTCGTTCTTGGTGGCGCAAGCACTCGTGCCGGGGTACGTTCCGGGTCCGCCGAGACTCGTCCCGGCGCTTAGACCGCTCCCTGGTGGGAACGGTGGGGCAGGCGATTCGCCTGCCCTCTCCAGCGGACCGCGAAGCGGGACCGGCCGAGCTTCGCTCGGCCGCGGGCAGGCGGGGTACCCACTCCGGGTCCGCCTGCCCCACCGGGCTTCTGGAGAGTGCTCACACCACATTTGCGAGGCCCACCCGTGATCCTTGCCGTTCTGCTGGCCATCCCCCTCGCCGGCTGCATCCTGTCTTCGCTCGCGCGCAAACGCGCCGAGATGGAAGCCGTAAACGTCGCCGCCTTCGCAATCACGTTCCTGCTGGCTCTCGCGGTTGCGTCTGAAGTGCTCCGCGCCGGCGTCATCTCACTATGGGACGGCTTCCTTTACGCCGATTCACTCAGCGCGTTGGTCATCCTGCTGACCGCGACGGTGGCCTTGGTGTGCTCGGTCTATGCGGTGGGCTACCTTCGCGAAGACGAACGCAGCGGCGCCCTCGATGACGATGCGGGGAGCAACACCGCTCTTTTCAAGCTGCGGAAATATTACGCCCTGACACCCTTGCTGGTGTTTTCGATGCTGCTGGTCGCACTGGCCAATAATCTTGGGGTCATGTGGGCGGCGATTGAACTCACAACCCTGGCCTCCGTCTTTCTGGTCACCTTTTATGGCAAGGCCACGTCGCTCGAAGCCGCCTGGAAATACGCGATCATCGGTGGCGTAGGCCTCTCGATGGCGCTGTTCGGGACCCTCGTCACTTACTACGCGGGCCACAAGCTCCCTGGTTCCGATGGACTGGCCGGGTTGAATTGGTCGGTCCTGGCGCGCCAGGCTGGGCAACTCGACAAGACCAGCATGCGCATGGCATTCGTTTTGGTGCTTCTCGGCTACGGCACCAAAGCCGGCCTCGCGCCGATGCACACCTGGAAGCCGGACGCCTACAGCGAAGCGCCGGTACCATCGGCTGCCATCCTGTCCACCGCCTTGATGAACTGCGCGATTTACGGATTGGTCCGTTTTTACGTGCTCACCAGCCGATCGCTCGGCCCCGAGTATCCCGGGCACCTCCTGCTGCTGCTCGGTATTTTCTCCATGGGGATCTCGGCGCCGTTCATTCTCGTGCAGAAAAACTTCCGGCGCCTGCTGGCCTATCACACCATCGAGCACGCAGGTATCATGCTCACCGCGTTGGGCGTCGGCGGCGCCCTGGGAAGTCTGGCGCTGATGTTGCACATGACCTTTCACACGGTAGCCAAGTCCGCGCTGTTCCTGTGCGTCGGCAATATCTATCAACGCTTCAAGACAGACCTTTTCCAAAGGATCAAGGGCGGCGTACTGCGCGTGATGCCGCTGGCCGGATCGGCCTTCTGCATCGCCACGCTGGCAATTGTCGGGATGCCGCCGTTCAGCCTGTTTCAGAGCGAATTCCTGATCGTCGGCGCGGCTTTCCGAACCGGACATTTGTTGACGGGAGCGCTCTTCATCCTGTTTGGAACCGCGGTGTTCGGTGGTGTGGCGCTGCATGTCAACGGGCTCGTGCTGGGTCCCACCCAGGAAGTTCGGGCCGGCTGGTATCCGTGGCGGGACCCGCCGATACTGGTCCTTGTCATCATCCTGGTGGTGATCGGCTTCTGGCTGCCCGCTCCTCTGCTCGAACTGATTCGACGCGCGGCCCGCGTGGTAAGTGGAGAGTGAGTCGGGCGGGTCCTCGACCTGCCCAGTAGAGTAATCATGGATCTAGTCCAAGACCTGCAAGACAGATTTCCGGAACTGATCGGCGACACCCGGTCCAATCCAGACTCGGCAGGTCGAGGACCTGCCCTACAGGACCAGCTTTCCATCGAGCTCACCGGACCCGATGTCCGGCCCATCGCGGAATACCTGCGCGGGGAGCATGCCTGCCGGCTCGTCAGCGTCTTCGCCGAGGACCGGACCCACACCCACGGATTCTTCTATAACCACTACGTATTCGAGCGACCTGGCGAGCCCGTCTATCTGATCCTCGATGCGCCCATCCCCGGCGGCGAACCGCGCTTCCCTTCGCTCGCCGCCGAACTACCCGCGGTCAACTGGCAGGAGCGTGAGATCCAGGACTGGTTCGGCCTGGAGGCCGTGGGACATCCCAATCCCCGCCGCGTGGCGCTCCACGACAACTGGCCCGATGTGTTTCCGCTCCGCAAGAATTTTCCGCTGCGCCAGGTTCTGCCGCCCTTCGAAGGCGAGCGGCACGTCTACCGCCCCACCTTGGGCGAAGGTGTCTTCCAGATTCCCGTAGGCCCCGTACACGCTGGCACCATCGAACCGGGCCACTTCAACTTCGCCGTGGCCGGGGAGCCCATCCTCTATTTGCAACTGCGCATGTTCTACACCCATAAAGGAACCGAGAAGCTCTTCGAGGATAT
>OCZU010000839.1_pt1 | contig 20742 bp, 24 predicted proteins | sample 1539001 | NCBI WGS metagenome assembly OCZU01 (sample SAMEA3539306, study PRJEB22396) | soil metagenome | biome: tundra; feature: field; material: soil | place: USA | collected 2010-05 | depth 0.15 m | reverse complement strand
GCCTCAAAAATTCCCAGCGATCTGAAGTCTTATGATTTCGGAGGCGATCCGGCTTTACGAAGAACCAGTCGCCTAACCAATCGATGCAGCTAACGGCTACCCGGCGTTATGTTTTCGTATGTCGATCTTTTTGGCTCGTCAGAAAATTCATCGCACAAAGTCTCCAACCGCTTTTGTCGCTAATGGCAATCCATGACGGCACCCGAATCGTTGGTTCGATGCTCGGCAATCTGAAATCGTAGAAAGTCGTGGACAGCCTTCACGGCCTCTAGATTTTTGGTGCTGATCCTTACCTGTGCCCCCAATGGAGTATTCTCTGCTGAGTACACTATTTCATCTTTAAGGCGCTTCATTGTCTCCATTCCGGGAGGATTCGTGGCGTGTATGAACATAGGGAGGGAAAAGTCTCCCCTACTAAACATCCCCGCAATCGAGCTCATATGGTCGCGGATCGCTTTTCGGCTTCCCTCATCCTTCGCGTTATTAGCCTCGACTTCGATCGCACCTCCGTCGGCGAGAAGGTGAAAATGATGTCCTGTCATCTTGTGGCTAAATCCCATTCCCTTGTCCCCCCGCTGATCAACGCCTTCAAAATGAGCGGCCTCCTGGGGTGGGAAAGCGGTCCCGCCCGGGTGGGCCTCTTGCGCATTGAGTGGTATGGTGGTGAGAGTAAGTGCCGTGAACTGATATAGCCAAAAGGTTCGCATATAGTTGTATAATAAAACTAATTTAATGAGTCGTCAAATTAACATCACTTCAGCTGACTTGGCTGAGAAAATGGTGGCATTCGTACGCGCATTTGGCCTGCATCGCCCCGAGGAGACCCCGTGCGGTGAAGCATTGCCGGTCGCCGAGGCGCATGCCTTAATGGACTTGTCTCGTCGGGGCCCGATGAGCCATGGCCAGTTGGCCATTTGTTTGCGATTGGAGAAAAGCACGGTGACTCGATTGGCGCGTCAGTTGGAAAAGAGGCAATGGATCGAACGTTTTGGTTCGAAGCGTGACGGTAGAGTGCTGCTTATCCGCTTAAGCAAAAGAGGGCGACGTGCCGCGCTGCGACTAGAGAAGGCGCGCCGCACAAAGTTTGAACACCTGCTCTCAGCTATCCCCAGCGACAAACGCGCCAGCGTGATTAAAACTCTTTGCGTGCTTCTTGAGGCGATGGAGTGATAGGGACAGCGCTACGTGGTGATCGCCCAAAGCAGTTTCCTAACGACCAGTCAGACATGCTCATTCGCATTCGGGAACCCGAACTTTTTCACTAACAGAGCTTTACGGCTGAAAACCAGAGGTCAATTTTGACCAGGGGTCCACCTGTTTTGCCCCCCCGATGATTTTCGAACAATCCACTTCTGTCCGCAAAAGTCAGGGTTAAACGATGTGGGATCGATTTGCACTGACTACCTCATCGCTCAACAGCGAGGGAAAAGTATCCAAGTGGAGCGGGATTCTTCAAGAGAAAATGCAACATCGGATTTGCGTATTGCTAGCAGCGCAAAAGCGTTGCCGATTCTCTTTTCAGGTTTTAAAATAGCTTTCTCATTCGAGGTCAGCGAGGAGGGAGGGCTGCACGGGACGCCAACCGAGGCGTTCGTGAGTTAGCTTGCTCGAGGCGGGGCAGTCGAGTCCGGCGAAGGCTGCAAACCAGCCAAAAGCCAACCGACTATGGAGCGCTTCACCCGTGAAGCGGAAACAATAGTCAGCTCTTACCCCTTTCCAGGCGCTGTATTCTCATCCACCGCGCATCTGATCGGGAATTGGGAAAATCAAGTGGGGGATAATCGCCTCCCGCTGAGATGCCGCTCGATTCCAAACAGCGGGCGTTTGAAGAGCAAGAACGATGATGAGCGCAACCCAGAAGACATTGCCCCACGCACTCCAAATGGGAGTATGTGCTTCGAGCGGTAGCGCGAAAAACCAGGGAAATCCGCTCGTGCTGGTAGATTGGTAAAAGGCAAACAAGAAAATCGAAGCGGCAACTGTTAGGAAAGCGTACCAACGGGCCGAAAGTAACAGCACAAAAGGGGCAAGCCAAACTGCGTATTGTGGCCCGAGGCCCGGTAGAAACGCGAACAAGAAGAGCCATGACCAAGCCAGAGTCTCGAGGATTTCCTTTGGTTGGCAGTGGCGGCGTTTCCAGGCCAATGTGCTAATGCCAACCAATACAAAGACCTTAAGAATTTGTGCAATCAATAATTGGAGGAACGTCAAATGTTCAAAACCTATAGTTTGTAGCGTGCTCCATCCTGTTTGGTGTAGCCAATAAGTAAGACCCCAGACTCCCCAACTGCTATTGTATCCGTAAACATTGCGCAGGTAGAGCAGTGGACATTGCCACAGTGGCAGCGCTGAGCCAGCGAATAGAAGTAAAGCCGCTGCGATTGTAAACTTCGCAGTCTGCCGCCGTCCAAGCCAGAAGAAGAAGAATATCGGCGTCAGAATTAATGGAACAACTTTGATATTGCTGGCTAGGGCAAAGAAGAGGCCGCACCATAACGGTCGACGAAAGACGCAAGCGCAGGCTGCAAAAAAGAGAAGCAATGTCATGATTGGATCAATGTTTCCGTGAAAGCCTGAGATCATGAGCGAAACCGGGCTGGCGGCGAATAGGCCCAAGGCCCACCACGGCGGTGCTCCGAGGCGATCGCGCCATCGGACTAGTGCGACCACCAATACGACGTCCGCAAAGATGGAGACGCAGCGTAGGATGAAGGCGAACCTTAGGATCGAATCAGCCGATAATGCGTAAACAGCCGACACCAACAACGCAGTCAATGGCGTATGATTAAACCGGGAGCTGTGCAAATAAAGATTATGCAGGCTGTCGGTGTGCAGGGCCCGCGCAAAATTGAAAAAGAGTACAGTGTCCACCGTCCCTCCGCTATTGGCCGCCCAAACGATTTTGGCCGCAGTCGCAACGCCGAGGATAAGAAAGATCACAATGTGTGGGCGAATGCGCTTCACTGGGTCATTGAAGATGGAAAGAACAGCTGCCTATTACGAACGTGCGATCAAATTCTACGCTTCGGCGAGCACTGAGGCTTTCTTATTAAGAACGGCCATCGCTTGTTGCAGCTCGTCAAAATCAAACGGTTTGGACATCATCATGTCGACGCTCAACTCTTCGTAAGCGCGAACATCCTCGTCCGAGAGATGAGCCGACAGAACGAGGATCTTGCCGCCAAAGTTTTGCGCCCGTAGTCGACGCACCAATTGGAGACCCGTCACGCGTGGCATACGATGGTCGGTAATAACAACGTCAAAAGGTCGGGCCGTAGCGCCGATCTTAATGAGTGCCTCCCAGCCATTCGCCGCCCTGGTTACTTTGGATGCTGGACCTCCAAGCACCGTTGCAATCATGTGCCCGAGGGCTTTTTCATCCTCGACAACCAAGATCTTCAAAGGGGCGCTCATGATTCTAGAGATTGAATCAGCAGGACGTAGGCCGGAGGCTGCGCCAATGGCTGCCCGTTGACGAAACGGTGCCGAGTTTTATCTCACTCTTGTCACCCGGATCGGAAAAAGGGCAGATTCCAGATGGCTGCTCGCAGTAAGGCGTTTTTGCTCACTTGCACAAGGGCCACCCGTTTTGCCCCCCCGATGATTTTCGAACAGTCCACTTCTGTCCGCAAAGGTCAGGGTTGAACGATGTGAGAATCGGCTCGTGCCTCACTCAAATCGTCCAACTACGAGGGAAAAATATCGAAGTGGAGCGGGAATTTTCAAGCGAGAAGGGCCTACTTCGCGCGCCTCATGGAACGCGCGACTGAAATTAAATGTTCGCAGTTCGGCGATAACGTAATCGAGCACATGTGAATTGATTTAAGGTGTTTGCTACAGTTAACTCTTTTTCGGTCGACAGATTTATTTTTTCAGTTCAACAGAGCCGCCCAACCAATCAATTCGGCCAGCGCGCCGCCGAGTTATTGGTCAGATTCGATAACGTCGCGGTAGCCAAGGCTAGGTTGTTCGGAACGCTAAAGCTGAAGCCGCCGTGCGCCAGCCGTTGCACGGCCCGGTCGCCATACCCGCTGGATTGAAAGCGCCAGTGACGACAAACAAACCCATGAAGAGCACAAAATGGTAGTGGGTCAGTTTCGTTCTACAAATTCAATGAGCGCGTCAAGAGATTCTCCAATTACGTCGCGTGGAGACTTGCTTGGGTGGCGATTAATTTGTGCGTTTTGCAGGCTGGAGAGGTCAAGAACCAAGGTATCGAACCCTTCTTCGCCACTCGCTATGAAATCGTCCTTAACAGCAAGGGCTTCGACTCGGAGCAGCGCGACATGTCCAGAGTACCTATGGATGAAATTATCGGAATGCTCAGTTCGGAGTTCCGCTTTCCACCGTGCAAGAAATCCGAGAAAATTAAGCTTTCGTTGCCGCTTAGCAGCTTCCGCGTCGAGCCTCCGAGTCTCGGCATCTCGACTTCGGGTCAGTCGGTGACTGAACCAGCCCAAAAAAAATCCACCGATCACGCCAATAATCGGAGAGACAAAATCTGCCATATCTTGTTGTGGGGAATGTTGGGCTTCGTACTCGGTCGGGTGTCATCCGTGGGTTTACAGCAAAGCAATCACTTCGTCGAGGCTCCAAACATGATCGCTAACTCCTGCTTCCATAGCGGGCGTTACTCGGAGCGTTTGGTGAATCCGGCAGAAGTTGTAATACATGAAGTAGAGTGCCAGCGCGTGCTCGTGATTCTCTAGCTTCTTGGAGAATCCATTGGTCAGCCGCGTGAATCGGCGCATCGACATACGCATTGTGAGGTTCTGGCGTTCAACGTAGCTGGTCGAAACGTGCTTATGAACGGGCTTTCCGTTAATGATCGCCTTGCGCGCTCCCATGCAGATTGCGGGACTGTAGCGAACTTGCGCACCATCTGGCGTTGCACCGTAAATCTTTTGAAGCTGCGCATAGTCAATCTCGGTTCCGAAAACCTGAACACAACCTGCGCCCTCTTAACGGAGTCCAATTTGTTCATGAAAGGATTATGCTTGCTAAGCAAGCAGAGATCAATATTTATTTTGAGATACTTGCAGATTTATTTTGCTGTCTGCTTGCCTATGTGATACAGGTAAGCATTATGTCAGACGAAAATATCTCCGAAAACGCCTCGCTAGGTGGACAAGCCCGCGCGAAAGCACTCACGCAAGACGAACGAAGCTCCATAGCGTCCCGCGCTGCATCAGCGCGTTGGAACCGTGAATTGCCACGAGCAACGCACTCCGGCGAAATATTGATCGGAGACAAGCGCATCGCTTGTGCCGTGCTCGAAACGGGGAAGCGATTGCTGACTCAGGAAACTTTTTTGACTGCCATAGGCAGAGCGGGAAAGGCGAAGGGCGGAACTGGCAGTTTCACGGTCGACGGTTTGCCGCCTTTTCTAGCAGCAGACAACCTTAAGCCGTTCATTTCAGATGCTTTACGTGAGTCGACTACTCCTTGGTTTTTCCGCAACGAGAAAGGCACTCGTGGGGCAGGATATGACGCAATGCTTTTGCCGGGCGTCTGCGAAGTCTATTTGCAATTTCGCGATGAATGCCTCGCGGCTGGGAAGCCTGTTCCAATGAGCCAAAGGCATATTGTCGCCGCCTGTGATTTGCTGATGCGCGGCCTAGCTCGCGTTGGAATTGTCGCGCTTGTCGATGAAGCGACTGGATACCAGGCAGATCGCGCCAAAGACGAACTGAGCAAAATTCTGGAGGCGTATATTGTCGAAGAACTGCGCCCGTGGATTCGCACCTTTCCAGATGAGTTCTTTAAGCAAGTCTACCGCATCCACGGTTGGGAGTTTAGGCCGGGGACTAATAAGCGACCTGCTTATGTTGGCAAATTCATTAACAAGCACATTTATGAGCAGTTGCCTCCGAATGTCCTGCCAAAACTGCGCGAATTAAATCCGGTTACTGAAAGGGGCTATCGGAAACACAAGCATTTCCAATTTCTGACGGCGAACACCGGCAATCCTCATTTGGATAAACAAATCAGCACGGTGACAACCCTCATGCGTATTGCGCGCAACAAGAATGAATTTAACGACATGTTCGACCGCGCCTTTGCTCCTAACTACCAAGATAAATTGCCTCTTATCGTTCCAGTACCTGAGTAATCTGACCTGCCGGGTTTATTTCCCGCGACCAGATCGTGAGCGACCTGCATCGGCCTGACGCAAGTTCGGCTTAGCGCCGGTTGCCTTCTGGAAAACCGAAAAAGCGGTCTGCGCGAAGTCACCCTTCTCTTTTTTCGTCTGATTCTTGAGCTTCCGCTTTGTCTTCGGCATGTCTAATCTTGCCACAGATTAACGCTCAGTGAAATCCCCTAATTCAAACTGACCCCAATAAGCAAACATGAAAAACCTCCTACCTCTAATCGCGTTTATTCTCATCGGCTGCGAGACACAACCGGATATTCGGTCAGCATCTACCGCTGATCTTGAGAAGCGAAAGACGGAAATAAATCGTAAACTCAAAGAGGACGACATGGGTGTGATGTGGGGTGTAACCCGTTGGGTGAGCCATGCGAGTGAAAAGAAGAGCGTAATAAAAGAGAAACAGGCCATCGACGCCGAGCTGTCACGCCGTAAGAAAACAAATCAGAGTTCAAACTGACCCACTACCCACAAAATCGGCCGCTCGACCAATCCGAGCAGCTGACCCCATAATCACAGGGACCGCGGTAATGGTTGGATTCAACGTGCCAAATGGCCGAGTGATCGCAGCAGCATCTAGATACTATGAGCGGTGAGAAGCATGTAGACAATCATCACTGTCGCAAGCAGCGCGACGCCCGCTGTGATTGCTATAATGAGGCCGCGATTCGACTCCACCTCGCCGCGCTCAATCGCTTGCTCGACGCAGTGGAAATGCCACGCGGCCAGAATGCAAAGCGTGCCTCCAAAGGTCATCATCGCCACACCGATCGGTAGCGACATCCCCGTGCTGTGGCTTGGCATTTGCGGATAAAGGTGGGTCGCCAGTTCGCGCATCCAAAGACCAAATTTTGCCACGACAAATCCAAGACTGATCACCGCGATACTCGTCCGCACCCAAGCGAGAAAAGTCCGCTCCGCGGCAAGATGTTCGCTGGCTTTCTGATGATCGGGCAACGGTTTTTTCATGATGATGCGTTGATCTGAAGCAGCGTGATTGACTTGGGCCTGCTCATAGGCTGTCAACCGCCTGATTGGTCGTTGGCACCACTTCTTCCGACTCTCGAACTCACACCCATCAAAGCAACGGCTTTATTTCTGATTCGAACGTGGCACGCGCCGCATCTCCCCGGTGCCGGGCGGCAACTTTTCCCGTACAGAGTGCTTGTACGTATTTATGCCAGCAAGAGTCCACAGCTTTGTGAAAACTTAGTGCGCGGCGATTTCTTTTAGCGACCACAGCTGTCGCTGTGTGTCCACGTAAGTCACATTCATTCCAAGGAACGTCGCCGCTCGGTGTAAACGAGACGCTCTACCACTGAGCTAACCGCCCGAAAGTCTTTCAATTGCTGAGGTTTACGGCTGAAATCCTGTAGTCACTTTTTACCCTAGGGCCACCCGTTTTGCCCCCCCGATGATTTTCGAACAGTCCACTTCTGTCCGCTAAAGTCAGGGTTGAACGCTGTGAGAATCAGCTCGCGCTAACTCACACATCGCTCGACCGCGACGGAAAGTATCGAAGTGGAGCGAGATTTATCAAGCGAGAAGGGCTTAGAAGAAGTCAGACAAATGCCGCATTCAATAGATTCCGGTCCGCCCTAGCAGCGGCCCCGTCGGCGTCGCCAGGAGGAAAGTCTGCTAGACGCAAGTGTCTTCCAAGGAGACGCTATTTCGCTACCTCGGCTATAGTTAGAGCCGGTTACACGCAATGTTCAATGCCAGCTAATCCCGATCCAGAGCCGAGAATTATCGATTTCGAGCTGCTTCGCGAAAAGCCGGATGTTGAAAATCACAAACACGCGTTACCTCGGCTGATCGCCCTCCTGATGGACGACCTGTTCCGACTGCCCGGCACAAAATTGCGATTCGGCTTAAATCCAATCTTGGACTTGATCCCTGCCTTTGGCGACGGGGCTGCTGCTTTGATCTCCGCGCTAACGCTTTTTGTCGCGGCTCGTTATCGCATACCGAAGGTCGTCATTGCGCGCATGGGCATAAACATACTGCTGAATGCTCTGATCGGTCTCATTCCCGGAGTAGGCGAAGTGTTCGCCTTTTGGTTCCGTCCTAGTCACCGCAACTATCAATTACTAAAAATGCACATTCCGGCGATGGCCACTAGCTCAGTGACTTCGAGAAAAAAGGATTGGTTTTTTGTAATCGCGATAGTGACAGTTGCCTTACTACTGTTCTTATTTTGCGCGGGTGTGTGGGCCTACTTCCTCCTACGGCTTCTAAAAGCTGTCTTCGGAACGTAAGCACACGCGGAAAATGGAGCGTGAGAATCGGCTCGCGCCTCAGCTCAAAACGCCTGACTACGTTTGCCACGCGATCTTGGTTGTACACTTACAAAGCCGCCAAACAAGTTTACAAAAGGGCGAAGCAAACTTGTTTAATGACGCGTAGCTGTCGCGCTATTTACAAGGTGTCTGCTTCGGTGCGAGCGAGCCCGCGCATCACTGATTCGACTCACGCTTTAGGAAAATGCGCGTAGTAGAACGTCACCACAAATCGGCCGAGAACTCCTCCGCTCAGGAACTCGTCGGTGATCTCCGACTGGCCGCGCAGCTGCAATCCTGGTTACGTGGTTTGCAAACACAGGCTATTAAGCAATAGCCCGATCAGGAGCCTCGCCGTCTAATGGTTGATCCTTCGCACCCATGATCAAGAGCCAAAAGATTGTCGGCAATTCCGCGATCTGAAGAATGCCCGCGAACTGATCAACAAGATGCCGGTACGATGGGAAAACCAGGGAGGTGCAGGAACTGGCCAGATGGCCGAAAGCGGCAATGAACAGCAAGTAACCCAAGACGCGGGGGATGAAACCGGATCGAATGATAAGAATCCCGAACGGAAATAGCCAAAGCCCCCAGAAGATTTGCGCAACGACGAAGCCCTGACCATGCAAACGGAGAAACAGGTAGGCCAGGGCGTCCAGCTGACCCTTTTCGAATGCTGACAGGAAATCGGCACCGCTGACCAGGATCAGCGCAGCGATTTCGTTGAGCACATTCAGAAGCGAGATAGGGATGGAGACCAAGAGCAAGATCGCCATCGCCAAAGCATATTTCTCGTTAACCCCCTTGAATAACCGGTATAGAGCCAGAACCACAAAAATGAAAATGATAAAGCCGGCTAGTTCGCTCGCGATGCCGAGGCGGACAAGGGTCTCGGAACCCCGAACGTGATTGGCCGTCGCCGTTGCGTCTCCAGGCACGATCAGCCTGGGGACATAGATGAGGCCAAAGATGCCGATGATGCTGGCCAACAGATATAATATTCCCGCGACTCTTGCTTGTTTCTTGGTTGAGTTCATGCCCTCTCTCCGTCCGTGTTCAACTTCGTGCTAGAACGGGTTCAGCGGTTTCAGGTGGCCTTAATCCTTTAAAGAGAAGCCAAAAACTGAGGACCATTTCGAAAATCACCATCGGCGAATCGAACCAATAATCGTTAACAATCTTGTTGAAGTGCGGGAAAATGAGGAAGATGAAAGCGCACAGCACGCACCAGGCAGACGAGATCAGACCAAAGGCAGCCAATGCTCTTGGGATATAATTCGACTTGAGCCATAGGTAGCTGCAAACCGTGGAAGCCAATGAAAAAAATGGCAGGCCGACATAATAGTCGTCGAAATTCGCGGCGAGGTACAGCCTGGCCAAGGCCTGCAATCGATTGGGCTCGAAGACTTGCAGATAACTAGCGCTACCCAAAAGCCGCAGCGCACTCAGCAGATTGAGCGTCGTAAGAAGCCACAACAAGGCAAAGACCAAACGGAAGAGCGCTCCAACCAAAGCGAGGCCGCGATTTACCGGCTTAAGAATGACGTAGAGCGCTGTGAGTAGAACAACAACGCCCGCGCTGTACATCAGAAAGCAGATGACGGTGATGCGAAACGATTGTTCGTGCGCCACGATGTTTCGCGCGGTTTCTGCAACATTGCCCGGGACAACGAGAGGGTTTAACAGCCCATAGTTGGCGAAGACCACGATCACCATCGTGAAGAGATAGGCGAATCCCGCGACCTTTGCGGCGGTGCGTTGTGAGTTGTCGATGGGACTGATGGTCATTTCATTTCCGCAACGCAGATTTTTTGCCGGTTAGCTTTTGTCGTCGTGTTGCATGGTTATGACCACTTTCCCGCGAGCGTGTCCTTGTTCCAGATACCGAATGGCTTCAGCGATCTGACTCAACGGGTACGTCCGGTCGATGACCGGTGTTACCTTTCCGGACTGCATAAGATCGCCAAGTATCGTGAGGTCCTGTTTATTCAGGTCCGCCATAAACATGCCCATCTTCTGGCTGACGAACGGTGACATCAGAAGCGCTTTGACCGGACGAGCCATCGGACCGATCAACCCACCGTCGTTTGGTCCTCCGCCTCCAATCATGACGCAGATACCCTTGGGTTGTAAGACGTGCCGGAATCCTGACAACGGCTGATTGCCAACGTTGTCGAGAATCAGATCGTAACGCTGCTCACCCTTGGTGAAATCTTCTTTCGTGTAATCAATGACGTGATCTGCGCCGAGTGAGCGGACCAAATCCAGATTCCTCGTGCTGCATACGCCGGTTACGTCTGCGCCGAAAGTTTTCGCGATCTGCACGGCGAACGTCCCGACACCTCCAGACGCGCCGTTGATCAAGACCTTCTGCCCCGGCTGAATCTTTCCCTTGTCGCGCAGGCCCTGCAACGCAGTGATTGCCGCTATCGGGACACAAGCCGCCTGCTCAAACGTCAGGTTGGCCGGTTTCAGCACTATGGCTCGATCCGCGCGAGCGCACACGTACTCGGCAAAAGCGCCGTTTCTCCCGCCGAATACTTCATCACCTGGTTTGAACAGCGTTACGTTTTTGCCAACCGCTTCGACCTGGCCCGCCATATCGACACCTAGTCGTGGATCCTTTGGTTTGCGCAGGCCAACCCCGATGCGCATGATGTAAGGCGTTCCTTCCATGAAGTGCCAGTCGAGTGGATTGATGGAAGCCGCGCGAACTTTGATCAAAACCTGGTCATCGTTCGGCACAGGCTTTTTGACGTCCCTGATTTCGAGAACGTCCGGTGACCCATAGTTACTATAGACGACGGCTTTCATGTGCGGTTCTCCTGTCTCGATCGGATCTTGTCGGGCGCCGGTTACCCACGCGTAGATAGCGAAGGCTCCGATTAGTATGATAATCAGATAGAATCCCCGTTTCAGGACACGGCGAATCCTACCCTTGCGGCGTGGCAATGTTTCTCCAGTTGGTTCTGTCGTTGGGTTTGTGCTCATTCTTTTCTCCTTTTAGTTCACAGTGATTACGACTTTGCCTCGAGCGTGTCCCGTTTCCAGGTATCGAAGAGCGTCAGGCGTCTCATTCAATTTGTAAGTCTTGTCGATGACCGGGGTCATCTTTCCGGACTGCATCAGATCAGCCAGGATCATCAGGTCCGCTTTGTTCATCGTGGCAATGTAGGCGACGAACTTCTGGCTGACGAACCGTGATCGCACATACGCATTGAGCTCACCAGCCAAACGCATCCCCATACCGTCGTGCCATCCTGCGCCTCCGACCCCGGCCATGACGCAGATGCCATTTGGATTCAAAATCCGCCGTCGCTCGGAAAACGAATGGTTCCCAACAAGGTCGAAGATCAGATCGTAACGTTGATCAGATTTGGTGAAATCTTCCTTCGTGTAATCAATCACGTGGTCTGCGCCGATTGATCGGACAAGATCGACATTCCGCGTACTGCACACGCCGGTCACCTCGGTCCCGAACGATTTCGCGATCTGCACCGCAAACGTGCCCACGCCTCCCGACGCGCCGTTGATCAAGACCTTTTGCCCGGGCTTGATCTTTCCCTTGTCGCGAAGACCCTGCAGCGCGGTGATGGCCGCCACGGGGACTGACGCGGCTTGCTCAAATGTCATGTTCGCCGGTTTCAAAATGACGAATCGATCCGCCAGGGCACAAACATACTCAGCCAAAGCGCCATTTTTCGCGCCGAATACCTCGTCGCCAGGTTTGAACTGCGTTACGTCTTTGCCAACGGCTTCAATCGTTCCCGCGTAATCGACACCTAGCCGAGTGTCTTTTGGTTTGCGCATTCCGAAGAGCGGACGCAAGAGCCATGGACCGCGGATGGTGAGGTCCAGCGGATTCACGGACGCCGCGCGAACTCTGATCAAGACTTGGTTGTCTGCTGGAGTTGGCTTTTCAACGTTAAGCAGCGTGAGAACTTCGGGTCCACCATATTCACAATGAACAATAGCTTTCATTGGAACGGCAGGAGTGGCGGTATTGCGATCACACTCGTTCGTCGACATCCAGTATGCGATGAAGAACCAAACCACGAGCGCCAGAAGAATTACGCTCGCAGACCATTTTAATACGCGTTTTAGCTTCACGAATTATTCCACAGCTATAACTACTTTGCCCTTGGCGTGTCCTTCTTCGAAATACCGCATCGCCTCCGCGGTCTCGCTCAACTTGTAAGTCCGGTCGATGACGGGCGTCACCTTCCCCGTTTTCATGAGGTTGCTCAACAACTTCAGATCCTCTTTGTCCAGTTTCGTACCATACCCGACGAACTTCTGACGGACGAACCGTGACAACAGACCGGCTTTGAAAGTCCCAGCGATACGCCCCCACGCTTCCGGGTGTAGTCCTGCTCCTCCGATTCCGGCAAGAACGCAGATGCCATTCGGAGTTAAGACACGCCGGCGATCGGCGAAGGAGTGGTTGTTAACGTTATCAAAAATCACGTCGTAACGCTGGTCATCTTTGGTGAAATCCTCTTTGGTGTAGTCAATGACGTGATCTGCGCCGATTGATCGGACAAGATCCATTTTCCCCGTACTGCACACGCCCGTTACTTCTGCGCCGAATGACTTCGCTATCTGGACAGCGAAAGTGCCCACGCCTCCCGTTGCGCCGTTGATCAGGACCTTTTGCCCCGGCTGAATGTTACCTTTGCGAAGACCCTGCAAGGCGGTGAATCCCGCCCAAGCGACAGAGCCCGCTTGTTCAAACGTCACATTAGCTGGCTTAATAACCAATCCTCGTTCGCGAGCACACGCATACTCCGCAAGAGAAGGACGAGCCACGCCAAAGACTTCGTCGCCCGCTTTGAACAGCGTCACGTTTTTGCCAACTGCTTCAACCTGGCCGGCCACATCGTTGCCTAGCCCTGTCTTCTCTGGTTTGCGCAGCCCGAACATCAGGCGAAGCGGCCACGGCCCTCGCATCGCGCCCGGATCAATAAAATTGAGGGAAGCCGCGCGAACTTTGATCAAGACTTGATCATCGTTCGGAACAGGCTTTTCAACGTCTTCAAACTTGAGAACGTCAGGTGAACCATACTCGCAAAAACGAATGGCCTTCATCGGATTGACCAAAGCAGTCTTGCGATCGCAATCGTTGGTCGATCTCCAGTAAGCGATGAATCCGACCAGGAACGCCAATATTAGCGCGACCAAAATCACGCGAATACTCCACTTTAGAACACGCTTTAGTTTCATAGATTGCGAGACAGAGATCATTACGCGGGCGCGACCGGGAGCGCAGGTTGCTCCTTTTGTGATTGATCTTTAGCGCCCCAAATCAACAGCCAGAAGAACGCCAGTTCCCCAACTCCGAGAATCATTGCGAGGTCGCCAATGCCCTGCGCGGACGCGGGCAGAAAAAGAGAGACCAAGGAGCTGATCACGTAGCCGCAGCCCGCAATGATCGTAGCGATGCCGACAAAGCGCGGGATAAAACCGGATCGCATGACGGCGATGCCGAAGGGAAAGAGCCAAAGGCCCCAGAAGATTTGAGCCAGGATAAAGCCCTGATTGTGGAGGCGAAGGAAGAACAGGACCAGGGCGTCAAGCTGAGCCTTATTGAAAACGGCGGAGAGAAATTCGGGGCCGCGGGCGAAGGTGAGCGCGGCGAGATCGTTGAGCACGTTGAGATATGAGATAGGGACGGAGATGAGCATGAGGATCATCATTGCCATGGCGTGTTTCTGACTGACTGCCTTGAACAGGTGGTAGAAAGCCAGAACGGCGAAAATTACAATGGTCGAGGAGAAGAGTTCGCCGGCCATGCCGAGCCGGAGCAGAGCCACGGAATCGCGGACGTTGTTGGCCGTAGCGGCGGCGTCTCCGCGCACAAGGAGCACACTGGGAACATAGAGAAGCGCAAAGGGAGCGGGCAGGCCGTTTAAGAAATAGAGAGCGGCCGCGATCCTGGATTGTTTTTTTAGTGAGTTCATTGCTGTGTCGTTTCCGTAGTCAGGTGGCGTTCTAGTCCACAGTGATTACTATTTTTCCTCGCGCGTGTCCTTCGTTGAGATAGCGGAGAGCTTCCGGTGCGTCAGTTAACTTGTAAGTCCGCTCGATGACCGGCTTGAGCTTTCCCGTCTGAACGAGGTCGCCGAGCATGATGAGATCGTCTTTGCTCATCTTGGTCATGTACTGGGCGAACTTTTGATCGGTGAATGATGACAATCCACGTGCTGTGAAAAGATTACTAGCGATGCGTCCGATGGCCTGACCTTCTTTTACCCCGGCTCCGCCCATGCCGGCCAAAACGCAAATGCCTTTGGGAGTTAGCACGCGACGGCGTTCGGTGAAGGAATGGTTGCAAACGTTATCGAAGATCACGTTGTAACGCTGGTCGCTCTTGGTGAAGTCCTCTTTCGTGTAATCGATGACGTGGTCGGCGCCAATTGATCGGACAAGATCGACATTGCGTGTGCTGCAAACAGCCGTGACCTCTGCGCCGAAAGACTTGGCGATTTGCACGGCAAATGTCCCAACACCTCCGGTCGCGCCGTTGATCAACACCTTTTGCCCGGGCTGAATCTTTCCCTCGCGCAGGCCCTGCAGCGCGGTAAGTCCGGCGATCGGTAGAGAGGCGGCTTGCTCAAACGGGACGTTCGCTGGCTTCATGACCAGGGCTCGTTCGAACGTAACTGCATACTCGGCCAGCGAGCCCCGACAGATGCCGAACACTTCGTCGCCCGGTTTGAATTGCGTGACGTTCTTGCCGACCGCTTCCACCTGGCCGGAGACATCGCGGCCAAGCCCCGTCTCTCTTGGTTTGCGCAACCCGAAGAACAAGTGACCAAGCCACGTGTCGCGGATCATGAAGACATCAAGCGCGTTGAGTGAAGCCGCCCGGACTTTAATCAGCACCTGATCGTCCAATGGAACAGGCTTAGTCCCGTCGGCGAGGTGCAACGCATCCACGCCGTACTCGCAAACCTTAATTGCTTTCATCGCTTCACCTTCTATCGGAGCGTTGCAGTCGTTAGTTGATCTCCAGTAGGCGATGAACCCGACTAGGAACGCCAATATCAACGCGATCAAAAGCACGCGAGCGCTCCACTTTAGAATACGCCTTAGCTTCATCGGCAGGCATTTAAAGTGGTCCGCGGTAACGGCGTAGTCGTATCGCTGCCGCGACAAATCCGACGGCGAATACCAGCCCAATCCAGAGACCTGGCGTGCTTAGATATTTTCCCGGCGTGATTGTCACAGAGCCGAGCGTGTGAGCGTCGAAAGCAAACGCTTCCGGAGCGAATCCAAGCAAGCGGTCCTTCAGCATGGAGGCGAAATGCGAAGTGTTGAACGTAATCTTCTCGAAGAAGCCAATCGCGAGCAGCGGCAAGACCGCCCAGAGAAATGTCGCCCGGCGCGCCCAACCTGAAATCAGCAACGCCCAGCCGTAGATCGGCGCATGCCAGAGCGCAATTGCGCCGAGGCCGTAGAGCAGAGTGAGCGACTGTTGAAATAAATTAAAATTTGTCCACGTCGTTGCCGCGAGACCGCTCGGCATCAGCGCTGCAGTGCTAATGAGCAGCATGATGAACTGCGTAACCACGATGATCGCGAAGCTCACCAGCGGCAGAACCACCAGCGGAAGGATCGCCTTCGACAGCACCGTGGTGAAATCCGAAACCGGCAATGACTTCCAGAACAGGATGCTGCGCTCGCGCCGTTCGCCGTGGAGCGCGTCGAGACAATAAAACACGCCAACGATGAAGACGGTGAAAATGATCATCACCGCCGCGATGTCGTACGGCATCTCGATGGCAGCTTGCCGGCGCGCCGGATCGAGCAACATCGCGTTGTGCCTGCGCTCCGGCAGGTGAGACGCACTGACGATGGTGCCGAACAAAATGATGCCGGCGACGATCAGCGGCGCGATATAGATCGAATGGTTCTCCCACAATTCACGCCACACCGACCAGTACAACGGTCGCGTCGGCGCGCCGTGATAGCTGAGACCGCTGACCTCGGGATTTTGCGAAAATAGCGGTCGTGGATTTGGTTGCGCAGTCATTTCGCTTCTCCTCCGTGACTTTCCTGTGGCGGCATAGCATTGGGCGAAGACGAGCCCATAATTGCGACAAACAGATCCGCGATGCTCGGCCGGCGCACCTCGCCTAGCGCGGCGACCTGTTGGCGATCAGCCCCATCGAAGAGCAACACGCTCCGGCCAAAGACCGGGCGCTCATAAATCGGCTTCAGCGCGCGGGCGGTAGCGACGTGCTCGGGATTCACCATCACTTCGAGATAGCGCGACTCGAATTCTTCCATGCTGCATTCGAGCACGATGCGGCCGTGGTTGATGAACATGAGATCGGTCAGCACATCCTGGATCTCTTCCACCTGATGTGTCGTCACCACGATGGTGCGGCTGCCATCAAAGTAGTCGTTCAGCAGAGAATCGTAGAACTGCTTGCGATATAGAATGTCGAGGCCCAGCGTCGGCTCGTCCAGCACCAGCAATTTCGCGTCGATCGCCATGACCAGCGCGAGGTGCAATTGAGCCACCATGCCTTTCGACAATTGCCTGACCTTGCTCGTGCGTTTGATCGCAGTCTTCGCCAGAAAACCTTCCGCCTTTGCGCGATCGAATCGCGGATGCACCCCGGCGACGTAATCGAGCAGCTGCGAAACCCGAATCCATCGGGGTAGCACGGCAACATCGGCAATGAAAGAGACATCCCGCATGAGCTCTTCGCGCGCGCTCCACGGGTCGCGACCGAGCACCGTCAATTTTCCCTCGTATGAGGTGAGGCCGAGAATCGCATTGAGCGCGGTGGTTTTGCCCGCACCGTTGGGACCGATGAGTCCGAGGATGCGGCCCGGTTCGACGCGAAGATCGACATTGTCCAAGGCGATGGTCGTGCCGAAGGTCTTGCGGAGGCCGCGTGCTTCTATATAGGCCATGGTTTTAGCGCTGCTCCTTTGCAGTTTTCGACGACGAACGGTGCTTTGCGGCAGCTTTCAGTAGTTCTTCCGGTGTCAGGCCAAGCCGCTGAATGGTTGCGGCGACCCTGGGCCATTGTTCGGCAAGAAACTTCTGGCGTTCGCCTTTCAGCAGCAGATTGCGCGCGCCGGCATTGATGAACATGCCGAGACCTCGCCTGCTCTCGACCAGCTGCTCATCGACCAGTTGCTGATAGCCCTTCAGAACGGTGAGCGGATTGACTCGATATTCGGCCGCGACATTGCGCACGGACGGCAGCGGATCGCCTTCTTTGAGCACGCCGTCGAGGATCATGGCGACGACACGGTGGCGAAGCTGGCGGTAAATCGGCTGACTGTCGTTCCATTCATGATCCATCCTGTGTTCCACATCAATCACTGCCTCTCATATAGTGGTGTAGTTAACTATAACACAAGCTCACAGGCAAGCTTTATTTTTCTTTGCCCGCACTTCACGCCGCCATTCGCTATCCGTTACCGACGGGAGTGGCGCGTGCTAAGTTGGTTGCGGGGCGATTTCTTTTAGCGGCCACGTCTGTCGCTGCGTGTCTAAGTACGACACATCCGTCCTACGAACATCGCCGCTTGGTGTAAACGAGACGCTTTCCCTAAGCTAGCCGCCCCCTGGAGATCGCGCTGAATTTTGCCCGTTGCCGAGTCCGGAGCAATGCGTCATGAATGCAGTGAGCTTTTTGCATGAAGGAACTTTATTTCGACGATCTAAAAGCGGGCGATCGATTTGAGTCTGAGGCTTTCGAAGTTCCGGGAAAATCGATCGTCGAGTTCGCCGAGAAATTTGATCCGCAAAAGTTTCATCTCAACGTGAAGTCCGCGGAGCGATCGATTTTTAAGGGTCTGGTCGCAAGCGGGTGGCACACCGCGGCGATCACCATGCGTTTGTTTGTGCAGACATTGAAGTTCGCGGAAGGCGCGATTGGTCTCGGCGTTGACGAACTGCGCTGGCCGAATGCCGTCCGGCCCGGAGACGAGTTGCGTGTGGAAACAGAGATTGTCGATCTTCGCGAATCGCGCTCGAAACCCGATCACGGGATCGTTCGCATCCGCAACATTACGAAAAATCAGCGCGACGAAATTGTGCAGACCATGTTTGCGTCTGCCCTGGTGCCACGGCGAAAACTATAGGACTGCTGTTTGGGCGGCAGGACAAAGTTTATTTGCCGAGCAACTTCATCATCGCTTCGGGATAACGCGAACCGGCGAATGCATCTTTTGGTGCGATCTCATCGATGCGCACGAGATCTTCGTTCGTAAGATCGACATCGAGCGCGCCGATGTTCTCCTGTAAGTATTTCCGGCGCTTCGTGCCCGGAATCGGGACGATGCCGCTGCCTTGGGCCAAGACCCAGGCGAGCGCGAGCTGCGCCGGCGTGCAGCGTTTCGCGCGCGCAATCTCTTCGACGCGTTTCACCCGGTCGAGATTGCGTTGGAAATTTTCGCCCTGAAATCGCGGCGTAGTTAGCCGGTAATCGCCGCCCGCCAGATCTTCTGGTTTCTGAATCTTTCCGGTCAAGAATCCGCGCCCGAGCGGGCTGTACGGAACCAAACTGATTCCGAGTTCGCGGCAAACTGGCAGCACTTCCTCTTCCGGATCGCGCGTCCAAAGTGAATACTCCGATTGCAACGCGGTGATTGGGTGAACAGCGTGGGCGCGACGAATCGTTTCCGGGTTCGCTTCCGACAATCCGACAAAGCGCACCTTGCCTTCGCGCACTAATTCCGCCATCGCCCCGACTGTTTCTTCAATCGGCGTCTCGGGATCGACGCGATGCTGATAGTAAAGATCAATAACGTCGACCTCGAGGCGGCGCAGACTTCCTTCGCAGGATTTCCGCACGTAATCGGGTTTTCCGCTAATCCCGCGAAATTCCGGTTTGTCCGGTTCGCGCAGAATTCCGAACTTCGTCGCGATGATCACTTTTTCGCGATGACCTTTTATCCCGCGGCCGAGCAACTCCTCGTTTGTGTGCGGCCCGTACATGTCCGCGGTATCGAAAAACGTGATGCCGAGTTCAATCGCGCGATGGATTGTCGCGATCGATTCATCATCGTCGCGTCCGCCGTAAAAATCGGACATGCCCATGCAACCGAGTCCGATGGCGGAAACGATCGGTCCGCCGCGTCCGAGTTTGCGTTGTTTCATATCAAGTTTGACCGACCCAAATGCGCGGCGCCACTTCTTCCCAGCGATGCCGGATTGCTTGGAACTCCGCGTCGCTCAACGCGCCAGCTTCCAGCAGTTTCGCATTTTGCTCCCAACGGTCCGGATGTTTTGTGCCGACGATGGCGGTGTGCACGCCGGAAATGCTGAGCGCAAAGCGCAAAGCGATTCCGATTTTTTTTTCGCGATCGTCGTTGCGAAGAAAATCGTAATTCAGCTTCCGCAGTCGCTCCCAGTATTCGTGGTGATAGGAATCGATCGGTTTGTGTCCGGTTTTCCAGGCCACGTTTGCGATCGGACGTTTCGCGATCACGCCGATGTTTTTCTCCCGCGCAATCGGCATGGTCAGATCGATCGCCTCCTGGTCGGCGATGTTGATCGACACTTGCAACGCGTCGAACGCGCCGGACTCCGCGGCGAAATGCGCGGCCCGACTGTCGCCGCTATAACCGATGTAACGGGTGTAACCGCGTTGGCGCGCTGTTTGCAGGGCTTCGATCGCTTCGCCTTTGCCCAACTCCGATTCCGAACAGCTGTGTAAAAAAACAATGTCGATTTTGTCCGTCTGCAATCGCTTCAAACTGCGCTCGATACTTTGCAAAATGGAATCCTTCGACCAATTTGGCGCGCTTTCCCCGCCATGCGGATGTCCGCATTTGGTGAAGAGATAAAACTCATCACGCCGTCCGCTTACCGCGCGCCCGATCATTTCCTCGCTGTCGCGATAGCATTCCGCTGTGTCGATTACGTTCAGGCCGGAATCGAGCGCGCCGTTCAGCAAATTCGCGACCGTCTCTTCTGAGGCCTCTTCATAACCGATTTCCGCGCCGCCGAAGCCGAGCACGGTTACGTCCATGTCTGTTTTTCCGAGTCGCCGCTTTTCCATGGTCGATCCTAGACCATCGCAACACACGCCGTTTCGGCAATGCCAAACATGATTGGACCGCGGATTACGCGGATTTGAAAAGCGATGTCATTCCGAGCTGCGCAGACAGCGAGGAACCTCACATTCGTTCAGGATGACAGCACTTGCCAGGTGGATCCGCGTTATCCGCGGTTCAAGAGAAAAATCTTGTCAGACTGACAACTTGGTTTTTCCCGATCCGCGCGAAATGAAGCCAATCCGCTTTGCGTTCAACATTCGCGTTGCCTTCGCCGCGTCGCGC
>OCZU010000836.1_pt1 | contig 20757 bp, 8 predicted proteins | sample 1539001 | NCBI WGS metagenome assembly OCZU01 (sample SAMEA3539306, study PRJEB22396) | soil metagenome | biome: tundra; feature: field; material: soil | place: USA | collected 2010-05 | depth 0.15 m | reverse complement strand
CCGCCATATTCCCGTACTGCTCCCCTACTCCCGGAAACAGAAATACCACCGGCCGATCCCGCCTTACTTGGTATGCCGTCGAGACGTGCAGCGGGTCCAAGCGGTCCAGCGCCTGGATCGCCTCTTCCACTCCCCCACACACCACCACCCTCCGATGGTTAAATGAGCCTCGCCCCAACTGCAGCGTGAAAGCAGCGTCCGCCAGACTCACCTCCGGATTCTTCCGGAAATGCTCCACCAAGTTTTCCGTCGCTTTCGTCAGAGACGACTCTGTCTTTGCCGATATCAGTAGCAGCTGCGATACCCTGGAAGCGCCCGACGGCTGTTCTGCCCACTCCTCGAGCACCGCGTGCGCATTCGTACCTCCCAGCCCGAAGGAGCTCACTCCCGCGCGCCTCGGACCTCCTTTTGCCTCCCATGGCGCCAGCGTGGTATTGACATAAAATGGGCTTTTCTCGAACGCCACATCCGGGTTCGGCTCCTCGAAATACAAACTGGGCGGCAATTCCTTATGCCGCAGTGCCAGCGCGACTTTGATCAGATTGGCAACTCCGGCCGCCCGGTCCAGGTGCCCCACATTCGGTTTTACCGAGCCGATGGCGCAAAACCGTTCCTTATCTCCGCTTCCCCGAAACGCCTTCATCAAAGCCGCCAGCTCGATCGAATCTCCCAGAGGGGTCGCCGTACCGTGCGTCTCGATGTAGCTGATTGATCCACTTTCCACCCCGGCCGCCGCCATCGCTTCCACCACTACTGCGCTTTGCCCGTCCAACCCCGGAGCCGTGTAGCCTGCCCGCAACGATCCATCATTATTCGTCGCCGATCCCTTGATGACGGCGTAGATCGTGTCCCCGTCCTCAATGGCGTCTTCGAGGCGCTTGAGAACTACTATCCCCACCCCGCTGCCGTAAATACTGCCCTGTGCTTTTGCATCGAACGTGCGGCAGTGGCCGTCCGGGGAAGCGATCCCGCCCGCTTGGTACAGATAACCCGTGTTTTGCGATGAGTCGATCGCCACTCCTCCGGCCATCGCCATATCGCACTCGTAGGTCAGCAGGCTCTGACAAGCCAAGTGCACCGCCACCAGCGACGTGGAGCAGAAACTTTGCACCCCTATGCTCGGCCCCTTCAGGTTCAACTTGTAGGACACCATCGACGCCAGCGAATCGCTTTCGTTCCCCAGCGTCGCCTGCAGCATTCCCATCAGCTCCAGCACATCCCTGTTCTTGATGACATTGTTTATGAAGTAGTGGGGGAATCCAGCCCCGGCAAAGACCCCGATCAGCCCCCGATACGACTCCGGAACATGCCCTGCATGTTCCATCGCCGTCCGCGCGCATTCCAGAAACGCACGGTGTTGCGGGTCCATCAGCTCAGCCTCCCTCGGCGTATAACCAAAGAAAGCCGCGTCAAACAACTCCGCCTCTTCCAGAACCATTCTTGCCTTTACATACTTCGGGTTCCGGAGCAGAGACTCTTCGACCCCGGCCGTCCTCAGCTCATCGTCCCGGAAAAACGTCACGGCATCCACTCCCGCCCGCAGGTTTTGCCAGAAAGTCTCTACGTCTTTTGCCTTGGGAAAACGGCCCGCCATGCCGATAATGGCCACTTCCGAACCGTGAAGCTTGTTTTGTGAGTCTTTGGAATTCATATAGACCTTTTCTCGATGCGTAAACCAAAAGGACTGCTAAGCTGCTGTCAGGATGACTGGTGCGATCTGTGGGAGGGAAAGACTTTTGTAGAGCTACCGATGAGCTGCTTGTTTGCGCTGCTGCGCATTCCTGCGCATTTCCCCTCTGGCTTGCCTTTCCACCGAGGGCGGTTCCTTCTTACCTTGTGATTCGGTGAAAATAGCCATCGAACTCACTGTAGGGGCCTCATACAACACATACATTGCCATTTCAACTTTCAGGTGTTTTCTCATCTCTCCGATGAGCCGAATGCCCAGCAACGAATTGCCTCCAAGCTCGAAGAAGTTGTCATGGATGCCGATTTGCTCAATGCGTAGCGTTTCTTGCCAGATGGCTGCGATCCGACTCTCAACTTCTGTCCCTGGAGCCACGTATGAAGTCCCAAGCACGGGGCGTGGGTGAGCGGACTCTGACTCAGTCCGCTTGTCAGCTTCTCGCAGCATGCCAGCCACAGTGAAATCTTTGCAGAGGCGAATGAACGCATTAAATTCCCTTGTCGAAACAACCACGCTCGGGAACCTGGTTGCAAGAATCCGATCAAGAGCATCCATGCCCTCTTCAAATGACACGCCGAACTTGCGCCGATTCTCCCTGAAGAAGGCCGCTATTCTTGGGTCAAATCCCAGTAATCCCTCCTGCCATGCGTCCCACTGCCACTCACCCCAATCAATGGAGACGACCAGACGCTCGTGTGAGTTGTTGGCAATTGCATAGGCGTCCAGAAACGCATTCGCCGCGCAATAATCAAGCTGGCCAGGGCCGCCTCCCACAATGGACGTTATCGACGAAATTAGTACGAGGAAATCCACGGGGACATCCCTCAGGACCTGTTCCAGTATCAGCGTCCCTTCCACCTTTGGAGCAAGTACGCTTGCGGCTGCCTCCTGGGTCTTCAGCTGTATGAGTCCAGCGCCCGGCACTCCCGCTGCGTGGAAGACTCCATTCAATTCACCAAACCGCTCTTTCGTCCGTCTGATTACCTCTCGCATGTGCTGCAGGTTCGAGACGTCGGCACTGAGAACAAGCACTTCGGATCCCATCTCCTCCAGGGCAATAATCTGGCGAATCGTGTCCTTACGCCCGCTGTCAGCCTTGCTGTCGTGCAGTATCTGCTGCCACTCTTCCCGTGGCGGCAAGGCCTTCCGTCCTATCAATACTAAGTTGGCTTCAGCGGTTCGTGCCAGATGGTGGGCAATAGCCAGCCCGATTCCACCGAGTCCGCCAGTGACCAGATACACCCCTTTTGCTTTCATCCCTGCGGGACGGCCTGTTATCGGCTGGATCTTGACCGATTCAAATGTCTGGACCCATCGCTGGCCTCCCCGGTATGCAACCACCGGTTCGCTCCACCCCTCCGTCAACTCATCCACCAACTGAGCAACCAGGTCTCTCTCCTGTGCGCTGCCGGTTGCAGGCACAACGACGTCGACATTCCTGCAGGTGAGATTTGCATATTCTTGTGGAATCACCCTGCATGGACCGATAACCGTGGCCCTCTCTGGGTGGAGTTTTTCATCGCCGGTAACTTTGTGACTTCCTGACGTCAACAAGGTGATCTGCGTTTCCTGGTCGCCCCTGCTCCCCAATGCTTGCGCTAAAAACATCAGCGCATAAAAGCCTAGTGCCAATGTCTCTTCTGCCAGCTTTTTGGCAGGAATAACTTCGGACAAGGATGCGTTCCAGAGATGCACAATCCTGTTGGGACACTTTCCCCGGCTCCCCAGTTCGCTCAGCAGCAGATCAAATTGCTGCTTATCCCTCGGATTGATCGAATAGGAAGAGCCGTCCTCGCTTGCAAATTCATCTCCTATCCGCACTGAAATGACATCTTCTCCCATCCGCTCCAGTTCATCCTTGATTCTTGTGCCCAGCATCGATTCATCCAGCAACAGCAGCCAGCATCGCTCCTCTTGCGGCCCACGGTCATCCCATAGCGACACGACAGGCTGAGATTGCTTCCAGATCGGCACGTAGAACCAGTCCGAGACATTCAATACACGCTCAAGATCATCTTGTGATTCCGCGGCTCCAGCTGCCCCTAAGTTCCTGGCCTTCGGTTCAACCCAATAGCGCTGCCGCTCGAAGCTATAAGTGGGCAAAGGCACTCTGCGCCGCTGCTCATGAGAGTAGAAACCATTCCAATCTACCTCTACACCGCAGAGCCAGAGCTTACCGAGACACGTAAGAAGGAATGCCTGGTCCGATTGCCGATCATATTGTGATCTGATGGTGGGAACGACTAGCTGAGCCCTGGGACTATCACAACTGGGATGTTGTTTGACAAAAGAAGTCAGCGCCTGGCTCGGGCCGACCTCGAGTAGAAGAGCGTCCTTGATCTGCAGCAGCGTCTCAATATCCTCACTGAACCGGACAGATTGGCACATGTGTCTGGCCCAATAACGAGGATCGGTGGCTTCTTCGTCCTTTATCCAGGTTCCCGTTAAATTTGACACGTAAGGTATCTGTGGCGACTTCAGTTTGACCGCTCCCAGCAATGCGATGAATTGGCCGGATATTGCTTCCATCATCCTCGAATGGAAGGCGTGAGTGGTTTCCACTCGCCGGCAGATAACTTCCTTCCGGCTCAATATCTCTTCCACATCCGCTATATCTTCGGGAGTTCCCGAAACCACACACATCGAAGGCCCATTCACCGCCGCCACATCTAATCCCTCTTTCAGGAATACCTTCACTTCATCTTCCGACAGGGAGACCGCCAACATCGCTCCTCGCGGAAGCCCTTGAATCAACCGCGCGCGCTCGGCAACAACCATCAAGGCGTCGTCAAGAGACAGCACGCCAGACAAACACGCGGCGCAGTATTCTCCAATACTGTAACCAACGAAAGCCTGTGGCTTAACACCCCACATCATGAAGAGTCTGGCCAGCGCGTAGTCAATTACGAACACAGCCGGCTGTACCAAAGAGGTTTGGCTTAGCTTCTCAGTGGAGTTGTGGTCCCCGCGATTCAACATCTTCCGTAAATCAATGCGAGTGCCATCTTCGGGATGCGTAGTTTCGTCACGGAAAATCCACTCTCTCAGGTCTGTCCCGATAAGAGGTGCTAGCAGATCGCAACACCGATCGACCTCCTCGCGAAACATCGGCTCCTCGCGATAAAGCTCGGCCGCCATGCCCGCATACTGATCGCCCACGCCTGAGAACATCATGACCACCGGCCTCTGTTTAGCCTGGTCCACCCGACTCATGACTTGATGGGGGTCGCCGCTTTCCATAAGACGGATCGCTTCGCCGGAATCTTTGCACACTATGGCTCGTCTATGAGCCAGCACCTTGCGCCCCACCTGCAGCGTGTACGCCACATCGGCCAGATTCTCCGGAGAGCTGCCCTTGAAATACTTTGTGATGCCAGTAGCGGCGGCGTCCAGCGAACCGCTGGTCTTGGCAGACAAGAGGAGCAGTTGCCATGGCCTGGATGAGCTTGTCTTCACCGCTTCAGGAGCTTCCTCCAAAACGAAGTGGACATTTGTTCCGCCGATGCCCAATGCGTTCATCGCTGCCCGTCTGGGCTTTCCGTTTACCTTCCATTCAGTCAACTGCGTATTGACGTAGAACGGACTGTTTGCGAAATCAATGTTTGGGTTAGGTTCGTCAAAGTTTAGGCTCGGAGGTATCAGCTTACGTTCTAGTGCCAATGCTGTTTTGATCATGCTCACGGCGCCAGCCGCGCGATCAAGATGTCCGAGGTTGGTCTTGACCGACCCTATGGCACAAACTTGCTTTGCCTCGCTCGTGGTGCGGAACGCCTTAGTCAGCGCCAACATCTCAATGGGATCGCCCATCTCTGTTCCGGTTCCGTGCGCTTCTACATAACTAATGTCTTCAGGATTGATATTTGCTTCTGCCAGAGCGGTCGCAATGGCTTGCGCTTGAATATCAACGCTGGGCGCGGTGTAGCCCACCTTGAATGAGCCATCGTTATTGATGGCGGATCCTTTGATAACCGCATAGATGTGGTCTCCGTCTTGGATTGCGTCCGCCACCCTTTTCAATAGCACAAGCGCGACACCGTTCCCTACCAGTGCTCCCCGGCCTTTAGCATCGAACGCGCGACAATGGCCATCCGGAGAATCGACAGCCCCGCTTTCATAGAGGTAGCCCGACTTCTGCGGCACCTTGAGCCTTACGCCTCCTGCAAGCGCCATGTCGCAATCCCCTACCTGCAGGCTCTTGCAGGCCATGTGCATGGCAACCGCCGAGGTCGAACAAAATGTCTGCACAGCAACACTCGGCCCCCTGAGGTTCAGCTTGTAGGACACCTTCGTGGTCAAGGAATCGCTGGAGTTAAAGTTAACTCCCATCATCATGGTGTTATAAGGCTGAAATGTCCTGGCATCGGAGTAAAGTCGCAGTAAATAGGTGCTGATATTAGATCCGGCAAAAACGCCAATGGAGCCTTCATAGCGGTCAGAATCGTAGCCTGCGTTCTCGAGCGCTTCCCAGGCACATTCCAAGAAGAGGCGATGCTGTGGATCCATGATTTCCGCCTCGATCGGGGAATATCCGAACAGCGTGGCATCGAACATGTCGATGCCCTCGATGACGGCTCCGGCTTTGACATAATCGGGATTCTTTATCAGATCGGGGTCGACACCGGCGGCAAGCAACTCCTCATCCGAGAAGAAAGAGATGGACTCCACACCCGCAACCAGATTTTGCCACAGCGCATCGACGCTGTCGGCACCGGGGAAGCGCCCTGCCATTCCAACAATGGCTATACCGTGGTCGCCCGTGCTGCCCAAAAGGCGATTGCGCACTCGAGCAAGAGTTTTGGAGGGTGCAGCGTTCTCATGAACTGCCCCGGGGTCCAGATAATTCGCCAATGCACGCACGGTTGGGGCTTCATAGAGAGCAACCGGAGATATCTTTAAACTAAGCCCTTTTTTAATCTCCGCTGTCACCTGCAGCCCGACGAGTGAGTTCCCGCCAAGGTCGAAGAAGTTATCTTGTACGCCTATTTTCTCTATACCCAAAAAGTTCTGCCAAATCTCGGCGATCTTTGATTCAAGATCTCCTCTGGCCGGGACGTACGCGGTGCCGATTACGGGCCGGGAATGCGTTGGCTTCAAAACACTGCTTTTCCCGAACTTTTGAAAAATGTTGGCTGTGGTTAACGAACGGCTTTCGTTCAGCAGTTGATTCAGCTCCCGCGTGCAAACAATCACCTGGGGCCTATTTTGCGCCAACGCCCGCGCGAATGCTTCGCTTCCCTCATCAAACGTGAGCCCAAATTTCTTCCGATTGTTCTTGAAGTAATCCTGCAATTCGGGAGAGAAAGCCAACAGGCCTTCCTGCCACGCATCCCACTTCCATTCACACCAATCAATGGACACAGTCCTGCCATGTGCTGAGCGATTTGCCCGGGCATAAAGATCGAGGAACGCATTTGCAGAGCAATAGTCTACCTGACCCGGACCGCCGCCGGTTACCGATGTGATCGATGAAAACAACGCCAAAAAATCAAGCTGGATGCCTTGCAACACCGATTCAAGCACCAGCGTTCCCCTTACCTTCGGGGCCAGCACGTGACCCGCCGCTCTTGCTGTCTTAAGCTGGATCAGACCGTTGCCGGGAAGCCCGGCAGCGTGAATCACTCCATGGATCGTTCCAAACTTGGCGATTGCATCGCGCACTGCCCCCTGCATTTGCGAAAGATCTGCGACATCCGCACTGAGGACCAGCACCTCCGCACCTGCTGCTTCCAGAGCCTTAATCTTCCGTATCTTTCTCCCCAGCCCGTCTTGCGCAGCCTCGTTGGCCAGCACTGCCGGCCAATCCGTTCTGGCAGGCAGCCCTGAGCGGCCAACCAAAACCAGCTTGGCCTTCGCGGTGCGGGCGAGGTAATCGGCCATCCCCAAGCCAATGCCCCCGAGCCCTCCAGTTATTAGATAGACGCCCGAGTTGCGTAGTTGAACTGTTCCCTTGCCCAACTCGTTTGGCGGCATCAACTCAAATGTCAGCGTCCGTCTTTCGCCATTTCGGTATGCGATGAATTGATCCAGCGAGCCATTGGAGACTTCGTCCATCACTTGATCTGCGATCGTTCCCAGATCGTCGATCCCAGAACCGTCGCAGTCAACGCTGCGGCACAACGCGTCTGGATATTCCGCAGGAATAATCCGGCACGGCCCAATCAACATCGCTCGTTCCGGTTCGAGCATTTCGTTTCCGGTAACTTCCTGCATGTGGCTAGAGACAATGGTGAGCGTAAACGAGTGATTGAGGCTGCGATTTCCAATTGCCTGGGCCAGATAAAGCAGGCTGTAGAAAGCACTTGCTTCGGAGTTCTCAATCAACTCCAAAGCGCTGCCGGCCTCCCTCCGCTTACCAAAGGTCCACAAATGAACGATCTCCTGAGGCAGGACAGGTACTTTACTGAGCAGGGTGTGATAATCAGATGGGTCTTGCGGGTTGATGCTGTAAGTTCCGTTTCCGCGTTCTTCAAATTTTCCGCCCGCTTCCACAACAACCGGCTCTTGCCCTGTTTCACGGAATCGTCGGGCAATCTCGTGGCCTACACCGGTAGCATCAGCAAAAATGAGCCAAGTCTTATGTTGGCCTGCTGCCCCTTCCCTTATCAACATCCTCGTTCGGGGAGATTGTTTCCATACGGGAGTGTAAAACCACTCAGCGGGAGAGGCTTTTCGTTCTTCGGCAAAAGCCTGCGGCGCAACACCTATTAAGTCAGACTGAGAAGGAGGCTCGATCCAGTATCGTTGCAGTTCGAATGGATACGTAGGGAGAGCTACGCGATGGCGTCGCTCGTTGGCATAGAAGCCAGACCAATCAATCTTCACGCCGGCGAGCCACAGTTTGCCCACGGCCGCAATCAGGAATGCTTGGTCAGATTGTTTGTCATAGGAATTGCGCGTCACGGCGATGACAGCTGGTTGCACTCGGGGATCGTATTTCGGATGCTGCTTTACAAATGAGCCCAGATTCTGTCCCGGGCCAACCTCGATGAAAACTCGGTCGCTTTCCTTCAGCAGTTCTTCAATGCCTTCTCCGAACCGAACAGTCTGGCACATGTGTCGAGCCCAGTAATGTGGGTCGGTTGCCTCCTCAGCCTTAATCCAGGTTCCGGTCACGTTCGAGATGTAAGCAATGTCCGGTTCCCTCAACGGTACCGTCTTTACCAACTCGACAAATTCATCGTAGAGCTGCTCCACCACTTTGGAATGGAATGCGCGGGTGTTCGGCAGTCTTCGACTAACGACTCCTTCTTGCTCCAGCCTCGCCTCGAGCTCTGCAATTGCATCCGGCGGACCGGAAACAACGGTGAGCTTCGGCGTGTTGCAAACGGCGATTGAAAGTGTTTCGCCCATCCAACGGCCAAGCTCTTGCACGGAAAGGGGCACGGCGAGCATTGCTCCTTCCGGCAGCGTATCCATCAGACTGGCCCGTGACGCCACCAGGCGAAGAGCATCCTTCAGACGAAGAGAGCCCGCCAGCGTAGCGGCAACAAATTCCCCGAGACTATACCCGATCATTGCTTGAGGCAGGATGCCCCAACTCATCAACAACTTTGCAAGTGCATATTCGACAACGAACACTGCGGGTTGAGCCAATGAAGTGCGATGGAGTCTGTTATCTGGCTGGCTCTTACGCTTCAATAAGTCCTGGAGACCAATACCCTGATGTTTCGTACTCAGGCTTTGATCTTCCTGCTGCGAAGAAAATAAGATCTCCCGCAGATCCAATCCCAGATGAGGTTCCAAGTCCGCACAGCAGTCATCGATCTGCCGCCGGAAAACGGCCTCATTTTTGTACAGCTCCGCCGCCATTCCCTCATATTGGTCGCCTAATCCAGGGAACATGAAAGTGACAATGCAGTTTCTGATCTCTAGTGAACTGCTAAGTATCCGCCTGGAGTCCTGTTTCTCGATCGCTGCAAGAGCATCGTTTCGGTCCTGGCACAAAATAGTGCGCCGATGAGTAAAAGCTCTCCGCCCGGCCTGAAGCGTGAAGGCGACGTCAGCCAGATTGCAATCAGTGTTGTTTCTTAGGTAATCCGCAAGATTGGCTGTGGCTGCGTCCAATGCGGTAGCAGTTTTGCACGACAACATCAGAACTTGCCAAGGTCTTGAAGCGCTAGACGGCGGGATTACAGGTGCTTCTTCCAGTATCAGATGCGCATTCGTTCCGCCCATTCCTAGCGAGTTCACGCTCGCTCGTAATGGTGTTTCTCCGGTCCGCGCCAACTGTTTCAGTTCCTTATTGACGAAGAAAGGGCTATTCGCAAAATCAATTTCCGGATTTGGATCTTCGAAATAAGGGTTCGGGGGTACCAGTCTGTGCTGCAATACTAGAGATGCCTTAATGAGGCCCGCTACTCCACTCGCTTTATCGGGATGGCCAACATTTGATTTGACGGATCCAATAGCGCAGAATTGCTTTTTCGCCGTATTCGTGCGGAAAGCTCTCGTCAGCGCTGCTACCTCTATTGGGTCACCCATCTCAGTTGCGCTTCCATGAGCTTCGGTGTAAGTGATGGTGCTGGCGTCCACGCCCGCCCTGGCCAATGCTGTCTGGATTGCCTCCGCTTGTCCTTCTACGCTTGGGGCGGCAAAACCGGCTTTGAGGGCTCCATCATTATTGATGGCCGAGCCTTTGATCACTGCGTGGACACGATCACCATCCGCCAAAGCATCCTCGAGACGCTTCAGGACTACGACTCCCACGCCTTCGCCCAGAATGGTGCCTTTCGCCCTGCTATCGAATGTTCGTGTATGTCCGTCCGGTGAGTCTTGTCCGCCCGACTGATATTTATATCCGGTCTTCTGGGGTGCTCTTACAGATACGCCACCGGCAAGAGCCATGTCACATTCGCCAGTGAGCAGGCTTTGGCACGCAAGGTGTGTTGCCACGAGTGAGGTGGAACAATGCGTTTGAACTGTGACGCTGGGGCCTTTGAGGTTGAGCTTGTAGGAAACGCTTGGGGCCAACGAGTCCTTATCGTTCCCGGCGAGTGCCTGCGAGAACGCCAGCGACCTGGCAATTTCCGGAATTGCGCGAAGTCCAAACCAATAGGTACTGACGCTCATGCCCGCGAACATACCCACCAAGCCCTCGTAGTTTTCAGTGTCGTAGCCCGCTAGTTCCACGGCCTCCCATGCGCATTGCATTAAGAGCCTTTGCTGAGGGTCGGTAAGCTCCGCTTCCCTGGGGCTAAATCCAAAGAACTGTGCGTCAAACAAGGCGGCCCCTGCAAGAATCGGCCTTGCCTTAACGTACTTAGGATCGTTCAGAGTTTCCCGATCAATTCCGCACTCCAGCAATTCCCGATCTGAGAAGAAGGACACGGACTCTACACCATCCACCAGATTCTTCCAGAACTCTTCTACGTTCGCTGCGCCGGGGAAACGACCGTTCATCGCGATAATAGCTATGTCACTGCTGTTCTTCGCCAGCTGCCCTCTGGCCCGCTTTTGTTCCTTCCGAACTCTGGGTTGAACCGTTGTGTATTTTTGGTTGATGTACTTTGCAAGGGCACTCACTGTTGGTGCTTCAAACAACGCGACTGTCGCGAGAGGAATCTGCAATTCTCGTTGCAGTTCATCGAGCATTTTCACGCCAATCAGGGAATTGCCGCCTATGTCAAAGAAATTGTCATTGATTCCAACCTGGGTAACCTTGAGCATTCGTTGCCAGACTGCCGCGATCTTCCGCTCTACATCGTTGCTGGCGGGCACATAGGACGTCTGCAGCTTCCGCTTTTCAGCAGGATTATCTGTTCCCTGTTCGTGTTCCTGATCACAGCCAGAGAGGACAACTTGAATCACCGGATCGAATGCAGTGACTCGCCCCAGATAAAATGCACTCCAATCTACATTCACGCCCGTGAGCCACAGTCTTCCTACCGCAGACAGCACGAACGCCAGATCAGATTGCTGCTGTTGCGCATAAGGTAGCGACGGAAATATCTTTTGCTTCGACCTGCTGTATTCCGGATGCTGCTTTGCATAGGAGTTCAGCGTCTGGCCGGGGCCAACTTCAAGGAGTATCTGATTGCCACCCTGTAAAAGCTCACGAATGCCTTGCTCGAACTTTACTGCTTGACACAAGTGTAGTGTCCAGTAATCTGGGTCCGTCACTTCTTCTGCCTTGGCCCAAGTGCCGGTCACGCTGGAAAGAAAGGGTATCTGAGGTGGATTAAGCTGAACTGTCTTTACCACTTCCCTAAACGGACCCATCAGTGGCTTCATCATGTTTGAATGAAAAGCATGGGTCGCGCGCACGAATCTGCAGGCAACATCTCTGGCGACTAGCTGCAATTCCAGCTTCCGCACAGCCTCGATGGATCCAGATACAACACACACCGTGGGCGTGTTCACTGCGGAAATTGATAGCCGGGAAGGAAGAAGCGGCTTCAGTTCGTCTTCCGAAAGTGGGACTGCCAACATGGCCCCGGCGCCGACTTCCTGGATCATTCGCCCTTCGCTGGCGACCATAAGCAATGCGTCTTCGAGCGAGAATACTCCGGCGATGCAGGCGGCCACGTACTCTCCAAGACTAAAACCAATCATCGCTTTTGGGCGGATGCCCCATCTCATCAGTAGGCGGGCCAGCGAGTACTCTACGGCGAAGAGTGCTGGCATGATCAGTTGCGTTTGGTTGAGTTTGCCGGAATTCTGATGGTCCTCCGAAGTTCCGCACGTCAGTAGCTTGCGGAAGGTTTGATCCTCTGTATCGCGAACTTGTTCTTCTCCACCTGAAAGCTTTCTCTCGGGATATAGCAGCTCCCTGAAGTCGAGCGCCGTATAGTCCTTGAGAAGCCTAAAGCAACGGTCCATGTCCGCACGGAAGCTAAGGTCATCCTCGTACAGCTCCTGCGTCATGTGCTCGTACTGGTCACCGACTCCTGGGAACATGAACACTACGGATGGTTCATCTACCTCGCCGATGTCACTGAACACCCGCGCCGAATCGCGACTAACCAGCGTCGCATGCGCATCCTTGATGTCCGTGCAAACGGCGATGCGGCGGTGGGTATGACAATCTCGCTCCGCGTTGAGTGTATATGCGACGGCCGACAGATCAACCTCCGGTTCCCGTGCGAAATAACCGGAAAGACTGTTTGTGACTGCCTCTAGGGCTAGAGGAGTCTTTGCTGATAAAGCCAACAGTTGCCACTGCCGGGGTTTTCCTGAGGAATTCGTCCGCTCGTCTTTCAGGCTAGCATCGTCCACATTTCTCTCCTGGGTTTGTTCCTTCCGCGCAGAGCGACAAGCCAGCGCCTTTTATGGTGGGATATTCAGACGACAAGACCGAGGAAGCTGGATGCTCAGTCTTTGTCCATTTCAACAGTTTCGACAACTACTTAGCCAGCCGTTGAGGATCGCAAGAGATGCGATGCATTTACACCGGGTTGACGTGCAAACCTCTTCGCTCTCGAATCGATCGTCTCTTAATTAATTTCGACTCCGCTGAGATTGGCGCCGCTTAGATTAGCATCGTTCACTTCGGCGTCCCTCAGATTCGCTTTACTCAGGTTGGCTCCGCTTAGGTTGGCCTCATTCAAGTTGGCCCCAGTCAGGCTGGCTCCGCTTAGATCAGCTCCGCTCAGGTTGGCACCCCGCAGGTTCACACCGGTCAAGTTACCGTCGCTCAGATCGGACCCGCTGAGATCGGATCTACTTAAATCGGATCCGCTCAAATCGAACCCGCTCAGATCGGACCCGCTGAGTCTGGAGGCGCTGAAATTGCGCTCGCCTCTTTTGTACCTCTTAAGAATCGCGAATTCTTCCTCCCTGAGCATCGTTTTGTCATGAAGCTTAACTCCTGTGACCTTGGCTCCGCTGAGGTTAGCTCCATTGAGGTTGGCGTTCGTAAGATCAGCTTCACTTAAATCGGCTCCGCTTAGGTTTGCCTCGCTTAGATCGGCTTCGCGCAGATCGGCTCCGCTCAAGTCGGCTCCGCTCAAATTGGCTCTCCGCAAATTTGCTCCGCTCAAGCTAGCGCTCCGCAGATTGGCGCTTCCGCTGAGATTAGCTCCGCCCAGGTCGGCTCCCCGCAGATTCGCTCCACTCAGATCCGCTCCGCCGCTTAAATTAGCTCGCTGCAAGTTTGCTCCCTGCAAGTTCGCTCCCTGCAGGTCGGCTCGTCCACTCAGATTTACTCCGCTCAGATTAACGCCGATGAGCTCGACGCCGCGCAAATCGGCTCCGCCACTTAGGTTGGCCCCACTGAAATTGCGCTCGCCTTTTTTGTATCTGAGGAGGAGAAGAAGTGTTTCTGCTTTCATGTTGGTTGTCCTACTCCCGTGCGTACCACCAGGAAACACCAGACAGGTCTCTTTATCCAATGGCTTCCAGCTAGCTAAATGCCGGCTATAGTGATCCAAGTATGAAGAGCGGGCGGTAAAAGGTCTTCCATGAACGGCTCTTTCCGGGTCGTGACGTGCGAAGGCGAAGACAGGCGATCAGACTATCTCGACGTCGACGTAGGCTGGAGACTCCTGGATTTTGCTGCAATCGTTCTCAAAGATCGTCATATCCCCTATCGTTTCTGCAACCTTGAAGTTACCAAACTTATAGGTGACATACATCATACGATTGCGGCTATTGGAAATGAATTCGGCGCGTAAAGGAACCCCGGCTTCTTTAGCCAGCTGCAAGATGTGATTGACCATGATAGTACCCACACCGCGGGACATCACCCTGCAAGACATTAACAATAGCTTGAGTGTCCAGACCTTTGTGCCGCACTCGACCAGCGCCAGGCCGATCTTCCCATAAGTTCCATACTTGTCGATCAGACTTGAAATCAGAAGCCTATGCTGCTTCGATTGCCGAAACTGGTTCAATTCGTCATAGCTATAGGTATACCCTGTTGTGTTTAGCTGGTGGGTACGCACGGTTAGCTCCTCCGCGCGCTGCAAATCCTCTTCCTGCGCCGCTCCTATGGTGAATTTCATGCCCAGCGTGGCTAGAAAGTCATCATGTGGACCACGAAACTCTTTTTCAACGGTGTCCCGTCTTATGTCGCTGAGATACATTGTCCTTCTAATTTTAGAGTCCTCAGTGATAAACCGGGGATTCAATTCTGGACGGTCCAGCAGAGTGTCCAGTTCAGCCGCATCAATACACCACACTTCTGGATGTGAAAAGCCCACTTCCTCACGCTCGAAACGCTGATCATCAATAAATGCCACCGACTCAAGGCTGATATTGATGGATTGTGCGATCGCTTTGACAGCCTCGGACTTGGAATTCCAATTTATCTCCGGATAAAGAAAATATTCTGCAATTCCAAATTCCTGGAGTTTTGCCATTGCCGCGTCGCGGTCATTCTTGCTCGAGATCGATTGCAGAATGCCCCGGCTATCAAGGGTCTGGAGAATGTGAAGACTATCAGGGAACAAACTTACGTTGCTATCTTCGAGGAGCACGCCGTTCCAGATCGTGTTGTCCAAATCCCAAACAACGCATTTTATGCTTTTGCTCTTCTTTTCCCCTTGGATCTTGAGTAATTCTCCCTGCAACGTTGCCATAAGCTATACCTCCGGCGTCGAGTGAATGTTAAGCGGACACAGCTACCTCAGTGTGGATTTCTTCTTCGAGCAACTGCCGCTCAAACTCCTGAAAAGCAAACTTAGAAATCATGATTTCCTGGATCTGGCTGCTGCCCTCGATGATCTCCATGATCTTGGCATCCCGAAGGTACCTCTCAACCGGGTAATCGCTACTGCACCCGTTGGCTCCGTGGATCTGCACCGCGTCAGTGGCTGCCTTCATTGCGATGGTTGACGCGAAATACTTAGCAACGAAGGTTGCCATGATCTCTCCAGGGTCATTCGTATCCTTGAGATAACCGGCTTGATAGCACAAGAGCCGCGCAGCGTTAGTATTGCTAATCATCTCGCTGATCATCTTTTGAATCAGCTGATGTTCTCGCAGAGGCACCTTGAACTGCTTGCGGGTGGATGCGTAACGCAAGCACGCGTCGACACACGCCTGGGCTATCGCCACCGAACCCCATGCAATGGTGTAGCGTCCAAGTCCGAGTGCCGTGAATATAACTGAAGACAGACCGAATCCTTCACGAGCGACGAGGTTCTCCTTTGGGACGCGACAGTCCTTAAAGGTTAACTGCGCCAGCATCGCACCTCGCATACCGAGCATCCCCGACACTCGCGTTATCTCGAATCCTGGAGTGCCCCGCTCCACAAGAAAGGTAGTGGCCTTCCCCCCCAACTTGGCTAACACAAGGAACAGATCTGCAATCTGCCCGAAAGTAATCCACTTCTTCGTGCCGTTCAGCACATAGCGTTCGCTCGAGCATTCAGCAGTTGTTTCTATCCCATTCACGTCACTGCCCGCACTCGGCTCGGTAACTGCAAAAGCTCCAATCGTCTCTCCGCGAGTTAAACGAGGAAGCCATTTTGCACGCTGCCACTCACTGCCCCACCTTTGAATGGCCAAGGCGACCATGTCGTGAACAGTGAGCAGACATCGGATGGAGGAGCACGCTTTCCCCAACTCTTCGTGCAGCAACCCATAGCTGATCATGTCGAAACCGCGGCCGCCGAATTCTGCAGGCAGAAATGATCCCAAATAGCCAGCGGCTGCGATGGCTTCGACCACCTTGCTGGGAACCCGCTGCTCTCTGTCATGAGAGGCGGCATGCGACGCGATATGCTCTTTCGCGAACAACCTGAAACTGACGTGGTTTCTTTCCTGTTCGGAGCTAAGGTCAAGTTTCATATTTCCTCCATTCCGGATTCACTGGCCGCGCGTCGTGTGGGTTTTTCAGGCACCCACCGCAGTAGGGGTCTTGCGGTTGATGAAACCGGAAATCGCATCAATGGAATTGAAGTTGTGAACGTCGAGGTCCTCGTCTTTGATGGCAAAAGCGAACTCCTTTTCCAGCCACGTAATCAACTGCATCGCAAAGAGCGAGTTGACAAAGCCAAGGACAAATATGTCGTCCGCATCTTTCAGTTCGCTGGTACGAAAAAAGCGCGAAAAGAAGGTCCTAATCTTATTTTTCTTATCTCCCATGTTCCTGGTTCTCCTCTCTCAGACTGGCGTCACAATTTCCTGATAGTTGTAGAATCCGCGGCCGTTTTTGCGCCCATGTAATCCAGCATCCACCATTTTTTTGAGAAGTGGGCACGGACGATACTTGTCATCATTGAAGCTCTCGTAAAGTACCTCCACCGAATAAAGAATAGTATCCAATCCGATCAGGTCTGCCGTTTCCAACGGCCCCATCTTGTGGCCGAAACATTCTCTGAAGATTTTGTCGATCTCCTCAGGTTCCGCCACTTGGTCCTGCACCAGAAAGATTGCTTCATTCACCGTGAGCATCAAAACACGATTTGAAACGAACCCCGGAGAATCGCGCACCACGACACACTCTTTGTCCATTCTGGTCAGCAGCGCTTTCGCGATATTAAGCGTCTCCTCTGACGTGTGATATCCGCGAATTACCTCCACCATCTTTTTCATGGGTACCGGATTCATGAAGTGCATGCCAAGAATCTTCGGCGCCCGATTTGTTGCAGAGGCGATCTTGGTGATCGAAATGGCGGAAGTGTTGGCGGCGAACACGGCATGGGGCGGACAAATCTGGTCAAGGATTTTGTAAACCTCTTTCTTGATTGGCCAGTTCTCGATTACATTCTCGACCGCAAAATCAACGTCGCTCAAGATCTCGTATTTGGTAGAACATTTAATGTTCTCAAGGGCCGCATCGGCACCCATGCCATTGCCTCTCTTCATCATGTTCTGAAGCCGGATGTTCTGCCTGATCAATTCTCTGGCTGCCGCAAGCTTCTCCTCGGTGACATCTACAAGCCTGACGCGGAAGTTAGCTAAAGCGAGACTATGAGCCACCCCTACTCCCATCACGCCGGCCCCAATGACACCAACGGTTTCCACTTTCATGATAAATTCCTTTCTATTTCAGTTCCGTGTGATGTTTTGTTTTTGTCCACACAACACTCTGGCTGGCGCCATTACAAACGTGGATCTGCGTATCCTGCAAACAACAGCAGAGCGACGAGTCGGAGTCATTTAGATCCTGCGAGCTGAACTGGGCTCGTAACCACAAGAGATGGTGACGCACCTAAACTCACTTGGGTCGCTTTCCGAGCAATCTGATATAACTCCTGTGACAGTGTGCGTAGGAAAAGCGCTTGTGCTGTGACTATGAAGAAGTGCTCGCCGGGAAGCATTCGCAAGGTAAAATTGGCTTTCGTCTGTTCCCGCCAGGCGTCAAGAGCTTGACGGCTGGCCTCCGTGTCCTGAAGACCACCAAATGCAAGAATAGGGCACTCCAGCGGAGTATCCTCGAGATACGCATACTCTTCGTGAACTGTAAGATCTGCGCGCAAAAGCGGAGTAATAACTTCCATGAGGTCCACATTCTCCAGTACCTCTTTGGGTGTGCCTTTCATGGCTTTGAGAGCCTCAAGAAACTCAGTCGGTGGCAGATTATTGATAGGCGGGCGTGGAATCGGAAGATGCGGAGCAACACGTGCGGAGACAATCAGGCATTCCGGAAGCAGCTTATAGTCGCGGCGAAGTTTACGCGCCAACTCGAACGCTATGACTGCACCCATGCTGTGCCCGAACAAAGCAAACGGCTTATCAAGACTCGGCCGAATCGCGGCCGCCAGAGCGTCAACCATGGGTGACACGTCTGAGAATGGAGGCTCCTTCATCCTCGATTCGCGCCCGGGGAGTTGCACTGGACAAGCTTCCACGGCACTAGGGAGTGCCTCTGGCCAAGCCCGAAAACTCTGCGCTCCCCCGCCAGCAAACGGAAAACAGAACAGCCGCAAGGAGGCGTGCGGGTTGGGTCTCGGATGTAGTATCCAGCTATTTGCTTTCGCAGCGATTGTCATCGCGATCCTGTAGAGCTTTAGATTTGAATCTGGAAGCCAACCGGCCGGCACAGCTCAAAGAAGCAGTAAGTCGGTGCGGTAACGCACTTAGTCGCCTCTTGTACCTTCTCTGGCGACGATCCTTAACACATGCTTTACCGGCAGGGGTCTTATCTCTATCTTACGGATCTGTCGCTCCGCGTAGCTTCGCCCCATTCCTTACACGGCTTTTTGTGACTTAACCGGTTAGGACACTAAGCAGGCCGCTTGACAATCCGTCGCTGACATCGCAGGCTACGGGTTCTGCGGATGCAAGCTCCAACGCATCTCACAGTGGAGGAATCCATGGTCACAGCTAACTTATACAGTTGTGAGCTGCATCTGGCTCGCCCTCGCTCCACGCACATAACCACGCAGGAAACACAGGACTAACCAATACCTTATGACGCATGCGAGTTGATACACCTCTCTGCGGGCAACCGAACATAGTTAGAACGTTATAAGTGAACACAGATCGCATGTCTGTTCACAATTGCACATTTCCGTAAGATACTCTACGGCACGAATGCCTTGGAATGGAGAAGGGTGATGGAGTCAGGGGATGCTCTGAACTACTCGTGCAGGACAACACTAAGAAGCGAGCTATGCACTTTCAGCCCGCCATTATAATGAATGAAGCCAAGCTTTCTGAATTTGTTCATGAAGAAATTCACTCTTGAGCGGGTTGTACCAATCATTTCCGCTAGAGTCTCCTGACTTATATGTGCGATCACTTCCTCGGATGTTCCTTCTTTTCCGAAGCGGGCCAGTATCAAAAGGGCTCGCGCCAGCCGTTTTTCGCTGGAGTTAAACAGTTGATCGACCAGACTTGCTTCAGTACGGTTGTGACGTTCGATCACGTATGTAACAAACATGTCGGAGAACATGTGTTCCTCGTGAAGCGTGCGCAGCATCTCTCTCCTCTCAATCCTCAGAACAGAGCAATCACTTATTGCGGTGGCGCTTGCCATTCGGACGGGTTGATCCGAGGCGATGCATCCCTCGCCCAAGAAATCGCCTGGACTGAGCAGCGTGATGGTCGCTTCCTTGCCATGTGTGGACACCACGCTGAGCCTCACCTTCCCTTTCTGAATGTAGAACACAGCGTCCGCACGCTCTCCTTGGGAAAAAATGGCTTGTCTTGTGCCATAGTGGTGAACAGTCTTGCCCATGCCAGCCTTCGCTAAGAAGGCTTTGGGATCAAACAGGTTCGTTGGTCCCCGGTCACTGCGAAGCGATGGCTTGGTAAGCTCCATAAAGTACTAGAGAACTCTGACCTGCTATTGTGACACCAGCACCGATGCTTCCACTAAACATGGTTCCGGATAGTGGGCTACTTTGACTTAATTCACACCGCCGAAAGTAGCCCACAAACGTCCGCTACTCAGTAAAGACTAATGCTAAAGCAGGTTGCTGAAGTTAGTATTCACGAACGATGTCGTATCCTCCTTCTGCTTGGCGGAGGAGCAGACGTCGACGATACTCGGACACTCTTGGTGCGACCGCCGATTGAGCGTCGCGGCTCTTGAAAATGCGGAGCTAGCGCATTGTGGCAGAAGAATGGAATTGTGCGAAGAACAAGTATGAGCTTGTTACGAAAACCGAAAGAGTCAAGTGCACCTCTCGAGGTGCATGGTCCGCTACTTCGTCCGTGACCTGTCGGAAGTAAGTAGCTGTCAATTCAGTCTAAAGGCAGCGACGTATCGGGCTGCAGACAGGTGACAGGACCGACGCTGGGCTGTGGAAAACTGAACGATTGTTCGATGTACATACTCTTAAAAGTACGCCATCGATTCCTGAAAATGGAACAGTCTTTCCGAGATCAACCGCACCAAGTGTGCAAGGTTGACGTGACCTGACCGATCTTTTGTACCAAGTGGAATGTTAGTGTAACGCCTCGTTGGACAATTGTCCGTGGTCGTCGTCGGGGGTGTGGGGATGTGGGAAACGCGGAGCGTTTTCCACATCCCCATGCCCCGGTTGTTTCGGCAGGATGGCTTGCGGTGCCGGCGGCCGATAGCCCAGCGCCGAGTGCGGCCGTTCCGTTGACCTGACCGATCTTTTGTACCAAGTGGAATGTTAGTGTAACGCCTTGTTGGACAATTGTTCGTAGTCGTCGCCGGGGGTGTGGGGATGTGGGAAACGCGGAGCGTTTTCCACATCCCCATGCCCCGG
>OCZU010000835.1_pt1 | contig 20770 bp, 16 predicted proteins | sample 1539001 | NCBI WGS metagenome assembly OCZU01 (sample SAMEA3539306, study PRJEB22396) | soil metagenome | biome: tundra; feature: field; material: soil | place: USA | collected 2010-05 | depth 0.15 m | reverse complement strand
CGAACTGGGGAAGCTGCCCCAAAAAACGTTGGCAGGCGAAAGCGCCTGCCCCACTTTGCCTCACACGACGTTGATCCTGCGAGGTGGTGCAGGCGCTTCCGCCTGCCAACGCATGCCAAAGATGGATGCATCCCCATTCCGGTTAAGCACCCGCGGCACAGGGCCGCTGAACGACCTCCCCCTCCCGTCTGCTACGATAAAACTCCCCCCTTTATTTATGCCTCTGCGCTTCTACAATACGTTGTCGCAACAAGTGGAGGAGTTCTCCCCCGCGCACGACAACACCGTCCGCATGTACACCTGCGGCCCTACAGTCTACGATTTCGCCCATATCGGCAATTTCCGGACGTTCACCTTTGTCGACCTACTGCGCCGCTGGCTCCGCGCCAACGGCTTCGCGCTGGACCACGTAATGAACATCACGGACGTGGACGACAAGATTATCCGCAACGCCGTGGCCCAGCACAAATCGCTCGAAGAGTACACCGCCATCTACACCAAGGCCTTCCTGGAGGATTGCCAGAACCTGCGGCTGGAGCGGCCCGAGCGCCTGGTCCCGGCCACCGGATGCATCCAAGACATGGTGCAGGCGATCGAGCGCTTGGGTGACGGCAACCACACTTATACCAGCGAGGGTTCGGTGTACTTCCGGATCTCCACGTTTCCCGGATATGGCAAGCTCTCGCACAACGATTTCAGCGGCAACCTGGCCGGCGCGCGCGTCGACGTGGATGAATACGAAAAGGCCGATGCCCGCGATTTTGCCCTCTGGAAGGCGCCCAAGGAAAGCGAGCCGGCATGGGAAACTGCGCTTGGGCCGGGCCGCCCGGGATGGCACATCGAGTGCTCCGTCATGGCCATCAAATACCTGGGCGAGACTCTCGACATCCACGCCGGCGGGGTCGACCTCATCTTCCCGCACCACGAGAACGAAATCGCGCAATCCGAATCGCTCACCGGCAAACCCTTCTCGCGCTTCTGGCTGCATGCCGAGTTCCTGATGGTGGAAGGCCAGAAGATGTCCAAGTCGCTGGGCAACTACTTCACGCTTCGCGACCTGATGGGCCGCGGCTATCAGGCGGAGGTCATCCGCTACCTGTTGGCTTCGGTCCCCTACCGCAAGCAACTCAATTTCACGTTTGACGGATTGAAGTCTGCCGCCACGGCAATCGACCGCCTGCGCAATTTCAAACTGCGGCTCGAAACGGACCGCTTTGCCGATGGCACCGGCCAGCATTTTACGGAACGCGCGGCCGCCGCCTATCACGCCTTCACCAACAGCTTGAATGACGATCTGAACACCGCCGAGGCCTTGGGCGCGGTCTTTGAGTATGTGCGCGACCTCAATAGCGCCATGGATTCCGGCGAATTCCGCGCGGGGAACGTGGCGGCGGCCCTGGCGTTTCTCGATCGATTCGATTCCGTCTTCGACGTGCTGCGGCCCACCGTGCAGGCCGGCCACCTTTCCGATGGCGAAATTGAAGCCCGGATTGCCGAACGCACGGCGGCAAAAAAGGCCCGGGACTTCGCCCGCGCCGACGGGATTCGCCAGGAACTCCTGGATCTTGGAATTATTGTGGAAGACACCAAGTCCGGCATTCGCTGGAAGAGGAAGTAGGAAATCGCGTTGAAGATCCACACTAAAGCCGTCCATGCCGGCGACCGCAAGAAGCCCGGCGCCCATACCCCGGTCACCACTCCGATCCACACGGCGGCGAGCTACTTCTACGATTCCATGGAGCAGCTCGACCGCATTTTCGGCAAGGAGGAGGAGGGCTACTGCTACGCGCGCTACGACAACCCTTCGAATGCGGCGCTCGAGGAGCTCATGACTTCGCTTGAGAGCGGCCACGGCGCCCTCGCATGCGCCTCCGGAATGGCGGCGATCCAGATGGCCGTGGTGACCGCGCTCGCCGATCGGCGGAAGTCGGTGGTCGCCGCCAACGCCACCTACGGGGCCACCGTCAGTCTGCTGATGAACGTGTTCGAGCCCCAGGGCGTCGCGGTGCGATTCGCCGACATGTGCGATTTGGAGGCTCTTCGCGCCGCGGTGGCCGAAGCCAAGCCGGGCTGTATCGTGATGGAGACGGTATCCAATCCGCTGCTTCGTGTCGGCCAGATGGATGAGATCGCCGGTATCGCGCGCACCGCCGGCGCCGCCCTGGTGGTGGACAACACATTCGCCACTCCGCTGCTCCTGCGGCCGCTGGAACTGGGGGCCAATTTCAGCGTGCACAGCGTGACCAAGTACCTCTCCGGCCACGGCGACGTCTTGGGCGGCGTAGTGGTCACGGACCAGGAGCACTTCGAGAGCCTGCGCAGTCTCTCGCGCGCCATCGGCCCGATTCTCGGCCCGTTCGAGAGCTATCTCACGATGCGTGGGATTAAGACCTTCCCGTTACGCATGGAACGGCAGTGCGCCAATGCCTGCCGCGTGGCCTCCTGGCTGAGCGCGCACCCGAGGGTGGATCGGGTCTATTTCACCGGTGACCCGGCGCATCCCGATGCCACCACCATCCGCCGCCTGTTCCCGCCGAACCTCTACGGCGCCATGGTGAGCTTTGAGATTAAGGACGCCGGCAGGGCGGAGGTCTTCCAGTTTATGGATGCGCTCAAACTGATCGTCCGTGCGACTTCCTTAGGCGACGTCCACAGCATGATGCTCTATCCGGTGATGAGCTCGCACCGGGAGATCTCCCCCAAGCACCGCGAGCGCATGGGCATCCGCGACAGCCTGGTGCGTCTCTCAGTCGGAATCGAAGCCCCGGAAGATATCCTCGCCGACCTGGAACAAGCCTTTGGATAAAGGCCGGCGAGGATGAGACACAAGAGTTCGTGCAACGATCAGGACTGGTCGTCTGGAATTTCGCAGACCATGGCTTCGGTGGTTAGCATGAGAGAAGCGATGGAAGCGGCATTCTGTAACGCCGAACGAGTCACCTTGGTGGGGTCGATCACGCCGGCCTGGACCAGATCCTCGTACTTTTCAGACGCGGCGTTGAATCCGTAATTCGGGTTTTCGTGTTTGCGGACCATCTCCACCACGACGGCGCCTTCGCTGCCCGAGTTCTGAACCAGTTGCCGCAGGGGTTCTTCGCATGAGCGCCGCACGATGGTGACGCCAATCTGCTCGTCGCCGTCGAGCTTCAGTGGTAGCAATGCGGCCGATGCCCGAAGCAGCGCAACTCCGCCGCCCGGCACGATTCCCTCCTCAACGGCCGCGCGCGTGGCGTGAAGCGCGTCCTCGACGCGAGCCTTCTTCTCTTTCATCTCCATCTCGGTCGCAGCGCCGACCTTGATCACCGCAACGCCGCCCACCAGTTTCGCCATGCGCTCCTGCAGCTTCTCGCGATCGTAATCGGAGGTGGTCTCTTCGATTTGAGAGCGGAGTTGCTTGATGCGGCCTGCAATGTTCTTCGGGTCGCCCGCGCCATCGATGATGGTGGTGTTTTCCTTGTCCACTGTGACGCGTTTGGCGCGGCCCAGGTCCCCGAGGGTTACCGCCTCCAACTTCATGCCGGTCTCCTCCGCCAGGGCTTTGCCGCCGGTCACTACGGCGATGTCTTCCAGCATCGCCTTGCGGCGGTCGCCGAAGCCCGGCGCCTTGACGGCGCAGGCGCTCAGTGTTCCGCGCAATTTATTGACCACGAGCGTTGCCAGGGCTTCTCCCTCCAGATCCTCGGCAATGATGAGCAACGGCTTGCCGGCGCGCGCAACCTGCTCCAGAAGCGGCAGAATGTCCTTCATGCTGCTGATTTTCTTTTCGTGGACCAGAATGTACGGATCCTCCAGCACGCACTCCATTCGCTCCGCATCTGTGACGAAGTAGGGTGAAAGGTACCCGCGATCGAACTGCATGCCTTCAACGGTCGTAAGTTCGGTGACCATGGTCTTCGATTCTTCGACCGTGATCACACCGTCTTTGCCGACTTTCTTCATGGCGTCCGCGATGATGCCGCCGATGGTGGCATCGCTGTTGGCCGAGATAGTGCCCACCTGGACGATCATGTCGCCGGAGATTGCCGTCGAGCGGTTCTTGATCTCTTCCACCACCACCTCCACCGCCTTGTCGATGCCGCGCTTGATGGCCATCGGGTTGGCGCCGGAGGCCAGCGCCCTGACGCCCTCGCGGTAGATCGACTGGGCCAGAATCGTAGCCGTGGTGGTGCCGTCTCCAGCTACGTCGGAAGTCTTGGATGCCACTTCGCGCACCAGTTGCGCGCCGAGGTTTTCGAGCGAATCCTTCAGCTCGATCTCCTTGGCCACCGTCACGCCGTCCTTGGTAATGCTCGGCCCGCCGAACTTCTTCTCGATCACGACATTCCGGCCTTTCGGGCCCAGGGTTACCTTGACGGCGTCCGCCAGTTGATTGACCCCGCGCAGAATCGCCTGCCTGCAGTGCTCGCTATAAATGATCTGTTTTGCCATAATGACTCCGGTTCGGATGATTTTGAACTAACTGGCCTTTCTAACAGCCTTGGATCCCTGTTCCAATACGCCCAGAACGTCGTCCTCGCGCATGACCAGGTATTCCAGCCCTTCCAGCTTGATCTCGTTGCCGGAATACTTGCCGAACAGGATGCGATCGCCCACTTTCGTATCGAGCGCGATCCGTTTTCCCTTCATGAGCTTGCCTCGTCCCACGGCGACGACTTCCGCCTCCTGCGGCTTCTCCTGGGCGGAATCGGGAATGATGATGCCCCGGTGCGTGGTTTCTTTTTCGTCGATCCGCTTCACCACGATGCGGTCATGTAGTGGTCTAATGTTCATGATTTAATGTTTCTCCTATAAGGCTTCCAGTGTTTTGAAGGTTTGAAGCGCAGGGCGGCTCACTGGCCGCGAAACTGATTATCGGACTGGATATGCCGCGATTGGGCAGAGACGCTCACGTAGGGTAGCCCCAGAAACGAGTTCTTCGTAATGCCGGTTATTTCTACGCAATTGCAGTGCAAAGATTGTACGTCCTGGATGGCGCGATGCACCGCCGTGCGGAGCCTCTTTTCCTCGTCGAAGCCGAAGGCTTTCGTCTTGATATGGCTCGCCATAAAAAAGAACGTCCACCCCGCTTTGCTGAGCTGCCCCTCGATCTGGGTGCGGTCGAGGTTGGTGATCGAGGTCCAATTCTTCGAATACGGCTGGCTCTCCAGGTGCATCGCATCCGGCAGCGGTGTGCCGTTCGCAATCAGAAGCGTGCCGGCTGTGATGGGCATTGGCTTTTCTTTCCTGCTTTCAATAACCGTATTCCGCGTCACCGATTCCCCAAGGGCTATGGCTGGCAGGCGCGGGAATCAAGGGGCGGTTCTTGCGTGAGGTCAACTCGGTAACCAACGTACAAACGCATATCATGAAAATCCAGACGGCCGAGTGGTTGGTCAGCAGGACGGAGACGGCGCGAGCAAACATAGTGGACCTCGCTGTAAATTGGTTGGCTAAGAGGAGGGAATTGGGACAATCTGACTTAGTTCAGATTGTCGGAGAGTGGGCAGAATCGCTCAGGCATTAACCAGTTTAGGTTAAGCATCGGGGTTTGTCAAGTTATTTACTCAATTCGGGCTTCCTAACGGACCGTGCCTGCCGATCCTAAAGGCGCTCGGATGCCGAATAACGGGTTCGTCGCGAGCGAGGCGATTGCCAGGGCGAGCGGCGCGATGAATACCAGGCATATCGCCAGCAGCAGGTTGCTGGCCGGCACAAGAACCGGTATCGCCGGGTTGAGTAGCAAGGCCCCCGCGACAAAAGCGGAGGCCCAGACGTATTCCCTGTTGCGAAGAGCGTGCCACGCGACCGTCAAGACTCCTAAACCAAACAGGCAATCGATCAGTAGCCGTTCACCCGCCGGGAGGTGCCAGGACATGATCGCCGCGAGTGCCGCCGCTGCCGCGAACCACTTCAGGATGTTGCGCATCATACTGTAGACCTCGGCCGTTGCCGCTTCCGGTCCCGCACGCCCTGCGCGGGCGGACCTCCCCGTCCGCCTGCAAGACCCGCCATGGACCGTTCCGAGCTCGCGGTCCCCTTTATGCCCCGAATGACGCCGGGGCTTTTTAGTGAGACTGCCTGGTGGCGAAAGCTACCGGCCCGCGATCGGCGTGCCGATCTGCATGCCGATGATCTCGCCCGAGATCACGAGCTGCACCCGGCGGTTCAGTTGCCGGCCGGCTGCTGTATCGTTGGTAGCGACTGGCTGCGACTTCCCGAAGCCTCTCGCGGTGACCAGGCTGGTGTCGGTGCCGTTGGTGGTAAGGTAGTCCCGAACCGCGCCGCTGCGCTGTTCCGATAGCTTCTGGTTATACTCCTCACCGCCAACGTTGTCCGTGAAGCCTTCCACTTCCATCTTTAAGCCGGGGTGCCCTGCGATGATTCCGGCAATCTTGGCGAGCTTCTCCCTGGCGCCGCTACGAAGCGAGAATTTTCCCGTGTCGAAGAGCACGTCCGACATGTTCACGATCAGGCCGCGAGCCGTATCGCGAGTCTGGAGAATCAGGTTGAACTGCCGTAGAAGCTGGGCGCGCAGTTGCGTTTTCTCACTCTCCGCATTTTGCCGCAGCCGGTCGGCTTCCGCGGTTGCCGTACGGGCCTTGTCGGTTTCAGCCTGCGCCAGGACTTGTTGCCGCACCGCGTCCGCGCGGGCGGCTTCCGCCTCCGCCTTTGCCTTGCCGGCGAGTGCGATGTCCGCCTGGGCAGTGGCGCTCTGGGCATCGGTGATCACCTTCAGGCGGTCTGCCTCGGATTGCGCGGCAATGCGCGCCGCTTCGGCTTCGCCCCGGATGCGTGCCGTGTCGGACTGCGCTGTGGCTCGGTCGCTCTCGGCGCGCATTCTGGCTTCCGCTTCGCTGCGCCCGAGGGCTTCTGCCTGTGTCCTGCCCCGGGCGGCGCTATCCGCGTCAGCCCTGGCGCTCGCCTCGCGGTCCCCTGAGGCCTGGCGTTCGCTCGCGAGCGTCGCCTCCTCCATTTTCTTGACCGTGATGATGCGGGCGTCTTCGGCCATTTGCACGGCTTCGCGTGCCACCGTGCCGATAGGCCTCGATCCCGCCTTGCCCTTCAGGTAGCCCTCGGCATTTTCGAGCCCGATCTCGGCCTTCCGATAGGTCTCCGCGGCGTACTGCGGAGCGCCGGCCCAACGGGCAATCTGCACCGCATTGCGCGCTTCGAGGAGTTCCAGCGGCACCTTACCATTGAGCTTCATCGGTACGATGTCGGCGGCGTTCACATGCAGCGTATACTGTCCCCGCTGTAGCAACTCGAACTTGGCATCGACTTCCTCAATCGTGCCGGTAGTGTCTTTCCGCACGAAATTCTCCATCACTACCACATCGCTCGGTTGCGTCACCGCGAAATACGGCTCGGCGGTCACGATCAAGCCGAACGATTGCAGTTCCGACGTGGCGTCCAGCTTGCTATTGGTTCCGTTCAGCAAAACTTCGCCGATATTGGTGGCCCGGCCTTCGGGCGTAATCGCCCACATCACATACGTCAGATACTCCGGCCCGTATTTGGTCGCGGGTTGAAGCTTCTCCATACGGGCGTCGATTTTGATCACGCCCTGCTTGCTCTCCACGCGGGCCTCGCCAACCGATTCCGGCGAAAGCGCCGTTCCGCGGAAACCGATGTTGGTGGACCCACTCCGGTGGTTGTAATTGATGGCTTTCGTCGTCCGCGCAACCACGGTGACGCGGTAAATCGGTATCGTGCCACCCGTGTTCGGGTTGGATTGCTGCGTCGGGTTCGGGGCTTGCGTGGACTGTGCGTTCAACAGACCAAAGGTCATTAGAAATGTAGTGATGATTGTTTTCACGTCTATCCTCATATCCTGATTTGGATCACGAATGCAGCAATTCTGTGCGGTCCCTTGCTGTGTCCCACGAGGCCGCAGGGAATCGGGTTGGCTAAGAGGAAGAGCTTTGCGGGTAACCTTGCTTAGTTAAGGCCAGGGCAGGAACGGGCGGGAATGCCCATTACTTAACCATGATAAGTTAATAGCCGGGGGATTGTCAAGCTGAATTTACTCGGAAGAGTTAAGTTAGCACCAACCCATGGTATTCGACCGGGTGAAAACGCACGTTGGGAGAAACACCGCTGGCTGACATGTATGGCTCCGTACGGAGTCACAACCTGTTCGGGAGGATCGCGAGAAAGTTCCCGATCACCCGGTTGAAGACCCTAGTCGGAGTCCACCCGTCGTGCGCGTACGACAAACCGCTTCGGTGCGTTTCCCACGAAATAAAAGGGATAACATGTTACTAAAGTCAACGTCTCTTCGCCGGCGGTTGCAGCCAGAACGCCGACGTCCGACGGGTTGACCACTTTTTGCCAGATCACACGGTAAACGTATTCGCGCTCCCGCGTGCTCAGGATGATCGAATCGTCCGTCTGCACGTCCTTCAGGTTGCGGAATAGGGTGTCGCGATGAGCGGCAAGGCCGACGTTTCCGGGCCTTCCCGGTAGTTGGGTAGCGGGGATATGCCCCACCGCCACATCCAGTGTCCGGTCATCCACGCCCTCCTTCACCATGGCGGCAATGTGAAGCCTCGGCACGGAGATCCGCACCACCGGCTGTGCCATTGGCGAGGGCTTAGCGCCGATGGAAGCCGGCTGTTCGTAGGTGCGGCTGAGCGCTCGGTCGAACTTCCAGCTTTCCACTGTCTGGTAGGCATAGCGCGCCGCGTACGTGTAAGCCGCGTAGCCAACCGCCAGAAGGCCAGCGATCAGAAAGACTCGTTGTACGACCCGCATCACCGACAACCTTCCAAGCGGCGATTCCCGGGGGGTGCGGAGGATGATACGACAGGTCACTTCGAGGGCGTTCTTGGCGCCAGGGCCAGTTCGTCAGGCAAGGAATAACTGGTGCGCGTCCGGACGATGAGTTTTTGATGACCCGGCGGCGAAACGGCGACGCGGATCTTGCGGATGCCGCCCTTTTGGCCAGTTCGATCCGGTGCGTATCCAATGGTGTATCTGCTGCGGATGTCCTGGGCGATCTGCTGGCAGATGGGAGCGATCTCCTCAACAGCCCTGGGCAGAAAGCATTCGCCGCCGCTGGTGTTCGCGATGCGTTTCAGGACTTCCGGGTTGCGGTCCCGGTCATCGTCGTCGTAGATACCGATGGTGTAGATTGTGGCTAGTGACTGCTGAATCACACTCATCAGCTCCGGCAGAGTTTGGCGGCTGCAAGTGTCGCCGCCATCGCTCACCACCAGCAGCGTCTTCTTATCGCGCTGGGCCGATTCCAGGTGGTGGAGCGAGAAAGCAATGGCATCGTAGAGTGCCGTCCGCCCTTCCGATTTGTCTCTGGAAAGCGCCGCGTGGAGTACGTTGAGGTCGCCGCTGAATGGAATGGAAACGGGCAAGCCGCTCCGGACTGTGTCATTGAAGTTCACAACGAATACCTGGTCCTGCGGATTGCTCGCGCCGATGAATACCACCCCCGCCGTGATCGCATGCGCGCGCCTGCCGCGCATGCTGCCGCTCTCATCCATCACCAAACCAACGGCGACGGGCACGTCGGCGCTGGAGAAGGCCGTGAGTTTCTGCAACGCACCGTTCTCGTAAACCTGAAAATCATCCTTGGAGAGCCGCGGCACATAGCCGCCCCGGGCGTCTTTCACGCTGACATCCAGCAGGACCATCACAACGTCGGTCGAGATCTTGAACTCCCCGGGAAGGGCTGTCGTGTCCTGTGTAGCTTGGGCGAGGACGACGGGAGAGAAGAACAACGGAACCACACACAGTACCCCCCACATCCGGCCGGTGTAGGGCCACCGGCCGAGCGAACGGTAAATGCGCATGGGCATCTTAGCCACGTTTAGAAAAGCGAGACAGGAGACCGGAGAAGGCGAGCGAACCTAGCCCAAACAGCCCGACCAGCGGAAACGGGCTGGACGTCTTGGGCAAACTCACCGGGGCGGGATCGGTCTTCGCTTGGGCTGTCGCGGCCGGCTCGGGCGTGGCGACGCGGTCTGCTTCTTGGGTTTCGACTTTGGCCGGCGTGGGATCGGTCTTCACTTCGGCTGTCGCAACCGGTTCGGGGGTGGACACACGGTCTGCTTCATGGGTTTCGACTTTGGCCGGCGTGGGATCGGTCTTCACTTCGACTGTCGCAACCGGTTCGGGGGTGGACACACGGTCTGCTTCATGAGTTTCGGCTATTGCTGGCGCTTCGACCTTGAGGGGCGTTTCGGTTCCCTTTTCGTCCAAGGTAAACAGGGCAGCGGTCTTCAACTCAGCTTCCTGCTCGACATTGGCCGTCGGCACCGGAGCCTTCGCGACTTTTGCGATCTCACTGGATTGGGTCTTGTAATATGCAAACTCCTGGCCAAAATTGTCGCCGGGATAAAACCAGGCGCGCATGGCTCTGGGCTGGCCGGCCGGGGTCTCCCAGAACTGAAAGCTGGAGTTGCCGGTCGGTTTCAACCGGAGGTTCGGGATCGCCAGGACGGTGGTCACGACAGTCTTCTCATCCTTCTCATACACGCGAACAATGTGGCGGTCCGAGAGGGAGTCTACCAGGACTAGAACGTACGTCCCGGGCTGAAGCGTTACGGTATGGTCCGGCGTGCAGCAGGACGGCATCTGGACGGGCTCGGCGACCGTAATTACAGTCTTCTTGTTCCATTCGTCGGCTTGGGCCGATGGAAGAAGGAGTGCGCCGAATAGAGCAGCGCCGAAGAACATCGAAGGGAAACGAAGAGACATGCAACCTCCTGGGGTTCGGGGTGGCTAAGAAAGGGAAGATCAGATCACCGGACTTAGATCGGGTGTCCTGTAGAGCGGGCGGAAGTGCTCGATCGTTAACCATACTAGGTTAAGCATCTGCGTTTGTCAAGCGAAACGCGGCATATTTAAGTGTGAGCTTAATTACCTTAAGTTAATCAACTGTTAGGATTGGAGAACTCCGTGCTGGTGGCAAGTTGTACGAAATCGTCTGCGAGGACTGGCCTGAAGCTGGAGTCACGGCATCCTGCATCTCGCAGTTGCTCGCCCGGTTGCTCGTGCCGGCTTACCGGTCCGTCATGCGAAGTTCCCGCTAGTTCCAGGCCGGGAGAAACTCCAGGCGCACGGGAGTGCAGTTGCGAAGCCGTGCACAGTTAGCTACAGTAAAGAAGTCTAGTTCTCAGGCAAGCGCCCGTAGCTCAGTTGGATAGAGCGTCTGGCTACGAACCAGAAGGTCGGCTGTTCGAGTCAGCCCGGGCGCACCACTTAAACGCCTTAAAGATCAATTACTTAACGATCCTAGAGGACGTCCGGCTTCCTCGATTCCTGGCTTGGTGTGTCAGACAAAAACGGCTCCATCTTCTCCTTCACTCCTGCCCCATCCCGCTCCACTCCGAAACGATGTTGTAGTACCGCGACTCCGCCGGTGCTCCGAGAGGCGCATCCCGACCGGCCTCTCTGGATGTGAGGCTGGCGGCCGGGCGCAAAGCAGGCGTGTAAGAGCATCGCCGCGACTTGACGACGACATGCACCGCCTCACGGCCGTTCTTCGATCCGCACCACCCGATCGGCGGGAACATCGCGCAACGTCTGGCGAATTCCCGAGGGCCACTCGATCTCGATGCGGTCCATCTTCTGCGCCGTTGCCAGGCCGAAGTGCAGTCGGAAATCGTTCTGTGAGAGGTAACTTCCACCGCTGCGGACTTCGTCGACCAGCGTACGCCCTCCAGCGGTCACCTTCACCTTCGCTCCGAGCGCGCTGCGGTTGGAACGCCTGCCGGTCAGTTGGATCAGGGTCCAGTGGTTGGCGGGATGCATCTCTTGTTTGAGGAGCGACGGCGGCTCGTTCTGGTTGTTGATCAGCACCTCGATCAGTCCATCGTTGTCATAGTCGGCGAATGCGGCGCCGCGCGCGGGGTGGCGCTCGAGCACCCCCGGACCGGCGCTCTCCGAGATGTCCGCGAATTTCCCGTCCCCCAGGTTCCGATATAAGATCGCACGGTCCTTGTAGTGAATGTCGGTCCCCAGGCGCTCGACTTCGGGAAAAACATGGCCGTTCACGAGCAGCAGGTCCTTCCAGCCGTCGTTGTCGAAATCGAAGAAGCCGCAGCCCCAACCGACATAGCGGGTATTGCGCGAGATTCCGGCTCCGATTGTGGCATCGTCGAACTCTCCGCCGCCTCGGTTGCGGTACAGCGTCTCCCGCTCATCGGAGAAATTGCTGCGGAACACGTCGAGCCAGCCGTCGCCGTCGTAGTCGGCCGCGGTGACGCCCATTCCGGACATGGCCTTGCCGTTTTCGTCGAAGGCTACGCCCCGCAGCACGGCCTCCTCGGTGAATTTGCCATTGCCTTGATTGATGTAGAGCAGCGAGGGCGTCTGGTCGCAGGCCACGTAAATGTCGGTGAGCCCGTCATGGTTGAAGTCGCCGGTCACTACGCCGAGCGAGTAGTTCTGGCCGGGCTCGGCGATGCCGGAAGCGGCGGACACGTCGGTGAAGGTTCCATCCCCGTTGTTGTGGTAGAGAATGTTGCGATCGAAGGGAAGGCCGCGCGGGCCGCAAGCAACGGGCAGACCACGGTAAAAGCAGTAGGGATTGTCGCCCGGTTGGGGAGTCGTCTTGGGATCGAACCGCAGGTAGTTGGCGACGAACAGGTCGGCATGGCCGTCGTTGTCGTAGTCCAGAAAGGCACAGCCGGTGTTGTAGCGGACGCGGTCCTGCCGCAGCCCGGCGCGTTCAGTGACATCCTCGAAACGGCGGCCGGCGACATTCCGGTACAGATGATTCTGGCCCCAGTAGGTGACGAACAGGTCGGTGAAGCCGTCGTTGTCGTAATCGGCTGCGCAGACGCCCTGGCCCCAGCCGGACGCGGCGCCGAGGCCCATCTTCGCAGTGACGTCCGTGAAGCGGCCCTTCCCTTCGTTGTGATACAGCCGGCTGGGACCGCCTTCGCCCGACACGATGAAGATGTCGGGCAAGCCGTCGTTATCGTAATCCAAGAAGGCCACGCCGCTGCCGGTGGTCTCGAGGATGAAGCGCTTGGTTTTTTGCCCGCCGTTGGGAAACGAAGCGGTCAGGCCGGCGCTGGCGGCCACATTGCGGAACCGGACGGTGTAAGTTGCGCCCGCGAAGTACAGCAGCCCGGTGACGAAGACTGCCAGCCTCACTGCTTGGGCGCCTTCTCTCCGAGCTTCTTGAGGAAGTCCGTGAACTCTCCTTCGGGCGGTCGGGTCAGCTTGTCGAGCACCGTCTTTTCGCGTTGGGCATCCGCCATTCTGCCGTTATTCCGGTAGGCCAGCATCAAGTTGTAGTGGGCCGATTCGCTGGCCGGTTGGAGCTTGACTGCGCGCTCCAGCAGGGCAATGGCTTCGCCGTCCTTTTTCGCCTCGGACTTCGTCTTGGCGAGCGCCACCAGGGCTTCGGCGAAATCCGGATTGAGGGCCACAGCCTTCTCGAAGTGCGCCGCAGCCCCACCGCGATTCTGTTCGGTCACCAGGATTTGCCCCACCTGGTATTCGGCCACGGCATCGCCGGGATTCAAGGCCAGCTCCGCTTCGAACTCCTTGCGGGCCTCTCGCAGATTGGCCGGGTCGTGGGATTCCAGCAGCAGGGCGCGGCCCAGCCGGAAGTGCAGATTCAGCGCGGCCGCGTTCTTCCGGATGGCTTTGCGGTACTCCGCGGCGGCATCCTGGTAACGCCCTTGAATCTCGAAGATCTCGCCCGAGAGCTGATTGACGCGGTACGAAGCGGGCGTCTTCTGGTACATCTGGAAGACCGTGTCGTTCCAGGCTTTCATGTGGACCCGGGCGGTCTCATAGAGGACGTCGGCATCGCCGGGAAAGGTCTTCTGGAGCTTGTCGAGCAACGGCCAAGCCTCCTCGATCCGGTTCTGGGCGAGGTCGCACTCTACCAGCGCGACGCCCGCGAGTCGCCGCAAGGAAGCCTCTGCATTGGCCGCGAACTGCTGTTGCAGGTCGGCCCTGGCGGTCTCGCACGCGCCGGTGGCGGCGCGGCTCAAGGCCAGAAATGTGCGCGCGGCGCCATCGTTGGGCGAGGCGGCCACCAGTTTCTCCAACATCTGACGCGCTTGCGCGTATTGGCCGCGATGGAATGCTTCGATGGCGTCGGCGGAGGTTTGCGCTCTTAGTGGGAGCGCAAGAGAAGCGGCCAGGAGAATGATTGAGGCCCACGGAATTGTGGGGCAGGATGGCATCCTGCGCGCCGGTTGGCAACCGGCGCCGCGCGGCCATACGCACGAGTCAACAGGAGGGTTACCAACCCGCCGCAGGTTGACAACCTGCCCCACAGGCTTAGTGCCCCGCATCGTCCAGCACCAGGTCCAGGTCGCCGAAACGATGGCGGAGCTTGCCTTCCAGCATGCGGAAGCCCAGCACTGGCGGCGCGCCCGGCGCGATCAAGGCCGGCGGCCCCAGGCGCTCCTCGGGAGTGGCCGCGATCTCCACCACCTGCCCGGAAACGGAGATCTGTTCCACCAGGCCGCCGGTACGCTCGTCACTCTGCGCCACCGACAGGGCGAACAGCATCGGCAGCACGACCAGTTTCATCGGACCTCCAGTTCGCGAAGGGCGTTGGCGCCCGCCGTGCTATCCGGCTTCTGTTCGAGTAACCGCAACATAGTCTCACGCGCTTTGCCGCGATCGCCCAGCTTGATGTACGTTCTTCCCAGATTCATGTACAAAAGCTCGTCCTTCGGCGTCATTTTGATGCCGTATTCGAAGGCGGCGATGGCATCGTTGGTCTGTCCCATTTGCAAATATAATACTCCCAGGTTGTTGATCGCGCCAGCGTGGTCGCGCTTCAGGGTGATGGCTTTCTGAAACCAGTCCTTGGCTTCGGAGGTGCGATTTTCGTGGGCGGCCAGCATGCCGAGTTGATTAGGCGCCTCCGCATCCCTGGGGTCTACCTCCATCGCGCGTAGAAACAGTTTGCCGGCGGCGGCGGTGTCGCCGAGCTCCGCCTGCACCTCTCCGGCATTTACCAGCGGATACGCCGCCTTCGGCAACAGCTCGCTGGCACGCTGATAGTTCGCCAGGGCGTCCGGCAGCTTGCCCGAGCCCGAATCCACGCCTCCCAGATTGTTCCACGCCTCCCCGAGACGGGGGTTGATGGCGACCGCCTTTTCCAGGTAGGGCCGGGCCGCCTGGAAGCGTCCGGCATCGAGATGAATCTGCCCGATCGCGTTCAACGCCTTTTCGTTCTCGGGCGACTGCCGTATGGTCTCTTCCAGATACGGGAGCGCCAGTTCGGGATAGCCCGCGTAGTAGAAGGCCGCGCCCATTTTGAAGTGGTTCCGGCGGGGCAGATTGAGATAGTCTCCGGGAAACGGCAGGGCAAGCTGGCGGCGGTTGCCCTCCCGCATAAGCTCTAGATCTCGGGCAAGCGTGGCGGCATCGGGCACGGCGGCATAGAGCTTGTGTACGCGATGGAGGTCATCGATCAGGAGGGCCAGCGGCAGGACGAGAGAGGTGCGCCAGTCGAGCAGGTACCGGCGAAACAGGGCATAGCCCGCGGCCACGTCCGGCGGTTCGTTGCGTAAGTTCACGACCTCCAAATCGGCGGACAGGTTGGGCCTCTCGCCTTCGCCGATGTAGAGCAGGCCCGGGCCTTTGCGTTTGTCGGGCAAGGGAACCGGTTCGAGCAGCCATGTGTCGTGAGTGCGCGGCTGGTTGTCGGCGGGTGGGACAGGACTCCCGGCCTGTCCGGACAGGACAGGAGGCCTGTCCCACGGTCGGAACGCCTGCCGCCGCACGCCCATGGACCCCTCGCCGATCTCGTAACGGTAGCCGGCGGCGAGACTCCGGAACTCCTGCCGCGCTCCGGACGGCCACTGAATCCGCACCGTATGCGCCTCGGCGGCCGCGCCCAGCCCGAAGTACAACACCTTGGTATGTTGCGAGCAATATCCCGACCCGGCCTGCAGGAATTTGACGCGGCCATCCACTTCCACCCGCGCTCCGATGGCGTCGCGATTCGATTTGGTCCCCACCAGCTTGAGGGCGATGGATTTCCGCCCGCCGGCGCAGTCGTTCTGAAAGGCCTTCACCTGCGGGCCGAGCCGGCTTTTCAGCAGCAGGTCCAGGTTTCCGTCGCCATCCCAATCGGTGACCGCAAACGCGCGGCTGTCAAGGGCGCAATCCAGGCCGCTTACGCCGGAAAAATCGTAGTAACGGCCGTTGCGGCGCACATAGTAGACGTTGGGCTCGCGCCCGTTCCAACTGTAGTCCTCGCGGATCAGTTGATTGATGGCATTCCAGCCATTCTCGTACTGCTCCGAGCGTTCGGAGGTGCTGGGCGACTTGGCCACCACCTGCCGCCAGAAGAAACTCATCAGGTCGGGTTCATTCGAACCCGTCAGCATGCCGCACGTGATGTAGATTTCGGGTGAGCCGTCGTTATCGAAGTCGTGCGCGTCGGCGCCCCAGGCCCAGCGGCCCATTTCCACTCCCTGCTCCTCACCCGTATCGGCGAACGTTCCATCGCCGAGGTTCCGGTACAAAGAGTTCCCCTTAGTGTGGCGGCGGTAGGGCTCTCGCAGGCCCCCCTCAGTCACCGGCCGAAAGGCAGGTTCCCGGACAATGCGCTGGCCGGCCTCGCTCCACATGTTCGAGACGTACAGGTCCGGACGGCCGTCGCCATCGTAGTCGAACCAGGCAGCGCTCATTCCGGGACCGACATCTTCCACGCAGGCCTTTACTGCCACATCGCGGAAGCGGCCCTGGTTGTTCTGGTACAGGTTGTGCTGGCCAAAGTCGTTGGCCACATAGAGGTCGGGCCAGCCGTCGCCGTCATAGTCGCACCAGGCCGGGGCGAAGCTGAAGCGGTTGTTGTTTTCGTGGATGCCGGTGGAGCCGGTGACGTCCTCGAAGGTGCCCGACCCATCGGCGGCGAGCTGGTTGCGAAACAGGAAATTGGGCGGGCCGTTCCGCGCATCGTGGTAGGGAACGGGATAGCGGTATTGGTCCTCGCTCTGGAAATAGGTGTAGGTGCAGAGGTAAAGGTCGACGCGTCCATCGCGATCGAAATCGGCGGCCGACATGCCTGTGAAGCTGCCCTGCATGGGGCTTCGAAAGTGGAAGGCGTCCTGCCGCAGGGCGAAGGTTCCGTCGCCCTGGTTGAGGAACAGGACCGGCCCGGACGCGCGCAGCACCACCAGGTCCTGCCGGCCGCTGTTGCGCAGATCCAGAAAGAGCGCGGAGGAAGTGTCATCCAGCAGGCCGACGCCGGCATGTTCGGTGATGTCTTGCATGCGACCGTCGCGAACTTGGTACAGGCGGTTCGGCAGGCCGCCGGGCTGGCAGATGTAGACCTCATCCCGGCCATCGTCATCGATATCGCCGACCGCGATTCCGTTGTTCCCGTAGATGTCGATGCCCGAGGCGGAATCCAGGCGCGCGCGCCAGTAGGGGCTGCCGCGCAGCAGTTGTTCCCGGAAAGAATCGGTCGAGCCGAAGAGCTCGGCGGTAACGTCGCGGAAGAGCGGACGCGGGGACTTGGTCAGGGTCTCGCGCACGGGCTGGAACTCCGCAAGCTTGCCGTCCTGCCATTTTTGCCGCCAGAGGCCCACGCGGTACTCGATGCCGGCGGGCTGCGCGCTCTGGATTTCGTAGCGGATGGTGTCGTTGGGCAGGACGAAGAAGCGGGCGCTGCGAATGGCGCCGAGGGACGCTAGCCACGGCCGGAAGGGGTTGGGGGTTGGGGGCTGAGGGTTGGGGTCGAACTCCGCCTCGAAGACGTCGGCGGCGATTGGGCGATAGTTCTTGGGCAACGGGGAACTGCCTCGGAAGTCGGGCCCCAGGGGCAACGCGCCGGTCTCGGGAAGCTTTCGCAGGATGGCCGCGATTTCCATGGCGGTCTTCTCGGCTGGAAACTCATCGGAGCCTGGGAGGATATACGGCGCCAGCAGTTCGTGAGGGCTGGGCTTGCGAAAGTGCACGGGAAAAGGCGCCGCCGCGACATGCTGCGGGCGGAGGCAACTGGCGGCCGCCAGACTGCCGATGAACTGGCGGCGGTTCATAGGGGTTTTGTGGCGCGGCAAGCCCAACTGAAAGCTTGCTGCCGACAGGATGGAAACATGCTCTCTCGTGGGCCCATCATACGCCTAGCCACTCCTTCAGATTTTCGAACACTGCGGGCAGCTTCACCGGCCCCGTAGCGTCCAACAGCGGGCAGTCTTGGGGGGCTACTACCAGCATCTCCTCCATGCCATCCCCCACGAACAAATACGCCGTATTATTGCGATACTCCGCGTACTTTTCAAACTCTTGCCAGATGTACTGCCAGAACACCTCCAGGTCGACGTACGAGCCGAGCGTGTCCATCTGTGACGGAATCGGATTGCTCGCATTCTGGTCGGCGTAGATCAACAGGCTGCTGAATGGCTTAATCTTGTTGCGGATCCCGAATCCAACTAATGCCACCGAAGGACGCGCGCGGCGCACTGCCTGCACCGTGGCCCACTCGACGAAGGTATTGTTGATGAGCAGCGTGCCGTTGCCGCTCAGCAGGATGGCGCGCGCAAATTCGGCGAGAATCGGATCGTGCGCCAAGTCGCCTTCCGAGGCCAGAATCTTCATCTGCTTCAGGCGCGCGCTGAGCTGCCGCGGTCCGGGGACCTCCTGCGCATCCACCACGCTCTGCACTTCCTTCATTAGCCGCTGGCGGTAGGTCTCAAGCGATTGGTAGCTGACTTTCACGACGGAACCGGAATCCGTTCCCACGCGCGAAAGTGCCGCGCCGGCTTCCACAATCCAGGAGCCATAAGCGCCGCCTTTTTTTCCCGCGGAGAACAGCCCGGCGATGGTCGGTGCACTGCCGTGCTCCTCGCCCGTGAGCAGCAACGGGACGAACGCTTCGGCGCGCTCCGGCATTTCCAGCGCAACCCGCTTGCCACGGCCTTCAAACCGCGTCCACATGCGCTCCGGGTCGGCGGGCAGTTGCGACGGGGCTATGGCGATTACCAGACGCGCATGTCCGCCACGCGCGACTTCGGCGTCGAGCAGAGGATCGAGCTGGGCGAATACGCGGGTGATGGCGCCGCGCCACTCGGAGTAGTACGGATTGCGGTTGAGAAAGTCCACCTGTTCGAGCGTGAACTGCCCTTTCGGGAAGGTCTTCTCGCTGACCCCCATCTTGCGCTCGATCTCGCGAACGGGCGTGAACAGGCGGTCCACCAGTTCCCTGCTGGAGCGGTCCAGCAGCCCGAAAAGCCGCTCGAAGTAGCCACGCTCGGCTGGGAACAGCAGCTCCCAGTCCTTCATCTGGTCGAGACAGAACGAGGAGAAGGATACCGAGAGGCCGTCCAGCAGGCCCTTGTCGATCAGGGTCTGCAACCGGGCGGACACCTTGGGGTTCGCGGGCATTACAGCAACAGCTCTCGCATGGGCACGCCGGCGATCCCAGCGGCCTTGACGCCCAGCAACTCCGCGGCAGTGGCCGCGACATCCACGTGGTACACCGGGCGGTCGGTCTGGCCTTTGGGAACGGCAGCGCCCATCGCCAGCAACCAGGTATTGCGGCACGACGGATCCCCGCTGCGGTGGTTCAGAAAGCCGTTGGCGGTGTTCTGGTCGCCGTCGCGGCCGAGTTCCGGCAGGACCAGCATGGTGGTCTTGCCCGTGTAGCTGGGGTTCGCCTGGATTTCGTCCCACAGCATCCCTACCAGCCGGTCGGTCTTGGTGATGGCGTTGAGGTATAGCGAGTAGGAGCCCCAGTGGGCCACATCCATGTCCCAGAAATTCACCAGCATCAGGCGCGGGGAGAATTCGCGCATGATCTCGCGGGTGATGAAGAAGGTGAGCTCGTCGCCGGAGGTGGGGGCCTCCGGGCCGTTGATGTACTCCACCAGCCCGCGTACCAGGGTGTCGCGCACCTGCTGGTCCAGTTTGCGGCCGGCCTTGAAAATGGTCCAGCCGACCCCCTCGTAGCCCTCGCTCAGCACGCCTTCCAGGCGCTGCAGCACGTCGTCGCGATTGGCTACGCCGGCCGCGGTCCCCTTCTTCACTACTTCCTGCACGGCTTCGAGCAGTAGCTGCTTGGGCAGTACGACGTTCGCTCCGTAAGGCTGTCCGAAGGCGTGGTCCGAGCTCCAGCCCATGGAAGCGAAACTCTTGTTGGTGGCCACTGCCCATGCATCCATTGGACCGGCGCCCGACTGCTTGCGGTAGTACTCGAACAGTGTCGGCCCGGCGGGCGGTTGGAAGCCGAAGTCGTCGACGCGCTGCCAGTTGCCGGTGACGATGCTGGCCGTGGAGTTGAAGTGCGAGAGCACCCCGGAGTTGGTACAGCTCTTGAAGAAGTGACCCTCCGGGCGCAGCGCCACCAGGCGGGGAATGTTCCGCAACCCCTCCGGCGCAAACGTCTCCGAATAACGTACGCCGCCGCCGAACGTGACCACGATCACCTTGTTGGAAGACCGCCGGGGCGGAGTCTCTTGCGCGAAGAGACGGCCGGGAAGAATACGGTTGGCGATGGACAGCCCGGCGAGTTGCACGAAGCGCCGTTTCGAAAGGCTCACCATCCTCAATACTCCGTGATCTCTCCGCCCGAGATTTTGCGGCGCACGTCCGCTCCCAGGTCCAGCGGATGATCGTAGCCGGACTTGATCTCGCCGGTGGGGGAGTAATACGGGCCGATGTCGCAGGCCATGCTGCCCTTGCCCTCGGCGACAAACTCGATGGAGGTAATCAGCTTGGCCGACTTGTAACCGTACCGCCCCGGATCGATCAGGCGAAGCGGCGCGCCATGGCGGTCGGCCAGCGGCTTGCCGGCCATGTCCAGAGCCATCAGCACGCGGGGCTTGAGCAGGTCCTCGATGGAGAA
>OCZU010000832.1_pt1 | contig 20788 bp, 12 predicted proteins | sample 1539001 | NCBI WGS metagenome assembly OCZU01 (sample SAMEA3539306, study PRJEB22396) | soil metagenome | biome: tundra; feature: field; material: soil | place: USA | collected 2010-05 | depth 0.15 m | reverse complement strand
GCGAAATGACCAGGTTTTGGCGGATCACCCGCCGCGCGCGCTGGCTGAGACGAAACGCCGCGAGAAAATTCTCCAGCCGGTCGTGCATCAACACCACATCGGCCTGCTCCAGCGCCGCATCCGAACCGCGCGCGCCCATCGCCACGCCGATATGCGCCGCGGCGAGACTCGGCGCGTCGTTCACGCCGTCGCCGATCATCGCGACCTTCCTCCCCTGCCCGCTCAATTCTCGAATCGCGGCGACTTTGTCTTCCGGCTTCAACTCGGCCCGCACGTCGTCGAGTTGCAGTTCGTCGCGCAAGTGTTCCGCCGTGGCCTTGCGGTCGCCGGTCAACACGATGCTGCGCAACCCTTCGCTTCGCAATTCATCCAGGACCACGCGCGACTGCGGCCGGATGTCGTCGCGCAAAATAACGCGACCGAGCAATTCGCCCTCCGCCAGCCAGACCTCGGAAAAGCCGGCATCGGACGGAGCGCCGAGCACCGGCTCGGCGTGCGGGCAGGCTCTGGAGGAAACTGGTTCTTGCCGATCAGGAGATCGGCGCTCCGATGCCACCCACTCGCGCCGCCCGAGCAAAAATTCCTTGCCCTCGAGCTCGGCCTTCAAGCCCTGGCCCGTGACCGACTCGAACTGCGCGAACTCAATCGCCTGAATTCCCTGCTGTTTGCCGTAGCGCGTTATGGCGCGGGCCAGTGGATGCGCGGAAAGCTTTTCCAGCGAGTAAGCCAGCCGCGCGATTTCGTTTTCTTGTCCGGGCGGAAAGCTTTCGACTTTTTCCACGCGCAATTCCCCGGTCGTCAACGTGCCGGTTTTGTCGAGCGCCACGACGTCCACGTCTGCCAGTTTTTCCACCGCCGCGCCGCCGCGGAAAAGAATTCCGTGACGCGCGCTCCACGCAATCGCCGCCAGCACGGCGGACGGAATCGAAAGCACGAGCGCGCACGGCGAGGCGACGACGAGCAATGTCATCGTGCGATAAAATGCCAGCCGCGGCGTGTGATAGGATGCGAATCCAGGAACCAGCCACCAAACGAAGAACATCGCCAGCGACGCCCCCAGCGCCGCGTAAGTGTAGTAAGTGCCGAATTTGTCGGTGAACTGTTGCGACGGCGCTTTTTGCTGCTGGGCGTCCTTGATGAGCGTGATGATTTTTTGGAGCGAACTCTCCGCTGCCGCGCGCAGCACGGTGGTTTCGACCGCCCCCCACAAATTGATCGTGCCCGCCAGCACATTGTCACCCACGGCTTTTTCAACAGGTGCGGCTTCGCCGGTGAGATTCGATTCATCGGCGGCGGTGGCACCTTTGACGATTTCCGCATCCACGGGAAACTGCGCGCCGGGCTTGATGAGCAGTTTCATTCCCGCCCGCAACTGCTCGACCTTTACCTCGCGTTCATGTCCCTGTTCATCGAGAACCGTTGCAACTTTCGGCGCCTCACGAAACAGCGAGCGAATTTCTTTTTGGGTCCGGCCCAAAGCGTAATGTTCGAGCGCGCCGGAAAACGAGAAGAGGAAAAGCAGCGTCGCGCCCTCGCCCCACGCGCCAATGCTCGCGCTGCCGGCCGCAACCGCGAGCATGAGAAAGTGAACGTCAATCGCGCGCTGTTGCAGGCGCTCCCAGACTTCCTCCGCCGGAAACCGGGCGCCCGTTATGTAGGCCACGATGAAACTGGCAACGGAGAGCATCGGCTGGTCGAATTTGCTAAAGAGATAGCCGATCAAGCCGGACATGCCGCAGGCAATGGCTAGAGCCAGTTGCATTTTCCATTCATCGGCGTGATCGTGTTCGTCCGAGTGTTCGAGAAATTCCACATCGCGCGGAACGACCCGTGGCCAGGGAATGTCGCGCCAACGCCAGAACTTCGGCGCGGTCGGACAGGTGACGCGCGCGATGGTGGTCTGATCTCCCTCGTGCTGGATGGTGATTTTCTGCCGCTCAATTTGCGAGAGCGGCGTGTCACAGGTCTGGCAATCGCCCTCGCCTTGCAACAGCAGGCAATGTTCACCCGGCCCGGCTTCGTAAGCCTTTTGAATGCGTCCGGTGACGGTTTGGACCAGACGTGGTTCATCCGTTTTGCCGAGTGTGGCCACGGAAATCGTCTGCCGGGCGCGATTGATCGTGACGGCTTCCAGCGCCGGCTCCGCGCCCAAGGCATCCACGACGGAACGCGCCAGGCACTTGAAAGTGTCTTCGGCGGGTCGGGATTGAGGTTCGGCTGACTGACCCATAAATTAACTCGCCTGCAACATACACTGGAATTTGCGCCCGCGACAAACAGAATTGAAATCCTGCGCAAATGAATGAATAGTGCGGAGTAGCTGGTCGTCTTTTAATAACATGAGATTAAATTGAGTCCATTAAACAAGGGCGGCGTAGATCGAACCGCCGACAAATTGTGAGGTCATTATGAAATGTCAAACGTTGATGACACGCCCTCGGGGGCTGACCCTGCTGTTGATTTTGGCGGTGATGCCGCGCGCGTTTGCTCAAAATCAGTCGAATTGGACGCCAGCGGCTGAACGTGAATCAATCGGCTCCGCAATTCCTGGGCGGGGGTCGGAAGTCAACAAAGTTTCATCGAACCTTCCTTCGCCGAATGCATACTTCCCCGGAAACCTTGTGACGAACGACGCATCCTTGTCTTCGACGACAGCGCTTTCTCCCTGGGCAACCGACGTCAAGAAGTTGGCGGATGCCGGCATCGAAAACGAGGTCATTTTGGCGTTCATTGACAACTCGGGCATATTCAGCCTGGGCGCGGATCAAATTCTCCGGCTGCATGAATCGGGCGTTCCCAGCCAGCTCATCACGGCGATGATTCAGCACGATGCCGAGGTGACCTCCGGCATCCGACCGCTCATCATGACCGCCGAACCCTCGACACATCACCCGATTCAGTTTGTGGTCACGCCGGTCACCAAGGCAACGGGCGATGAAAGCAAACCACCCAAGTCTTCGATTGATTCCATCGTCCCGGACAACACCAGCGCCACTGGCAATCCGCCGACTAAGCACGATCGCGACAATTCATTCGAGCCATCCGAATTGGAAAACAACGCACCATTCCCGAACAGCCCAACTGGCTCAACGGCGCGCCAGCAGCCAATACCGGCACCGAAAGAGAAACTTTACCCCGTCAGAGCACCATATCCCGAGCCGATCACCGCCCCGATTCTTGTGTATAAAGCAACGGAAATACCAGCAAATACATGGCTGATTGAATTCCCGCACTGAGACGGATTTTGCCGCGCCAGCCGAAAATATCGCGCGCGATTTTTCGGAGGCCGTCTGACTGGCTGCGACCCTTAAGGAGTTAATGCCGCTTCCCTCGCCGGGAAACGGTTGGTATCGTTTTGCGGCGATGTGCCAAAGCAATTGTCATGGCTGACCACCAGCAGGAATCCATCAGCTTTCTCGGCAAGTTCACCGTGCTCAAAGGCGGCGCACGCGAGTTGTGGATTACGTTCGTCGTTAAATTGCTCAGCTTCGCCGCATACTCGCTGACGAACCTTACGCTCGTGCTTTGGCTTTCATCTGACTTCGGTTACAGCGATCAGAAAGCCCTTGGCCTGGTGGCCGTGTGGTCCATCACGATGACGGTCGTCACGCTGCTCGTGGGTTCATTGACTGACGTCATCGGGTTGCGGAAGACATTTTTTTTCGGCGCGTGGATCTGTGTCGTGGCGCGAGCCGTGATGGTATTCGCCAATCTCAAATGGCTGGCGTTGGCATTTGGATTGTTTCCTCTCGCAATCGGCGAGGCCCTCGGCACGCCGGTTCTCGTCGCCGCCGTGCGCAGATATTCCAACACCCGGCAGCGTTCCATCGCGTTTTCGATTGCTTACGCGGTGATGAACGTCGGTTCCCTGGCGGCAACCACGCTGTTCGACTGGGTGCGACAGGGTCTCGGCGAGCACGGCCACCTGAGCCTGCCTCTGTTTGGTGTCAACATCAGCACCTACCGGGCGCTCTTCCTGGTGAGTCTGGGCATCGAGATTTTGTTGCTGCCAATCCTGTGGTTTGTCCGTCAAGGCGCCGAAGCAACCGATGAGGGCCTGAAAATAATTCCAGCGCCCGCCGCTTCCCCATCTGGAAATTTTTTAGCCTCATTCAGCCGGACGGTTCGTGAGAGCGCGCGTGACACCGTGAAACTCTTCGCCGAGCTCTTGCGACAGCCCATTTTCTACCGGCTGCTCGTGTTTCTGTTGCTGATTGCCTTTTTGAAACTCATCTTCATGCAGATGTATTACGTCTTTCCGACATTTGGCATCCGCGAATTGGGTCCGGGCGCGCCGGTGGGACGTCTTTGGAGAATCAACAGCATCTTCGTCATTTTTCTCGTGCCCGTCGTTGGCGCGCTCACGCAAAGGTTTCCCGCCTATCGAATGGTGACTTTGGGCGGCATCATCTCGGCGGCGTCGGTCTTCATCATGGCTCTGCCAACGGCGTGGTTTCAGCCGTTGGCGGATGGTCTCTTCGGAAGCTGGGTTGGGCACCACTATCTTGGCCTGGCGGGCAGCGTGCATCCTTATTACGTGATGATCACGCTCTTTGTCATAATGCTCTCCGTCGGCGAGGCGTTTTATTCGCCGCGTGTCTATGAATACGCGGCGGCCATCGCACCCAAAGGACAGGAAGCATCCTACGGAGCTCTTTCTTACATGCCGTTCCTGCTCGCGAAACTTCTCATCGGAACATTTTCCGGCATGCTGCTCGCCAGGTACTGCCCTGAACACGGCGAGAGACATTCGGAAATCATGTGGCTGTTCGTTGCCCTGACGGCCACGATTGCGCCCGTCGGACTGATTGCGCTGCAACGTTTCATTCGGATTCACGAAGCCGGGCGCAACGAATAGAATATGCGCCTGAAAACATATTTGCATTGCCTGTGCGTCCTGCTGACCTGCGGGATGGCACCCGCCTGGGGAGCGATGCTAGTCACGGTCGAAGATTTTGAGAAGGTGGCTTCGCCGCCCAGCGTGTGGGTGGTCAACATCCCCAACGAGAATGCCTCGGTCCAGTTGTCGAGCGATCAACCCCACGACGGAAAGCTGTGTCTTAAGTTGCATTACCACTTTGTCGGCGCCGGCCATTTTCAATACCTGGGCATTATGAACAAGGTGAGGATTCAAGCGCCGGTCCACCAGCTTCGGTTCTGGCTCAAAGGGGACAACTTGCAATGTGCCTACGGGGTGCAGCTAACAGACGCCGGCGGCGAAACGCACCAATACAGCAAGAATACAGGTCAGGGAGGGATCGTTGATTTTACCGGTTGGAAAGAAGTCGTCATTGACCTGGACTCCCCCCATGAGACGTGGGGTGGGGACAAGAATGGCAAGATTGATTATCCGATCACCGCGGTCACGTTCACCATCAGCCAGCCCAAGGACAAAGAGACATTATTGCCCGTCGAGAGCGATTTGTCTTTCGACTCCCTCAGCGCCGACTCCGGGCAGAGCCTCGGTGAGACCTTGGGTGGCCAGATTTCCGTGATCTCGCCGGAGTATTGCTCGGACATCAGAGGCGACACCCCCATCACCCTTGCGGCCCCGGGTTTTCAAAGTGTGACCCTGAAATGCTGGAAGCAAGGGGGCGCGCTTGGCTCGGATGCCACCGTCGCCACCGTGGCCCTCGATACGAACGGCAAGGGTTCGGTTGTTTTCCCGGCCGATGCCTACCCGCATGGCCCCATCACGGTGAGAATCAGCGGCCACAACGGCGCCGTCAAAGACAATTGCTATCTGCAACTCTACAACCAGGGCGGGGTTTCCTGGAACGAAGGGATGCCCCGGGATCCACCTCCGGCGGCGAAAGGCATGGCGCTGGTCTTTGCCGACGATTTCACTGGCCCCATCTCCGTCTCCAGTACCAACCCACAGGCAACCTATTACGACCACAAGCCGCCGGGCGGCTGGCAGGACTTCAGCGTGCATAGGTTCTCCGGCCATGATACCCCGGAGAACCCGTTTTTACAGATTGACTCCTATCTGCGGATCCGGGCCAGCGACAAGACCCACAGTTCGGGTTTGATTTCCTCCATGAAGAACGATGCCACCGGCATTACGGCCACGGTTCCCTGCTATTTTGAATGCCGTTTTATCGGTCCGAACGCCATCGGCACATGGCCGGCCTTCTGGCTCCTGACCGATTACATGACCGACCACGTCAAAGGCATCAAAGTGCCGTGCGATGAGTTGGACATCATTGAAGCTTACGGCGGGGAAGGTCCGCGTGAGCCTAACGCTTTTGACACCTATATGATTACTCCCCATTGCTGGGACCAGGGTGAGACTGGCAAGTCCATCGAGAAGCAGGCCTACGAAGCGATGCGCAATCCAATTCACCTGCGGCAGTTTGGAATCCCCTCCACCTGGTTTGAGACGTTCCACACTTACGGTTGCAAGATCACCGAGACGGACACGGTCTACTATTGCGACAACCTCGAAGTGGGCCGGCACGCGACGCTGCCGCTCTCCAGGCGGCGTCCCTTTTTCTTTTTGGTCAATCTGGCCACCGGCGGCGGCTGGCCCGTTGATTTGTCCCGGTATAACGGCGTGGCCGACATGTATGTAGATTATTTACGGGTGTACCAGCAGCCCAAACTTGAGCGCGCAATTCGAGCGGCGGATTCGCCCGGTCAACGTGGTGCGCCCGTCGAAAACGTGACGATTCAGTGAGGTTCCGCTCCGTCCCGGGCTTTCCATTCAAGTCCAGCAGGCTCACTGTGAAAGGAACTACCCGGGGAAACATTCCGAAAATTGAGCTGCGCCTCGCCGTGAAATTGCCTCACATTTTTGATGCAAACGAAAAAGTCTCTGGCATATTTTGGCCGCTTCGCGCCGGAAAATTGAAACGCGATCTTCCCGGCACGCAGAGCGCAAACCGATACCTAACTGAAGAGCGAGAACAAAATTATGGCAAACGGCACTCTTGGCGCCCCAAACACGACGAACAAAAAACTCATCGCCTGGGTTGAGGAAATGGCGAAACTTTGCGCACCAAACCGCGTTTTCTGGTGCGACGGTTCCGAACAGGAAAATCAAGCGCTCTGCGACCTGATGGTCAAGAGCGGCACCTTCATCAAGCTCGACGAAAAGAAACGCCCCGGTTCCTATCTCGCCCGTTCTCATCCCAGCGACGTCGCGCGCGTCGAGGACCGGACGTTCATCTGCTCGAAGACCGCCGACGAAGCCGGCCCGATCAATAACTGGGCCGATCCCGCCATCATGAAGCAGACGATGCTCGATCGCTTCAAAGGCTGCATGAAAGGGCGCACGCTGTATGTGATTCCCTTCGCGATGGGGCCGCTTGATTCTCCAATTTGCAAAATCGGAATTGAAATTACCGATTCGCCGTACGTGGTCGTCAACATGCGGATCATGACGCGCATGGGCAAAACCGTGCTCGACAAACTCGGCGCGGACGGCGCGTTCATTCCGTGCATGCACTCCGTCGGCGCGCCGCTGCAGCCGGGACAAAAGGATGTTTCCTGGCCTTGCGAACCCGACCCGAAGAAAAAATACATCGTCCATTTTCCCGATGAACCTTCGATCTGGTCCTACGGCTCCGGCTACGGCGGCAACGCGCTGCTTGGAAAAAAATGTCTCGCGCTGCGCATCGCTTCCTGTGTCGCCAAAAAGGAAGGCTGGATGGCGGAACACATGCTCATTCTTTGCCTCACTTCGCCGGCGGGAAAAAAACATTACCTCGCGGCGGCGTTCCCCAGCGCCTGCGGCAAAACGAATCTCGCGATGATGAAACCCACTCTGCCCGGCTGGCGCGTCACCACGCTCGGCGACGACATCGCGTGGATTCGCGTCGGCAAGGACGGACGGCTTTACGCGATGAATCCTGAAACCGGTTTCTTCGGCGTCGCACCCGGCACCTCCCGGAAATCCAATCCGCACGCGCTCACCTCATGTGCGAAGAACACCATCTTCACCAACGTCGTGCTGACGCCAGACAACGACATCTGGTGGGAAGACATGGGCGTGCCGGCTCCGGCCAAAGGCATTGATTGGGAAGGCAACGAATGGACGCCGGCCAGCGGCAAAAAAGGCGCGCATCCCAACTCGCGTTTCACCGCGCCCGCGTCGCAATGCCCGGTGATTGATCCGGACTGGCAAAATCCCGAAGGCGTGCCGCTCTCCGCGATTCTTTTCGGCGGACGCCGTCCTAGTACGATCCCGCTCGTCAACGAAGCATTCGATTGGGAGCACGGCGTGTTCATGGGTTCGGCCTGCGGTTCGGAAACCACCGCCGCCGCGCTCGGCCAGGCCGGCGTGTTACGCCGCGATCCGTTCGCGATGCTGCCGTTCTGCGGCTACAACATGGGCGATTATTTCGCGCACTGGCTCTCGTTCGCGCAACGCACCGATCGCGGCAAGTTGCCGAAAGTTTATTTCGTGAACTGGTTCCGCAAAACCGCCGACGGAAAGTTTTTGTGGCCCGGTTACGGTGACAACAGCCGCGTGCTCAAATGGATTTGCGAACGCATCGAAGGCACGGGCAAGGCGCAGAAAGCGCCCATCGGCAATCTGCCGACGCCGGACGCGCTCGATCTCTCCGGCCTCAACCTCCCCTCCAACAACGCCGCCCAACTCATCGCTGTGGACAAAGCCGGCTGGAAGAACGAAATCGCCGACATCGCCGCCAACTACGCGAAATTCGGCAGCCACCTGCCCAAGGCGCTGAGTGATCAGCTCGACGCACTGCGCCATCGGCTCGAATGAGCCGACCCACACGGGAAGGCGTTGGGATTCGGCCTCGCACAGATGGTCGCAAAGCGCCGAATCGCCAGTTCCATACTGCGCCAGTAAATGCGTCAAGAATTCCGCCGCATCCGGCTTTTGAGGAATCCGATCGCAGGTGCAGGCTGATCGAAGCTCGTTCGTCCGTGTCAGCGAACGCTCAAGTTGAATTCCATGTTTTCGCTGGCGCACCGATTCGTTTTTTGGCAAAACCAAGTCATGAGAATTTTTCCTGTCTTCCTCACGGCGCTGCCGCTCGCCGCGCAGTGCGCACCGGCCCCCGCTCCGGTGACTTTCAACCGGCAGATCGCCCCTATCATCTACCAGAATTGCTCGACGTGCCATCGTCCGGGCGAGGCCGCTCCGTTTGCGCTCTTGTCCTACCAGGACGTGACGAAGAAGGCCAAAACGATTGCCAAAGCCACTGCGTCCCACTTCATGCCGCCGTGGAAGGCGGAGCCGGCCTCCTATCCCTATCGCGACGAGCGGCGATTGACCGAGGATCAGATCGCTTTGATCCAGGCATGGGTGATCCAGGGCATGCCGGAGGGAAAGAGCGCCGAAAAAACCGAACCGCCGAAATTTGCTTCCGGCTGGCAGCTTGGTCAACCCGACCTCATCGTGGAAATGCCGGCGGCGTATCATGTGCCGGCGGACGGTCCGGATATTTATCGCAACATCGCCGTTCCGGTTGGACTGACCGAAGACAAGTGGATCACCGCCATCGTCATGAAGCCCTCGGCGCGAGCCGTCGTGCATCACGTCCTGTACTTCGCCGATCCGAATGGACGCGCGCACGAGAAACCGCCACAGGGCACTGAGCCTGGGTTCAGCGGAATGCGGGCGGGCACCGCCACCATTCCGCTCGGCGGATGGGCGGTGGGAGCGCAACCGCACTTTTTTCCAGAAGGACTCGCCCTGCGGCTGCCCAAGGGTTCCGACCTGGTGGTCCAGTACCATTTCCATCCCACGGGCAAACCGGAGACGGAGAAGTCTCTCATCGGACTTTATTTCGCGAAAGAGGCTCCAGATCGAACTCTTACCCGAATCCAGATGCCGCCGCACTACTCGCTCTTTTCGGGGCTAGACATCCCGGCGGGCGAGAAGGATTTCGTCATTCGCGATTCCTATACGCTGCCGGTGGCGGTGGACGCGGTAGGCGTCAGCGCGCACGCGCATTACATCGCCAAACGCATGAAAATGACGGCGACCCTGCCGGGCGGCGACGTGAAAACACTGCTGCTGATCAACGACTGGGATTTTGCCTGGCAGGACCGCTACTACTTCCAGCAACTGGTGCCGCTGCCAGTGGGAACGCGCCTCGATGTTGAAATCCACTGGGACAACTCGGCGGAGAACCCGCGCAATCCCTCAAGCCCGCCGGTCCGGGTGACGTGGGGGGAGGAATCGAAGGACGAGATGGGCAGCATCAGCCTGATCGACGTCCCCCATGAGGAAGCTGATCTCGCTATGCTGCAAGGCGACATTTCGCGGCGCACCAAAGAGGTGGTGCGCGAGCGGATGCGGACTGATCCAGACACGGCAAGGAAGGTGGCAAAACTTCTCTCAGAGTAAACCCTGCGCTGTTCGCTCCGTAACAAACCATGAAGCCAAATCACATCCCCGAAGGTTGCCACTCTGTCACTCCTTATCTGACGGTGCCGGACGCCGCGCTCCTTGTGGAGTTTTTGAAACAGGCGTTTGATGGGATTGAGCGCGCGAGAATTTCGCGACCGGATGGCACGGTGCTCCATGCCCAGGTGCGCGTCGGGGACTCGCTGTTGATGATTGGTGAACCCCAGGGCCAATGGAAACCCCGGCCGACCATGCTCTACTATTACGTCGCAGACATGGACGCCACTTATAAGCGGGCCATCGCGGCGGGCGCCAAATCCGTGGTCGATCCCGCCAGCATGTTCTATGGTGATCGCTGCGGCTGTGTGAAGGACGTGGCGGACAATGATTGGTGGATCGCGACCCACATTGAGGAGCTGTCCACTGCCCAGATACAAGAACGGGCCACCGCCTTCTACCAGCAAAAGTCCAAGCCTGCCGCCTAATGTCATCCGTTTGCAGCTCAGCCAAACAACGGCAACGGAGCAACAGTGAATTCGGGGAAAACCTGGCCCAACCTGTCGCCAGCACCGTGGCGTTGCAATATCGGAGCGAGCACGTTGCGATAGTTGGTCATCACGGGCAGATCGCCCGGACCCTCGAGGACTTCGCGGCTCAATCCGGGCCATGGTCCCAGAACACGACCGCCTTTTATGCCGCCGCCCATGACGAACATCACGCTGCCACGCCCATGATCGGTGCCGAATGCCGAGTTTTCCTCCACGCGCCGCCCGAATTCCGTCATCGCCACCACCGTCGTGTGATTGATCTCGCGACCAAGGTCTTGATAGAAGGCCGACATTCCTTTGGCCAGGCGCGTGATCAGCGGATCCATGATCATGGCCTGGCTGAAGTGTGAATCCCAACCGCCCAGATCCACCGACGCCGCCTGCAAGCCGACGCGCGCCTTGATGAGGCGCGCGATTTGCAGCAGGCCGCGCGAGAAATCGTCGCGACCATAATCCGCGCCATTGGCGGGGAGATACGGTGTAGTTCGCAATTGCTCCACCCGTCGGATGGCGTCGAGCGTATCGCGCCCGGCACTCGCCAGCACATCGGTTTGCATGCCGTACAGCCGGGCCAGCGCCTGCGTCAGGCGGGGCCGGTTGTCGCCGAGGGAAAAATCATCGAGCGACTGCAAGACGGTCGCGGCCGGAGACCCGCGCAGACATTCTGGAATGGCTTTGCCCAGCGCAACAGCCGCGAGCGGGCCGCTGGTCACTTTGTTTTGAGCGCGAAGAAATCGTCCCAACCAGCCGCCGCCCGTAATGCCGCCGTGCTCCATCAAATCCTGCGCCTCGAAGTGCGAGCGCGTACTGTCCTCCGACCCGGCGGCGTGGATGATCGCCAGCGCGCCGTCCTGGAAGGCGGGTTCCAGCGCCTTCAACAACGGGTTCAATCCATAAAAGCCGTCCAGCGGCACGCATTCCTTCTTCGAGATGGCGATGCGCGGGCGCGACCGGTAATAGCCGTCGTCTTCCAGCGGCGCGACGAGGTTCAACCCATCCGCGCCGCCGCGCAGGAAAACCACGACCAAGGTCTGACGCTGGTCCCCGTTGCCCGTCAAAAAATTTTGAACTTCGGCCATATCAACACCTTTGAAAAGCGGGCGAGGCCAGCATCAAGGCCAGTCCCGCGCCGGAATCGTGGTAGGCTTGCGTCTCTTCCGTTGTGGGTGTGCGTCCCAACAGATGTGCCATCAAACCCGCGTCGCCGCCAGAATTTTTCTGGAGCGTTTCGAAATCTATTTTCGTGCCCTTGATTTTATTTTCACTCACCGCCGACGCAAAGTTCCAACGCCAGAGCAGCGTGCCCATCCACGGCGCAGCCTGCTCCGGGTAACCGTCGGGGGTTGGATAATTGAAGGGCGCGTGCCCCATGCGCCGCAGGTAATCAATGATTTCCAATCCCGCATCGGTGCTGGCGCCGGTGGCGCGGAGGGCCGAAACGATGAAATTGAATGGTCGCTTGAATTTGTTCGCGCGCTGCTGACGAAACTCAGTCGTCGCGAACAGCGCGCGTAACGTGGCGCGAATGTCGCCGCTGGTTTGTGTGAACACTGAAGCCACGGATTCCACGGCGCCGGCCGGCGGTTCGTCGGCTATGAAGCGCCGGCACAATTTGGTGCTGAGATGCCGCGCCGTGGAAGGATGCCTCGTAACGATTTCCAGAACGCGGTCCAGTTCCATCCGGCCCAACCGGTCGCGTTCCTCGTTGTCCAGATGCGCCGGAATGGCGGAAACGTTTTCTCCGAGGACTTCCTTGTCGCCGCAATCGTGTTGCGGGAGTTTGAACTCGACCTTGCCGATTTGAAAATACGGCTTTTGATCTTTGGAGCGAACCGTCCAGCCCGTGAGACAGCGCGCCACTTCCATGACATCCTTTTGCGTGTAGCCGCCGTGGACGCCCAGGGTGTGCAGCTCCAGCAATTCACGCGCGTAATTTTCGTTTGGCTTTTCCGCCATGTTCTCGCGGCGGTTGACCCGCCCGTCGAGATACCAAAGCATGGCCGGGCTGAGGGCGGAGGCGCGCAGCATGTCGGGGAATTTTCCAAGGGCGTGCTTGCGAATCACCTCGCGGTCGTCCGCCACTTTGAGCCATTTGCAATCGCCTTTGGAGGGATCAATGTTGAAGTGGTCCGACCAGAACTGGACCATCACTTCATACAACTGACGTTCGGACCGCACCGCGCGGGTCAGCGCGCCGCGCATCAGTTCGTTTTGCAAGAGGTCTTCCTGGTACTCGAACAATTCACCGAGCGGTTCGCTAAGCGTTTCGAACCGGCGCACGGCGTATTCCGCTTCTTCATCATCAATCTTCTCCGGACTCAACTGCTGTTCGAGGTAGGCCGTCGCAGCTTGTTCCGGCGTTGGCCCCCATTTGCTGACCCGGGCATAATCGCCGGGACGCGAACCGAAGGCGGCACGATTCAGCACATGAGTCACCGGATCAATGTCCTCCGCACTGGGCGGCTGGAACGGGCCCCCGGCTTGTGGTTGACCGTAAAGGAAGCGCAACTCGCGCGGCAATTGATCACAGCCAACCGTCGCCAGCAACGCAGCGCTGCTGCTGCCGACTTTCAGGAACTTACGACGCGAAAGGTTCATCGTTTCATCGCTTACGCCGGAGTCAGGTTCATTACCGGAGGAGCTTCATGGGACACCGGTTTGCGTTCTTTCACGCTGAGAATGAACGCGCCAAATCCGCTGACCAACGCCCAAATAGGAAGGACAAACCACCCAACGATCGGCAACAGAAAAGTCAGGGCGAATAAAATGCCGCCGCGCAGCACACGCCGCCAAGGCTGCTGTTCATCGGCCGGAGACGGCAGCCCGGAGCCAATCCTTAAAATCAATCCCGCCGAACCCACTAGTCCCAACATGGCGGGAAGCACCATGAGCGTGATCCCGGTGATTTTCAGCGCGGGATTGGGCAGCTTGGAAATGGCCGCGCCGATGAAGACCGGAAGCGCTGCGGCGACCAGGCCGATCAGCGTGATCTTCACCGGCTTCGCATAATGCTGCCGCGCGCGCTCCACCAAACAGGGAAACAAAGCCTGCGCTATGAGCCAGTAACTGACATATACCGTCAGCAACCCGACAATGAGCAGAAAAATTTTCAGAATATCGGCCATGATCATAAGTTGAATCCTCCGCGGTTGGTTTGTTTCAGTTGATTGCAGTTCGATGCACAATGGTTTTTCATTGCCAAGCTCACCTTACACTATTCCGGTCACATTGTTAATCATATTCGCTCGCCCAGTTTGGGCAAATCGGCACCGTCGCGGGGCCTCACGGGCACACACGGGTACACGCTCCGGCACGCCTGCAATGCCCGTTCTGTTATAGTAACACGGGACAGCAGCGTTTTGTTTCAGATTTCTTGCCGGCCAATTTATCCCCTGCCCGGCAGGTCGGAACGAAAAGGATGACGAAACTTCCCCGGAAAATCATCCGGCCGCAAAGCGCTTCGCCGTCCAACGGCTGCTCTGCGAGAGGAGTTTCAGGAAATTGGGGTCTTCATAGCAGCCGTGGCCAACAATGATGCCGACCACCCGCGATTTTTTCTCCACGCGCGTCCAGGCCAGCAATTCGTCACCGGTCTTCAGCAGCGGTGTCACGTTGCCGCGCATGTGCATATTGCGATAGAGTTCGTCGCGAAGAATGAAATCCTGCAACCCCGCGGTTACGGGATGTTTTTTGGCCACCACTGTTACGGGAATGTCCACGTCGCCTTTGTAAGTGGACGAGGTGACACCATTCGTCATCTGTGCTTCCAGATAAACATATTTGCCGCCGGCGATCCGTTCGCATTCGGACCACATCGGATAAGAGAGATAGGCGTGATGCAACACGACCACGCCGATGCCCCGGTCGAACAGCGCCAGGAATTTTGCTGCTTGTCCGTCGGTCAGGTTGCTCGGCGAATCATAAAGCACCACCACGTCGTAGCTGAACAAATCCTCGCGGTCATGAGCCTCGGCGGTCTTGCCCTGGGTGGCGGCGGTGTAGGTGATCTCCGGATTGTCTTTGAACATTTTGAAGAACGGTTCCGCTTTGAATTCATGGCCCCCGGTGAGAACCAGCACCTTGATTTTGCCATTGGCGCGGCTCCCCGACGAAGCGCAGCCAACCATCAGGGTCAACAGCAACGCGCAGAGCATCTGAATTTTCATAATGGGATAATGAATGCGCAAAGCCTGGCAGCAGGAAACAGCAAAAGCAAGGCGTCCAGCCAAATCGCGAATCCTGCCGCCGCAGCCATCCTCGTTGCCGACGCGATGCCACCGTTGAATCCAGTCCCAGTCCGGCAGAGACGAAGCGGGTGGTGTTGAAAACACCATCACAGAGTTGACGCCGGCTCACGCAGGTCGGGTTTCCTCGCGCCGGGCCGGGATGCCCGTCCAAAGCGTGCCGGCGGGCAGCGTTTCGCCCTTCATCAACAATGAAAGTTCGCCGAGCGCCGCGCCGGTTTCCATCCGGGTGTCATAAAGCACGAACGTGCCGGTGCCGACTTTGCAGCGGGGGCCGATGTGGATCGCTCCCATTTTCATCACGCGATCTTCAAACAAATGCGTCTGCAGGGTGCAATCGGCATTGAGCATGGCTTCGTCGCCGATGGTGGCGAGGTCGAATTCGCTGAAGTCCGTGGTGTCCAGGTAAACGCGCCGTCCGATCTTCGCGCCGAGCAGCCGGAAATACCAGCAGACAAATGGCGTGCGGGTCAGCATGCCGAGCAACCACGCGTCCGCCAGATGTTCGTGCAGCGCGTTGACCAGTTCATTGCGCCAGACGAAAGTACACCACAGCGGCTTTTCTCCGGAACGATAACGGCCGACCAAAAGCCATTTCATCAACACGGTAAAGACGACCGCCACGAGGCCGCAACCTGCGTAAAGCACCGGCAGCAGGAGCAGCATCTGCCCGAGCGTGACGTCATCTTCAATCAAGACCATCACGGAAAAAAGCAGGCTGGTCAGCGCCACAAAACCGGTGGACGGCAGAATGACGCGGACGAATTCGATGAGCGCGCGCAGCACGCGAAGTTTTCGCGGGGGCTTGAAGGTTTGCTCCTCGCCAAAGGCGATGCTGGGCTGGCGTTGCGGCAGGAAAATCGCGGGGGATCCCATCCACGACGTGTCGGCGCGCGTGGCGTCGGCGGTTTCAGCGGGCGGGACGGAGAGACAGCCGATGAGACAACTCTCACCAATCACTGTGCCGGGCGGCAGCACGGCGCTGTTGCCGATGAACGACCGTTTGCCGATGTGATTGCCCGCGACGGTCACAAATCCATCGCGCACCCGCTCCGCGCCCAGTGACACCGCATCGGCGATGAAACCTTCCTCAGCGACGGACAAAAGATCGGGCGAGATGAACGAGGCCGTGGAGACTTCGACGTCTTTGCCAAGCTTCGCGCCCAGCAGCCGATACCACGGCGGCAAATAGAGCGAGGCATAAAGCGGCCCCAGCACGTCGAGGCTGAGGTGCAGCGTTTGATCCACGAACCATTTCCGCAAATAGAAAAAACTGTGCAGCGGGTAACGTCCGGCTTTCACGCGGCCCAGCAGCAGCCATTTGAGGGCGGTAATCTCCAGTGCCAGCAGCACCACAAACGAAAAGCCCACGAGCGGCGAGAGAAACAGATACCAGTAGTAATCGTCCGCGTAGTTCAATTCGTTCATCGCGATAATGCCGGGCAAAATCGCGGCGACAACCAGCAGCGGAAACATCAACACGCCAGCCGCGTGCAAAATTCCGAGGGTGAATCGTCGCCATCCCGTCGGGCGTTCCGTCGGGAAGGTTTTCGCCGAACGCCCGGATGGTTTCGCGGGCGAGCCGAGCCAGATTTCACCTTCCGGAATGTTTGTGCCGCGCGGCAGCAGTGAAAGGTCTTCCAGCGCCGCCCCATCCTCCATCACCGTGTTTTCGCCCAGGATGGCGCGTGTGCCGACGAAACAACGCCGGCCAATCGTGACCGGACCGATGATGAGCATTCCGTTTTCAACGGTGCAGCCGAGCGCGCCGGAATCCGCGCCGATGCTGGTGTCGTCGCCGATGGTGAGCAGGTCGTAGATGGCAAAATCTTCCGTGCCCAGAAAAACATTGCGCCCGATTTTTGCGCCCATCAAACGGTAGTAGAGACTCAACAAGGGTGTGCCGGTGAGGTAGCCGAGCGGCACCGCCGATTCGATGGCGGTCACAAACCACCAGCGTAAAAAATAGCCGCCCCACAAGGGATATGCGCCGGGGCGATACCGCCCGATCACCACCCATTTCACGATGATTGCCGCGAGCAACATCAGCGGGTAGAGCACGATCAAGACGGTCAGCGCGCCGAGGATGGCTTCGTGATAATCATATTCATCCTCGACCATCCAGGTGTAAGTCAGAAACGGCGCGAGCCATTGCAGCGCAAAAAATCCAAGGATCGGAAAGAGACCGGCCAACTGCGCGCAGCCGCAAAGGAAATGTCTTGGCCAGGGGATGGAATTCGCCGTGGCGGAAACCGGTGGCGCTTCAGTTTGGGAATTTTTCTCAAACCGCGCGGCCAGTGTTTCGATGGTCGGATACCGATATATGTCGAGCATCGAAAGCGCTTGAAACGGCGGTTCCTTGCGCAACTCGGAAACCATGCGTGCCGCCAGCAGCGAATGCCCGCCGAGGTCGAGGAAAAAATCGTCGCGCAAGGAAACCGACAGGGGAACAAATAATTTCTCCCACACGGCAGCGATGCGTTGTTCCAGTTTCGTTCGTGGCGGGATGGCTTCGGGCCGCGACTGGACAGCGCGCTTGCGAGGCGGCGGCAAGTTGGGGCGATCCACCTTTCCGCTCGAAAGCATCGGGAGTTCGTGGATCGTTTCGAACAGCACCGGCATCATGTAAACCGGCAATCGCGCGCGCAGGCGGCTGCGGATGAGTGGCTCATCCGGCGGTGCGTCCCCGCGCGGAACGAGATAGGCAACGAGTCGCGGCCCGCCGGACGTGTCTTCGCGCAAGGCCACTGCCGCTGCCTGCACGCCGGCACATTCCAGCAACACGGCTTCGATTTCCGAAAGCTCGACGCGGAAGCCGCGAATTTTAACCTGTGAATCGAGACGGCCAAGAAATTCAATTTCACCGTCGGGCGTGAAGCGGGCAAGATCGCCGGTGCGATAAAGCCGCGCGGGCAGGCCGCCGTTTTTCGCCAGCGGGTTCGGGACAAATTTTTCCCGCGTCAACTCCGGTTGTCCGAGGTAACCGCGCGCCAGGCCCACGCCACCCAGACACAGCTCGCCCGACTGTCCCTGGGCGACGGGCCGCAGTTGTTCATCGAGGATGCCCGCGAAATAATTTGGCAGCGGCCGGCCAATGGTGACGGGCTGGTGCGGATGACATTCGGCATAGGTGGCTATTACCGTGGCTTCGGTCGGGCCGTAAGTGTTGACGACGCGGCGGCCCGGTTGCCACCAGCGTTTCGCCAAATCCGGCGGGCATTGTTCGCCGCCCAGGATCAGCAACCGCACCGACGGCACATCCTCTTCCATCATCGAAAGCAGCGTGGGCACGCACGAGAGCACGGTCACGCCTGCGTCCGTCAGCATTCGCGACAGCGCCGCGCCTGCATGAACCATTTCTTCGGTGCCGACCACAAGAGTCGCGCCCGCGAAGAACGCCAGCCAGATTTCTTCGACGGAGGCGTCGAACGCGATGGAAAACCCCTGGTAAATCCGATCCTCCGGTCGCACCCGAAAAATTTCTCCTTCGCAGCGCACGAGATGACAGACACTGCGATGTTCGATTTGCACGCCTTTCGGCTGTCCGGTCGAGCCGGACGTGTAAATGATGTAGCAAAGATCCCCGGGCAGCGCGCCGGTTTCAACGGGGGTCAATCGGGTGACTGGCTGGCAGGCGATTTCAAGCTGACATTCATCGAGGACAATGATTTCGCCGTTGAAGCTTGTCGCCTTGGCCGCGAGCGTTTTTGTTGTCACCAACGCCCGCGCCTGGGAATCCGCGAGAACGAACGCGACGCGCTCTGCCGGAAATCCGGGATCAAGCGGCACGTAAGCGGCACCCGCCTTGAGAATGCCGAGCAACGTGACGCAAACCTCCAGCGAACGCGGGAGCAACACGCCGACACAATCACTGCGTTTCACACCGCGGCGGCGAAGATGACGAGCCAATTGATTGGCGCGCCGTTCCACTTCGGCATAAGTCATGCGCCCGTCGGCGCACATCAAGGCAATCTTTCCGGGGTAGGTTTCCGCCGTTTGCTCGAACAGTTCATGCAGCAGGCCGGACCCCAAAAGATCTGGCGCCGCCACATCCCCGCGAACTGTGTTGCGCATGCTGTTTGTCAATGGTTGGGCGGATAAATCACCCGTAAAATTAAATCATCCGGGGCGAGCCTGTGAGGATTCCAGACGGTGATCGGAAAGAAAAGGTTTCAACGGAAAAGCCATTGCCTGCCCGACAACAGGCGCGGGCGACGCGGGGTAAACACGGCCTCGCTTTGCAGCGTCCTAGATTTTTGCCGATGGTTCCGTGGCAGCGTCGGGCTTGAACGACCGGACCAGGGGCAAAAAAGGTTTGCGGAACGCGTCGTTGAAATCGTAGCCGTCTCGAAAATCGTCGCGGGTATCCTGGTCCGTTTTCCCGAACTGGCCCGTGTCCACGAGATTGAATACAATCTCGCCAAAGTCGCCGCAGTTACGAACGCCCCATTCCTCCAAAACGGCCGTCGCCATCGGACCGAATTCATTCAGGGCATACTGGCGGATGCCCGCGAGCAATTCCTGGCCGGTAACGTGATTTTTCTTGTTACGATTCTCCTTGTTGACCTGTCTTTTGGTGAGTTCGAGCGTGTCGCGGATGAAGAAGTAGGCATCCCGATGATAACGCGAGTCCTTCGCCAGGATTTGCTCCACGGCGTCTTCGAATGAGGCTTCGTGCATTTTAATGTTTTGCTTGCTCACTTGACGTTGCCGGTGGGTGCGCGGTGCGATACGCCTTCACTGCCCAGCCGGTCAAAAACAAACCCAGAACAATGCAAAGCACCAGTTGTTCCTGTTTGGTCAAGCGACACATGCGCGAACTATATCAAATCCTCACCCACCAACGCAATGCGCTTTAACCAACCGCAATGTCCACCCTTCTCTTCGGCACAATGAAGCTTTTCTTAATCATTTTTTCCGCGCTGACTGGTTATCCCCTTCTCTGCCTTGCTTGCAATTTGCTTACAATTTGGTTGATTTGTTTGAAACCAGCACTCACTCTATCAGCCAATCCAACCAAGACAGCTTGCATTATGAACAAGAGGAATTGCCCCGTCTTACGAGCGAGAGCGTCATTGTTTACACTTGGGGCGCTGGCGACGACCTTCATCTTTTGGCTGATCCTTCCGCTGTCTGCCAGTCCAGCGCCGTTGCAATTGCTTTCGGTCCGGAATTCTTCGGTGTCTCAACCCGCCGGCGGCAATGGCAACTCCGTCGCGCCTCAAATCAGTCCGGATGGGCGGTTCGTGCTTTTCACCAGTTCGGCCAGTGATCTCGTTTCGGGCGACAATGGACTGTTCACCTTGGACGTTTTTCTCCGCGATCGCGCAAGCAACACGACGGTCCTTGTCAGCGCAAATGTTAACAGCACGGGCGGTGGCAATGGCAACTCCATGTTCGGCATGGTTTCCACCAACGGCCGTTATGTCGTTTTCCAAAGTGACGCGAGCGATCTCGTGCTGGGCGACACGAATGGAGTGAGCGACATTTTCCGGCGCGACCTCGTGGCGGGAACTACCACGCTTGTCAGCGTGGCGACGAACGGCGGTTTTGCCAACGGTGCTTCGACTGATCCGATCATGACGCCGGATGGGCGTTACGTCGTATTTTTGAGCGCGGCAACAAATCTAATCGCAAATGACACGAACGGGATACCGGATGTTTTTGTG
>OCZU010000831.1_pt1 | contig 20804 bp, 19 predicted proteins | sample 1539001 | NCBI WGS metagenome assembly OCZU01 (sample SAMEA3539306, study PRJEB22396) | soil metagenome | biome: tundra; feature: field; material: soil | place: USA | collected 2010-05 | depth 0.15 m | reverse complement strand
AGCGCCGGCTTCCGCGCCGAGACCGACGACGCCGCGGCCGCGGTCAGGACGGCTGTTTACTTGCGGTGGCTGGACGAGCCGCTCCCTGAACTGCCGGACTGGGTAACTGACTGCCCGGACTGGGTAACGGACTGCGGTGATCAGGCCGGTCAGAGACGACCGGCGGGCGGCCCGTGACCAGCCTCGCCGACGTCACCGATCAGCTCCGGCAGATCCTGACCGAGCTGACCGGGGATAGGAAGGTACTCGCCGTTCCCGCCGGGACGGCGCTGCTCAGGGACGGCATCGGACTGGATTCGCTCGGCGGCACGATCTTGCTCATGCAGGTGCGCAGCCGCTTCGGGGTGGACGTCGCCGACGAGGACCTGAACCTGGACAGCCTGGCCACTCTCGGCACCTTGGCGGCATTTGTCGCAGCCAGGGCCACCGGACGATAGTCAGGTCGGTGTAGCGGCTTGCCGGTGCTGGCCGGGCATGGGCCACAATGCAGACGTGGTGACGATCGTGGTCTCTGGCCCGCAGGCGACGGGCAAGACGACGCTGGCGCTCGCGCTGGGCCGGGCGCTCGCGGCGCCGGTCTTCTCGCGCGACCCGCTGATGGCTGTACTTTCCGGCGGCCGGGACCGGAGGTCCGGCTTGCGCCGCGACTGGGTGCACGCGACCGGGCTGCGGCTGCAGACAGTCTTGCTCGGACGGCAGCTTGACCTCGGCCAGTCCGCCGTGCTGGAGTGCATCGTCCTACCCGCTGTGCGTCAGCAGTGGCGCGCGATGACCATGGCGGCGGGACAGCCGTTCCTGTCGGTCGAGTGCGTGTGCACCGACGTCGCGGCATACCGGGCGCGTTTCGAGGAGCGCCGGGGCACCGCGCGGCGGCAGGCCATGGCATGGAATGACGTCCTGACCACGATCCGGCACTACCGGCCCGATCAGGACGCTGACTTCGTCGCCGACGCGATGCGGCCAGTCACGGACCTGGTCGCCGACGTCGTCTCGCTCGTCAGCTTGGACCGGCCAACTGATCAGCCGGGAGAAGCTGGTACTGGCCACCTGGATGCGCACCGATAGGGAGTCTCGCCGCCACGGCGCAGGAGTCGCGGTCATCTCCGGTTCCTGGTTCCGGCCTAGCGTGCCGATCGTGGTTCCGGCCTGGGCGTGCCGATCGTAGTTCCGGTCCAGGCGTGGCGATCGTAGTTCCGGCCTAGGCGTGGCGATCGCCAGATCCGACCAGGTCACGGAGCCACCGGTATTCTTCGGCGTCGATGTCACCGCAGGCCAGCCGCTCATCCAGGATCCGGCGCGGATACTGGCCGCCACTCGAGCTGCCAGCCTTGCGACCGGCGCTGACCATGGCGAATACGGCCCAGATCACCAGGCCCAAGAACACGATCATCCCGGCCCACATCAGTGCTGCCTGCCAGAACATCAAATGGGCGCCGTAGCCGAACATCATCACGATCATCTCCTGTAGGACCGGCCACCGTCTCGGGCCGCAGTCCCAGCATCGGCCTGGCTAGCCCATGGGGGTAGTGCCATCGGTCCCGCCTGGAAGGTGACCGACGTCCCCGCCGGGCAAGCACACCAATCACGACCGAGCGGCCAGTACCGGCTTGGCCGAAGGACGCGCTGCGGATCAGCTTCAGGATCATCTGGCTGATCGGCGCCGTGCTCAAGTGGCTGCCGGGATTCCGGTCTTCGCCTACCTGGTTGCTGCCGCTGAGACGCTGATCGCGATTGCCGTGCTGGCCGGGTTCGCTCGCAAGATCACCTACATCGCCGCAGCCGCATTCAGCGTGCTGATCTGGGCAGTGGCCGAGGGCTTCGGAGGTCCGTACACGCCGGGCGCATCCGACGTCGGCACCGCCGTCATTTACGCCGTCGTGTTCGTTGGCCTGCTGGCGCTGATGGCCTGCACCGGCACAGCCAGGTACAGCGTCGACTACTACACTGGAAAAGAAGATCTCCTGGTGGTGGCAGGTCGCCGAGCTCCGTCAGCCGAGCGCCGACCAGAACGTCCTGGCCGTTCAGCCACGTCAACGGAGGCTAGCAATGAAGCGCAACCGTCTCGCCGCGGTGATCGGCACCGCGATCACCGCGGCAGGACTGCTGACCGGAGCGGCCCTGGCCGGCTGCGGAGCCGCCACTAAGGCGCCGACTGCCACCGCACCAACTCGCGCCACGTACGCCTACTTCCAGTCGATGATGCGGGGCCTCTACGGTGGCGGCTCGATGATGGGCGGCACGAACTACGGCTGGATGCTGGGCGGGGCGGGCTACCGCTGGATGATGGGCGGATCGGACGCTCCGGCCTGGATGCGCGGCCACGTCCTGCCCGGGTTCATGATGGGGACTTCCCGAGACCCTGGGACGATCATGGGCGACCTGTGGGCGAATGCGCCCGGGCCCAGGGTCAGCCCGGCTCAGGCTGCCAGGCTGGGCAGCCAGACGCCTGCTAACGCGACGATTGACCGCACCGCGAACCGGATCACCTTCACCGGCAGCACTGTCCGGCTCACCGTCCTGGCCAGCCCGGCCGGCCGACCCGATGACACCTTCCGTGTCGCGGGAATGGCCGACCCGACGATCGTCGTCCCGGCCGGCGCGCGAGTCAGCATCCAGGTGGTCAACGCGGACCCAGGCACCGCGCACGGCCTGGTCATCACGGCCAGCCAGGACAGAACCTCATCGATGCCGATGATGACCGCCCGGCCAGCGTTCCCCGGGTCGGCGGTGTGGTTCCTCGGAGCCCCGACGCCGGCTGGAATGCACGCCGGGACGCTCGCCTTCACCGCCAGCACGCCGGGAACCTACCGGTACCTGTGTCCCATCCCCGGACACGCGGAGAAAGGCATGGCCGGCACGCTCATCGTTGGCTGAGTCGTGGATCGGCCGCCCATTTCGGGCTCAGCGGCTCACGCAATCGTCAGCGCGGGTATTTCTCAGGAGGTGCTCCTGAGAAATACCCGCGCTGTTTGCGGCGCCCTCATGCCGCGCGTAGTGGCAGGCTCAACCGTTGCCTGAGGGCATCTTCCATGCCGCGGGCTGGCCCTCATCAGACCCTGAGGTAGCCGCCGCAAACCTGAACGTCATCTTCTCGGCGCACCTGCCCGTCGGCACGGCCTGCGTAGGATGCGGTCTCGGCAGGAACGGACGCCGGAATCGGAGCATCGATGATCCTCGACGAACTGGCGGTCCCGATCGTGCTCGCGCCGCTGGCCGGCGGCCCGTCAACGCCCCAGCTGGCCGCCGCAGTGAGCGCCGCCGGCGGCCTTGGTTTCCTCGGGGCCGGCTACCTCACGCCGATGGCGCTGGCGGACCGGCTGGGCCAGACCCGGGCACTGACCGGCGCGCCGTTCGGGGTCAACCTGTTCATGCCCGGCGAGCCAGCGGCGCCTGGGCCGGTAGCGGCCTACGCGGCTGCCCTGGCCGATGAAGCCCGGCGAGCCGGCGTCGATCTCGGAACGGCGCGGTTCGATGAGGATGACTGGGCGCCCAAGATCAGCCTGCTGATCTCGGACCCGGTGCCGGTCGTGTCCTTCACTTTCGGCAGCCCGGATGCGGGCGTGATCAGCCGCCTGCGGGACGGCGGGAGTGAGGTGTGGATCACCGTCACCACAGCCGCCGAGGCCCGGCTGGCCAGCGGCGCCGGGGCAGATGTGCTCGTCGTGCAGGGAGCGGAGGCGGGCGGGCACCGGGGCAGCTTCCGCGATGATCCGGACGAGGATCTGACCGACGGCATCGGCCTGCTGTCGCTGCTGCAGCTTGTGCACGCCCAGGTGGCCGCCCCGCTGGTCGCGGCTGGCGGCATCAGCACGGGCGCGGGGATCGCCGCCGTCCTCGCCGCCGGAGCCGGCGCCGCCCAGCTCGGCACTGCCTTCCTGCGCTGCCCGGAAGCGGGCACCGCCGACGTGCACCGCCAGGCGGTGGCCAGCCCTGCGCCCACGGCGATGACCCGCGCCTTCACCGGCCGGACAGCCCGCGGTATCCGCAACAGGTTCCTCGACGAGCACAGCGCGACCGCCCCGGCTGCCTACCCGGATGTGCATCACCTGACCGCGCCGCTCCGTCAGGCCGGCCGGGCCGCTGGTGACCGGGACCTGGTCAACCTGTGGGCCGGGCAGACGCATGAGCTCGGCCGCGATCTTCCGGCTGGCGAGCTTGTCCGCACCCTGGTCGCTGAGGCACGAGCCGCCGCCCGCCAGGCGGCGGACCGGCTTGGCGGCTAGCGCCCGGCATGGTCACCCGTCAGCCGCTGTCAGTTCTTCTCTCCCAGGGTGCTGATCGCGCTCACCAGGGAGTTCAGGCGGACCGGTGCCGGGAGCTACCCGGTTCCGCCGCTTCTGGTGTACTTTCCAGGCTCGACGTTCAGCCGATAAGCCGCCCAAGCCCGCAGCCGGTCAGCCTGGCCGCTGACCATCTCGGCAGCCACTGGCCCGCGCCGTCGGGCCCGGTCGTCGAGTTAGGCGCCACGCCCGCCCGCAGTCACAAGACCTTGCGGACCTTACGGCACCTGTGTCCCGTACGACGATGAGTGCCTGCATACGACCGGCGGGCCGACCTTCGGAGATGAGGATCTGAGATGTCGCTGGAGATCAGGCGGCTGCACCTGGCGAGTCTCCGTGGCGTCGACGGCCTGCGATGGCCGGTGCACGGCTTCGTGGTCACCCACCCCGGCGGTGCGGTCCTGGTGGACACCGGCGTCGGCGGGCCGGACGAGGTGCTCAATGACTGGCGGGTAGTGAACCGCTCCGCCGCCGACGCGCTCGCCGACCTGGACATGACCCCGGCCGACATCGGCCTGGTGATCAATACGCACCTGCATTTCGACCATTGCGGCCAGAACGCGGTCTTCAGGCACGCACCGTGCTACGTCCAGCGGACCGAGCTGGCCAGGGCCGAGCGCGAGTCACCGGAGCTGTGCGGCTGGTTTGACTTCATGAACGCACGGTTCGAACTGCTCGACGGAGACGCCGAAGTGCTGCCCGGGCTGAGCGTCATCACCACCCCCGGGCATACCGTCGGCCACCAGTCCGTCCTGGTTCAGTCCGACGGCGGGTCCGACCTGCTGATCGGGGACGCGGCATACACGCCCCGCCAGTACACCCAGCCGGCCGGCCAGGATCTGCCACCCGGTCAGGCCAGCGACGTGGAAAGCTGGCACGATTCAGTGCGGCGGATCCAGTCCCTGGGCCCGGAGCGGGTGCATTTCTGCCACCACACTGATGTCATTCAGGGCTGAGTCATTCAGGGCTGAGCAGGTCAGCGGGCGAGCAGGCGAGGAGGGCGCAGTTGCCAAGCATGCGGTACGACCCGGACGTGCTCGCGACCGGACGCCGCCGCCCGGCGCCGGCCCAGGCGCCGCAGGTGACCGTCGAGCTCGGCCTGGTCGTCGAAGACGCGGCCGGCGAGTTCTGCGGGGCCGTGGTCGGCTGGGAGAAGGACGCGGTCACGCTTGAGGACCGGCATGGCAAGCAGCGGGCGTTTCCGCTGCGCCCGGCCGCCTTCCTGCTCGAAGGCAAGCCCGTGACGCTGGTCAGGCCAGCCCCGTCCGCCGGGCACAACGCGGCTGGCCGGGGCAGGCCGGCCGGCCAGGCTGCCCGGACCGCGTCGGGATCGATAGCCGCGCCGCAGACCCGGGCCAAGGTCGCGCGAGCGAGCCGGATTTACGTCGAGGGCCGGCACGATGCCGAGCTGGTGGAAAAGATCTGGGGCGACGACCTGCGCGATGTCGGCGTCGTCGTCGAGTACCTGGGCGGCATCGACGACCTGCCCGAGATTGTCGCTGACTTCGCACCTGACCCGGCACGCAGGCTCGGCGTCCTGGTCGATCACCTCGTCGCCGGGTCGAAAGAAACCAAGATCGCCGCGCAGGTGCGATCCCCGCACGTGCTGATCGTCGGGCACCCTTACATCGACGTCTGGGCGGCGGTCAAGCCGTCCGTTCTCGGCATTGGCACCTGGCCGCGGATTCCGCCCGGCTCGCCGTGGAAGGAAGGGGTGCTGCGCGAGATCGGCTGGCCGGAGGACACCGGCGCGGCCTGGCAGCGGATCCTGCGAACGGTGACATGCTTCGCCGACCTGGAGCCGGAATTCCTTGGCCGGGTCGAGGAGCTGATCGACTTCGTCACCGCGCCAGGCAGCGAGTAAACCCGCCGCCACATGGGACTCACCCGGCCGCGACACAAGCTCAGTCGAGCCGTTTCAGCAGGTGGATCTGATCATGCCCAGACCAGAGCCGCGCTGGTCGGAACGGACCCAGAGCAGGTCGATGTAGCCGCAGTCACCCCAGGTCCAGCCGGACAGCCCGGCGAGCAGGTCTCCTACGTCGTCCCGAATCGCGATCCGCAGCAGGCGCTCGTCCGTCAGTCCCTGTTGTGATCGCCGGTACTCCCGTCGATCAGCTCGCGCAGGATGTCCATGTGACCAGCGTGCCGGGCGGTCTCCTCGATCATGTGAATGAGTACCCACCGCATCGACACGGAGTCGCCGAACCAGGCCGTGCCGGTGTCGTCGACGCTCAGCTCAGCAATCACGGCGTCCGCTGCCGCTGCGGCCCGGCCGTAGAACGCGACGATGTCCTCCGCCGTCTCGTCCGGCTCCGCGCGCATATCGGCATCGGGCTCGTCCTCGTCGAAAGGAAACTGTTCGCACTCACGCCCGAAGGTCTGGCAGAACCAGCCGTACTCGACGGCCGCGAGGTGCTTGACCAGCCCGAGCAGGCTGGTGCCCGACGGCGTCATCGGCCGCCGCAGCCGCTCGTCGTCCAGGCCGTCCAGCTTCCACAGCACCACGTCCCGGTGCCGGTCGAGGCTGACGTGCAGGCTTTCCTTCTCGCCGCCTGTGAACGGCACTCGCTGGCTCATAGGCCGGACCTTAGCAACCCGTTCCGACATTCGCGGCCGGGCGGGCGGTGTCCGGGGTGTCCTCGGCCAGGGCGTTATGCCGCGGCCCGGGATACCGTCCGCCCGGCCGAGCGCCGCGCCGACGTAGCTTCCAGATCGGCCGGTAAGGTTGGCCGCAGATGCGGGAGGTGGCCGATGACCGCTGTGTTCGCCGTGGACGCGTGCCGGACCCCGGTGGGGAAGATCAAGGGCGCGCTGGCCGGGGTGCGGCCCGATCATCTGACCGCCGAGGTGATCAGCGCGCTGCTAGTCCGGAACCCGTGGCTGGACCCGCAGTCAATCGACGATGTGTACTGGGGCGCCGCTAACCAGGCAGGCGAGGACAACAGGAACGTCGCCAGGATGGGCGTGCTGCTGGCCGGGCTGCCGGTCGAGGTTCCCGGTGCCACGGTGAACCGGCTGTGCGGCTCGGGCATGGAGGCGATCTGCTCGGCAGCCAGGGCAATCGCGGCCGGTGACGCCGACGTGTGCCTGGCTGGCGGGACGGAGTCGATGACCCGTGCGCCGTTCGTTCTGCCGCGAGCGGCAGAAGTCTTCCCGCGCGATGCCGGCCTGGCCGACACCAGGCTCGGATGGCGGCTGGTGAGCCCGAAGATGCGTGAAATGTACCCGCCGATCACCCTCGGCGAGACCGCCGAGAACGTCGCCGAGCGCTACGGGGTAGACCGGGCCAGGCAGGACGAGCTAGCGCTGCGCAGTCATCAGCGGGCGGCCGCCGCCTGGGACGGCGGGCTGTTCGGGCCGGAAACGATCAGCGTCCAGGCCCCGAGCGGAACGGTGACCAGGGACGAGAGCGTCAGGCCCGATCTGAGCGCTGCCGAGCTTGCCGCCAAGCCCGCGGTGTTCCGCGAGGGCGGGACGGTCACCGGCGGGAACTCCTCGGGCCTGAACGACGGCGCGGCCGGGCTGCTGCTGATGTCGGAGCGCGCCATGACCGCGGCCGGAGCCGAGCCGCTGGCCAGGTATGCCGGCGCGGCCGCGGCCGGGGTGCATCCTGACTACATGGGGATCGGCCCGGTCCCTGCGATGTCGCGGGCACTGGCCAGGTCCGGCTGGAAGATCGGTGACCTGGTGCTGATCGAGATCAACGAGGCCTTCGCGGCGCAGGCGGTGGCGGTGATCGATCAGCTCGGCTGCGACGGCGAGCTGGTCAACGTCAACGGCGGCGCGATCGCGATCGGCCACCCGCTCGGCTGCTCTGGCGCCAGGATCACGACCACGCTGCTGCACGAGCTGCGGCGCCGGGGCGGCGGCAGGGCAGCGGCGACCATGTGCATCGGCGTCGGCCAGGGCATCGCGAGCTTGTGGGAGACGGGTTAGCCGCCGATGACTGAGCACAGCGAGCAGGAGTCAGCGCAGCGAGTTCTGACCATCCCGAATGCCATCAGCCTGACTCGCCTGGCTGGCGTCCCGGTGTTCTTGTGGCTGGTGCTCGGCCTGCGCAGCTCAGCCGGGGACTGGTGGGCGGTCGGGCTGCTGTTCGCCGCCGGCCTGTCCGACTACCTGGACGGGAAGATCGCCCGCGCGCTGAACCAGCAGAGCAGGCTGGGCGAGCTGCTCGACCCGGCCGCCGACCGGCTCTACATCGTCGCGACGATCGTCGCCCTCGCCATCCGAGCGATCATCCCGTGGTGGCTGGTCGGCATCCTAGCCGGGCGCGAACTACTGCTCGGCGGCGTCCTGCTCGCGCTGCGTAAGGCAGGCTACGGACCGTTGCAGGTCAGTTTCGTCGGCAAGGCCGCGACTGCGAACCTTCTCTATGCGTTTCCACTACTTTTTCTTGGTTCGCACCACACGTCATACGCTGAACTGACCCGGGTCTTCGGTTGGGCGTTCGCGCTCTGGGGAACTGCCTTGTACGGGTGGGCCGCGCTGCTCTACATCGAGCAGGCACGCCGCCTGTTTACCGCCGAGGAGGCGGGCAGTGATAGAGAGGCCGCGCGCACAGGGGGCGTGGGGGCCGGCGGGGCGGGCCCAGACTGAACGACCGTCCCGAACGCGGCCTGGAGCAGGCTGCCGAAGTCGAAGGGAGCGCTGGCAACTGTGAGGGCTGTAGTCATGGCAGGCGGGGAGGGAACCCGTTTGCGTCCGATGACCGCCAACCAGCCCAAGCCGCTGCTGCCGGTGGTCAATAAACCGATCATGGAGCATGTGCTGCGGCTGCTGCGCCGGCATGATTTCGACGAGACGATCGTGACGGTGCAGTTCCTCGCCTCGATGGTGCGCAACTATTTTGGCGACGGCGACGAGTCCGGCATGGCCCTGCAGTACGCCACCGAGGACATCCCGCTGGGCACCGCAGGCAGCGTCAAGAACGCCGAGGACGCGCTGCGGGACGGGCCGTTCCTGGTCATCTCCGGCGATGCGCTGACCGACATCGACCTGTCCGATCTGGTGCGCTTTCACAAGGACAATGGCGCGCTGGTCACAGTCGCGCTGGCACGGGTTCCCAATCCCCTGGAATTCGGGATCGTGATCGCCGACGAGGACGGCCGGATCCAGCGCTTCCTGGAAAAGCCGACCTGGGGCCAGGTCTTCTCCGACACCGTCAACACGGGTATCTACGTGATGGAGCCAGAGGTACTCAAGCACGTGCCGTCCGGCGAGGTGGTGGACTGGTCCGGCGACGTGTTCCCGCGCCTGCTTGAGCACGGCGCGCCGGTCTACGGCTGGGTGGCCGACGGGTACTGGGAGGACATCGGCACGCACGAGGCCTACCACAAGGCACAGGCGGACGCGCTGTCCGGCAAGGTCCGGGTCGACATCGACGGCTTCGAAGTCTCCCCGGGCATCTGGCAGGCCGAGGGAGCGGAGGTCGATCCCGACGCGATGTTGACCGGCCCGCTATGCATCGGCGACTACGCCAAGATCGAAGCCGGAGCGCAGCTCCGCGAGTTCACCGTGATCGGCAGCAACGTGGTAGTGAAAGAGGGTGCGTTCCTGCACCGCGCGGTCGTGCATAACAACGTGTACGTCGGGGTCGGCGCCACCCTCCGGGGCTGCGTGATCGGCAAGAACACCGACGTGATGGCGTCTGCCCGGATCGAGGAGGGCGCGATCGTCGGGGATGAGTGCCTGATTGAGCCCGAGGCATACGTCTCGGCCGGAGTCAGGGTCTACCCGTTCAAGACGATCGAGGCGGGCGCGGTTGTCAATACCAGCGTGATCTGGGAATCCCGTGGTCAGCGCACCCTGTTCGGCCCGCGCGGGGTGTCCGGCCTGGTCAACGTGGAGATCACGCCCGAGCTCTGCGTGCGTCTGGCTAGCGCGTATGCGACCACGCTCAAGAAGGGCTCGGCGGTCACCACTTCGCGGGATGTCTCCAGAGCCGCCCGCGCGCTCAAGCGGGCCGTGCACGGTGCGCTCAATTGCAGCGCGATCAACGTGGTCGACCTTGAGGCGCAGCCGCTCCCGGTCGCCAGGTTCGAGACCGCCCGCAGCGAATGCAGCGGCGGAATCGCGCTGCGCACCACGCCAGGTGATCCGCAGTCGATCGATATCATGTTCCTGGACGCCCAGGGCGCCGACCTGTCCGAGGCCGTGCAGCGCAAGCTGGAGCGGGTGTTCTCGCGGCAGGAGTTCCGGCGGGCCTTCCCCGGCGAGATCGCCGAGCTGACCTACCCGCCGCGAGTGATCGAGGCCTACACCGGCGAACTGCTGCACTGCGTGGACATGAGCGGCGTGCGCGACGCCGGCCTGAAGGTGGTGGTCGACTGCGCGGGCGGGACTGCCTCCCTGGTGCTGCCTGGCCTGCTCGGCCGGATCGGCGTCGAAGTGCTGACCGTCAACAACCGGCTGGACGAGGCCACGCCGACGCAGTCGGTGGCGCAGGTCAGGGCCGACATGCACCGGCTGGCCGAGCTGGTCTACTCCTCCCGCGCCGCGTTCGGCGTCCGGTTCGACCCGGTAGGCGAGCGGGTCACGCTGGTCGACGACAAGGGCGCGCTGGTCAGCGACGACCGGGCGCTACTCGTCCTGCTCGATCTGGTCGCCGCCGAGCGGCGCACCGGCCGGGTCGCGGTACCGGTCACGACGACCAGGGTGGCGCAGGACGTCTGCCGCTTCCACGGCGTCCAGGTCGACTGGACCCCGACCTCGCCGCACGGGCTGTACGAGGCGACGGCCGATCCGGAGGTGATCTTCGCTGCCGATGGCAGGGGCGGTTTCGTGGTTCCGGAATTTTCCAGGTCGCTGGACGGCATCGCCGCCTTCGTCAGGCTGCTCGGCCTGGTGGCGAGAACCAGGCTGACGCTCAGCCAGATCCACGCCAGGATCCCGGTGGCGCATCTGCTGAAGTGCTCGGTTCCGACGCCGTGGGCGGCTAAGGGCAGCGTGATGCGTACCATCGTGGAAGCGGCAGGAGACCGGGCCATCGATACCACCGATGGCGTCCGGGTGATCGAGCCCGACGGCGGCTGGGCGCTCGTGCTGCCTGACAACGCACAGGCGATCACTCACCTGTGGGTCGAAGGGGGCGACGGCGACCGTGCTCAGGCACTGCTGGATGAATGGGCGGCGGTGGTCGAGACGGCGGGTCACGAGCGGCGCGGGTCCAGCTGAAGGCCGACGCGACAGTACCAGGCCGTGCGACAATTGGCGTCATTACGCGTTGACGGAACACGTCATGCGGGTGACGGCGGAGCGTCGGAGGTGCGCAGCATGATCTGGCGGAGGCGCCGCAACCGGGCGCAGCTGGCTGCGGCGCGGTCAGCCGTGCCGCGTCAGCCTGAGGCAGCTTACGCGGCGGATGCCTCCGAGCGGATGTCCCAGGTACCCGCGCCCGTGCAGGCCAGCCAGCGAACCACCAGCGGCGCAGGCCGCGCCGGTCATGCGTGGCGGATGGACCAGCGCCGCTCCGCGCCGGTACCTTGGACCGCACCAGCGGAGACGGACCAGCCGGGTGTCCGGACCGATGTCCACTCCGCGGCGACAGCGGCGCCAACTAACGGGAGGCTCGGCAGCCAGATGCCCAGCGTCTATTGCACCGGGTGCGGTGAAGCCAACCCCGAAACTTCCCGCTTCTGCTCGCAGTGCGGCAGGCCGCTGACCCGTGTCCCGGGGGAGCGCACCTCCGAGACCACATCCATGATCTTCACTGGCGCCGAGCCCGCTGAGGCGGATCAGAGCGAAGAGTCGGTCGCTGACGCCGACGCGCTTGAGGCACTGCCGCCGGGCACAGCGCTGCTCGTCGTGCGGCGCGGTCCTAACGCGGGAAGCCGGTTCCTGCTGGACAGCGCAGTGACCGAGGTGGGCCGCCGCCCGGACAGCGATATCTTCCTTGACGACGTCACCGTGTCGCGCAGGCACGCCGAGTTCTATCTGCAGGGCGGCCGGTTCGCGGTCAGGGACGTGGGCAGCCTGAACGGCACCTACGTCAACCGGGAGCGGATCGAGGAGGCGGCGCTGACCGGCGGCGACGAGGTCCAGATCGGCAAGTTCCGGCTGGTCTTCCTGCAGGGCCATCGCTCGCAATCCGAGAGCGGCGGGTAGGCACGCGGACGGGGGATGAGCGGTCAGTTGGCGCAGGCATACCTCGGCATTGGCGAGGTGCTGGTCGAGCTCCGTGCGGAATTTCCTGATATCAGCGTCTCCAAGATCCGGTTTCTGGAATCGGAGGGATTGATCACTCCCGCGCGGTCTCCGTCCGGCTATCGCCGGTTCGGCCCGTCCGACGTAGATCAGCTGCGTTTCATTCTCACCGCCCAGCGCGACCAGTACCTGCCGCTGCGGGTGATCAAGGAGCGCCTGGAGCAGCGGACTGGCGACAGCCAGCGGACGGGCGGTGATCAGCGCGGCAACGAACAGCGAGCAGGTAACGAGCGGACCGAGATGGTCGGCAGGCGCGAACTGCTCGACGCGGCCGGCATTGACGACGCGGCGCTCGCTGAACTTGAGGCGCATGGGCTGGTCCGGCGCGTCGGGCGCATGTACGGGCAGGACGCGCTCGACGTGGCGGCCACCGTCGCGGCGCTGGCGTCCTACGGGGTCCAGGCCAGGCACCTGCGCGCGGTCAGAACCGCCGTGGATCGGGATACGGCGCTGATCGAGCAGGTGGTCGCGCCAACGCTGCGGCAGCGCAGCCCGCACGCCAGGGACGCGGCCGGCCGGACCGCGCGGGAGATCGCCGCGCTATTGCTCAGGCTGCACCGCGCCATGATCGAATCAGCGCTCGCCGAGGCCGGGCTGCCTGGCGACGAGCTGCCCGAGCCGGAGTCCCGGCCAGCGTCGCTGACCGGGCTAGCGGCCGCTCAGCCGGACTCCGGCCCGATCCGGCGCGGCGTCCGGGGCGCGAGCGCGTGACTTCGATCTTGCCCGGCGCGGGCGAGCACGGCCTGGCGCACCGATCGGACTCGCGGCGGTGCCGGCTCAGCGCGGCAGCGGGTGTACGTTGACAGGGAGTGCCCTGGGCGCGGGCGGGAACAAGGCTGACATGAGGCGCAGGTGAGGACGGAGTCGCCGTGAGGGAGATGGAGGTCGTGGGCGTTCGGGTGGAAATGCCCACGAACCAGCCCATCGTGCTGCTCAAGGAGACCAGCGGAGAGCGGTACCTGCCGATCTGGATCGGGCCGATGGAAGCAACGGCCATTGCCTTCGCGCAGCAGGGCATGGTTCCGGCGCGTCCGCTGACCCATGACCTGCTGCGGGACATCCTGCAGGCACTGAATGTCGAGCTGAAGCAGGTGAACATCACCGCACTGCGGGACGGGATCTTCTTCGCCGATCTGGTCTTCTCCAACGGCACGACGGTCAGCGCGCGGCCATCGGACTCGATCGCGCTGGCCCTGCGGACCGGTACCACGATCTACGCCAATGACGAGATCCTGGACGAAGCCGGCGTCTCGATTCCGGACGAGCAGGAGGATGAGGTCGAGAAGTTCAGGGAATTCCTGGACAACATCACACCTGAAGATTTCGGCAGCGCGACCTGACGTCGGCCCCATCCGGCCGGTACCTGATGAGGCGTCCTGATTCCGTGCGCGACGCGCCGATGGAGATCGTTGACGAGGCCAGCGCCGCGGGCCTAACGTGCAAAACGTGTACCCGGTGACTGTGGCGCCGGGCCGGAGGTGGGCGTGGCGGTGATCAAGGGCGACGGGCACGGCGAGCGTGAGCGACACGCTGCCGCCCGGCTCGCCGGCGAGCAAGGGCTGCTCTTTGACGATGACCTGAGTCCGCTTGCTGAGGAAGAAGACGGCTACCGCGGACCGACCGCGTGCGCCGCCGCCGGAATCAGCTACCGGCAGCTTGACTACTGGGCGAGGACTGGCCTGGTCGAGCCGACCGTACGGTCGGCCAGCGGCTCCGGGTCGCAGCGGCTGTACGGTTTCCGCGACATCCTCGTCCTCCGGGTAGTCAAGCGCCTGCTGGATACCGGCATCTCGCTGCAGCAGATCCGTGCCGCGGTCTGTTACCTGCGCGAGCACGGCACCAGCAATGTCGCCGGGATCACCTTGATGAGCGACGGCGTCAGCGTGTACGCGTGCACCTCGCCGGATGAGGTAGTCGACCTGCTGCAGGGCGGCCAGGGCGTATTCGGCATCGCGCTCGGCCGGGTCTGGCAGGAGGTCGAGGGCTCACTCGCCGAAATGCCTACCGAGGCCGCGGCGGAATCCGCTGACGCGAGCAGCCGGGCCGGAACCGCCGCTGCCGCCGACGAGCTGGCCAGGCGCCGCTCCAGGAAGATCGGCTAACTGCAGCTGGCTCCGGGTCTCGCGTTATGTCGTGTTAAGGTGCCGCATGTGCCTGTGACCATTTCCGTACGCGAGCTGCGCAAGTCTTACGGAGATCTCGCCGCGGTAGACGGGGTCAGCTTCGAGGTCTCCCAAGGTGAGTTCTTCGGCATCCTCGGCCCGAACGGCGCCGGGAAGACCACCACGCTGGAGATCGTCGAAGGACTCAGCAAGCCGGACAGCGGCGACGTCACCGTGCTCGGGCTGCCGGCCTGGCCGCGCAACCGCGACCTGCTGCCCAGGATCGGGGTCCAGCTGCAGGCGTCCTCGTTCTTCGAGCGGCTCACCGCACGGGAGCAGATCCGCACCTTCGCATCGTTCTACGGGGTGCCGGCCAAGCGAGCTGACGCGATGCTGGAGACCGTAGGACTGACCGACTCTGCCGGGGTGCGGACCGAGAAGCTCTCCGGCGGTCAGGCGCAGCGACTGTCGATCGCCTGCGCGCTCGTGCACGACCCCGAACTGCTCTTCCTTGACGAGCCAACGGGGGCGCTCGACCCGCAGGCCAGGCGGAATCTGTGGGACCTGCTGCGCGAGATCAGAAGCGCAGGACGCACTGTGGTACTGACCACGCATCACATGGACGAGGCTGAGCTGCTCTGCGACCAGGTAGCGATCATGGACCACGGCCGGATCCTGCGGGCCGGCCCGCCCGCCTCGCTGGTCCGCGAGATCGACCAGCCGCTGCGGATCAGCGTCCAGTCCGGCCTGATCCCGGCCGACCAGGCGAGCGCGCTCGCTGGCCGGAACGGCTCCGGCCAGGTCACCGACGACGGAGTCTCGCTCACCATCGCGACCAGGGATCCGGCCACCGTCCTGGCCGGCCTGGCTGACTCCGATGCCCTGAGGGGCCTGCGAGTTCAGGGGGCCACCCTGGAAGATGTGTTCCTGAGCCTGACCGGAAGGGAGTACCGGGCATGAGAGGCCGGGGATTCACCAGCTTGTCCCGCGCGATGTTCCTCGGCTTCGTCAGGGACCGCTCCGCGCTCATCTTCTCGATCCTGCTGCCCGTGCTGTTCCTGCTCTTCTTCGGCTCGATCTTCAAGAACACATCGGTCGGCAAGATCAACGTGATCGAGGTCGGGCGGTCGGCACTGATCACCCAGGCGGAGGCGCACGGCGCGTCCGGCATCCTGAAGGTCACCAGGACCGGCAGCCTGAGCACCGCCCTGTCCGACGTTCGGAGCGGCAGCAGGGACGTCGCGGTCATCCAGCGCGGCGACACGCTGATCGTGCGCTACTCGCTCGCCGACCAGACCAAGGCCAGCATCGTGAACTCCGTCATCTCCGCGATCGTGCAGGATGCCAACCAGGCGGCCACCGGGCAGCAGCCCCGGTACACGATCGACGCTAGCCAGGTCGAGGACAAGTCACTGAAGTCGATCCAGTACTTCACTCCCGGTCTGCTCGGCTGGGCGCTGGCCTCAGGCGCCACCTTCGGTGCCGCGATCACTCTGGTCAGCTGGCGGAAGGACAAGCTGCTCCGCAGGCTGCGGCTGGCCCCGATCAGCACCGGAACGGTGGTGACCGCCAGGATCGGGATCAGCGTCGCGATCGGCCTGGTCCAGATGGCGGTGTTCCTCGCGATTGCGACACTGCCGTACTTCGGGCTCAAGCTCACCTCCGCCTGGTGGATGACGATCCCGCTGGTCGTCTGCGGGATCCTGGCCTTCATGTCGATCGGCCTGCTGGTCGGGGCTTTCGCCAAGACCCAGCAGGCGGCGACATCGATCGCGAACCTGATCATCTTGCCGATGGCGTTCCTCGGGGGCGCCTTCGTGCCGCTCGACTTCGCGCCTGCCTGGGTACGGGAAGCGTCCTACGTGATGCCGCTGCGTTACCTGGTGACCGGCATGCAGGACGTGATGGCGCGGGGCGAGGGCCCGGCTTCCGCGCTGCCTGCCATCGCGATCCTGCTCGGATTCACCCTGGTGGTCAGCGCCATCGCGGTTCGCGTGTTTCGCTGGGACGACATCTAGGCCGGGCGCCAGGTAGGCTCAGGGACCGCTGACGACACCGTCCCCCGATGAATCACTCTCGCCAGGAGGCTCCGGTGAACTTCGCGCAACGGCATATCGGCCCGGATGCAGCTGACCAGCAGCGGATGCTCGAGGCGATTGGCTATGCGTCGCTGGACGAGCTGAGCACAGCCGCCCTGCCGGCCACGCTCGCCGCTGACCGGCCGCTCAGCCTGCCGTGCGCGCTGTCCGAGGAACAAGCGCTGGCCGAGTTGCACCGGATGGCGAAGCAGAACCAGGTCGCGTGCTCGATGATCGGCCTCGGCTACTACGGCACCTTCACCCCCGCGGTGATCCGCAGGAACGTACTGGAGAGTCCGGCCTGGTATACCGCCTACACGCCGTACCAGCCGGAGATCTCCCAGGGCCGGCTGGAAGCGCTGCTCAACTTCCAGACGATGGTCGAGGACCTGACCGCGCTGCCCGTGGCCGGGGCATCGATGCTGGACGAGGCGACCGCCGCGGCCGAGGCGATGACCATGGCGCACCGGGCGACCCGCAAGGGCAGCATCTTCCTGGCCGATGCCGACTGCCTTCCGCAGACGCTGGCCGTACTCGCCACCCGGGCCGAGCCGCTCGGGTTCACGCTGGTGACCGGCGAGGTAACGGCCGACCTGATCGAGGCACAGCCCGCGGGCGAGTTGTTCGGCATCTTGATGCAGTACCCGGGTGCCAGCGGAGCGGTACGCGACCTGCGGCCGGCCATCGCGGCCGCCCGTGCCCGCGGCGCGCTGACCGCGGTCGCCGCTGACCTGCTCGCGCTCACCGTCCTGACGCCGCCCGGCGAACTTGGCGCCGACATCGCCATCGGCAGCACCCAGCGATTCGGCGTCCCGATGGGGTTCGGCGGGCCGCAGGCCGGCTATATCTGCGTCACCGACGAGCTCAAGCGCCAGCTGCCCGGCCGGCTGGTCGGCGTGTCGGTGGACGCCGACGGGCATCCCGCTTACCGCCTCGCCCTGCAGGCCCGCGAGCAGCACATCAGGCGGCAGAAGGCGACCAGTAACATCTGCACCGCCCAGGTCCTGCTGGCCGTGATCGCCGCCATGTATGCCGCATACCACGGCCCTGACGGGCTGACCGCGATCGCACGGCGAGTGCACGCCAAGGCGGCCGGCCTTGCCACCGCTCTAGCCCAAGCAGGTTTCGTAACAAAACACTCGGCGTACTTCGACACCGTCGCGGTGATCGTGCCCGGGGCGGCCGCGGCAGCCGTCGACCGGGCCCGTGCCGCTGGCTACAACCTGCATCTCGCCGGGCCTGACCTGGTCCAGATCGCCTGCGACGAGACGACGACCGACGCGCACCTGGCCGATGTGCTCGCCGCGATCACCCGTGGCGAAGGCGGCCCGGTCTCCTGCGGTCCTGACGACGGGGCGCTGACCGAGATCCCGGCGGACCTGCGCCGGACGAGTGAGTTCCTGACCCACCCGGTGTTCAGCGCGTACCGCAGCGAGACGTCGATGCTGCGGTACCTGCGCCGGCTGTCCGACTTCGACCTCGCGCTCGACCGGTCGATGATCCCGCTCGGCTCGTGCACCATGAAGCTGAACGCGACCGCGGAGATGGAGCCGATCAGCTGGCCTGAGTTCGCGAACATCCACCCGTTCGCCCCGGCCGCCCAGACAGCCGGCTACCTCGAGCTGATCCGCGGGCTGCAGGACGCGCTGACCGAGATCACCGGCTATGACGCCGTGTCGTTGCAGCCGAACGCCGGGTCGCAGGGGGAACTGGCCGGGCTGCTCGCGATCCGGCACTACCACCAGTTCCGCGGCCAGCCGGACCGGACAATCTGCCTGATCCCTGAGTCCGCGCACGGCACCAACGCGGCGTCCGCGGTCCTGGCGGGCATGGCTGTGGTCGTCGTCAAATGCGGCTCGGACGGCGTCATCGATCTTGGTGACCTGCGGGCGAAGCTGGAGACGCACGCGGGAGCAGTCGCCGCCATCATGGTGACGTATCCGTCGACCAATGGCGTGTTCGAGGCGACGATCGGTACCGTCTGCGAACTGGTCCATGCCGCCGGGGGACAGGTCTACGTGGACGGCGCGAACCTGAACGCGCTGGTCGGGCTGGCCCGGCCGGGCGACTTCGGTGCCGATGTCTCGCACCTGAACCTGCACAAGACATTCTGCATCCCGCATGGTGGCGGTGGTCCCGGCGTCGGGCCGGTCGCCGTGCGCGAGCACCTGACCGCGTTCCTGCCCGGCCATCCGGTGCTGCCGGACGTGGCTGTCGTCGGCAGGGACACCGGCCGGCTCAGCTCGCCAGGCGACCCGGCCAGCTCGAAGACGGGCCCGGTGGCCGCCGCGCCGTACGGCTCGGCCGGAATCCTGCCGATCTCCTGGGCATACGTCGCGATGATGGGCGCGCCGGGCCTGCGCCAGGCGACGCAGGTGGCGATCCTGAACGCCAACTACATCGCCCGCCGGATCGGTCCGCACTTCCCGGTGCTCTACACCGGCCAGGGCGGGCTGGTCGCGCACGAATGCATCCTGGACCTGCGCCAGATCACCGCGCGGACGACCATCACGGCAGAGGATGTGGCCAAGCGGCTGATCGACTACGGCCTCCACGCGCCCACGATGTCGTTCCCGGTCGCAGGAACGCTGATGGTCGAGCCGACCGAGAGCGAGAGCGCAGCCGAGATCGACCGGTTCTGCGACGCCATGATCGCCATTGCGGGCGAGATCGCGAAGGTCGGCTCCGGCGAGTACGACCCGACGGACAATCCGCTGAAAAACTCGCCGCACACCGCCTCGATGCTGCTCGAGGCGGAATGGAGGCACCCGTACTCGCGGGCCGAGGCCGCCTACCCGGCAGGCGGCGACCGGCGCGGCAAGTACTGGCCGCCGGTCCGCCGGATCGACGCCGCGTACGGCGACCGGCACCTGGTCTGTGCCTGCCCGCCCCCGTCCGCCTTCGAGGACTGATCAGCCGGCACCGCCGGGCGCGGGTTCTCAGACCAGCGACGCAGCCGTGCGAGCCTGCACTGCCCATCGGCTGCCATCTCAGGCTGTCCACCAGCGACGCCGTTCGGTCTCGCCGTGCGCACCTCGGCTAGTTCGCCGGATGCAGCTGGACCACGGCTGCCGCGTCGAAGAGCGCGACCCACAGGTCACCGCCGACCGCCACCACATGCCGGGGCCCGCCGCCGGTGCTGACGCTGCCAGTGATCGCGTTGCGCGCCGGGCTGATCCGGTCGATGAGCCCGTTATTCAGATCCCCGACCCAGACGGCGCCGCCGCTGATCGCGATGCCGTCGAAGCCAGCTCCAGGTGCGCTGATGATCTTCCGCACGACGCCGGTAGCCGGATCGAACCTGTACACCGCGTCTTCGCAGGTGACCCAGCCGGAGCCGAAGCCGAAGGCGACCTCCGACGGAAACTTGCCGACGTGAACCGTGACGGCGACCTTGCCTGTCGCTGGATCAAGCCCGATCACGATCCGCTTCGTCCCGGCCAGATCGGGCACCCACACCTTGCCAGCTCCGGTGGACGCGAAACCCGACTGCACGGGCAGCGGGACCGTTCTGAGTACCTTTGCGCTGACCGGATCCAGCACGGTGGCGGCCGAACTGCCCTGGTCGAATACCCACAGCTGCCGCCCGATCGTCGCGAACGAGTCAGGCGCGCTGCCAACCGTGATGGTCGCTGTGACCTTGCCGGTGGCCGGATCGATCCGGCTGACCTGGCCGCTCCCGTAGTCGGCTGCCCACACCGAGCCGTCGATCACCGCGACCCCCAGCGGATTCGCCCCGACCGTGATCGTCCTGATCGCCTTGCCGGACACCGGATCAAGCTGGGCGACTGCGTCTCCGTCATAGCCGCCGACCCAGAGCGAGCCCGCTCCGATCGCCATGCCGTCCGGGCTGCCAACGGCGGAGGAGATTCTGATCGTCCGCGTGATGGTGGCCGCGCGGACGGCAGCCGCTGACCGGCCCGGCGCCGGGGTCCGCGTGGATGGATGCGTGGTCGGCCCGTGCGTCCCGGCCTGGCCGCCGGCGGCGCAGCCCGCCAGCGTCAGCGCGCAGCCGATGGCGGCAAGCCTGAACGTGAGATTCATCTAGCCAGGTGTAGTGCGGGCCGTCATGATCAGCTAGGGTCCGCCGGGCGGACAATCAACCTGACATCGGTGATCAGCGCTCTGGCCGCCCG
>OCZU010000829.1_pt1 | contig 20821 bp, 12 predicted proteins | sample 1539001 | NCBI WGS metagenome assembly OCZU01 (sample SAMEA3539306, study PRJEB22396) | soil metagenome | biome: tundra; feature: field; material: soil | place: USA | collected 2010-05 | depth 0.15 m | reverse complement strand
GGCGCCGGCCACCCTGGCCGCAAAGCTGGCCGAACTCGCGGACCGGCTGGCCGCTGAGATCGGGACGCTGCATGCACCGCCGGTCGCCGATGTCGTCGCCGCGTACCGTGAGTTCGGCCAGCGAGTACGGCTGGTCGACGGCATGCATCTCGGCCAGTTGCTGCGCGCTGGCCCGGTCGTGTTCGAAGGCGCTCAGGGCGTGCTGCTCGACGAGTGGCACGGCTTCCACCCCTACACGACCTGGAGCACCACCACGTTCGCGAACGCGGAGACACTGCTCGCCGAGGCCGGCCACGACGCGACCCGGATCGGCGTCATCCGCTGCTACCAGACCCGGCATGGACCCGGACCGTTCGTCACCGAGGATCCGACGCTGGAGCTGCCCGAGCCGCACAACGCCCGCGGCAGGTGGCAGGGCCAGGTACGCACCGGTCACTTCGATGCCGTGGCGCTGCGTTATGCCCTGGCGGTGACCGGCGGTGCGGACGCGATCGCGCTGACCCACGTCGATACCGCGGCCCGGCACCCGGAACTGCGAATCTGCCGTGCCTACCAGGTCGACGGCAAGGTGATCGCGCATTTGCCGGCTGGTCCCGCTGGTGACCTCGACCGGACGGAGGCTCTGACCCGCCGGCTGCTGCGGGCCAGCCCGGTCTATGATCGCGCCGGTCCCGGCCAGGACTGGCCCGCCGCCGTGGCCAGCGCGCTCAACGTGCCCGTCGCCGTCACCTCCCGCGGCCCGCGCGCCGTTGACAAGCGGCTGACCGCCGACGGAGCCATCCTTCTCGGTCCGGCGCCTTCCGTCACAGCGGGCGGAGCAGGCGTTCACCGCGCCTAGCACCCCTGGGCATCGTTCGCTGGCTTGGCTGCCTTCTAACATCCGGTATGGGTAAATGCCGCCCATGCGGTCATGTCGGCCAGTTCAGGCCTGCCCGCCTGGCTGGCCAATGGCTCAGGCATCTCGGGTGGAGCACGGCGCTGGCGGTCGAGCATCCACAGCTGAGCTGCGCGAAGCGCGTCGGCCGTGCTATCACCCGGGTGGCGGACCAGATGGCGGTGCAGCATGAACATCAGCAGGGCCGTATGCAGGTCGTTGACCTCCCATCGGGATCCCACGACGCACTTGCTGCCCGCGGCGAGGAAGGCTGATGCCAGAGTCAGTGCCTCATCGTGATCAGTTTCGCTTAGGTCGCTCAGACACGCCCCGAGAACGACGAGGCCGCCAGGCATGCCAGCCCCACGGGACTGGGCCTGCGCCAGGATGCGCCCAGCCGGCAGTTCTTCTGGCCTGCATTCCTTCCTGGCGAGGATCAGCCTGCTCTGGTCGGCGGACTTACCGGTACGGGCATGACACCCCAAGTGCAGGACCGCGGCCGGACCGCCATCTGGCCGCCCACCGGGCAGCCAGGCCAGGATCTCGGCGGGAGTGCCGGAGCCCTGGACCGGCGTCTGGAAGGACGTGCCGAGATACACAGCATCGGGATACAGCTCCGAGCACAAAGCATCGGCCTCCACTCGTGACCACGGGAGGTTACGGGCCAGGCCGGCCACGACGACGGCTGGCCCGGTCCTGGGAACTGGCTCACGGGCGGCTGCATCGATCAGCTGCCGCGCGCTAGCGCACGTGGAGAAGACTGCGTCGCGGCATGCGTAAGGGTTCGCTCCCACCGAGCCGGGCCGCCTGGCGGCATGCCACGGGACGACTCCCAGCGCTCCGATCGGAGCGATAACCAGCCGGGGCGAGCGGGGCACTCTCAGTGGCGCGCTGCTCAGCCGCCGCAGGACCGGGCCGATCGCCACGATCCAGGCCCAGTCGCACAGTTCGAGCAGCGCCTGCTCCTGGTCCTGCCGGCGCTGGTCCTGACCGGACGGGTCAAATGGGCGGGCCGCTAGCTGACGGCGGGCCGCGGCATAGCGGGCGACGCCGCTGCCGGGCGCGGCTGACAGCCCGGGCAGCGCACAGTCCTGCACCGTGCCGGTGCTCAGAACGATCAGTGCCCGGCCCGCCAGCTCGCTCGTTTCCGGAATGAGGTAGACGAGGGCATCCATGCCCGCGGCCCGGACAGTAGCGGCGATCTCCGCCAGCGCTGGCGCCGACAGCAGCCGCCGTTCAGCTGCGCCGCCGCGCAGCGCGAGCAGGACCTGTTGCCTCAGGTCGCCAGGCACGGCGCTCGGTCGAGGCTCCTCGTGATCTGCCGCGGCCAGCACGGTGGCGGCCGCAGCCCACTCATTGGCCAGGTCAGGTCGACTCGCTTCGCGCAGCAAGGCCGGCACGTCAGCGGCCACCGTCGCTGCGTGCAGGACCAGGCCTCTGCCCAATTCAAGGGCTTCGATGGCCGAATCGGGCATCCCGTCGGCCAGGCACCACCCAGCGAGGCGCAGAGTGTCCGCGCCGATCCGGCGGGTCGCCGCTAGTCCCTGGCCGGGCGTACTTTGCAGCAGCACGGCGCGGGCGTGGGCATGCAGCACGGACCGGGCTGCCGCACGAGCCTGCCGTCGCTGCGACCCAGGCTCGTTCTGGCTCGCGACCCGGTAGGCCAGGGCCAGCGTGCGCAGCAACGGCACGGTGAACGGGTCCCCGGGCGTAGCGTCCAAGCTGGCGCGGGCCTCCTCCAGCAGGGAGATGGCCTGATCAAGGTCAGCGGCGTCGCCCACGCGATCGAACCGGAGAAGCAGTGCGCGGCCCATAGCGTGCATGCAACGCGATCGCTCGCCGAACACCATGAGACCGGCGGTCGGGAGCACTTGACTGAGCTGCTCGATGCCCTGGTTGACGGCGTCCAGATCGTAGTCAGAGCCGCCCGCGGCCAGCGCTCCCGCAGCCCGGAGGAGCAGTGCCGTGCGGCGCGGATGCGCGGGCGGGCACCTGACAGCAGCGTCGAGCATTGCTGCGGCTGTGGCCTGGACTCGGGCGATGTCATCGTCGGCCTGGGCGTCGACCAGGCGGGCGAGGCTGAGGTTGCTGAGTGCATCAGGCCGGCCCGGGTGTCCGTCGGGCAGGTTCTCGGCGGCCCGTTCCAGGCTCGCGATGGCCTGGGCGCGATCCTCGCCTCTGCCGCCAAGCAGAGCGCACTGCAGGAGGGCAGCGCCGACATTGGCGGCCTGCTCCGCGTCGTACGTATCGCTCGTGGCCGGGCCCGCGGACGTGAGCGTGAGCAGCTCACTCAGATCGGGAGTGCCGTTGCGCCGACGCACGTCCGAGCCGAGCAGAGCGATCAGAATCTGGTTCAGGTCCTGGGGCGGCGACCCGGCCGGGGCCGGGCCGAGTTCCCGCAGAACGATGATCGCGGCGCGGGCATCGGCGTGATCCCCGCCGACTTGGCCCCGATCAAGCAGCAGGCCGGCCTGGAGTTGAGCGAGCCGGCAGCGCAGCGAATGACCTTCCGGCAGCGAGCCTACGGCTACATGGACGTGACCGATGGCTGCGGTCAGGTCGTTGTCAGCGCGCTCCCGCAGCCAGCGCTGATGCAGGGCCAGGGCCAGCACCGACCTGATCGCCGCATGCCATGGCGTGTCGCCGGGCTGAGCAGACAACATGGTCTCGGCCAGCTCGATGACGCGCCCGGCTGGCACCGCGAGCCGTCCGTGGCTGGCAGCGCCGAGCAGCGGTGCGGCCAGCGGGTCGAATGGCTCCGCGCCTGCGGGCATGCGGTAGGGACCAGCGGGTCCAGACGCCGCAGCCGGTGCTGGCGGGCCGTGCTGTTCTAGATCGAACCGGGCCGCCTGGGCACTGATGTGCCGGGCCATCGGGTGCCCGGCCGGCAACTGGCGCACAGCTTGCTGGAACGCTGCCGCGACCTCCGCTGTCAGGCCCGCCCGGGCGGAGCCGCGGCGTACTAGCTCAGCCCCGGTGGTCGCCGCTTCATGCAGCATCAGGGCCTGGGCGGCTGGCATGTGCGCGAAGGCAGCCAGAGCTGTGCGCTGGCGTACATAGCTGGCCGTCAGTTCAGCATCGGTCAGGTCACTGTCGGCCCGGACAGCCGTCAGCGTGGCCAGTATCGACGACAGCTCCGGACTAAGGGCTGCACCGTCATCGGCGGCGAAGCGACGCATCAGCCCGATGAGCGTGTCGAGATCTGCGTCGGCAGACGGGGCGAGTGACGCTGTCCCGCCAGCCAGCGCTTCCAGCGGAATATCGGCGGCGGCCAGGCGCCGGATCAGTGCCAGCGCGAGATACTCGGCGCACTGCCTTCGGTATGACAGCGCCACCGGGGAATTGCCAAGCACAATCGGCGCCAGCCTGCTGACCTCGCGGATGTCCGCGCTGTCGCCACCGATCACGTAGCGCAGCAACCGTGCCGTACACAGGCCGATAGCGTAGAGCGGCTGCCGGCTGCTGGCCGGGTCCTCAAGCTCGGTCGCCCGAGTGAGTGCATCAATGACCGTATTGAGATCGGCAGCCACGCCGGGAACAGACAGCGCCCGGATCACCATATCGCCGCTGCGGAATGATGGCTCAGCGATCTGCGCGTTCACCGCGGACTCCCAGCGGCCATCCATACGCCGGGTGACGCTCAGCAGCAAGAAGACACCGAAGCGTCCCAGCCCATCGGCTCGCAGCCAGTGATCGGATGTCACCCCGGCGGCCACCTGTCGGCCTAGCCCAATCACCGTGTTCAGGTCAGCCTCAGGCACCGGTGCGTCGCCCCAGCGCTGACAGTAAGCTCGCAGCAGCCCAACCTGCGCGCTCACCTTTTCCTCGTCCCTGGTGGTGTCCTTACGCCAGCTCCGGCGCGCCAACCCGGTCAGCACGTCCTCGAATAGTCCGATCGATGCGGAGTAGGCAGACCAACTCGCGGTGCCCGGCCCCGATCCCCGCCGCTGCATCTGCAGCGCCTGACCACGAGCTGAGTACTGGGCGGCCAGGGCGATCAGCGCCAGTCGCCGATCCGCCGCAGCGACGTGCGGATGGTCGGCCGCCGCACGCAGCCATCGGATGGCCAGGTCGATGTCGGCGGGATCCTGAGAGTGGCTGTACAGCTTGTCTACGGTCAGCGCGTAGGGGTAGAGCTGATCGATCGGTGCGCCCGGTTTGCTGCCAGTCGCCGCCAGAAGCTCGGCGATCACTCGGACATCGTCAGGGGCTGGACACGACGTTCCGCACCGCGACTCATGGTCCGCGATGCGCACGGATCCGAGGGCGAATGACACGTCCGCGCGCAACTGGTCACCGACCGCGAGCCCATGCAGAGCGACCTTGAAGCACTGCTCGGCCGTCGCAAGGTCAGCGGCCTGCCCGGCCTTGCCTGACTCGGCCAGAAAGTACCGTCGCTGCGCCTCGAAACCCCGGCGAGCATAGACCAGCGCGTCGCCCTCCGGGGCGCCTGCTGTCGCGTCGTGACCAGTTCCGCCCACGGATGTCGCTCCCAAGCCGTCGATGCGATGTGCCATTGGCCGGATTGCCGTTCTGACCCCAATCGCTGACTTCCTGAGCAGTGCCCAATCGGCTCGCCATTGAAGGGAGATTTAGCCCGACGAAGGGCGACTAAGGCCATAGGATCCGACCATAACCATACCGCAACTGCCCGTGGCATCGAGAAGGATGAATAACGGAAAAGATCGGAAAAACGGCGGCCCGACTGATGTTGACAACGTTCTCCGTCGACCTCGATAATTGCCAAATATCATGTGATTCGGCAGCTATGATGCCCATAGGTGCCGAATTTTCGTCCGCACGGAGGCAGGGGTGACGTGGATGCCGCTCGATCCGATCTTGCGGGTTGTCGCGGACCACTGGGACTCCGTCGAAGGCCTGCTCGACGACCAGGCGGCGGACCGTTTCCGGCTTCTCATCAGGCGGATCTGCGCCGTTGACGTCGCAGCCAGTGATCGAGATGACGCCGTTGACGAACTTGTGGACCTGCTACTGCGCAAGCTGCCCGCTGACCATGCAGTCCAGCAGGCCATCGCCAACGAAGCCGGGTTCCGGTCCGTAGCGACGCAGGAGTATGTCCAGGCCGAGGCGTCAGCTGAGGAACCCGTCTTGGCGGAACTGCGTCGGCTCCTAGATGACGAGAACCGGAATTCGCCCGATGCGATCCTGCGAGATGCCGCCGCACGGCTGCTTGCCGCGCCCGCCTGGTCGGCCGCTGAGCTGCGCGGCCGAGGTGGCAATCCGGACCAGGCCCACCTGATTAGCCTCGACGGTCCTGATGGCTGGCGGCTGCCGGTCTTCCAGTTCGACTCCAGAGCCCAGCCGATCCCCGTGGTGCTGGATATCAATGCGCTGCTAGACGCCAGTGCGGACCCATGGGGTGCCGCGGACTGGTGGATCGGGCTTAACGCCTGGCTAGGCCGGACCCCTGCCGAGTCCCTCGGCCGGGTCGCAGACCAGGTGCTGCTCGACGCTGCCCGCGCGACCGCGGAAGGGGACTGATCATGCCCCCGAGCCGTCCGCCTGGTAGGTACCAGGGCACACCCTGCCGACGGGTACTACCCGCCGGGACTCAGCTGCATCGGGTACACGGGCGCAGGCATTCGGCGTCGGAGTTCGTCCCGAAAGAGCTAGTAGCCGACGCGCACTTCGGTGGTGGCCGGTTCGACCCGACGACCGAGGACTCCTATCCCTACCTCTACGCCGCATTCTCCCGCAGCACGGCCCTCGCCGAGCGCCTGCTACGCAGTATCCCGTTCGGCGAGGAGGACCGTCGTATCCTGCCGCGGGTCGAGGTCCGGGGCCGCCGTCTGTCCAGCGTGGAGCTAGCGGGCGACCTGACCTTGCTGGCGCTGACGACCGGCGCCGAACTGGCAGCCGTCAGCCAAGATGAGTGGCTAATTCAGGCAGAACAGGGGGAATACGGGAAGACTCGCAGGTGGGCTCACTGGCTACGGAGCCAGGCTCCCTGGGCGCAGGGCTTCGTCTGGCCGTCCAAGCGCGATGTGGGCGAGCAAGCTGTGATCTTGTTCGGCGACCGATGCCGACCCGGCGACCTAATGCCTGGGGTGCTGCCGTCAGTCGACCTCGATAGCCGAGACGGCGGAATGTGGCTCAACGACGTGCTCGCCGCATACCGCATCACGATCCGGCTGCCGCCGGACTAGGCGGTGAACAGCTCACGGGCTGAATCCCAGGAAGATGGCTACGACGAAGAGCAACGCCAGCATGGTGATTGCCAGCACCCAGCGACGCGGCCACGTATAGGGGTCGTTCATACAGTCCTCACTTTCACATTCGCGTGATCCGGCAGGGTAATCCCATCGCTGGTCACAAGCCATCGGGTGAGGTCAACCATCGATGGATGCAACTGCCCGCCGTCCTCAAGCACGCACGCGGTGCGGAAAAACTCGACGTCACCGAACTCAAGCCGGACCGAGCGGGCCAGGTTACCCAGGCCTAGTGTCTCCTCCGCCCAGTCACCGACCGACTGGCCATCCGGCTTGTCCAGCAGGTCAGCGCGGCTGAAGACCACGGCTAGCCGTGCCTTCTTCAGCCGTACGCCCATTGCCTCCATTTCCTGGTGGGTCTGCTGGTACGCCAGATCCGGCGATGGCGCCTCAGACTTGACCGCGACGAGCTCGTCCTGCCGCTCGGCCGGCAGGCTGGCCCACAAATGGTCGATCGAGAGCGGGTCGATCACCAGGACGAAGGTGCGTGCCTTGTTCAGGAAACCGAGCTCCTGGGTTGACTCCGACTGGTAGAACCGCTCGCCGGCACTGTCGAAGAGCTGCAGCAGCCGGGTTCCGCCGCCGGACTTGACCCGCAGCAGCTGGCCGCGCGGCAGGGCCGCAGTTGTCTTCATAGGCGATTTGCCAGGGGCAAGGAGTTCCTTGACTTCCGCCAGTCCTAGCTCGGTGGCGGCATCGGCGAACTCGGTTTCCAGTCCAGGTGCGGACCGCAGCAGCGTCACTATTCCGTACATCAGGCGAGTCTTGCCAGCGCCGGCCGCGCCGAAGAACGGCAGCACGATTTCCTGTGCCTCGCCGGGCCGGTGCTCCATCGGCCGACCGCAGCCAGCGTGCGGGCAGTAGGCGTCCAGCCGGGACGAGCCGAGCAGCAGCAGGGTGGGCAGCATGTGCCCGCACAGACAGCGCCGCCTGGCCATCCCGTACGAACCGGGCCGCACGTCCTTGTGCATCCGGCCACAGCCAGCGCCGACACACTTGTATGCCGGGTAAGTGACCCGCTCGAAACAGTTCGGGCAGGTCATCCGGATATTCTTGATCCGCAGCAGCCCGGTGTCAATCACCCGCAGCGTACGCCCGATGAGCTGCATCCCGACCAGGATCAGCGCCGCGACCACCGCGTGCACCACGGCGACCACCGCGAAGCCAATGGCTCCGAAAACGATGCCGGCCGCCATCCCGGCGGCCCCGCTGATGCCGAGCGGAGCGGTGAGATACAGCTTGCCCGCGAAGGAGCCCCGGCCCCGATTCGAGAACGAGGCCTGCACCAGTTTCCACCCTCTGCGCTGCAACTCCATAGCCAGCTTGAATGCGACCGTCGCGACCTGCTCGATCTCGTTGAACGCTGGGCCGTAGAAGTAGCTGAGCTCCGCTGGCTCGCCGTCAGGCGGTCGCACCCGGTATTTACGCGGCTTCGGAAGCGAATCCGGCCGGAGGGCGAGTACCTGGAACAGGCCAACGACGTAGCAGCCAGGGATAGCGATCGCATCGCCGATGGCCGTCACGACTGCGGCGGCCGGCATGACGAAGCTCAAGCAGAACAAATATGGCCCGGCGAGAATTACGTAGACCAAGCACATTACTGATCTCCATCCTTTCGTGCTCCGAATAGGCTCCGGATTTTGACGATCATCCCTGGTCGGATCTTCTCGCGCCATTGGTCGAATGCCTCGGCCTCGTCCTTGCCCAGCTCCTTTTTGAGCGTCCGGCGCTGAGGACCAGACCAGTCCAGAACCTGCATCAGCGGCACCGTCAGTTCCTCCACGACAACCGTGCTCCCGCGCACCTCCTGGAGCGCCAGGAGGGCGACAAAGACGCGTGCGGCAAGCGGCGCGTCCGCGTGCGTTGGATACAGGCGTCTATTAAGCTCGTCGCAGAATTTCGTGCGCAGTTCCTTGGGGCAGCCGCGCAGAGCCTGATCTAGCCTTGGAGCGTCGCAGAGGAGTCGTGGTAGTTTCTCCGCAAGCTGTTTCTTAGCCTTAGGATCGCTGCGAGCATACAAGTCATAGAGAGGTTTGAATATCCTTGTATTCCCACTCTTTACTGCCGCTGTAGCGCCCTTCAGCCGGGCGGAGACCTCGGACAAGCCAGAGACGCTCCGCTGGAGCTCAAAGGGTAGCGAACTCCGGACCTTAGGAAACTTCTCCAACTCGTTCGCCAACGCCACCTGGTCGTCACCGGATTCCGAATTCAGCGCCATGATGACGCGATCGATAAGCCAGTCCCTGACACCCGGCAACGTCTCCAGCGGCAGTAGCCTGCGAAGATCGTCGGGCGAGCAAGATCGCGGCCAGAGCTCGTGGAGCAGGTCAATATCCAGGTCGCTCCTGTCTCCCCGGAGTTTCTTGATCTCGTTGAGGACGTCCATAGCCCCCAGGTCACCACGATTGCGCGCGCCGATCAGCCACAGCTCTTGCAGCCCTGGCACGCCGTCCAAGTCCGCTAGGGCGATGACGTCTGTTCTGGCGAATAGGTCACGTGCCATGTCCTGGTGCGCGGCCAGCCGGCCTACCACACCGCTGACGATTTCCGGTTGCCCGTCCAGAATCGTAGCGAGCAGGCGCGGGTCACCATTCAATTGGAGGCCGTTCCCGAATACCCGGAGCTCGCCAGGCTCCAGTACGACTCCGGCGTCCGCCGCCCAGCGGAGCAGCGCTGGAATCTGGGCCGCCGGGAAAGCGTATAGCGCATCCACGAACCGGCTGGCCGCAGCGACTTTCGCTGCCTTTCTGGTCAGCTGGACCGGCTTACCAGCCGGCTCCGCACGCTCCAGCCGCGCGCACGCCCGCTCGACGATGACGAGTTCTAGTCGTTCTGTGGCAGCGGCGGACTTTAGCCGGACAGCGGCCGCTTGCATAGCAGTGATCCGATCGTCGGAGACGGACCCGTCGTAGCCGTCCACAAGCTTCTCGAGTACCAGCCCAGCAGTCGAAGGCAGCCGCTGTTCGGCACCCAGCCAGGTCTCGACGGCGGTCACATCCTGCGGATCCAGTTGCATCGCTCGCAGCGCGGCGGCCGCCGCGAGCAGCGGATGCCAGCCATCGAAGTCCCGGACCGGGCCGGTGACCATCGTCGCTGCCTGCTGCCATAGAGAGTCGGCCTGCATAATCCCAGCTCGGGTGAGCAAGCTGGCGACTGGATGGACTGGCACGTCGGGCAGCCGTCCAGTCGCCGCGTCATAGACATGGAAGCTCTGATCCGCAGGGATCGTGTCACTGCCAGACAGCACGCCGATAATGTGATTCGCGGCGTAGGCCGGACGGTGGCTGTACGTCGTGAACGACATCTGCCGGGCCAGTTCGGCACCGACCAGATAGGAGACAGCAGCGATCCAGATGGCGTTGGCTTCGCAGTCCTGGCCGGCCAGCAGCACCGACCGGTCTCCGGTCAGCGCCCGATCGACCGCGGAAAGCAGCACCGGCATGACACTGGGGTCAGCGCGGCTGAGGAACTCCTGTACCCGCGCCCGGTCCAGTTGTCCGCCGGGCAGCGGGCCGGGCAACGACGGCAGTTCGGAGTTCTCGACGGGGTTAGACCGCCATAGCGATGCCGCCCAGAGGTTCACTGGCAGCAGCGGCCCGAAGTCGGCCACCGACTCGGTCACCAGAGCATGAGCAAAATAGTTACCAGGGCGCCCAGAATAGTCGGGGCCGACGTAAACGACTCGGGCCACAATGAAAGAGCCGTCGCTGCCCAGCGAATACGAGAAGGCCACCGGATAACTGGCCAGCTGATCCGGGCTCGGATCGCCGGGCATTGACCGCGGCGGCTCATAGGAAGTGAGGCTCTCAACCTCCCGCATTACTGCCGGAGCGACTCCGGGAGTGGCTGCGTTGAACTGAAAGCCGCTGAAACCGCGCAGACCGTGCTCACATGAAGTGTAGTAGAGCTGCTGAAATGCCATCGTCTAGGAACCCTTCTTTAGCTTGATCGCACCAAACCCGGCGAGTGCCCAGAGGAATGGATCAGCTACTCGGTAGGGCTGGATTCCACGCCGCGAGACTTTGTTGTCTTCGGTCGGCGATTCGCCGAGCGCGGACAACCCGAAGTAGCGGTAATCCTGGTAGTGCTTGCTAGCGATCTGGTCGATCCTGATGCCGTCCCAGTTGGTCAGCAGGCGCAGAATCTCCGCGTGCACTTCCTGGCTGTCGGTTTCCTCGAAGTACGACGACTGCGGAGCCGGGCGGCGCAGCGGGCTGGTCTCCTTGAGGCTGTGCGTAACCGCGTCGAGCTTGGTGAACGCGATAGCCAGCGGCTTGCTGATCTTCTTCTTCGGCCCGCCATCCACGGTCATGACCACTTCCGTGATCCGTTCCAGCACGTTGGCAGGGTCGTCGACGGCCCCGCCGACAGCAGGCATTCGGGTCCCGGCCGCGACCCGATCGCGGGCGCCGCGCATCTGCAGCGGGTCAAGCAGCAGCACAATCCCATCGGCTGCGGCCAGATAGCGAGCGTTCTCCTCCACGCTCTCCTTGCTGGTCAGATCCTCGCCTGCGGTGTCGAAGAACGATAGCAAGGTGTGCTGAGGGCTTGCGCCGCCAATTCGCCGACGCTCCTCGGTGGTAAACCGAAACACCATCGGCTCTCGTCCGGTGCTGGCCGTCGTGGTGGCGCCGAGCAGATTGGATTCCCGGTACAGCTCGCCTTCGTAGTCTTTGGCGAACCGAACCCTGGTGCTGTCGTCCGCGCCACTCATCGCCGCGTCGAACCGGCGGCCGATCTTGTTCATCAACTCGTGCACCAGGACGGTCATGAACACCGTCTTGCCGGTCTCCTTCGCGCCGACCAGCGCGATGAGCCTGCTATCGACCTTCCCGAAATGCACCGGCAGCGTGCTGTGGCATACCGGGCAGATCCGGATCGTGGTCTCGCCGTGGCACTTGGGGCACTCGGCCTTAGTCGACCGACCGTCGGCGGTAAATACCGGCGGCAGCGCTCCGCGACGGCCGGTCCGGGCGGACAGCAGGTCGTCCGGCACCAAGGGGCACTTTTCACCGGACCTGCTCGTCCGGCCGGTGCAGCGGAACTCAATCTGCCGCTCGGTGAACGACAAATAGCAATACGGGCAATAGAGCGTCCCTTTCAACGAATCCTCATCTCGTTCGGCGGCGGCGGGAACAACAGCAGCCCGGCATCGCAACCAGCCGCGGTGAAGCAGGCCAGGTACCCGGTCGCCTTCTTGGGCAAGTCCACCGGGAGCTTCAGCGGCACACCCGGGGTGACCGAAGCCGGCGGCAGCCTGGTGACCTCGATGCCATCGGAAAGCTCATCCGGCGGATAGGCCGCAGTGGACCGGACGACAACGAGTTCGGGCAGTTCACACGGCCGATCGGTGGTCAGCTCCAGCATTCGCCGCCCTGGCCTCGTTGGGCCGGCTTTCAGCCAGCGGTAGCGAACCTGCGCCTTGCGGGCAGGGATCGTCACTGGAACCGCGAATGCAACCAGGTCGGCGGCCGAGTCCGGATGAACCGCGCTGACCCTGACAGTCACCTCGTCCGGGCCGACCGGGATGGTCACTCCGCCCTCATCGTCGTAGACGCGCCGAGAACAACGACGTTCTCCGCCCGGCCACGCGATGATGGAGTCGGCCGCCCCTTCCGGCCAGATCCAGCTGAGCTGTGCCTCATCCAGCAACCGCTGTGCCCGGAGTTCGTCAATGGGTGCGGCCATGCCGAGCTTGAGCCAGGCGCCCGCCACCGATCGCGAGCCGATCCTGGTCACCGCGAGCAGGTACCTCCGGCCGCGCGGCGCGGGCATCTCTACTGATACCCGGCCGGAACCGGCCGACCGCGGGGCGCCGGGCACCAGCTGGCCGAACGCGTCCAACTGCGGCTGCGTGAGCTCGGTTCCTGACCGCCACAGCGGCTCACGCGAGCCGACCAGCAGGTCGACCCGGCCGAACGGAGGCGGCACCCAGCTCACGACAATCGCCGATACGCCAACCTCAACAGTTAGGTCAGCCACAGGCACCGGAGTCGGTGTCGGGGTCGCGTGCTTTACCACTCCGGCCGAGGTACGAGCCGTCCCGTCCGGAGCCAGGTAAACCGCTACGATCTTGTAGAGATACTCGGTGCCCGCCGTCAGCCCGTTGTCATTGAACCCGGTCAGGTCGGACTCGATCCTTGTCTCCCGGCCGCCGACGACGCGTACCACCTGGACTTGCGATGCGCCCGTCGGCAGTCCCCAGCGCGCACTGACCGCATCCGCAGTGGTCCTGAGGTCGATGCCAGCCACATCCGGGGCGAGGACTACCCGCGCGGTTCTGGCCGACGGCGACCAGTTCGGCCCGCCGCGTCCGGCAAAGACCGCATAGTAGAGGTCCGCACCAACGGTGGCGCTCTCGTCCGCCGCATGCAGCTCACCGATGTCCGTCGCGACCTCGACACCCTCGGCGGGCGATCCGGGCGCGCGCCCGATGGCGCGCCTGACCCGGTACCGAAGCCGACCCGCTTTCGCCGGGCTTGGCTGCCAGCTGACCAGCACGCGGTTGCCGTCCACCACCGCCTGAGCGCCAGGCGGCGGCGGCGGCGCGAGCGCGGCGAGTCGGTCGGCGAGGTCGGGGTCGTCCGTGACCCGCCGCACGGCGTCGGCGAGCAGTTGCGCGGCTGCTTCCGTGCGCCCGGCATCACGTTCCGCATCGGCTTGGGCTAGCAGAGCTGCCACCTCGGCGGCCGATGTCTCGACCAGGACCCGCACATCGTCTTCGGGTGCCAGGCTGACGGCCTGGAGCTGCGCCGAGCGCAGCCGGCCGGCAGCGAGATCCTCCTGGATCTGACGGTGCACCCGGCCGGCCGCACCCTGGCCGACTTGCTCGGCGACCAGAGCCGCTGCCAGGACACCCGCCTCATCCCGGTCCAGGCCAGCGTTGATTGCCTCTTTCGCGATCCGCTTCTGGCCGAACCCGGCGTCCACCAGCGGGCGGACCAGCCCGATCACCTCCCAGAGCAGCAGCGCGTCAAGGGCACCCTCGCGCTGCGCGCTCTTCAGGACGGTGAGCACGGTATTGGTCGGCGTCTTGGCCGGATCGTCATGCCGCATCGCGGCGGACCTGTCTACGGCAGCAGTGAGCGCGGCCTGGTCCAGCCGCCGCCCGGCAGCGAACCTGAAGCCGCCAAGAACCCGGAAGCCCCGCACCTCCTCAGCCGTGAAGACGACTTCCGCTGACAGCTTGAGGTTGAGTTTCTGCAGCTCGCGGGCAAGCTCCGCGTACCTGGCCGGCGGCCCGGCCGGCAGGTCAGGCATCCGGTCGATTACCTTGACGTCCGCGGCCGCCAGAGCCTGCCGGACCTGTACGTCGTCCGCCCCGTCGACCGCGTCGCGCAGCCGGGCGACCACCGCCGGGCCCACGTGTGTCGCGTTCTCCTCGCCGGCGAGCTCCTTCAGCCGCTGCGAGGCATCCTTCTGCACCTGGCGACGGCGGATACGAAAGCCATCCGGAGTCAGCTGGTGCGCGCGCTCCAGCTCGGCATGCTTGTTCAGCAGCTCATCGATCAGCTTGTTCCAGATCGGCTTGGACTTGAGCTTCTTCCACTCGCGGACCACTTCGGCGACCTGGGCGATGAAGGCCGGCTCGGCAGGCAGCTGATCGGTGAAGCCATACCGGACGAAAAGATCGGCCGGCGGCCGGCGGGCCAGGCGCGCAGGGCCGAGCACCTCCCGCCGGTACTTCTCGCTATCCCAAGCCATCGAGATCAGCCACTGACCGCGTACCGGGCTACCGCTTCGCCTGCCTCGCGGACCTGCTCCTCGGTCATCCCGCCGATCTGGATCTCAAAGCGAACCGACCGGCCAGACTTTTCCTCCTGAGCGTGCACCTTGAGCAAGCCGGTCTCGGTCATGTAGAAGGTGACCTCGAACGGCGCGCCGGCGGGCCGGGGCGGCAGATCGGCAAGCATGCCCTCGCCAATGTGCGTGTTGTGCTCCAGTTCCTCCGAAGCCTTCGACCCGGCCTGCTCCCACACCTGCAGCCGGACCTGCCGCTGATTGTCGGAAACGGTGCCGAAGGTCTGCGGACCGGAATCGGCGGGCAGCGCCGTGTTCGCTTCCAGCAGGTGCGAGATGAACTCTCTCGCGTTATCTGGATCGGTCCGCGACAGGGGATCGTCGGCATCGAGGACCTTGATCCCGAAGGCGCGGGGCACCACCGTGGCGACCCGCTTGTTTGCCAGTTCCTCGACCTGCTTGACGCTCATGCCGAGCTGGTCAGCGACCTTCTGCGCGGCCTGCTGCACCTGCGCTGGAGAGGCATCCTCGGGCATGGCCACCTTGACCTGCTTGACCACGGCGAACAGCGCGGCGCCCTTGGCGACTGCCAGGTCCGGCTCGTGCAGCTTGGCATCGAGCCCGAACCGGTCCCGCAGAGCCTCGGCGATGACCGGCATCCTGGTCATGCCGCCAACCAGCAGAACGTCGTCGAACCGGTCGACGCCCTTCTCCGCGGCGGTCTTGATGGTCCGGTCAGTGATCTCCATCGTCCGCTCCAGCAGCACCGAGGTCAGCTCCTCCAGCTGTGACCTGGTCAGCTCCACCGGCACGGCCTTGCCGCCGAACCGCAGCAGCACCTTGCGGGACTTGGTCTGGCTGAGATCCTTCTTCACCTTCTCCACCGAAGCGGCCAGGTCCTGCATGCCCTGATCATCGGCACCCGGGTCAATGTCAGGCGCCTGATCGGCGAACGTCTCCAGCAGGAAATCGATAATCTTCGCGTCCCAGTCCGCGCCGCCCAGCCGGTGATCCCCGTCAGTGCAGACCACTTCCACGTCATTGCCGGACAGCCGGATCACCGTGGTGTCGAACGTGCCGCCGCCCAGGTCATAGACCAGTAGATGCCGGGTCTCCCCGGTGTCATTCAGATCCTGATAATGCAGCGCCGCAGCGACCGGCTCAGCGAGCACATCTAGGACTTCAAGCCCCGCCATCTGCCCGGCCCGCCGGGTCGCTTCCCGCTCCGCCAGCCCGAAGTAAGCCGGCACCGTGATCACCACATCCCGGACCGGATCACCAGCCTGTTCCTGCGCCGCCCGCGCCAGCTCACGCAAGATCAGTGCCGAAACAGTCTCAGGAGTTTCCTGCTTGCCGTTGAACTCCCAGCTCACATCACGGTCGCCCATGTCCCGCTTGACCAGCGAGGCCACCAGGTTAGGAGCGATCAGCGCCGAATCCTTAGCCGCCCGTCCGACGACAACATTGTCCGGCGACTCGAAGTACACGACCGACGGAGTGGTGTCCTCCCCGACGGCGTTCTTCAGCACCACCGCCCGGCCGGTGTCATCGACCTGAGCGACACAGGAATACGTAGTGCCGAGGTCAATGCCGTAAACAGCCATTTTCAGTTCTCCTCATCTGCGACGTATTGGTAGAAACGGGCTTGCGCCGGGCGGCGCACCCGGCCTGCCTCCCGGTCGTAGAAGCCCGCTGATACGGCCTCCGCCACGGTGTTGTGCTGCTCAGGGTCGGAGCACGGCACCACCGTGAGCGGCCGATGCCGATCGACCTGGTGCGGCTCGCCGGGTACTGCCTCGAAGACCTCGATCCCGCACCTGTCCAGAACTTCCGCGACCTCGTCGGCGAACGACCTGATCAGCCCGTCGTCAGCCCGCCGGGCCTCACGGGACAGTTGCTCATGCAGCCTGATGAGGTCGGCCACCACCGGCTCAAGAACGATGCGGTGCTCGCCCTGCTTCAGCCGCTGGTTCTCCTCATGAAGCCGATCGATGACCGACTCTCGGTGGGCGGCCCGCCGATGGAACTCGCTGAGCTGTTCTTCAACGGCCGCAAGCCGTTTGCACAGATCCTCAGCCGATACGGCACCTTCGGCGATCAAGACCGTGTCCTCCCGCGACAGCTCGTCTTCGTTCATTCGTGATCTCTCCTCGGTCCAAGTCGTGAAAGGACGATCCAGGCCTGGATATCGCTGACACCGGATCGGTCGATGAATCCGCCGGGTGGGCAGGCACCAGCGCAAGCGCAGCGTTCGCGAGATCGCTCGCGAACGAGCGGCCGACCCATCCCGAGCCGCCCTGCTCGGATGAGCGTATGCTCTAATAGGTTGAACTGGATCTATTAGAGAACAAATAAGGTCGCAGTCGTTTATATGGATGCCAACTGGGACCTCGCAGTTTCACCTGCACGTCACTTGATAGCTTCACAGACTCTCCCCTACTGCTACTACCTCAGAATTCGGGCAGCAACACAAGTGTTGCACTCTGGCCGCCAATGCAGCTGGAAAGCCGACAAACTCTGGAAAAGACTGGAAAATTAAGGGGATAAGACTGGCGAATTATGGACAATTGTGCCCGTGTAACGGTGGACGGTATGGCCTTGACGCTATGACCCTTGGTAGGTAAAGGCGGCCCAAGCGTGGATCTCGGAGAGCACCGGACTGCTCGTCATGTCCGCCAGCATCGGTGGCAGCTCGTCGAGTCCGCGCCGAGCCGGATCAAGCATTCAAGTCTGCGCCGCTCGCAACGCCTCGGCCGGCCTGGTAGGGCCGCTATTGAGGCAGTGATGGAACATCACCATCAGCAGCGCGGTCGGCCGGTCGTCGGTCGGCCAGCGCGCACCAACCACGCCGGATGCACCGGCCGCGAGCAGGGCAGACGCGAGCGTCAGCGCCTCCTCATGGTCAACGTCGGTGAGATCGCTCATGCAGGCCCCGAGCACAGCAAGAAATCCATCCGCCGTCGCGTCCCGAGCCTGAGCCTGCGCGACGATTTGCGCGATCGTCAGGTGCTCGTTCCCGGCTAGCTGCAGGTACGACGACGAGAGCGATCCAATCACTGTGGCGTGGCATCCGAAGTGCAGCAGACTGGCCGGCTCGGCCGCGCCGCCGGGCAGTCTCCGCACGGCCGCTGCCAGCGGCGGGCTGCGCTCACCAGTTGGCGGGCTGACGCCGCGTAGGTGAACACGGCGTACTCAATGGCATAGCGTGGTCGCTCATCATCTCGCGCCCTGCGGGCGGCGTGCCAGGGAACGACGCCGAGCTTGCCGGTCGGGATCAGCACTAGCCGTGGTAGCCGGCCCAGCCGCCACTGAGCCACATGGGCCAGGACCGGGCCGGTCACGGCATCCCACGCCCAGTCGCACAGATCCGTCAGAGCACCTCGCCAATGTTGTCCAGCCGCCTCATCGCCCCGCGAGGCGATTACCGCCTGGAGCACGGCCTGGTAGGCGCTTACCGGTTCGTCGACGATAAGCGGCATCGGGATCTGGTCAACCGTGCCGTCCGCGCCGAGGACGAGGGCGCAACCTGGGAGCCGGAAGCGAGGCGGAATCAGGTAGACGAACGCGTCGACGCCGCTTCCTGCCAGCTGGCAGCGAGGCTCTCCTGTCCGGCCGCCTGTAGCAGCCCGGGTACGTCGGCCGCCGTTGTCGTGGCATGCAGCACCATCGCGCCAGGCCACCGTACGAAGCCTCTGCTGCTGATGAACCGGACCTGATTCGCCTGGTCAGGCCCGACGGATCAGCGCATGTTCCCGCCTTCCAGTTCGACCACGCTGGACGGCCATATCACGTAGTGATCCAAGTCAACCGGCTGCTGGACGCCGCTGATGACCGTGGGGAGCAGCGGACTGGTGGCTCGGCCCCAACGCCTGGCTGGACGCGGCACCCGCAACCCGCATCGGCGAGATAAGCGACGAGACCTTGCTTGCTGTCGCCCGCGACCTGTCCGCGGAGAGCTGAGCGCAGGTCATGCCGTTCGCCAACCCGCCATCGAATTGCCGGCTGTACCCCAGCGAGCTGCGGCTTCCCGCCGGCACTCAGATGTGGCGGGTGCACAGTCGGCATCGTCCAGCTGAGCAGTTCAGTGCCAGGGAGTCGGACGTGCTGTGGGGCGGCGGACGCTTCGACGGCACCGATCGGTGCTCATACCCATTCCTGTACGCCGCGTTTCAGCAAACCACTGCAGGCGCCGAGACGCTGCTGCGCAGCATGCCGTTTGTCGGCAGCCGACCCCGCACCCTGCAGCGGAAAGCTATCGACGACCGGAGGTTGTCCGCAGTGACGCTGATCGCCCAGGTCACGTTGCTCTCGCTGACCTCGACGCCGCACTGGGCCGGGGTCCTCCAGGACGAATGGCTGGTGCACGCCGAGCCGACCTTCTATCCGCAGACCCGTGACTGGGCGCACTGGATCCGAGAACGCGCGGCGTGGGCACAAGGCTTCATCTGGCCATCCAAGCGAGACCTTGGCCAGCAAGCGATCATGCTGTTCGGTGACCGCTGCCACGAAGTTGTCCGGCCTGTGCAGGGCCACTTTATTGACCTCGATGACGAGCCTGGCCGAGTGTGGCTGAACACCGCTCTCGCCGACTATCGGATCTATGTTAGTCGCTCTTCCCGCTGGCAGGATCGTGCGCAATAACGCACAAGTCCAGGTCCGAGATATTTCGTTAGACAAGAAATATATAAGCGTATATAGCGGTAACAATACACTGGGTAGGCCGCCGGATCGGAGCAGGCTGGCCTGAGTCTCAGCGCTGGCAGACAGCAGGCGCTGGGCGCCGAGATAGCCGGCCAGCATGGCCCTGGCCACCTGGCCAACCATGTCGTCGTCCGGCAGGAATGCCGGATGGTGCAGGCTGACCGGACCGCCAGTGCCGAGGAACAGCATCAGGGTCGGCGCGGTGGCCGAGTAGTAGGAGAAGTCGTCGGCGCCGCATGAGCGGAACGACGTATCGATCCGCAGGCCCGCCGCGCGCAGCCAGGGCCAGCTCGCGGTGGTCAGCACCTCGTCGTTGACCAGCGCGGGCTCGCCGTCGTGGATCGTCACGACGCCCCGGCAGCCGTACGCCTGGCAGGTGTGCTCGACGATCTCGCGCAGTGCCTTGTGCAGGCCGGGGCGATCCGCCTGGTCAAGCGTCCGGAGCGTGCCGCGGGCCACCGCCGAGGGGGGAATGACGTTCGGGGCCTGGCCCGCGGCCAGGGTGCCAACTGAGACCACGGCGGCGTGGGTGGGATCGGTGCGCCGGCTGACTATCTGCTGCAGTGCGAGCACGCACGCGCACAGCGCGGGAACGGGATCGGCAGCCAGGTGCGGGTACCCCGCGTGCCCGCCGGTGCCCTGAACTGCGATCTCGAACTCATCCGACGACGCGTTCACCGTGCCGACGCCGGCCGCGACCGTGCCGGCCGCCAGCTGATGCTGCAGGTGCACGGCGATGATGGCAGCCGGCTGCTGCGCGTCAAGCGCGCCAGAGGCGATGATGTCGAACGCGCCGGAAGGGACCGTCTCCTCGCGTGGCTGCAGGACGGCGAGCAGGGCGGACGGCAGCTCGCCGGCCAGATCGGCCGCGCGGGCGGCCCGGCCGAGAGCGACCAGGGCGGCTAGGTGCACGTCATGACCGCAGGCGTGCATCGCGCCGGTCCGGCTGGTCCAGGGCACGCCGGTCTGCTCAGTTACCGGCAGGGCGTCGAGCTCGGCCCTGATCGCGACGCACGGGCGATCGGCCGCGCCGATCCGGACGATCCGGCCAGTGCCGGCTACCGGCGGAGCGTCGCCGCCGCCGAGAGCTGCGGCGACTCGCGCCGCCGTGCGGTACTCCGATCCGGATAGCTCGGCGTCGGCGTGCAGTTCGTGCCGCAGCGCGACCGCGTCAGCTAGCTCACTGTCCAGCCGGGCGTTCAGCCGCTCGGCGACATCCGCCAGGCCGGTGCCGGTCAGGCCGGTGCCGGTCAGGCCGGTGCCGGTCAGGCCGGTG
>OCZU010000828.1_pt1 | contig 20835 bp, 20 predicted proteins | sample 1539001 | NCBI WGS metagenome assembly OCZU01 (sample SAMEA3539306, study PRJEB22396) | soil metagenome | biome: tundra; feature: field; material: soil | place: USA | collected 2010-05 | depth 0.15 m | reverse complement strand
GACGATCCCGATCACCCGGAAGCTCACGTGGGCCAGCGTGATCACCGACCCCGCGCGCAGGCGGTGGGCGCGCGCGTATCCGGAGTCCGCCAGCGCTACGTCCGCGTCCGAATCGGCGGCGGTCAGGTCACGCCCGGAGCTGACCCGGGCCAGGCTGAGCGGGCCCAGCGCCCTGTCGGCGGTGTCGACGCCATCGACACCGATGGTGACCGGCAGGCCCTTCACCGGATCGAAGGGCCCGTGGTAGGTGCTGGGTGTCGTCTCGTCTAGCGCGAGCATGCCGACGGCGGTACGAACCTGCGGCAGGGCTGCGATAGATGCGGCCGTCGACGCGCTGAACAGGCCCTGATTCGCGTCGTCGAGGTAATCGAACTGCTGGCCTGGCGGCGGGAGTTCCCGCCCTGGCTCGGTGTCACCCCGGGTGAATGGCCGGGTGACGGTGATGTCGGTGCCGATGCCGTACAGTCCGTGCAGCACGACCGCCTGCCCGTTCTTCACCCCGGTCGAGGCGGCGCTGACTGTGATGACCAGACCGACCCCGACCGCCAGGCCGGCCGCGATGAAAACCGCCTGCCGCAGCCGGTGCCGCAGCTCGAAGCCCAGGTATGTCAGATAGAGCACTCGCTGTCCTTCCCATCCGGTGACGCGGTAGCGCGATGACCCTGGGCAGCAGTTATACGGAACGCCTCCTAACAGGGCCTTTACGCCCGCCGTAAGGTCCCTGTTAGGTCGGTCCTGGCATCATGGATCCGCAGGCGTACCGCTCTGGCCTGCGCGAACAAGCCGACTGAGGTGAACAGGGCGAGCCGGAAGGTGATCGGACATGACGCTCCACCCGGCACCGAGCGCTCCCCGGCTGGCGGCGCGCGCGCTCCGCATGCCGCCGCGCACCGTCCGGCTCCGCCTGACGCTGCTGTTCGGCGGGCTCTTCCTCATCTGTGGTGCCGGCCTGCTGGCCATCACCTACGTCCTCGTCGATCACGCCGCCCCGTACGCCGCCACCTACCGCTACCGGGGCCCCGGCCCGCACGGCACCGTCGTGGGCTGCTCCGTCGGCTCCGTCATCGCCAAGCACCCCGCCACGCCCGGTCCCTGCCAGACGCTGGCGCTCCAGCAGCATGCCAGCCTGATGAGCACGCTCCTGGCCCGCGAGGGCATCGCGCTCGCCATCATGGCTGTGGCCGCCATCGCCCTGGGCTGGCTCGTCGCGGGACGGGTGCTGCGCCCGCTGCGCGTCATGACGGCGGCCGCGCAGCGCATCACCGAGCGCAACCTGGACGAGCGGCTGGGGCTGCAGGGGCCGGACGACGAGCTCAAGACGCTCGCCGACACCATCGATGACCTGCTCGGGCGGCTTGAGCGGGCATTCGAGGCGCAGCGCCGGTTCGTCACCAACGCGTCCCACGAGCTGCGCACGCCGCTGACCATGATGCGCACCGCGCTCGACGTCGCGACCGGCAAGCCCGGCGGATCGCCGCCGCAGGTCGCCGCCCTGGCAGCCAAGGTTCGGATCGGCCTGGACAGGGCCGACGCCCTGCTGGAGAGCTTCCTCACGCTGGCCCGCCTCCAGCGCGGCGCCGCCCGGGTCTGGCCGAGCCAGGCCGTCTCGCTCCCCGGAACAGCGGCGGCGGTGCTCGCCGGGCACGCCGAGGCCATCGCTGCCCTGGGCCTGACCGTCGAGCGCGACCTTGCCGACGCCCCGGTGGCAGGCAGCTCCGTACTGCTCACACAGATGACGGAGAACGTCATCGACAACGCCGTCCGTCACAACGAGCCAGGCGGCTGGATCAGGGTCGTCACCGGCACGGGCGGCCCGCACGCCACCCTCGTCGTCCAGACCGGCGGCCGGGTGCTCGACCAGGGCGAGGTCAGCCAGCTCGCCCAGCCCTTCCGCCGGCTCGGCACCGACCGGACCGGCCCGGGCACCGGCCTCGGCCTGTCAATCGTCGCCGCCATCGCCGAAGCGCACGGCGGCACGCTCGGCCTGCGCGCCCGCCCCGGGGGCGGCCTCCGCGTCGCCGTCTCCCTCCCATTGGCCGCCGCAAGGGCCGCCGGGGAACCCGGCACGGTCGCGCTGGCGGGGACGCGCGCATGAGAGTGCTGGTCGTCGAGGACGTCCCCAGCCTCGCCGACGACATCGCCGAAGGGCTGCGGGACCACGGATTCGCTGTCGATGTCGCCTACGACGGCCTGGCGGCCGCCGCCAGGCTCGACGCGAACGCCTACCACGTCGCCGTCCTCGACCGCGACATTCCCGGCATCCACGGCGACGCGCTGTGCCGGATGATCACCGATGCCGACCGGCCGGTCATGGTCCTGATGCTCACCGCCGCCGGTTCCGCCGAGGACCGGGTCAGCGGCCTCGGCCTCGGCGCCGACGACTACCTGGCCAAGCCCTTCCACTTCGCCGAGCTCGTCCTGCGCGTCCGGGCACTGGCGCGCCGCCAGCCAGCCGCCAGGTCCCGCGTCTTCCGCGCCGCCGGCATCGAGCTCGACCCGCTGCGGCGCATCGCCACCCGCCACGGCCACCCGCTCGACCTGTCCGTGAAGGAGTTCGCCGTACTGGAAGCGCTGTTGCGCGCCCAGCCCGGCTTCCTCAGCGCCGAGGACTTGCTCGAGCAGGTATGGGACGAGCACGCCGACCCCTTCACCAACACCGTCTTCGTCACCATCAGCCGCCTCCGCCGCAAGCTAGGCGACCCCCAGGTCATCGAGACCCAGCCAGGCGCCGGCTACCACATCACCGATCCATCCGCCTTAAGCCGCGAATACTGATCGTTGTCTTAGCTCAGAGAATTCGTACGGCCGGCCCGAGGACCGCCAGCCAGCCCGCGATACTGCCGACAGCGCGGAAACGAAGAAGTGAACTGAACAACGACCGCGCTGGCCGTTCAAGTCAAGCCTTCGAAGCCCAGCAAGCACGGCACGCCAGACGAAGACCGAACGCGACATCTGCCCAGCGGAGCGCTGGTCAGCCGCGTGGCGCATGATGGACCTGTGGTAGCTGATGACGCACTCGCTGTGGCCTGCCGGATCGCTGACGACGTGCTGTTTCCCGCCGCGATGAAGACCGACGCGGCGGACCTGCTGGCCGTCTCGCAGCTCGATGCGCTCGCAGCCGCCGGGTTCTACGGCATCTTCGGGCCGGCCGACCAGGGCGGCCTGGCTCTGGACTTTCCCGATGTCTGCGCTGTCGTCGAGGAACTGGCCAGCGGCTGCCTGGCTACCGCGTTCGTCTGGATCCAGCATTTCGGGCTGCTTGGCTCGCTGCTCGGTGCAGATGTGCCGGCCCAGCTGCGCGACGCGTGGCTGGCCCCGGCCTGCCGGGGTGAATTCCGTGGCGGCATCGCGCTCGTCGGCCTGCTCCCCGGACCTCCCAGGCTGACCGCGCGGGCAGTGGACGACGGCTGGCTGCTGACCGGCACCGCACCCTGGGTCAGTGGCTGGGGTCTGGTCGACGTGCTGCTGATCGCGGCCCGTGGACCGGACGACTCGATTGTCACCGTTGTTCTTGACGCGGTCGATCAGCCCGGTCTCTCGATAGCTCGGCAGCAACTGATCGCGGTGCACGCCAGCGCGACGGTCCGGCTGGGCTTCGCCGGCGTGCTCGTGCCCGCCGACCGGCTGGTTGGGCAGGCACCCGACAACCGACCGGCGTCGTCCGGCGGGCCAGCGCTCCGGGTGAACGGGTCACTGGCGCTGGGTCTGGTGCGGCGCTGCTGTCGGCTGCTCGGCGCCAGTCCGCTCGATGACGAGCTTGACGCCTGCAGACAGCGGCTCGACGAAGCGGACACCGAGACCATGCCCGGCGCGCGGGCCGCCGCCTCCGAACTCGCACTGCGCGCGGCCGCTGCCCTGGCGGTCCATGACGGCAGCCAGTCGATCACCACCGACCGGCACGCCCAGCGCCTGGCACGGGAAGCCCTCTTCCTGCTCGTCTTCGGTTCCCGGCCGCCCATCCGCGCCGACCTTCTCCGACGCCTAGGCGCCGCGACCGGAACGAGCGCAGGTGGATCGCCAGCGACCCAGAAACTCTGACGGCTGGCCAGGACCCACCGGCTCGTCCTCGCGACGAAACCGCACAAGACGAACGAGCCATCCGGACCAACTGACCCGCAGCTCCACATCTTCACCCTGGATGGCACTGCCATCATCATCATCATCACCGACGGCGCCAGCTACGTCTTCGATGACGGCACCTGCCTGTCCCGCCGATGACCTCGTCCAGGCAGTGTTGGAATGCATCTCTCGCAGTACAAATGGACATCCGGCCCTGACAGCCGCCAGTACGGTCCCGCACCTGGCCGGAAATGGTGGCGGCGATGACTCCCGTTGACGACATCCCGTCTGTCGCACGTCATCGGCTGGACAAGACGCTGCGGCGGGAACCGCGCTGGCCGCCGCTTGCGAGTTCCTCGCCCAGACCGCCGAGACCGTCACGGCCGCGACAGAGGGGCCGACTGCTGCTAGCCGCCCCAGCGGGTGGATAGGTGGAAGGTCGCCAGCGCGAGCAGCAGGCCTGCGGCGAGTGCGGCGGTTAGTACCAGCCAGCGGCGGCCGGCGCCGGCCAGTGCGGCGCGGGCCTGGTCGGCGCCGTGCGACCCGGCGGTCAGCAACCTGGGCAGCTTGGGCGCGTAGGCCAGGACGTGAACCGCCATCGCGCCGAACCAGAGCACGAAGAACGCCTTGTGCGCGAACATCCACAGTGACGAGCCGGGCCCGACATAGGCCAGCGCGACCCCGGAGCCGATCACGCCGACGGAGGTGGTGACCACAACCGGCCCGAGCAGCCGGAGCAGCAGCGCCGGCGGGCCCTTCCTGACGTAGGGCTCCGAGCCGGTGTAGTACCGGATGAACCGGTAGCTGGTCGATCCGAGCTTCAGCAGCACCGGGCCGACCAGCAGCATGCCCAGAAAGAAGTGCAGCGTCAGCATCTGGTGCACGCTCAGGATCGTGAATCCCTCGGCGGCCAGCAGGATCAGCAGCACGGCACCGGTCATCGCGGTCAGCCGCTCGTTACCCGCGGCGCCACCGGTACGCTCAACGGCCCGGCGATGTCTGGGCACGGTCTTGACGCTCAACGAGATACTGCCTTCCGGTCCGTGGTCGTTGCATCGAGGCGCAGCGCGAGAGTCGGGCAGAGTCGGACCGCCCGGCGGGCGAGCTGGGCCAGTTCTGGCGGGACGCCTCTGTCGGCCAGGATCGGGTACCCCCACTCGTCGAGCTGGATCAGCTCGGGCAGAAGTTCGGCGCAGAGCCCGTGGCCTGTGCAGGCGATCGGGTTCACGGCCAGATGTCGGCTTATCGCCATAGATCCTCCGCACCGGACCGAGGAATCGGCAGCCCCGCAGGACGCGGCTGGCCGGACCGCGCGGACAGGCAGTGCCGGTGCGATGCATGCGCCCTGACGTCGGCGGCGAAGGCCGACAGCGCGGAGCGGGCGAGCCGGACGGCGCCGTCCGGGTGGCGGCACGCTCCCCGCCCGGGGATCGTCGCCAGCCTGCGGCCCAGCCGGTCGAGTACCCGCCCCTGCGGCCGTCCGCTGGCCAGCTGGGCGAAGTCGTCGGCGATCGCGGGCAGGCCGAAGATGCACGGGCCGCACTGGCCGGCGCTCTGGCTGGCCAGCCAGGCCAGCACCCTGGCCGTTTCGGTCAGGCCGCAGGCATCAGGCGGCAGCGCGAACAGGACCCCGGTGCCGGGCGACGCACCGATCCGGCGCAGCGCCGGGGTGGCCAGCGGCAGGCTGGCCACGTCGGCCACGTCGTGCCAGGTGCCGAAGTAGCCGCCGATCAGGACCGAGCTGATGGCTGGCCTGGCACCGCAGGTGGCGAGAATGTCGCCGATCGGCGTGCCTACCTCGAACTCGTAGACGCCCGGGGCATCGACGGCTCCGGCCACCGTGCTCAGCATGGTCCCCGGCGCGTCGGGCAGTCCGTTCTGACGAAACCAGGCAGGCCCGAACCTGGCGATCAGGCCGACATGCGCCAGTGTCTCGACGTTGTCGAGCAGCGTCGGACGCTGGCCGACGCCCTTCTCGAACGGTCTGGGCGGCACTGCCGTCGGCTTGGCCTCGCCGCCGTTCAGCCAGTGCACCAGCGCTGTCTCCTCGCTGGAGACGTACTGATGCGGCAGGTCCTGCACCACGATCTGGACCCGGTCCAGGTTCGCCTGCTCGCGCTCGGCGACCGCCCCTGCCACGCTGGCGATCAGCTGACTCCTGATTCGCGGCAGGCACAGGTGGACCACGTCAGCTCCGACGGCCATGGCGGCCAGCACCGCGCCGTCCAGCACCAGATGCGGCGCACGGCCCAGCAGCGCCTTGTCTTTCTCGCTGGCCGGCTCGCTCTCCATGCCGTTGGCGACGACGACCGCCGGGCCGCGCCTGGACGCGACCGCGCGCATCTTGACCCCGGTCGGGAACCCGGCGCCGCCCCGCCCGGTCAGCCCGGCCGCGGTCACGGCGTCGATCAGCGATTGGCCGGCCGCCGGCTGGCGCAGCGGCCCGTACGTGTCGACGTGCGCGCCCAGAGTGGCCGGCTCCCCGGAGGAGCGCCATCCGATCGTGAGCCTGCTTGCCTGGCCGGGCAGGTCGGCCCGGTGCGGCGTCGTTCGCGGCGGCGTGCTGCCGCGGTGGTGCGCCATCTTCACCCCTGCGCCACGGTCAGCAGGCTGACCGTACCGGTCACCGAGGAGCCGTTGATCGTCAGCAGGATCTCGGCCTGGCGCTGGCCGCCCTGGCCGGTCACGGCCGCGATCAGCCGCTGACCCTCCAGCCGCACAACCGGCCCGGCGTAGGCCGACGCTGTACCGGGCTGGCCGATCCGCACCTGCCCGTCGGACAATGCGACGCCGCCACCGGACGGCGTGCCATGCAGGACGATGGCCAGCTTCTCGGCAGGAGCGGCATCGATGCTGCCGGTGATCGTGATCGTCCGCTCGTCATCGCCAGGACCGGCAGCGGTGACGACGTGCCCGGTGAAGCTGGCGTCGGTCAGCTGGCCAGAGCGGCCGGGCGTCCCGGCCGGCTGGCGGCCATGACTGCCGAGCAGGGTGACCGGGGTGCCTGCCCGGCGGGACCAGCCCGGCTGCAGCGGACCGACGAGCACGAAGACCAGCGTCAGCAGTGGCAGCGCGGCCATCGAGGCGAAGCCGGTGGCGCGGCTCAGCGGGTGATCGCTCAAGGTCAGCCGCCACCAGATCGCCCAGCAGACTGCGGTAACGCACAGCACATCTATCGCCAGGACCCAGAGCAGCTTGGTGTCCGTGCCGGTGCCGAGCCCGTGCCAGAGCGCGATCGGCCAGCAGGCGTAGACCAGCAGGTGCACCGCCCGCCAGGTGCGGTGACTCAGCCGGTCCCGCAGGATGCTGGTGATCATCACGGCGAGCAGCAGATCGAAGGCGATGGCGCCGAGACTGAGCCATAGCGGCCGGTACGAGGAGGTGAACGGGATGACGGCGGCGATCCAGCCGATCGGCGCGAACGGGTCGAGCACCGTCGTCACGACATGGACGCCGACCACGGCCGTGCCGGTCAGCGCCAGGTTCCTGTGCAGGCCCGCCGTAACGATCCGCGGCCAGCGCTGCGAGGCCGCCCGCGCCGTCCCGATCACGCCGAGCACGACTGTGCCGGTGAGCAGCACCAGCGCCACGACACCGGTCGCCCTGGTCGTGTACCAGAGCAGGCTCGGCCCGACGATGACCGGGGCACTGAGCAGGTGGCCGGTCATGACCCGCCTGCCCGCCGGCAGTCAGCCCGCAGGAGTTCGTTATGCATCGAGGTTACGATCCGCCCGAGGAGACCACTGGCGGCGCGGCGGGCTGGGCAGGCGGCTGCTGCGGCGGGGCCAGCTGGCCGCTGCCGTGATGATGTGAGGACCCGGAGCCCTGGCCGGTCTGGCCCGAGCCCTGGCCTGCTGGCGACTGAGTACCTGAGTTCGTCACCGCATGACCTGGCAGTGCATAGCCGAATGCGGTGGCCAGGGCGAGCGATGCCGCCGTCGCGCATCCGGCGATCCACAGTGAGAGCCGCCGGGTGCGCGCGAGATGATCATTGCGGCGCGTGATCGCGCTCTCGTGCGGCCAGCGCATGATCAGCTCCTTTCAGGCGCGTCGGGCTAGTCGTCCCTAGCTTGCACGGCGGAGCTTGGAGATCCGGTTCAGGAAGTCTTCAGATTTGCTTAAGATCGCGACCGGTTAACGGCAGTATTCCCGCGCCGGGCCTGCGCTGGGCACGATCGCGGGGTATGGCAGGCAGGTCCAGGGTAACGGTCAGGCCGCCGCCTGGACTGTCGGACAACTCGGCAGTGCCGCCGCTTGAGGTCACCAGGCGGTGCACGATCGCGAGGCCCAGGCCGGTGCCGCCAGGAGTCGCCGTGACGTAGCGGCGGAACGCGGCCCGCTGCTGCTGCTGGCTCATCCCGGGCCCGTCATCGGTGACGATGATCCTGGCCCGCGGGCCGGCCGGTGTCACCAGGACATCGATCCGCCCGCCGGCCGGTACCGCCTCGAGCGAGTTGGCCAGCAGGTTATCCAGGATCTGCTCCAGGTGTCCCTCGCCGAGCATGGCGGTGACGGGCTGAACGGCCAGGGCGTCCAGCGTGACCGACTTCTCTTCGGCGGCGGGCCGCCACACGGCTACCCGGTCCCTGATCACGACGTCGACCGGTACACCGACGGGCATGGCCGTGACGTTCTCCGCGCGCGCCGCGGCGAGTAGCCCGTCGACCATCCGGGACAGCCTGGCTACCTCTTCCTGGGCGCCGGCCAGCTCGTCGGCTATCTCTCCTGGCGACTCCTGGGCCAGCAGGTCGAGCCGGAGCCTGAGCGCAGCGAGCGGAGTCCGCAGCTGGTGCGAGACGTCGGCCATCATCGCCTGGTGCCCGTCGACCAGGGCCTCAAGCCGGGCCGCCATCCGGTTGAAGTTGACCGCGAGCCTGCGCACCTCGCGCGGGCCGGCCGCCGCGGGAGACCGGGTCTCCAGCGCGCCATCGCCGAGCCGCTGCGCCGCGGACTCCAGCGAGCCGAGCGGGCGGCTGACCCAGCGCGCCAGCCCGGCCGCGATCAGCGCCGCCGCGAGCAGGCCGGCCACCGAGACGGCGATCAGCCAGGTCCAGAGCACGGCCAGCTGATGATCGAGCGGTTCGGTGGACCTGGACAGGGCCACGACGCCCAGGCCGGCCCGGCCCGAGTCGCTCAGCACCGGCACTACCGCCAGCATCCGGTCCTCGAACGGGTACCCGACGGTTAGCGTGCCGGCCATGGCCTGGCTGATCAGGGGGGCGCTGACACCGAAGACCGTCCTGGCACCGGCCAGCCGCCGGCCTGCGGCGCTGTATACGGCCACCTGGTCGCCATGGCGCTCAAGCTCGCCAATCGACCTAGCCAGTGCCACGCCGGCTGAGTGATCGCCCAGGTGCTCCTCGGCCACACTGGCCACTGTGGTCGCGGCGGTCACCGTCTCGTCCTGGAAGTCATGCCGGTCCTGACCGGCGGTGATCAATCCGAGCGGGACAACGACGGTGCTCAGCAGGATCGCGATCAGCGCGACGACGATGAGCGCGATCCGGCGGGCCATCAGACCTCGCTGAGCCGGAACCCGCGGCCGTAGACAGTCTCGATCAGGCCGGGGATACCGAGCTTGCGGCGGATCGCGGCCACGTGCACGTCAAGGACCTTAGTCGGGCCGTACCAGTGCGAGTCCCAGGCGGCCTCCAGCACCTCCTGCCGGGCAACCACGCGGCCGGGATCAAGCGCCAGGCACTCGAGGATGTCGAACTCCTTGGGTGTCAGCGCGACCTCGCTGCCGCTGATGGTCACCTTCTTGGTCCGCAGATCCATGGTCAGCGGCCCGTGCCTGATCAGCTCGCCGCCCGGGTGCACCCGGCGCAGTACGGCGCGGATCCTGGCCTGCAGCTCGGCCAGGCCGAATGGCTTGACCAGGTAGTCGTCGGCACCGGCGTCGAGTGCGTTGACCCGGTCGGACTCCTCGCCATACGCCGTCACCACGATGATGGCCGCGGCGGATCGGGTGCGCAGCTTGCGGCAGACGTTGACGCCGTCGCTGTCGGGTAGCTCAAGGTCGAGCAGCACTACGTCGGCGTCGGCGTGCGCGAGCGCCGCGGCGCCGGTTGTCACGTGGTCGACCCGGTAGCCGCCTCTGGTCAGCCCTCGGACCAGCTGGGTGGCGATACCCGGATCATCCTCGACGACCAGCACGCTCGGACCGGTGCTGGCCGCGGCGGCCGCCGGCATGGCGCTCGGATCTGTCATGCCACCGAGGGTAAGCCAGCGATCCGGCCGCCGTGGTCACCTGGCGACGGCGAGCCTGACCCGGGATGGGTGACGCTGCCGTGACCTCAGCTACCAGCTCGTCGGAGATGGCATGCCCTCGGCGTACCCGGCCGCGCTCTGGGTGCCGATCACGGCCAGCTCATGCAGCTCGCCGAGATTCCTGGCGCCGGTGTAGGTGCACGCGCTGCGCAAGCCGGCGGTGATCGCGTCGATCAGGTCCTCCACGCCCGGCCGGGCCGGGTCGAGGTACATCCGCGAGCTGGAGATGCCTTCCTCGAACAGTTCCTTGCGGGCTCGCTCGAACGGTGAGTCCGCGGCCGTCCGGAGCCGGACCGCACGGGCCGACGCCATCCCGAAGCTCTCTTTGTAAAGCCTGCCTTGCGGATCACGGAACGCGTCGCCCGGCGACTCGCAGGTGCCGGCGAACCAGGAGCCGATCATCACGTTCGACGCGCCGGCCGCGATCGCGAGCGCCACGTCCCGCGGATGCCTGATGCCGCCGTCGGCCCAGACCTGCCTGCCGAGGCGGTTCGCCTGCGCCGCGCAGTCAAGCACCGCGCTGAACTGCGGCCTGCCCACGCCGGTCTGCATCCGGGTCGTGCACATGGCGCCCGGGCCAACGCCGACCTTGACGATGTCCGCTCCGGCCTCGATCAGGTCCACGGTCCCAGCCGCGGTGACCACGTTGCCAGCCACCACCGGCACGGCAGGACAGACGTCCCTGATGGCGTGCAGAGCCTGGATCATCTTCTCCTGGTGACCGTGCGCGGTGTCGACGACCAGCAGGTCGGCCCCGGCGTCCAGGAGCAGCTTGGCGCGCCCGGCCACGTCACCGTTAATGCCAAGCGCGGTGCCCACTCGCAGCCGCCGGCCAGTGTCGACCGCGGGCCGGTAGAACGTCGCTCGCAAGGCCCCGGTCCTGGTCAGGATTCCGACGCACCGGCCGGCGGCGTCGACCACCGGAGCCAGCCGGTGCCGGCCGGCCTGGAGCAGGCCGAACGCCCGCTCCGGGTCGGTCCCGGCCGGCAGGGTCAGCAGGTCGGCCGACATCACCTGGCTGAGCTGGGTGAATCGGTCGACACCTGTGCAGTCGGCCTCGGTGACCATCCCGACCGGCCGGCCATCGGCGATCACGACGATCCCGCCATGAGCCCGTTTGGGCAGCAGGCTCAGTGCGTGGCCGGTGGTCGCATCCGCGTGCAGGGTCAGCGGCGTGTCATAGATCAGGTCCCGGTCCTTGACCCAGGCGATCACCTCGGCGACTACCTCGACCGGGATGTCCTGCGGAAGTATGACCAGGCCGCCTCTGCGGGCGACTGTTTCCGCCATCCGGCGTCCGGCGACCGCGGTCATGTTCGCGACGACGATCGGGATGGTGGTTCCGCTGCCGTCCGTGGTGGCCAGGTCGACGTCGAGCCGGGAGCTCACCGCCGACCGGTTCGGCACCAGGAACACATCGCTGTAGGTGAGGTCGTAGCCCGGCTGATTGAGGAAGCGCACGTAGCGATTGTGCCCTTCGCAGCGCCGGACTACGAGCCGAGTACCTGCCGCAGGTAGTCGTTGCTGAACCGGCGCTCGGGGTCCATCACCTCGCGCAGCGCGGTGAACTCGCCGAACCTGGGGTACACCCCGCGCAGGTAATCCGCGTCCCTGGTGTGCAGCTTGCCCCAGTGCGGGCGCCCGCTGACCGCCGTCATGATGGCTTCCACGTCAGTGAAATACTGCGCATGCGGCGATTCGTGGTAGATGTGGATCGCGATGTATGCCGTATCCCTGCCGTGGGCGGTGGAGAGCCACGGGTCATCCGCAGGCGCCACCCTGACCTCGATCGGGAAGCTGATCCGCCAGTCCCGGCGGCGGAACAGGTCGCGGACCTCGCCCAGTACGTCGGCCAGGTGCTCGCGCGGCACCGCGTACTCCTGCTCCTTGAACCGCACCCGGCGCGGGCTGGTGAACACCCGGTGCGCGGCGTCAGTGTAGGTCCGCCCGCTCAGTGCCCGGCTGGCGACCGAGTTGATCCTGCGGATCGTGGCGGGCGCCCGGTAGCCGAGCCAGCAGGTCGCGCCGAACAGCGAATTGGACAGGAACTCGTCATCCAGCCAGTGCCGCCACGAGCTGAGCGGCTCGGCGGGTCCGTCGGTGCGGTTGTTGCGCTTGGTCAGGCAGCCCTCTGAGTGCGGGAACCAGAAGAACTCGAAGTGCTCGTTCTCGCTGGTCAGCTCGGGCAGCCTGGCGACCACCTCCGACCATCGCATCGGCTCCTCGCGAGCCTGCAGCAAGAACGCGGGCTCCACGCCGAACGTCACGGCGGTCAGCACGCCAAGCGCGCCAAGGCCGACCCGTGCGGCGTCGAACAGCTCGCCGTTGTCGGTCGCTGAGCAGGATCGGATCGTGCCGTCGGCGAGCACCAGTTCCAGGGCTGCGACCTGAGCCGCCATGCCGCCGCTGGCCCGGCCGGTGCCGTGGGTCCCGGTCTGGATCGCTCCGGCCACCGTCTGCACGTCAATGTCGCCCATATTGGTGAGCGACAGGCCATGGCCGAGCAGTTCGGTGCTGAGCCGGGCGAGCGGGCAGCCGGACTCGGCCGTGACCAGGCAGGCGTCCGGATCGATTGACCTGATCGCGGTCAGGCCGTCCGGCCGAAGCAGCACGCCGTCGGTCGCGGCGGTCGGCGTGAACGAGTGACCGCTGCCGGTCATCCTGATCGGCAGTCCGTCGGCGGCTGCCGCGACGACCTGTTCAGCGACCTGCGCCGCGGACCTGGGCACGCTGACCCTGACCGGCCGGGCGGTGACGTTGCCCGCCCAGTTCTGCCAGGAGGTCGCGCCGGGGGGCAAGCTGTGGCTAGTCATCGGCGGTGCCCTTCATAGGGACGTGATCTTGGCCAATTCTGCCGGTTGCTCGGCCGGCTCTGCCCGCAGCCTGCCCAGTCCGGCCAGGCAGACCAGGACAGCTAGCGCGCCGCAGGCCGCGGCGAAGATGAACCCCGCGCGGGCGCCGCGGGAGTCGATGATGTGGCCGGCCACCGCGGAACCAACAGCGACGCCGACCGAGATCGTGGAGCCGAGCCAGGCCATGCCCTCGGTGCTGCGATTCGGCGGCGCCTGGCGCTCCAGGATGCCGTAGCCGGCGATCAGCGTGGGAGCAATCGCCAGCCCGGCGAAGAAGCCGACGGCATCCAGCGCAAGCAGGCCCGGCATGGCCCAGAACGTGGCCACGCCGCAGACGGTCAGCGTCATCGTGATCAGGAACCTGCGCCCGAGCGGGGCCCGCCACTGCCTGGTTCCGTACCACAGCCCGCCGACGGCGCTGCCCAGTGCATAGGTGCCCAGGATGAACCCGGCCAGCGGCCGGTGCCCGCGCTCTGAGGCGAAGGCGACGGTGCTCAGGTCCATGGTCGCGAACATCGAGCCGAGCAGCAGGAAGGACGGGGACAGCGTGATCAGGCCGGGCGCCGGGATCCGCGGCCTGGCAGGCCGGGCTAGCCGCCGCGCCAGCGTGCGCGGCGGGCCTGGCCTGGCATGTGGTCGTGGTCGCGGGGCAGGCTCGGTCCCGCGCTGCGCGGCGAACAGCAACGTTCCTGCCACGCACAGCAGGCTCGCCGTGCCGATGCCGGACGCTGGCAGGAACTGCGTCGCCAGCACAGTGACCAGCGCCGGTCCGACCACGAAGATCAGCTCGTCGTTCACCGATTCGAGCGCGAAGGCGGTATGCAGGCGACGGGAATCCCCGTCGAGCAGCGCGATCCACCTGGTTCGGACCATGCTGCCCGTCGACGGCATCGACGCGCCAGCCAGGCTGCCGATCACGAGCAGCGCCCAGAACGGGCCGTGCAGCTCGGCGCAGGTGATGAACGCGACCGTGCTGACCGCGAAGATAGCCGTCAGCGGACGCAGCACCCGCCGCTGGCCGAGCCGGTCAGCGAGCTGGGCGACGAAGGGAGTGCAGATCGCGTACCCCACCGAGCCGGCCGCCGCGACGGTACCCGCCATGCCGTAGCGCTTAGTCAGCGAGACGATCAGCAGGACGGTGCCGAGCCCGTACATCGCCATCGGCATCCTGGCGATGAAGGCCGATCCTGAGAACGCAAGCGCGCCGCGGGTGCGCAGCAGGTTCAGGTACGGATTCCGGCCGGTGGCGGGAGGATCCTGCGCCTCGGCGTCATCCTGCCGGGCCCGAACCTGCGCCATCGCGTCAAACCTCCCCTGAAGAGACCGTATCGGACCTGGGCAAATTATTCGCCTGCCGGACTCGCCGCGCGCCCGCGACCGGTCTTCGCCGCGCACCAAATCGATCGCCGGTGCGGGTCCGCGGGTGCGCGGGTCTTCAGCGCGACGGCGGACCCGGGCTATGGTGTGAACTGTCATGGAACGCCTGCTGCGGCGCATCTACGGTCGCGAACCTGCCGCGTCCGGCTGGCCAGTTCGCGCCATCGCGGCCATCGCGGCGATCATGATCGGAATCGCGGCTGTCGTGGTGCTCGCCGCCAGCGGGGTCGCCGCGGGGGGCAGCCACAGCCACTCGGCCGCGAACGCACCGGGGGCGGGCGGGTGGTACCCCGGCGGCCAGCCAGCCAGCCGCCCGGCGTCCAGCCCACTGCCCAGCAGTCCAGCGCCGTCAGGCACCGGCTCCTCCGGCCCGGCTCCGTCCAGCCCTGCTCCGACGGACTCGGCCGGCCTCACGGGGCAGTTCCGCGGGATCATCTTGCCGGACCTGCTGGTCGTCGTGCCGGCGGGCCTGACCAGCGCGGAGATCGGGAACCTGGGCAAGATCTCCGGCGTGCGCGACATGATCACTTTCGACGGTGCCCAGATCACCGTGGCTGGCCAGCCGGCTAGCGTGATCGGCGTCAGCCCGGGTCAGTTCCGGTCCTGGGTGCCGCTGCGGACGGCGTCGGATCAGGCAGTCTGGACGGCATTGGCCGATGGCGGCTTCATCGCGTCGGACCCGGCGGCCGTCAGCCTCGGCCTGACGGCAGGTGCCAGCTACCCGCTGAGCGCCGCCACCACGCTGACGGTGCCGTTCGACGGATCAGCCCAGCTGGGCATCGCAGGCGTCGATCTGCTGGTGAGCCAGGCGGTTTCGCGCAAGCTCGGCCTGGTGCATCAGGTCGCCGCCCTGCTCAGCGCTCCCGGGCTGACCATGCCCGCGCTGCGGGCACAGGTCGCCCTAGCCCTCGGATCGGGCTCCGGCGCCAGGGTGGTCGCCCTGCGCGGACAGCGGCCGCCGGCCATAACGACCACCACGCCGGCCAATATCACCAGCTACCTGCAGCTCTTCCAGGCGTCAGCGGCGCAGTACTGCCCGAATCTATCGTGGACGGTGCTGGCGGCGATCGGCCAGATCGAGAGCGGCGACGGGCGCAATGTCGGCCCGTCAACGGCAGGCGCGCTCGGCCCGATGCAGTTCCTGCCGGCCACCTGGTCGGCCTGGGGGATTGACGGGTTCGGCCAGACCGGGCCGCCCGATGTGCAGAACCCGCTCGACGCCGTTCCCTCGGCGGCCAGGATGCTCTGCGCCGACGGCGCCTCGGCGGGCACCGCGGCCGGGCTGCGCCAGGCGATCTTCGACTACAACCACGCCGGCTGGTACGTCAACGAGGTGCTCGCGCTCGCGGCCCAGTACGCCGCGGGCTACCGCTGACGGGCCGCCGATCTGCATGCTCTGACCGGCTGGTTGGATGGCGTCATGGCGCCCTACGATGCGTTCTTGCTGGTGTCCTTCGGTGGTCCTGAAGGTCGTGCAGATGTCCTGCCGTTCCTGCGCAACGTCACCGCCGGGCGTCAGGTCCCCGCCAGCCGGCTCGCCGACGTGGCTGAGCATTATTATCTTTTCGACGGCATCAGCCCGATCAACTCCCAATGCCGGCAACTGCTCGCGGCGATCGAGAAAGACTTCACTGCCAGCGGGATCGACCTGCCGGTCTACTGGGGCAACCGGAACTGGCAGCCGTACCTCGCCGACACGATCCAGGCGATGGCCGACGCCGGCCTGCGGCGCGCGATCGCGTTCGTCACGTCCGGGTATAGCTCGTTGTCCAGCTGCAGGCAGTACCTGGACGATATCGACCGGGCTCGCGGGCAGGTCGGGCCGCAGGCACCGCAGATCGACAAGATCCCGCCCTACTATCGCCGGCCGGCCTTCGTCGCCGCGTTCGCGAGCGCGGCGGCCAGCGCACTGGCGACGCTGCCCGCCTCCGTCAGGGCCGACGCCGACCTCGTCTTCACCGCGCACAGCGTGCCCGAGTCGATGGCCGCCGCCAGCGGTCCAGCGGGCCAGGCGTATCCGGCTCAGCTGGCCGAGGTGGCAGGCCTGGTCGCGGCGAGGCTCGGCCGGACTAGCTGGCAGCTGGCCTACTCCAGCCGGAGCGGGCCGCCAGCGCAGCCCTGGCTCGGGCCTGACGTCAGCGACGCGCTGGCCGAGCTGGCCAGGTCCGGCTCGGCCGGAGTCGTGCTGGTGCCGATCGGATTCGTCAGCGACCACATGGAAGTGATCTTCGACCTCGACGTGCAGGCCAGGCAGACGGCGGACCGGCTCGGCCTGCCGATCGTCAGGGCGGCGACGCCGGGCACCGACGCCGGCTTCGTCGCGATGATCTCGGACCTGGTCAGGGACATGCAGGCAGCCGGGCCGGGACCAGCGGCCAATGCCGGGGGTGCCGGCGCGCATTATTTCTGCCGCGAAAATTGCTGCGGTGCCGGTCCTGACCGCTCGGTCGGCCTGACCGCGGCCTGGTCATGACCGAGTCCGCGCCCGACCCGCTGGACCTGCTGGCGCTGGCCTGCTCGGCCGCGCTGGCCGCCGGGCAGCTGCTGGCCGCCCAGCCGGACCGGCCCGTGGTGGTGGGCACCAAGTCCAGCCCGACTGACATCGTGACCGAGATGGACCAGGCCTCGGAGCGCCTGATCAGGGACCGGATCGCGGCCGAGCGACCTGGGGACAGCGTGCTGGGCGAGGAGGGCGGCCAGACCGGCGCGGGCTCGCTGGTGCGCTGGATCGTGGACCCGCTGGATGGCACCGTCAATTACCTGTACGGCTTGCCGGACTGGGCGGTCAGCATCGCGGCCGAGGTCGGCGGGCGCGTGCAGGCCGGAGCGGTGTGCGTGCCCCGCAGGGACGCCCTGTTCGGCGCTACGCTCGGCGGCGGCGCCTGGCGGGCCGCCACCTCTCGGACCAGCGCAGGCTGGGTGCTGGCCGAGCGAGAAAAGCTGGCCTGCAGCTCCGGCGTTCCGCTCGGGCGGGCGCTGGTCGCGACCGGGTTCGGCTATGCGCGAGAGCGCCGCCAGGTGCAGGGCGAGGTGCTGAGCGCGGTGCTGCCACGAGTCAGGGACATCAGGCGCGGCGGAGCCTGCGCGGTGGACCTGTGCTCGCTGGCCGCAGGGAACGTGGACGGGTACTTTGAGCGCGGCGTGCAGTACTGGGACATCGCAGCCGGTAGCCTGATCGCCCGCGAGGCCGGTGCGATCATCGGCGGACTGTCCGGGCGGCCGGCCGGGCCGTCGATGACCGTCGGCGGCGGGCCTTCGCTCTTCGCTGAACTGCACGACCTGCTGGTCAGCCTAGATGCCGAGCGTGATGGCTGACTAAGCTCCGGAGCTGCCGCAATGCCCGCCAGGACCCGCGGAATGCAGTGGTGGGTGACGATCTGATCTGAAATTTGCTGCGACACGAACCACTGGCCCCGGCTACTACGTGTACCTGGCAGCGGGACGTGACAGAATTCCCCGCCGGATTCGGGCACAACCGAGGCCGATAATGCGTTGCACCCGCGCGACGATGCAAACGATGGAGGTAAGGGCCACCATGGCTACCGATTACGACAGCCCGAGGAAGACAGACGAGGAGCTGACCGAGGACAGCTTGCAGGAACTGCAGGCCCGGCGGCTGGACAAGTCATCGACTGCGATTGATCTTGACCCGGACGACGTTGCCGAGTCCCTTGAGCTGCCCGGAGCTGACCTCTCGAACGAGGAACTGTCTTTCCGGGTAATTCCGCGGCAGGCTGACGAGTTCACCTGCTCAAGCTGCTTCCTGGTTCACCACAGAAGCCAGCTCGCTGAGACCAAGGGCAGCGAGCCGGTCTGCAGGGAGTGCGCCGCCTAGCAGGTCAGGGCGGTGCGCTCGTCGTGCCCTCGCCGGCCTGCTGGGCGGGTCAGCTGGCGGCCGCGCGATGCGGCCGCCGGTTCAGTCAGCCCTGTGGCCAGATCGCGCGCTCGTCGCCGCGCGGGTCGAGTTCGATCGATCCGCCGCCGGCGTCGAAGATCTGGACCGGGCGCCGCTGGTCGAAGGCTGGCCAGCCCGGATCGGAGCCGCGGGCAAACCGGATCCAGGCCGCGTGCATCTCGTCGGCGAGGTTCTGGGGCGGTGCGGGGCCGGTGATCAGATCAGCGCCGCTGGCCGACAGTCCGTCGAAGACGAAGGGGATCTCCAGGCAGTGGACCGCGCCGAGGTCAGGGCTGGGCCAGGCGAACTCATAGCAGTAGGTAGCCGCCGGGCCGCCTGCACGGGCCTGCGCAACCGCGTAAGCCGGCAGCCGGAAGAACCGGTCGGTCAGCAGCGCGGCGAGCAGGTCGCCGGGGGAGGCATCCGGCCGGTGCGCCCGGTACAAGTCGAGCACCTGATCGGTCGCGCCTAGCGACCCGGCCAGCTGCCCGAGCATCTCGCTGGTGATCAGGGCGGCCATCCCAGACGGGACCAGGAACAGCCGGTACTCCTCCGTGTTGGTCCCGATAATCAGCGGAACGCCGGAGCCGGCTCCGGCCGCGATGGCGGCCAGCGGGGGAGCGGTCAGCAGTTCTCCGTCGACGACCGGGAGAAATGCCATCGACCCCGCGACGATGCTGGCGCCGAACCGCGCCGGATTCGGATCGCTGGCCAGTGCGTCCCTGACGGCGGCCTGGGCCGCGATCAGCTCGGGCAGCGGGATCTGGCCAAGGCTTGCCGCGGTTGCCGCGGCGGCGGGCAGGCCGAGCGCGCCGGCCAGCTCCGCTGTGACCAGAGCGGCGTCGGCCGGGTCGGCTACCGCCTGGGCCGCGCCGCTCTGAGCGATCGCCCGCGCGAACAAGCCGTCGGTCCGCGGCAATGACAGCAATGTGATGACGCTCATCGCGCCGGCTGACTCGCCGAAGATGGTCACGCTTGCCGGGTCGCCCCCGAAAGCTGCGATGTTATCCCTGATCCACTCCAGCGCTGCGATCTGGTCGAGCAGGCCGCGGTTGGCCGGTGCGTCAGGAAGCGCCGCGAAACCGTCCACGCCGAGCCGGTAGTTGATCGAGACGAAGACGACGCCGTCCCTGGCAAAAGCATGTCCGTCGTAGAACGGGATCGCTGAGTTGCCGTTGGAGAACGCGCCGCCGTGAATCCAGACCAGTACCGGCAAGCCCGCAGCGCCGGGATCCGGCGAGCCCGCCGCGCCGGGATCCGGCGTCCAGATGTTCAGGTTCAGCCAGTCATCTCCGGCGATGTTCGGCTCAGCCAGCAGGGTGTCGAACGGCTTGGGATAGTCCGGCTTCGGCGGTGTCGGGCCGAACGCGCCGGAGTCCCTGACGCCGGTCCAGGCGGCCGGCGGCTTGGGTGCTGCGAAGCGCAGCGTCCCGGTCGGGCTGGCCGCGTAAGGTACGCCAAGGAAGCTCACGACTCCGTCGCTCAGTCGGCCGCGGAGCGTCCCGTACCTGGTCGTGGCTGTCGGTCCCATGCGGGCACTCTGCCACATACCGCGCACCGCCGGCTAGATCAGCGCCCGCCGCCTGCGGGAGCGGGCGCAGCGACCCCGGGCGCAGCGACCCCGGGCGCGGCGCCCGGGGTGCCGGCCCGGCGCTGGCGTACTGGACCTGCGGTGAATCGATCCCGACAGGACATGGATCTCACTGCCGAGCTTCTCGATCACTCCCGCGGTGACCGGCATTCGCAGCCACCCGGCCTCGGCGCGGCTGGCATCCTCGAAGTCTGAGGGCCGGATGCCCAGGATCAGCTCGCGGCCGAAGTAGCCGTCCATGCCTGGCCGCGCGGTCAGGAACTGCTCGGACAGCGGCAGCCGGTAGCCGGCGAAGGTGACGGCCGGCCCGTCATCGCGCACGAGCCGCGCGGTCGCGAAATTCATGGCGGGCGAGCCGATGAAGCCAGCGACGAAGAGGTTCACCGGGGCGTTGTAGAGCGCCTGCGGGCTGTGGCGGTGTACCGGCCGCTGATCATGCCGGGGATCGCGACTACCGCCTTGTACGCGTTCCTGTTCTCCTGGACCGAGTTCCTCGGGCGCTGAGCTTCCTGACCAACGACAGCCTGTTCACCCTTCCGGTCGCGCTGAGCAATGTGGAGACCGGGACCTACGGTGCGGTCAACTATGACCTCTTGCTGGCCGGCGCCGTGATCGCGATGGTGCCGTGCGTCATCGTCTACGTCGCGCTGCGGCGCTACTACGTCCGCGGGCTCGTGTCCGGCGCGCTGAAGGGCTGAGACCGGCCCAGCGAAGGCCGCCGGCCCATCCAGCGCCGTGATCACATGGTTCTGTCAGCACCTGTCACTGACAGGACGATGTGATCATGCAAG
>OCZU010000827.1_pt1 | contig 20844 bp, 16 predicted proteins | sample 1539001 | NCBI WGS metagenome assembly OCZU01 (sample SAMEA3539306, study PRJEB22396) | soil metagenome | biome: tundra; feature: field; material: soil | place: USA | collected 2010-05 | depth 0.15 m | reverse complement strand
TCAGACGTGACCTGGTCGGCCGTCGGAGCCCTGGGCGCGGCGCTCGGCCCGGTGATCGGCGGGAGCCTGGTGCAGCTCAGCTGGCGCTGGGTCTTCTGGATTAACCTGCCAATCGGGCTGGCCGCCGTCCTGCTGGCCCGCAGGGTCGTGCCGGAGAGCAAAGACGAGCGCGTGGCGGGCCGGCCGGATCTGGCCGGTGCCGTATTGCTGGCCGCCGCGGTCGGGCTGGTCGCGCTGGCCCTGGTCAAGGCGCCCGACTGGGAGTGGGGCTCGGCCCGTTTCATCGGCCTGCTGCTGGCCTCGGTTGCCTGCGGCGCAGGTCTGGTGGCCCGGTCCCGGCGGCATCACTCTCCGGTGATCGAGCTTGGGCTGCTGCGGTCCCGCACCTTCAGCGGCACGTTCGTGGCATCGATTCTCTACTATGCGGCGTTCGGAGCGTTCGTACTGAACGCGGTCGAGTTCCTGACCGGCGTGTGGCACTACTCCGCGGTGCAGGCCGGCCTGGCGATCGCGCCAGGGCCGCTGATGGTTCTCCCGTTCGCGCAGCAGGTCGCTCCCCGGCTGGCTGCGAGGATCGGTGGTCCCGGCCGGGTGGCCGTGATCGGGTGCGCCGTCAACGCCGCGGCGCTGCTCCTCTGGCTGGCACTGCTCCAGGCTCAGCCGGCCTACCTGACTCACCTGCTGCCCGCCCAGTTGCTCGGCGGCGCGGGAGTCGGCCTGACTATCCCGTCGCTGCTCGGTGCGGGCAGCGCGTCGCTGACCCCGGCCAGGTTCGGGACCGGCAGCGGCATTCTCAACATGGCCAGGCAGGTCGGAACCGTGCTCGGCGTTGCCGCCCTGGTGGCCATCTTGTCGGTGAATAGCACGAGCGACCCGCTGATCGGCTTCCGGCACGGCCTGCTGCTGATCGCCGCGTTCTTCGCGGCAGCCGGCGTCGTCGCGGCCGGCCTGCTGACTGGCCGGCCGGGCGTCCCGGCAGGCGCGCCAGCGCCGGAGACCGTTCTGGTGCGGGCGGACTGATCACGGTCTGGTCGGGGTACTGCTTCCTCTGTTCGCTTACTGCGCAGACGAATGATGAAGGAGTGACTCCGCACTGCACGAGATGCTTGTCCGCCCGCTGCCGGCCGCCGCGCTTGAGCCGGTCGTCGGTGCCCAGCGGTACGCCCAGTTGCTCGCCGCGGCCGGGGTATTCAGGGACCGGCTCGGCCGGCGAACTATCTGGAACGTCAGCTCGGCCGCGGTCGGCGGCGGAGTCGCCGAGATGCTGCAGGTGCTCGTGGGCTATGCGGCGGGCCTGGACATCTCGATCCGCTGGAGCGTGATCAAGGGCGATCCCGACTTCTTCTCGATCACCAAGCGCCTGCACAATCAGATCCACGGGACGATCAGCGGCGCGGGGATGCTGGGCAGCGCGGACGCCGGCCACTACGAGCGGGTCCTCGCTGCGAACGCCGATGAGCTGCTCGGCCAGGTCCGCCCTGGCGACATCGCGCTGCTGCACGACCCCCAGACGGCCGGCCTGACGGCACCGCTGGTCCGGGCCGGCGTGCGGGTGATCTGGCGTTGTCACATCGGACTGGACATCCATAACGACACGACGCATGCGGCCTGGGACTTCTTGCGGACCTACCTGGCGCCGGCGCACGGATACGTGTTCACCCGGCAGCAGTACGTTCCGTCGTGGATGCACGGGGCGAGGGTATGGATTATCCCGCCGTCGATCGACCCGTTCTCGGCGAAGAACGTCGAGCTTGATGCCGCGGCGGTGCGGGCGATCCTGACCACCATCGGAGTACTGAGCGGGGATGGGCCGGAAGGTGGTGGCGCCGCGGGCGCGCAACGGCCGGAAGGTCGCGGGTGTCTCGCCCGCCGGGACGGAACCGTCGGCACAGTCACCAGGGCCGGAGTGGTGATCGGTACCGGCAGGCCGGGTCCGGCCGATCCCGTGGTGGTGCAGGTCTCGCGCTGGGACAGGCTCAAAGACCCCGCCGGGGTGATCCGCGGTTTCGCCGATCATGTGGCGCCGGGAGGTCCCGGATTCCTGCTGCTCGCCGGACCCGCGGTCTGCGGCGTGGCCGACGATCCCGAAAGCGCCGAAGTCTTCGCAGAGTGCGTGGCGCAATGCGACAGCTTGCCCGCGGCTATTCGTGATCGCGTACTGCTTGCCGCGCTGCCGCTCGATGATGTCGAGGAGAACGCGGCGATGATCAACGCGATCCAGCGGCATGCGACCGTGATCGTGCAGAAGAGCATCGCCGAAGGATTCGGACTGACCGTGGCCGAGGGAATGTGGAAACGGCGGCCGGTGGTCGGATCGGCTGTCGGCGGGATCCGGAACCAGATCGTCGATGGCACCGGCGTCCTGCTGTCCGACCCGACTGATCTGGCCGCCTTCGGATCGGCCGTCCGGTGGCTGATTGACCATCCGGACGCGGCTGACCGGATGGGCACGGCGGGCCAGGAGTTCGTACGCGAGCACTATCTAGCCGACCGCCATCTGCTGCGGTACGGCGAGCTCATCTCCTCGCTCATGGGCGACTAGGCGGCTCTTCGCGAAACCGCGACGTACGCGGGGTACGATCCTGGCGGAACGGCGATCTGGCACCAGGCATCAGGCTGGGTAACCGCTGGCCGCGATCTGCCCGCGCCCTCAAGGTGGCGCCTGGTTCATCGGGCCACGTCCTGCGTGTCGCTCGTTCGGGAGTGGTCCGATCTGTGAGACTTTGCGGTGAGCAGAGCGCTGAGGAGGGTCATGAGCAAGGCGAACCGGCTGCGGCGGCAGGCGAAGCTGAAGGCGCGGGAGAAGGACCGCCGTCAGCACGACCGGGCCGGCCAGGGTGCGCACCGGCCGTCGTCAGGCTTCCAGGCCGCGGACTGGGCAACCCGGTCACCGCAGGAGTCAGCGGGACCCGGTTACAGCCGCCCGTCCGAGGCGGCGCAGGCCGAGCAGCTGGTATCCCAGGCGGTGCATTCCCAGTTCTATGGGGATCCGGACGAGCTGACCTGGTGCGCCACGCAGCTCGCCGCCCGCCCAGCGTCGCCCAGCTGGCAGCGGACCGTCGATTCCGTACTGCTGGCCAGCCTGCTCAGGGCGGTGACGGCCGGATGGCGTCAGGGCTGGCAGCCCGCCGAGCTGGTCCGGCAGGCTGGCCGCCAGTTCAGCGCCAGGCACTCTCGGCTGGCGACCGACGCGGTGGCCGCCGAGATGCGCGGCTATGCCGCAGCCACCGTTGATGAGCGGTGGCTGGCGCAGCTGGCGGCGCTGGAGGCGACTGCCTGGTGGGACAGTGACAACGTCTACTTCGGGCAATGGCGCGATCGGGAGCGGATCGATCGGACCACGCTGCTGGCCTGCGCGCTCGAAGTGCTTTCCGTCGTCAGTACGCTGCCCGAGCTGGGCACGCTCTGTCCGCTGCCCGGCACTGCGCGGCGAGGCGCCGGGGCGTCGGATCCGAAGTCCGCAGGGAGCGTCGACCAGCGCTCGCTCGGCCGTGTCCGCGCGCTGCTCGCCAAGGCTGAGTCGACGGAGTTTCCTGAGGAAGCCGAAGCGCTGACCTCGCGGGCGCAGGAACTGATGACCAGGCACAGCATCGATGACGCGCTGCTGGCCGCGGCCGGAAGCCGCGGCGCTGGCAAGAGCCTGCCATCCGCCAGAAGATTGTTTGTCGACAATCCGTACGAGGCGGCCAAGGTACTCCTTCTCGACGTGGTGGCCGGAGCGAACCGGTGCCGGACAATCTGGCACCGGCAACTGGGAATGTGTACGGTGTTCGGGTTTCCCGCCGATCTGGACGCCGTGGAGTTGCTCTTCACTTCGCTCCTGGTACAGGCGACTACCGCGACGGTGCAGGCCGGATCGCGGCGTGACGCCTACGGACGCTCCCGGACCCGGTCGTTCCGGCAGTCGTTCCTGACCTCCTACGCTCAGCGCATCGGCGAGCGGCTTGCCGAGGCCGCCGGGACCGCTGAGCGGCAGGCTGTCGCCGACTCGCCAGAGGTCAACCTGCTGCCCGTGCTCTCAGCCAGGCACCGCGCTGTTGATGACGCCGTCGATGAGATGTTTCCTGAGCTGACGCAGCACTCGGTGGGCGCTGTGAATGACCGCGAGGGATGGATCTCCGGCCGGGCCGCGGCTGACCAGGCGTCCCTGCACGGACGTCGTCAACTGGTCGGCGACACCACCTGACCTGATCCGATGGCGCGCCGGTGACTGGTCACGGCGCCAGTCAGAGCATCAGCACCAGCGTGTATACCATCGTGACGCCCATGACTATCTGGCAGCAGGTCGCCAGCCGCGGGCACAGCACTGCCCGGCCGGAGCGCGGTGACAGGTCGAGCGCTGCTGACTCTCCCACGCTTTCTGACCCCTCGCGCTCCGGCGACCGGCCAGTGCCCGGTGGCTGCACGGTGCCCGGCGGCCGCCCGTGGCGGGCGGGAACGAGGATGGCCAGCCGGTCGGTGGTCACCACGACCGAGCAGGCCATCGCTGCGGCAAGGACGAGCGCGACCAGCGGCGAGATTGCCGAGCCGGTCGCGGCCAAGCTCGCCCCTGCGGCCGGACGGGCTGACACCGCCATGGCTGGTGCGGATGCTGCGGCCGACGATGCGGCCAGCAGCATGTAGAGCATGCTGCCGCACGACAGCAGATGGATCAGGTGATGACCTGAACTGCGGTCCCGCAGCGCACGGGCCGCGAACCACACGCAGGCGGCGGCGAGCGCGACGGCCCAGACGCCGGCCTGTAGCGGATCGAGCCGGGGCACCAGGACAGCCGCCATGGCCACGCCCATCAGGACGTGCGCGGCGTCGGTGTCGCGCTCTGTGGTCCGGCGCCATCTCCGCGCGGCGAGAGGCCTGATCGCGCAGTAGGCGGCAATTGCCAGCATGATGACGGCCAGTCCGTCCGACAGCAATCGGGGCGCGCTCATGCGATCACGCTTGTCGCGGCGGCGCAGGTCGGGAACGGCCAGTATGCCGCGGCGAGCAGCATGAGCAGCGGCCCGGAGTTCGGGTCGGTACCCGTGCCAGTGAAGATGCCGCCGAAGTTCTGGCCTACCACCCAGATCACGAGTGCGACGACAACGGCGAGCGTGAGCGCCGCGCGTGTCCACGGAGCCGGAAGGAACACTCCGGCGGCGATGATCACCAGTACCGCGGCGAAGGTGACCGCGATCGGGATCTCCGCGCGGGCGACCAGGCTGGCGGCAGCGCTGTCCGTGGCGGCCAGCCAGCGCGGCTGCCCGACGGCCTGTCCTGAGATGGCGGCCGCCAGCGAGTTCGGCGCCTGCCGGACCGACGACAGGGCGAGCCAGGCCAATCCGCCCCACATGGCCAGCCATCCGGCTCGGGCGGCGTTGCGGCCCACCGCTCGGGCTGCGGGAAAGGCGGCGTCGCTACGGCGGTCCCGCGGCCAGAGCAGCACCGCGAGTATCGCGTAAAGAATGACCGCACCTGGCGCGCCGGTGGCGGGATTCGCGCCCGGTGCGAGCACTCCGCCCAGCCCTTCCCCGAGGGCCCAGACAGCGAGCGACCACAGGACCGACGCGGCCAGGGCGAGCCTGACGGTCGGGCGCCAGGCGATGCCAAGCGCGAGCAGCAACTGGATGGCGATGAACGCCGAGTTCGTGGCCGCTGGATGCTGGCCGATGAGCCGTGCGCTCCAGTTGCCCGCGCTGGCGATGGTGCCCGGATTGTCACGGGCCGCCATTGCCAGCATCCGGGCGAAGCCGCGGCTGAACATGAAGGACTGGCCCTGCAGCATGGCATCGAGCAGCCACAGGACCGCGAGGCCGAGCTGCAGCCTCCGGTATCGGCCAGCGACCTCCTGCTGGTGACCCGCGGTATCGGCCGGGACGTCCGCGTCGCGAACGGCTGTCATCACGACCGGGCTCCCCGGAGTAGCTGCGGGAGGCCAGGCAGCCGACCGGTTATGCAGCGCGGCCGCCAGAACTCGGGTCCGGCGATCAGGAGTAGCAGTAGGAGTCGCTGGACGCGTCGCCGCCCTCAAGCCTGACCTGATGGGCACGCCGACCGCGGAACGCCTCGCCTTCAAGGAAGAACCGCTCGTCGAAGCTGATCCCGCCACCGTCGCCGACGTCAAGCTTGGTCATCCAGGCCCCGACTCCGTCCGGGTAGAACTGGTCGTCCCAGGCGCCGTACAGCGAATTGGTGAAGTAGACCCGCTGTCCGTCCCTGCTGACCTCGACCATCTGCGGTCCTCCCGCCAGCGGCTGGTCCGGCCGGGCCGGATGCGATGCCCGTCCCACGATGCCGCCGATCCGGACCGAACCGGTCTCGCGCGGGTGGAACGGGTCACTGACGTCGTACTGCTTGAGTTCCCCGGTGCCCCAGCAGGACACGTAGAGGTAGCGGTCATCCACGGACAGGGCGAGGTCGGTGACGAGCGGCGGCACCGCGCCGAACCCCTGCAGCAGGGGTGGCAGCTGCTCGACAGGGGCGGGCTCGGCGGGGATGGTGATGACCTTGGTCGCCGCCCACTGACCGTCCTGCTCGTGCCAGAGCCAGATCGAGGCGGACAGATCCTCGACGCTGACGACCACCCCGACGAAACCGTACTTCTTCGCCGGATCGTGGGCCGGACGCAGTTCCAGTGCCATCTGGTGCTGGTCGCCGAGATCGACGGTCTGGGTCAGGCTGCGGGTCTTCATGTCCCAGAAGTGCAGCCGGTGTCCGTACTTGCGGCCGAGCAGGAGCTCGGGCACGATCCCGTCCTCGATCATTGACGGGGTCGCCCACTCGCTGGTCACAAGAACGTCGTGGTTGATGTGCCACCAGACGTCGTAAGCCAGGTACTGGTCGCCGCGGTCGGCTTCCCACTGCCCGATCACGTCGAACGTCGCCTGATCGAGCAGGGCGATCCCGCCAGGCCCCTCCGCGCCATAGCCGCCCAGGCAGGACAGATACAGGTAGCTCGGCCCGCAGTGCACGGTATGCGGTCGTGAGTATCCAGCGCGCTTGCCCAGTTCCTCCGGGCCGAGGACCTTCACGACCTTGGGCGCCGCCGGGTCATCCTTGGTGTCAAGGATGTAGACCCGGGAGGAGCGGATTCCGGGAACGACCAGGTAGCGCCGGTCACCGTGGTTATGCTCGCCGGTCGGGCAGAGTGCGGCGGAGCAGGCATTCCACCCGAAGTGGTGCAGCTCGTCCCCAAGGTTCGGCAGCTCGGTGAAGCCGATCACCGAGCCGTACCCTGCGGATGCCGGGTCGGTGTCCACCACCGCGATCGCGTCAGGCTGATCGGCTGGCCGGGAGAACGCCGCCACGTACGCGAGCTTCTCCGGCGGTCCGGCGGCAGCGTCCCGTGGCGACCGATAGAACGTCGGATCGTGGTGGCCGTGGCCGTGGTCGTGATGCTGGTGCTGCTCCTCGTGAGTGTGCTCGTCAGGCATAACGGTCCTTCCCGGTCATCTCGCCAACTAGGCCAGCCCGAGCGGAGCGCGTGCGTCGGCGCCGCCGTCGCCTGGTCAAGCCGTCAGTCTCGTCAGGATATATATATTCCAGATCGACTAACTAGCAATTCTGTCAAACCCCTCTCTGCCGGGTGCGGCCGGGAGGTTGCCGACGGCTGTCAGGTGCCGGGCGACTGTCCTGGCTGGCTGAACCGCTCCATCAGCATCGACTGGCCCCGGAACTGCGGGTTCCGGCGAACCTCGCGGTCGATGGTCGCCGCCGACAGCGTGTAGCCGAGGAACAGCAGCAGCGAGACTAGCTGCACGATCACGGCCACCCAGACGGTGCTGAAGATCGTAAGAGTCCAGTCGTTGAGCGCGTGCAAGATGGCCGGGATGCTGACGCCGAGCAGCAGCAACGGGATGCGGCGGCGCCGGTAGTTCACCGCCATGCCGACGAAGAAACCGGAGATGCCCGCCCAGACCGCGTGCTGGAAGCCGTCGACGAAGACCCGGAATGCGAAGAGCAGAGTGTCACCGACGGCCTGGCTGGCTGCCTGAGCTGAGTGGATACCGACGATCGCGGCCGGCGTATAGATCGACTGCTCAACGATGCCGAACGTCAGGCCGGCCACGGTCCCCATCAGCATCCACATCCGGGGGTCCAATTTCTTCTTCCTGACTTTCAGCAGCACCATCGCGGCTACCAGGACCGGGATTGCCTTCGTAGTTTCCTCGTTGTAACCAACGACGAGCGCTTTAGGGAAGTTGAGGGAGGCGCCGAGCTGATCGTTGATGTTGATCGTGACGATGTGGATCCAGATCACGACCCAGATCACGATCCCGATCGCGATCTGAACTTCCTGCCACCCGATCCGCTCGGGCGGGCGGATCAGCCACCAGAACGACAGTAGCCACAGCGGGGCGATGTAGAGGCTGTAAGCCCAGCCCGGTGTCTCCAGGCTGTTGTAGTTACCGAACACCCCGAGGAAGATGATCGGCAGCAATGCGTACGGGATAATCAGCAGCCGCAGGCCCTGCCGCCAGCCGGCGTCGTGCAGCCAGCTGCGGACCGGGATCAGGATCTGCAGCGCGGAGCCCATATCGAGTTGCTGGGCAGCGGGCATTCCTGGACCGCCAGGGTAGCCGGGACCACCCTGGTATCCGGGCGGAAAGCCAGGCATGCCCGGCGGAACGGCGCCCGGCTGAGCTGCCCCCGGATATCCGGGTTGGGCTTGCCCCGGGTAGCCAGGCTGAGCTGCCCCCTGGTACCCGGGCTGAGCTGCCCCCGGGTATCCGGCCTGCGCCGGTCCGCCGTAGCCGGCCTGCGCTGCTGCGTCATAGCCTGCCGGAACGTTGCCCACGTTGGTGGCCGGTGCGACAGCCTCGGCGGGCAGACCTCCCCGGCCGGCCAGTTCGGTCCGCATCGGCTGCTGACCCGCCGCCGCGGATTCAAGGAGCAGCACTGGCCCCTGGGGTGAGGCCAGGCTCACCTCGACCGCCTGGCTGACCCCGAACCTGACCGCCGGCTGGCCGGATAGGAACGTGGCCGCCTGCCCGGAGTTCTGCCAGACCCAGCCCGTTGACTCCCAGGTCAGCTCGCTGTGCCGCCGGGAGACCGTCGGGTCCTCGATGATCACGTCGTTGTCCGAGCTGCGTCCGACCCGTACCGTCGCTCCGGGCTGGAACGAGTAACGCCGGCCGTTATAGGTGACCTGCAGTTCGCTCATGTCCGGCGTCCTCTCCTGGTCAGCTAGCTGACGATCTTGCCGTGCGCGGACCCGAAATCGATCGACATCGGGCGGATGCCAAGGCGCCGGTCCGGCGGTACGGTCTTGGCGGTCTCACCCTGCGGTGTCATCGTCCACGTCATCGTGCTCATATTGCGCAGCACCAGTTCCCCCGGCCGGCCGGGGTGATTCTCCACAAGGGCGATGATCGTGTCGTGGTCGCGATTGCGGGTCAGGTGGTGGGATGTGATCGTGGCGCCGGGCGAGAGCGCCACGCTGCAGCCGGGCAGTTCAAGCAGTTGCGGGCGGGGCGGGATCTGGTTGCAGTTCCAGCAGCGCAGCCCGGGATCGTCCGGATCGAAGAAGACCGACGCCTGACATGAGCAGGTCGATACGCAATCCGCCAGCCGGGTCAGCGCTCGCCGCCAGACTCCCTCGGCCACCCGGCCAATGCCAGACGGATCGCTCAGCCCGGAACTGAAGGCCCGCTCGAACACGGCACGGAAGAACTTGGGGTACAGCCGCCACCAGACGGCGACCGGGTCGCCTGGTCTGGGCGGGTTGGAGTGATCTTGCGGATCGAAGATGAAGACCGGCTCGGTGCCGAAGTGCCGCAGCGCGAGGTCAGTTTCTGACCGGTGGCTTGAAGTGGCCCACGAGTAGGACAAGTCGGTCCGCGTGCCCTCAAGCGGATGCCCGTGCATGAAGAGATAGAAGAGAAAGACAGCCAGCGAGTGCAGGTCGGTGAGACTCGACGGCGCTGCCTCGCGCCGGACGACCTCAGGCGCCATGAACCGGAGCGTTCCCCAGACGAAGACCTCGCCGCCATCAAGGCCGACGTTGTCGTTGTCGATGATCGCGACATCGGCCTCGTCCGGATCCACCCAGAGGTTCCCGAAGCTGATATCCCGGTAGCACAATCCGGCTGAGTGCAGCGCCTCGAAAGCGGAGACCAGATGGCGCCCGATGGCGATCACCACCCGGAACGGCGGCTGCTCGGGCCGTGAGACTAGCTGCGCGAACGAGGAGAAACGATCCTCCATCTTGGGCATGACATAACCGAATCCGGCCAGTTCGTCGCTGAGTACCAGGTCAATCGGCCAGATGAACGCCCGGTGCGGCCGTCCCCGCTCGACCAGGGCTGCGATCGAGCGGCGCAGCTCGGACGACGGGGCATACCGGTACCACTTCACCGCGTAGGGCGCGCCGCCGATCGTGACGGAGTGCACGACACCCTGGCCGCCTTCACCTAGCCGATCGCCGACCGTGACCAGCGTGCCGGCCCGCGCCATCCGCAGCGTCCTGCCCTGCAGCGACAGCGGCTGGCCAGTCATCGGGATACCGGCCACGGCGTGGTCGCCGGCGGCTCGGGCACTGAGCTGCCCGGCTCCGTGATGACCGCCTGTACGGTCGCATCCGGCGCGATGGCGGCCACGTCCGCGGCGGCAGGCGGGACGGTGCCAAGTCGTACCGTCACCGGCTCAGCCGGACCTTGCCCGGCCAGGGCCTGAGCACTGGGTACCGTGTCCGCGTGGATCACGGCAGGCACGGTCGTCTCCTCTGAGCCAGCGTTCGGAGCTTGCCCGCTGGGTCCGAACACCGGCGGCGTTACGGTCCTGGGTAGCTCAGGGGGCGCGAGCAGCAGCGCGACCGTGGTGTCGTCGGCGCTGCCGTCGGCCGAGGCGCACCGGGCCGCCCACGAAGGAAGCTGGCTGGCCAGCCACTGCTCGTCACGTTCCCTGAGCAGGTTGGCCAGGTCAGCGCTGAACGCGCCGGCCCACTGATCGGCGATCTGCGCGTTGCCATAGCCATCGGTCGCGAGGAAGACCGCGACCAGCGGATTCTGCGAGCTGTCGATCACCGCGACCCGGAAGTCTGATCTGGCATCTGGCCCGCACAGGCTCGTGGTGTACCGCCCGTCCAGCTGAGGATCGTCAGGCACCGGCAGGACGGCGCCGCCGTCGGCCCGTACGCCGACCATGTCGCCGTCCCCGATCTGCGTCAGGACCAGCCACTGCCGGAGCGCCACCGCGAGCAGCAGGGTCGAACCGTACGCGATCGTCGCGTCGTCACCGTTCTGCCGCAGATCCTCTTCCTCGTCGGTAAACGGGGCAGCCGCGACATCGGCGAGCACCGCTGATCGCCAGCGCTGCACGATGGCCGGCACGAGGATGTCCCGGACCAGTTCGCTGATCTGGGCGGCGGTGGACAGATCACGGGGCGGGTCGCCGGCCTGACCGGACCCGGACTCGCCGTCGTCGAGCAGCCCGGCTAGCTCCTGGCCGACCTGGCAGCCGACGTTGACCGCTAGGCGTGACCCGCGGGCACTGCGCACATGCCGCCAGTGACCGTGCCCGTCGGCAACCGCGGCCACGATGCCAACTGGGCCGACGGACTCGGTCACCACCGAATCTTGGTTCGGCAGCTTGGATTGGGCATGCGAGGCACCGCGCTCGCTCGCGGTCAGCGCCAGCCAGCCGGTCCTGCGGGGTGGCTGGTCTGCGGGCGGCATGGAGGCTGGGGTGGTCATCACAAGATCGTGTCATCAAACCGGGCGCCGCCAGGACCGGGATCTGGCTGTCCCGGCTCGGAGCTGCGCACTCCCGGGCCGGCCTGCAACAGCTGCTCGGCGAGAGCGCCGCGGTTGGCACCGACCTCGGACATCCTGGAGACCGCTATCGATGCCGTGACCAGCCGGTCGGCGATCTCGTCGGTCCCGTCGGCCACCAGGACAGGGACGTCAGGACTGCGGAACCGGTCAAGCGGCTCCGAGCTGGCGTCACGGCCAATGGCGACAGCCAGCCGTAGTGCCGAGCGCCCGGCCACGGATTCGAGCAGCATGGCGAGGCCATGCTCGAATCCGCCGGGCGGATCGGTCGGCAGTCCGTCGGTCACCAGCAAAATGGCCGGGCGCAGTGCGCGTCGCTCCAGCCGGTCCGGCCCCAGCGATTCGGCGACCGCGCGGAACGCCGGGCCCATATTGGTCCGGCCCATCGGCACGTACTCCAGATTGCGCCAGTGCCTGCTCAGCTCGGCCACCGGAACCGGATCCTTGACATACCACTGCGGTACCGACGCGAACGCCAGGATCCGGATCAGCAGCTGCGCCTGCAGCTGGTCCTGCTCCCAGGCGACGAGATGCGGCAGCATCGACCGCAGCGCATAGTTCAGCGCCTGCATCTTCTCGCCCTTCATCGAGCCCGAGCAATCGGCCATCACGATGAAATGCAGCGGGCGCCTGGCGACCCCGCCGCCCGGCATCAGGGTTTCAGTCATCAGGGGGAGCCCGTTGCCGCCTGCGATCCGGACCGCCAGGGAGCGCAGTGCTGGGGAGCATCAGCCATAGTTCAGCTTCTTCCACCAGCTGATCAGGGTCGCCTCGCTGGAACCCTTTTCCTGGTCCTGGCCGATGAAAAAGGTGTGCTGCGTCGGCATCGTCCAGATCAGCAGCGGCTGGCTGTTGTCGATGAAGCACTCCAGCGTCTGCCCGGACCGCGACTTGTACCTGGTGTTGGAGATGGCGTGCCAGCCGACGGAGCCCTCGCCCGTCCCCGCGGGACATGCGCTACCAGCGGACGTGGTGTCGAACCCGGTAAATTTATTAATATGGGTAAATCCAGCCAGATAGTCCGCTGCGCTATCGAATTGGTAGCCCCATACGACGACATGCGGGGTCGCCGTCTTGCCGCAGAACGTGCTCGCCGTCAGCGTGGAAGCAGTCAGGCCAAACAACTTCGCCGCAATGCAGGAGCTGCCGACTGCTGCCAGGCCGGCCGGGTGCATGATCGTGCTCAGCGACTCTACGCCGCCGGTCGGGGCCGGCGGCGTCGATACCGGCGGGCTTGTCGACTGCGTCGGGGTAACCGGCGGGGACGAGGAACCTGACGCGACTGGCGTCTTCGGTCCACTCCCCGAGTTGAGCACGGCCAGGATAACCACGATCAGCACGACAACGAGGGCGCCGGCGATGATCAGGCCGCGCTTCCCGCCGCCGCTCCTGGATGGACGGCTGCCGCCCGGCAGATAAGGCACCGCACCCTGCTGCCACCCGCCAGGTGGCATCCCGCCAGGCTGCACCCCGCCAGGTCCGCCGGCGTTGAACCCGCCGCCCTGGCCGGGAGCCTGGTATCCCGGCTGCCCGTAGGCGGGCGTGGCCGGCTGGCCGTAGCCCTGGCCGGGAGCCTGGTATCCCGGCTGCCCGTAGGCAGGTGTGGCCGGCTGGCCGAAGCCCTGGCCCGGCTGCTGCCCGAACCCCGGCGCCGACGGCTGCGCGTAGCCCTGCGTGGGCGCTTGCGGGAATTCCGGCGGTGGCGGCTGCTGCTGCCCGAAACCCTGGGCCGACCCCGACGAGCCGGTACCGAAGCCCGGCGGCGGCATCTCGGTCGCCACGCCCTGGTCAAGGGGGGCGAATCCGGGTGGCGTGCCGCCGAGACTGCCGAGCCCGCCGCCCGGCCCTGCCTCGTTTCCTGAGCTGATCCCGAGCGCGACCGCGATCTCGCCGGCCACCCAGTTGCACGCCTCGGGCGTGAACGGAGTAGTGGCGGAGAACGACGAGGCTGTGAGCTGGATCGCCGTGCTGGCGTCCATGCCCTGCGCGACATGGTCGCGTAGCGTATTGGCCAGTCCCGCCTCGGCAGCGGCGACCAGCATGCTCTTCTCCCGCGGCGCGTCCGGCAGCAGGTCTTTGAGCAAGTTTGACATGGTCTGCGCACTCGACAGCGCAGCGACCCCGTGCTCGGGATCACTGACAATGGCATTCAGCGCGGCGCGAGCCTCCGCTGCATGCTCCCACGACATGTCGGCCATCCGACTCCCCTCCGCATGGCCAGGTTGCTGACCAGTGATGACGTCTAGTACACAGGTTAAAAGTTTGCGACGCCGACAAGGCCGAACTGGCCTGCCGCTCCCCGGCGCGGCCGCTAGGCGGCCAGCCGTGGGCTGGAACGGCAGAAACCGCATTCGGCGATCACGGCATGCTAACCGGACGAGGCAGGCTATGTCACGCAGTCACCAAGGGGCCTTCGCGGTATCTGCCTACGTAGCGCTCAGCCTGCCCAGCCTGGCCAGTGCCTCAGTCAGGATCTCAGGTCTTTTGCAGAACGCAAAACGCACCTGGGACTGCCCCGCGGCCGTGTCGTCGTAGAACACAGCCATGGGGATCGCGACCACGCCGACGGTGTGCGGCAGGCTCCGGCAGAACTCCAGACTGCTTGTCTGGCCGAACGGTCTGATGTCAGTCGTGATGAAATAGGTGCCGTCCGGCGGGTACACCTCGAAGCCGGCCCTGGCCAGTCCCGTGCTCATGAGATCCCGCTTAACCAGCAGGTCAGCGGTGACCTTGCGGTAGTAATCGTCGGGCAGCCTCAGCGCCTGCGCGATCGCGTACTGGAACGGCCCGCCGCTGACGAATGTCAGGAACTGCTTGACGGCGCGAACGGCCGCGATCAGTTCCGGCGTTCCCGTCGCCCAGCCGACTTTCCAGCCGGTGAAGGAGAAGGTCTTAGCGGCCGAGCTGATCGAGACGGTCCGTTCACCCATGCCGGGCAGCGACGCGACTGGCACATGCTCCCCGGTGAACACCATGTGCTCGTAGACCTCGTCGGAGATCACCAGCAGGTCGTGGGCGCAGGCCAGGTCCGCGATGCTAGCCAGTTCGGCGCGGGTGAAGACCGAGCCGGTCGGATTGTGCGGCGAGTTCAGCAAGATCAGGCGGGTCCGATCCGTGATCGCGGCGCGCAGCGCGTCGAGGTCCGGGCGGAAACCGGGCGGATGCAGTGTCACCGGCACCCGGACTCCGCCGGCCATCGCGATGCACGCGGCGTAGGAGTCGTAGTACGGCTCGAACGCGATCACCTCGTCACCAGGCTCGACCAGCGCGAGCAGCGCGGCTGCGATCGCCTCGGTAGCACCCGTGGTGACCAGTACCTGGGTGTCCGGATTCAGGCTCAGGCCGTACCAGTGGCTCTGGTGATCCGCGATGGCCAGGCGGAGCTCGGCGATGCCGGCCCCGGGCGGATACTGGTTGCCGCGGCCAGCCATGATCGCGTCGGCTGCGGCCTGGGCGATCTCTGGCGGACCGTCGGTATCAGGGAACCCCTGGCCCAGGTTGACCGAGCCGGTCTTGACCGCAAGCTCCGACATCTCCGCGAAGATCGTCGTGCCCATCCCGGCCAGCCGGCGGTTCAGCAATGGACGGCTCATCCCGCCATAACATCATGGGTGCCGCCGCGGGGTCCGCTGCAGTCCATGATGCTCACGCGACCGGCCGTGGCTCGGTCACGGCACGGCGAGCCCCTCTGGCGCGTCCACGAGACTGGCGGCCGTCCCGATCGGCCGCCAGAATTTGCGCGCTGGAATAAGCGAAGTCGAATCTTGCATTCTGCTGGGCAGCGGCTTGTAAATACCGCAGGGGAGTTGACATGATGCGGCCGTCTTTGCTTATCCGGCGGTCAAATCGAAACCTGGGAACCCGGGCGTCAAATCGAAATCTGGGGGACCCGAGCGGAGCCTGACGGCTTCCCGGCGGCACTCGGGGGGAACATGAGATCTGGCCATAGGACGCCCCGCTGGCTTGTCGGCGGGACTATTGCGGCGGGTACATCTGGCGCGATCCTGGCATTCGCGGGCGTGCAGACGCCAGTGCGTGTACCTCTGGTGCTGCTGTCGCTGATCGCGATGCCTGCAGTCGCGGTGGCGGAACTGCTGCCCTCGCTCGATCCGCTGGCCAGGGTGGTCGTGACGGGCTCGGCAGCCGTGGTGATCAATGTCGCGGTCGCGGCAGGATTGCTGGTCGCTGGCGCCTGGTCGCCGACGACCGGCCTTGCGGCGGTACTTCTGATCAGCGCGTGCATGGCAATGGTAAGGCTACTGGTCGGCCCACCGAGTCTGGCGGCGACCGAGCGGGCTGCATGCCCGTAGACCGCCGCTTAGTGCCCCCGCGCTCAACGTGGTCGGCCAGTTGCAGTCGGCTCGGACATAGTCAGTTAGCCGTAGCCGGCTCGCAGGCAGTGCGTTTCGCATTGTCGTCATCATCAATCTAGTCAAACGTGACATGTGCATTGCCGAATTCGGGCATGTCACTTGCGGGGGGAGATTCACATGTTTTTCTATCAGGACAGCACCGTTCTCGCGCCACGGCAGTCGACGTCGAATGCGGACCGCCCGGCCAAGCCCGGTGGCTCGCAGATCGTGCGATCCGGTGACCGCACCGGCATGCCCGCGCTGCGGTCAGTGCCACATGTCCCCGCCGACAGTCGCCGGAGTCTGCCTGCCGGTCAGCCCTTCAGGGAGATCTCGGACGTAATGGCGATCACTCCCAGCGTCACCGTCGTGCTTCCCGTGCTGAACGAGGCGGCCAACCTGCCCCTCGTCTTCGAATCGCTGCCTGCCTGGATCGATGAGGTGATCCTGGTAGACGGCCGGTCGACCGACAACACGATCGAGGTGGCCAGGCGCCTGCGGCCCGACGTCAAGGTCGTCGTGCAGGGTGGCGTGGGCAAGGGCGACGCACTGGTGGCCGGCTTCGCGGCGGCGACCGGAGACATCATCATCACGATCGACGGTGACGGATCGACCGACGGTCGGGAGATCGTCAGGTTCCTCGGGACCTTGCTGGCCGGCGCCGACTTTGCCAAGGGTTCCAGATTCAGCAGTTCCGGCCGCAGCGACGACATCACGATCCTGCGCCGGTACGGCAACAAGATGCTCAACATCACCGTCAACCGGATGTTCGGTACCAGCTTCAGTGACCTGTGCTACGGCTACAACGCCTTCTGGGCGTGCCATCTGGGCAAGCTCGACCTGGACTGCGCCGGGTTCGAGGTCGAGACCCTGATGAGCATCCGGGCCGCGCGAGCCGGATTGCGGATCCAGGAAGTGCCCAGCCATGAGCGCCCGCGCATGCACGGATCGAGCAATCTCAGTGCCGTCAGGGACGGGTTGCGGATCCTGCGACTGATCCTGGCCGAGAAGCGAGCGGTTCAGCTCAGCGCTCGTCGTCGGCCGAAGCCGTTCCTGGCGCCCGGTCACCTGTCCCGCAGTGACGCTGCGCAGGTCATTGGCCAGCCCGCTCAGGACCAGCTCGCTCAGGACCAGCCCGCTCAGGACCAGCCCGCTCAGGACCAGCCCGCTCAGGACCAGCCCGTGAACGGCCAGCCCGGGCCAGGCGAGGTCTCGATCGGTCACTTCCGCCGCGCCGGCTTCGGTCCGCAGAGCCAGCCGGGTACCAGCCTGCACGTGGCGAACGGATGATCGCCGCCAGGGAGCGGCGGACCAGGAGCGGCTCCGGCCGTATCTCTGTTGTGATCTGCGTCTATACCGAGCAGCGATGGGATGACATCCTCGCTGCCGTCGGGTCCGTCGCCAGCCAGAGCCATCCGGCGCACGAGACCATCCTCGTAGTCGATCACAATCCGGTGCTGGAGGCCCGGCTCGCAGGCGAGTTCACCTGGCCAGCAGGGTCGTCCGGGTCGTCCTGGCCGATCACCGTCGTGCCGAACCGTCAGGCACCGGGCCTGTCCGGCGGTAAGAACACCGGCGTGGCAATGGCCAGCGGTGACATCATCGCTTTCCTCGACGATGATGCCGTAGCTGAGCCCGACTGGCTGAAGTTCCTCGCCGACTGCTATGGCACGCCTGCCGTAGCAGGCGTGGGCGGGATGACGCTGCCACGCTGGGACACCCGGCGGCCATCTTGGTTTCCGCATGAATTCGACTGGGTGATCGGCTGCAACTACGCGGGGATGCCTGCCTCGCTCGCGCCGGTCCGCAACCTGCTCGGCGGGAACGCCTCATTCCGGCGGGAGGTATTCGATCTGGTCGGCGGCTTCACGACCGGTGTCGGCCGATCCCTGCGCAGGCTACCGCTTGGCTGCGAGGAGACCGAGTTCTGCATCCGGCTGCACCAGCTCAGTCCGGACGCGACGTTGCTGATCGAGCACCGCTCCGTGATCTGGCACCGCATTCCCGCTGCTCGCTGCAGGTTCACCTATTTCATGACCAGGTGCTACGCCGAAGGGCTCTCCAAGGCGCGGGTCAGCCAGAACGTCGGCCCAGCTGACGGGCTGTCGGCTGAGCGAGCGCACGTGCTGGCGACGCTGCCAGCCGCGCTCGGCCGCAATCTGACCGCTCCCGTGCGGGGCGAGCGTGGCGGCCCTGGCCGGGCCGGGGCGATCCTGGCTGGCCTCACCGCCGCGGCGGCCGGCTACGTGGCCGGCGGACTCACCAGGAGCCGACGTGCCAATTCTCGCTAGTGTCAACGTGCCGGGCCAAGATCCGCGGATCGGTGCGCAGTCCCGGCCGCCGCTGCGCGTGCCGATCCTGATGTATCACGAGATCACTGCCCGGCCTACGCTGGCCGGGCACCTCGCGGTCACGCCCGACGACTTCGCCGAGCAGCTCGCCTACCTGACGGCCAGCGGGTACACGACGCTGACCGCGGCTGACCTTGTGCGGGGGGTGACTCCGGCCGCTGCCGTGCCTTCGCAGGCGACGGTGTCAGCGGGGGAGCTCGACCAGGTGGTCACCGGGTGGCCCGATCAGTGGCCAGCGAAGTCAGTCGTGCTGACCTTTGACGACGGATTCGCCGACTTCCACGATGCGGCACTGCCGCTCTTGAATCAGCACGGGTTCACCGCAACGCTGTTCGTGACGACCGGCTGGGTCGCGGGCGGCGAGGCTGCCGGGACCGTGGCGGGCGGGTCGCGTGTGGGCAGCAGCGCTCCGCGCCGCATGCTCAGCTGGAGCCAGATCGCCGAGGCCGCGTCCGCCGGGATCGAGATCGGCGCGCACAGTCATCGGCACCCGCAGCTTGATCAGCTTGGCGGAGATCTGCTCAGGATCGAGCTGGAAGTCAGCAAGGCCGTGCTGGAGGACCGGCTCGGCGAGCCGGTGACCGGCCTGGCCTACCCATTTGGCTACTCCAATCTCCATGTTCGCGCGGCGGCATCGGCGGCCGGGTACCGCTATGCGTGCGCGGTCGGCAATCGCCTGGCTGGTGACCGCGCCGACCCATTCGCGCTGCCGCGCCTCACGATCGGCCGCAGGACCCGGATGCAGACCTTCAGCCGGATCGTGCGGGGCGAGCGCTTGCCGCCGGAGATCCTTGCCTACCGGGCGATGACCAAGGGCTGGGCGGCGGTCCGGCGGACGCGGTCCGGTCTGGGCCGGATCACCCAGTGAACGGATGCCAGACGCGCGATCCGGTCGCCCGGTCCGGGGCTGCCGGGACCGAGGCCGCAGGAACGGGCGCCGCGGGAACTGGCGCCGCCACGCCACGGTCGCTGCTGACCAATGCTTACGCGCTGATGACCAACACGGTCATCACCGGCCTGCTCGGGCTGGCCTACTGGCTGCTCGCCGCCAGGCACTACGCCGCGGCCGACGTCGGCCGGGCATCGGCAGCATACTCCGCGATGAACTTGCTGGCCGGCATCACCGCGCTGAGCCTGATCGGCGCGATGGCCAGGTTCATCCCGCGATCGGGCCGACGCACCGGGGCGCTGATCAAGCGCGGCTACGCGCTCAGCGTTGCCTCGGCGGTCATCGGTGCCGTTATCTTCCTGATGTTCACCGGTCGGCCCGGATCGTCCTACGCCGAGCTTGCTGGGCTGCGGGCCGGAGCCGTCTTCGTCGGCTGCGTCGTCGTCTGGTCGCTGTTCACCCTGCAAGATGGTGCACTAATCGGCCTGCGCAGCGCGCGCTGGGTGGCTATCGAGAACGCGCTGTTCGGCATCGCCAAGATCGCCCTGCTGCTGCCGCTGGCCATCCTCATCCCGCACACCGGCTTGTATGTCTCCTGGATGGTCCCCGCGGTGCTCGCGGTCCCGCTGGTCAACCTGCTGATCTTCGGCAGGCTGCTGCCCCGGCACGCCGGCCGTGCCAGCGACTCCACGCCGCCGAGCAGCCGTCAGGTCGGCCGGTTCCTGGTCGGCGACGTCACCGGCGCGCTCTGCCTGCTGGCCACCGTCAACCTGGTCCCGGTACTGGTCGCAGTCATCGTCGGTCCCGGCACCAACGCTTACTTCTATATGGCCTGGACCATCGGCATCATGATTGACCTGCTGGCAGCCAACATGGCGCTATCGCTGACGGTCGAGGGATCGTTCGATCCGGCCGGGCTGGCTCGGCACGCCAAGGCGGCGCTGCGCCGGACGATGCTGCTGCTGCTGCCGATCGCGATCGGGACAGTGCTGCTCGCGCCGTGGATTCTCGGGCTGTTCGGACCCGGCTATGCCCGGGTCGGGGCTCCGATCCTGGAACTGCTCGCGGTGGCCACGCTGCCGCGTACCGTGACGGAGCTTTATCTGGGCGCGCTCCGGGCGCAGAGCCGGACAAAGCTGGTCGCGCTCGTGCAGGGAGTTCGGGCGGCGCTCATCCTGGGCCTGACGCTGGTGCTGATCAAGGTGATGGGCATCGCAGGAGCGGGGGTCGCAGTGCTCGTCAGCCAGTTGATCATGGCCGCCGCGGTGGCGCCAGGACTGGTCCGACTGCTCGCTGGGGGCAGGAAGCGGATCGCAGCTCGCACACCGCGAGGGGCGACGTCATGAGAACTCAGCTGCCGCCGGAGCGGCGCTCGATGCCCGCGGTAGCGAGCCGTACCGCCGCGCCGCGCACGCGCGACCAGGACAGGGCCGGGCGCGATCGGGCCGGTGCGGATCGGGCCGGTGCGGATCGGGCCGGCGCGGATCGGGCCGGCGAGACCGGGG
>OCZU010000826.1_pt1 | contig 20857 bp, 15 predicted proteins | sample 1539001 | NCBI WGS metagenome assembly OCZU01 (sample SAMEA3539306, study PRJEB22396) | soil metagenome | biome: tundra; feature: field; material: soil | place: USA | collected 2010-05 | depth 0.15 m | reverse complement strand
AGGCGGGAACTCGCTGATTCGCGCCGGCCAAAAGGGGACCATCGCCGAGCAACTGGCGAACGCCCGACGCACGGCGGCAGAGGTCGCCAGGCTGGTCGGTGACGGCTACCGCATTGTTCTCACCCACGGCAACGGGCCGCAGGTGGGAGCGGCACTCTTGCGTTCGGAACGGGGAGCGAGCCAGGTTCCGGGACAGCCGCTCGATGTCTGTGACGCCTCCACGCAGGGCGAAATCGGCTACGTCTTGCAGCAATCGCTTGATACGGAACTTAGGCTTGCGGGTTTGCAGGTGCCGGTGGTGACGGTGCTGACCCAGGTGGTGGTCTCGCTGGATGATCCGGCCATGAGGAGACCGAGCAAACCGATTGGTCCGTTCTACTCCCGGGCCGATGCTGAGGAACGTAAGCGTCTGTTAAGCTGGGAAATTGTGGAAGATGCTGCGCGTGGTTATCGGCGGGTGGTGCCCTCGCCCGAGCCGCAGGACGTCATAGAACTCGAAATCATCCGCGATCTGATGGAGCGGAACGTGCTGGTAATCGCTTGCGGCGGGGGTGGCATCCCCGTGGCGTGGCGCGAGGGGAGATTGCAGGGTGTCGAAGCGGTGATTGACAAGGACCGCGCTTCCGCACTGCTGGCATCGCGTCTGGGCGTGGACCTGTTCGTCATTTCTACCGACACGGACTACGTGTATCTGGATTACAAGAAGCCGACGCAAAAACCGCTGCACCTCGTAGGCTGCGGCGTGTTGCAGGAGTATGCCGACGCCGGACACTTTCCGCCCGGCAACATGGGGCCTAAGGTCGAATCCGTATTGCGATTCCTGATGCAGGGAGGGCGCGAGGCAATCATTACCTCCTGCGAAAACCTGTGTGCAGCCGTGTCTGGTTCAACCGAGTCTGGACCGGTGGGCACTCACATTGTGCCGAATCGGGTTGAGTTGGATCGGGGAGTGGGCGCGCTTGACGCCCCTGTGCACACTGAGTTGCCGGTGGGAGGCAGTCGATAATGAAGGATCAGGTTTTCATTCGGGACGCGCAAAGAAGCAGATGCGCGGAGCCCATGGCCGAGCGCGAAGGGAAGCTGAAGCACGTCATCGAGTCGCAGCAGTTCACGGTGCCGTTGCTGATGGAGCTCTTTGACCGTTCCCGCGGAATGGAGCGGGTGGTGGAGCGCGGAGGAACGCTCGACTATCAAAACCGCATCATGGCGGCGCTGTTTTATACGCCTTCGACCCGTACACGGCTTTCGTTCGAAGCCGCCATGCAGAGGCTGGGAGGCAGGGTCTTGTCGACCGAGCATGCGCGAGCGTTTTCCTCCGAGATTGAGGGAGAGAACGTCGAGGACACGATCCACATCGTGGGCAGCTATTCCGATGTGATCGTGATCCGGCACCATGAGGAAGGCGGCGCCAAACGGGCGGCACAGGTCTCTCATGTGCCGGTCATCAATGCCGGAGATGGCGATGGCGGGCAGCATCCCACGCAGGCGTTGCTCGACTTGTACACGATCTATCGCGAGCGTCCGCTCGATGGGCTGAGCGTCGCTATCATCGGAGAACTTGACAAAGGACGTACGGCGCGTTCTCTCGCTTATCTCCTGGCAAAGTTCGAACGGGTGAAGATTTATTTTGTCAGTCCGCCCGAGTTGCAGATGAAGCCCGACATCCTCGAATATCTCGAGGGGCACGGAGTGCGTTACGAACTGGAGCCGGACATCGACCGGATCATCGGAGAAGTGGATGTGGTCTATCAGACCCGCATCCGGCCTGAGCGCGTGACCGGCCTGAGAAGCCCGCAACAGTACGCGATCAACTCGGCGGTCTTGCGGAAGATGAAGCCGGATGCGCTCATCCTGCATCCTTTGCCGCGAACCGTGGAACTCGACAAGTCAGTGGATGAAGACCCGCGGGCGCTGTATTTCCGCCAGGCGGTGAATGGACTGTACGTGCGCATGGCGCTGCTGACCATGCTGTTGGATAAGGAGTAACGTAAGGACACATTTATGCATGACGGACTCATGACGGAAGAACATCTGCGCACGCGCGATTTTATTGAACTGGAGAACCAGTATGGCGCCCACAACTACCATCCTCTTGATGTCGTGATCGAGCGGGCGGAGGGGGTCTGGGTCTACGACGTCGAAGGCAAGCGCTATCTCGACTGCCTGGCGGCGTATTCCGCGGTCAATCAGGGGCACTGCCATCCCGAGATTCTGAAGGCGCTGGTCGAGCAGGCGCACAAGGTGACCTTGACGTCGCGGGCTTTCCGCAATGACCAACTCCCGCTCTTTTACAAAGAACTTCACGAGCTGACCGGTTACGACATGGCGCTGCCCATGAACAGCGGATCGGAAGCGGTGGAAACCGCCATCAAAACCGCGCGCAAGTGGGGCTACAAGATCAAGGGCATTCCCGAGGAGAAAGCGGAGGTCATCGTCTGCTCCAATAATTTCCACGGGCGGACCATCACGGAAGTGAGTTTCTCGACGGACGCGCAGTATCGCGACGGCTTCGGGCCGTTTACACCCGGATTCAAGGTGATTCCCTTTGGAGACGTGCAAGCTCTGGAGGACGCCATCACTCCACACACTTGCGCCTTCCTCGTCGAACCCATTCAAGGGGAGGCGGGGATCATCATTCCCCCGGCCGGATTCCTGAAGCAGGCCGCCGATATCTGCCGCCGGAACCGCGTTCTTCTGATCGTGGACGAGATTCAGTCCGGCCTCGGCCGCACGGGCAAACTTTTCGCTTACGAGCACGAGGGCATCAGGCCGGATGTAGTGATCGTGGGCAAGGCGCTTTCGGGCGGCTTCTACCCGGTCTCCGCCGTGCTCTCCTCACGGGAAATCATGCACATCTTCGAGCCCGGAGACCACGGCAGCACCTTCGGCGGCAGTCCCCTGGGCTGCGCCGTAGCGCGCGCCGCGCTTCAGGTGCTGATGCAGGATAAGCTGGTCGAACGCTCCGCCGAACTGGGCCCTTACTTCCTCGGGTTGCTGCGGACGCTCCGCAGCCCCGATCTGAAGGAAGTCCGCGGCAAGGGGCTGTGGATCGGAATCGAGCTCCACAGTCCGGCCCGCGCCTACTGCGAAGCGTTGAAAGAAGAAGGAATCCTGTGCAAAGAAACCCACGATCGTGTGATTCGGATCGCGCCGCCGCTGATCATCCAGCGGGAGGAGATTGATTGGGCCTTCGAGCGCATCCGGAAGGTGATTTGAAAGACCCGTTGTCAAATCTGTTGTTAAAACCAAATTGTTGAGGTGCTCGTGTTCAATATTCTTCACGCCGAATTCCTAGCCCCGGGTATCAAGCGGTTCGTCATTGAGGCGCCGCGCATTGCGCGCAAGCAGAGACCCGGTCAGTTCGTCATCGTGCGCATTCATGAGGAAGGCGAGCGCATCCCGCTCACCATCGAGAATTCCGATCCGCAGAAGGGAACCATCAGTATCGTCGTGCAGTCGTTAGGCAAGACCACCACTCTGCTCAATTCTCTGGGCGCGGGAGACCACATTATGGACGTGGTCGGACCCCTGGGGAAACCATCGGACATAGAAAAGTTCGGTACGGTGGTTGTGATGGGCGGAGGCGTGGGGACTGCCATGGCATATCCCACCGCGGCGGCTTTGAAGCAGGCCGGGAACAAGGTCATTTCGATTGTGGGAGCACGTAACAAGGAACTGGTCATCCTGGAGCGTGAGATGCGTGAGGTCAGCGATGTGCTGATGATCACGACCGACGACGGGAGCTATGCGGATAAAGGGTTTGTCACCGACAAGCTTCGCCAATTGATTCAGAACGGCGTGCCTATTAACCTGGTGCTGGCAATCGGTCCCATTCCCATGATGCGGGCCGTAGCCGACATGACACGCAGCGAGCGCATTCGCACGCTTGTGAGCCTCAATCCCATTATGATTGACGGCACCGGCATGTGCGGCGGCTGCCGCGTGCTGGTGGAGGGTAAGAGCCAATTTGCCTGTGTGGATGGACCCGAGTTTGATGCGCACCAGGTGAACTTCGCCGTGCTGGTGCAGCGCAATGGGGCGTACCGCAGTCAAGAGCAGCAATCCCTGGCCGAATATCGGCGTGCACTGGAGTCGCATCTCAAGAACACGGAAGCCGAAGGGAACGGCGTCTGTGCCGCGAAAGGAGTCACCCAATGACCGTTCCCCCCAAGCCATCGCTGAATCCGGTGCCCATTAAGGACCGCATGAAGTTGCCTCGGCAGAACATGCCGGAGAGGGCGCCAGAAGTCCGCGCCACCGAGTTCACTGAAGTGAATCTCGGCTATAGCGAGGAACTTGCCCGGCAGGAAGCCCTGCGCTGTATAGAGTGCGCCAAGCCGGCGTGTACGCGGGACTGTCCCGTCGGCGTCAAGGTCCATGAATTCGTGCAAATGATCGTGGCGGGCGATTACCTGGGCGCCGCCGCCAAGATCCGGGAAGACAACGTTCTGCCGGCGATCACCGGCCGCGTCTGTCCGCAGGAAGACCACTGCGAGGGCGGCTGCCTGATGGGGAAGAAAGTTAAGCCGCTCGGGATCGGCTACCTGGAACGATTCGTTGCGGATTACGAGAAGCGCATGGGTGTTAGCCCGGTGCCGAATGCTCCTCCGACTGGGAAAAAGGTTGCCGTCGTCGGCAGTGGTCCCTCCGGGCTAACAGTCGCTGGCGATCTGGTGCAGAAGGGGCACAAGGTTCGCGTGTTCGAGGCGCTGCACGAACTCGGCGGCGTGCTGGTGTATGGCATTCCTGAGTTTCGCCTGCCCAAGCAGATCATCCGGGAACAACTCGACTACATGCGTGCCATGGGAGTCGAGTTCGAAACCGATGTGGTTGTGGGAAGGACCGTCTCCATTAATGAGCTCCTGGAAGAAGAAGGTTACGACGCAGTGTTTATCGGGACGGGCGCCGGGTTGCCGGTCTTCATGAACATTCCGGGCGAGCACCTGAACGGGGTCTATTCCGCGAACGAATTTCTGACTCGCATCAACTTGATGAAAGCTTATAAGTTCCCGGTTTACGACGAGCCGATGCTCGACCTGCACGGAAAAGATGTAGCCGTAATCGGCGGCGGGAACACTGCGCTTGATGCCATTCGCTCAGCTTTGCGCCTGGGAGCGCGCAAAGCCTATGTGCTTTACCGCCGCAGCGAAGCGGAGATGCCAGCGCGGGCGGAGGAAGTGAAGCATGCGCGTGAGGAAGGGATTGAGTTTCACATGCTGACCAACCCGGTCGAATTTCAGCCTGATGGGGAGGGCTGGCTGGGCGGAGTCCGCTGCCAGCGCATGGAACTGGGAGAACCCGACGCGTCAGGACGGAGGCGGCCGGTGCCGGTGGCTGGGTCGGAGTTTGAAATTCCTCTAGCGGTGGCTGTGATCGCGGTTGGCACCAGCGCTAACCCGATTGTCCAAAGCACAACTCCTGGCTTGGGCACGGACAAGCGGGGGTACATCCAGGCCAATTCGGATACTCAGCGTACGACGAGGAAGGGCGTGTTTGCCGGAGGCGACATCGTTACTGGAGGCGCCACTGTAATTCTGGCGATGGGGGCGGGGCGGCGGGCGGCCAAGTCCATCCACGACTACCTGACCACCGGAGAATGGTGAACGATAAAATCTCGCCAAATAAGGCGGGGTGGAATATCTCCGCCCCGCACGTAACTTCGAACACAAACAGGACTTAACCACCGCCCGATGACGACGTCGTTTCGAGGACATTCTCAAGGAACTCCACGTCAGATAAATGACAAGGGTGCACTAAGGTGCCGTTTTGAGATCAAGAAGGAAGTCCCGGCTTAGATTACGGAGAAGGCATGGCCAAGCGGATTACTGAAGTGGTGGTGATCGGAGCTGGAGTTGCAGGACTCGCATGCGCGCAGGCGCTCTGCCAGGCAGGTCTCCGAGTAAGGATTCTCGAAGCGCGGAACCGTATCGGCGGCCGCGTGTGGACCGTGCACCCCTCCCTGATAAACGCGCCGGTCGAACTAGGGGCGGAATTTATCCATGGTCTGCCTCGGGAGGTATGGCAGATCGTGGAGCGCGCTGACCTCCAGACTCGCGAACTGACGGGAAACCGATGGCGTCTGGAACAAGCAAGGCTGGCACCCGCGAGTGGCTCCTGGGATCTAATCGACAATATCTTTAGCAGGATTGATGAGTCTGCACCGGATCAATCGTTCCAGGAGTTTCTTGAACACGCTTGTGGCGACGTACCTCGGCAAACGAGGATCGAAGCGGCCGCATATGTCGAGAGCTTCCACGCATGTGACGCAAGCCGCATCAGCGCTCATGCGCTCGCGCGATGGCATCGGAGCGACCATGAACTCCAAGGACAGCGCGGCTTCCGTTTCCCCAAGGGATGCGAGGGTCTGGTTCGAGCGCTTGCGGCCGCCAGCAAACCGGACCTCCTTACGGTGCGGCTGAACACCGTTGTTACCGAGATCGCTTGGAAGCCAGGCACGGTGGAGGTAAAGGTCCAATCGCCCGAACGATCACCCGAACAATCGCCCGAACGATCGCCCGAAGAACAGCAGCACGACAGTATTCGTGCAGATGCTGCCGTTATCACTTTGCCTCTCGGCGTTCTGCAAGCACCACTTGGAACTGGCGGTGCCGTCTGCTTTCGGCCAGAGCTGACCGAAAAGGCCGATGCACTCAAGCAGTTGGAGATGGGCAGCGCGATCCGGCTCGTTCTGTGTTTCCGCCATTGCTTCTGGACAGACCCCAAACTGGTGCCAACGCCCATGCCGGACATGAGTTTCTTGTCAGCTCCAGGGGAATTGTTTCCGACGTGGTGGTCGTCTGTATCTGCGAAGACCGCCATGCTGACTGGTTGGTCCGGCGGGGCCCGTGCGGAGCAGCTCTCCGCTCGCGGAGATGCAACCATCGTGGAGCGTGGATTGGAGGTCTTGCGCCACGTCTTCGGAGTACCTCTGGAAAGCTTGCGAAACTTGCTGCAAGAGTCTTTTGTACATGACTGGCAGTCCGATCCCTACTGCCGAGGTGCCTACAGTTACCCTCGTGCCGGTGGTAAGGAAGCTGGGCGCAGACTAGGTGCACCGGTTGGGAATACTCTGTTCTTTGCCGGAGAAGCGACGGATTGCAGCGGAAACAACGGGACGTTGCACGGCGCCATCGCCAGCGGCCAGCGCGCCGCCACTGAACTTCTTTCCTGCGCCGGGGTCGGGTCGTAGACGGAACGAGAAGCCCTTTAATCCGCTGACGCTTTCGTGAACCACTCGTCGAACCACTCCAGAGTGCGCAAGTTGTAGTCGTGGGAGTCGGCGGGCTTTACGAACAGGTGTCCTTCGTTCGGATAGACGACGAGCCTGGTGGGCACCTTCAGGGTTTTGAGCGCGTGCCACCATTCCACCGATTGTTCCATGGGAACTTCACCATCGCGATCGCCGACCAGGATGAGGGTAGGCGTCTTGACCGCTTTGACGAAGTGCATAGGGTCGCTCTTAGCGTACACAGCGGGGTCGTCGTAGACGGACGCTCCGAAAAACGGGATCATCCACTCGTCGATATCGTTCAGGCCGTAGTAGCTAAGCCAGTTGGAGAGTCCGGCGCCCGCGACCGCCGCGGCAAAACGCTGCGTCTGGGTCTCGGCCCACATGGTCATGTATCCGCCATAGCTGTGCCCGCGGAGGCCGATGCGCTTGGGGTCGATCGGGTACTGCTGGGAGACGGCATCGATGCCTGCCATGATGTCGCGATAGTCCTCGCCGCCGAAATCCTTGATGTTGGCTTGCGTGAATGCCTCGCCTTGTCCGTAGCTGCCGCGCGGGTTTGGACAGAGAACGAAGTAGCCCATCGCCGATGCGGCCCCGGTGAAACCTTCATTCCAGTGAGACATGCACGCCGACGACGGTCCGCCGTGCACGCTGACTACGAGCGGATATGTTCTGCCGGCCACGAAGCCCTTGGGAAGCATAAGCCAGCCTTCGACCCGCGTGCTTCCGTTCTGCCAATGAATATTGCGCATTGCGCCCCATGCGGGCTGGATGCCGCTGTTCAGGTGAGTAATCTGCGTCCATTTGCCAATCCGGCCCGCCCAGACCTCGGGGGGAGTTCCGGCTGCTTGACGTATAAGCGCGGTCACCGTTCCGTCGCGGGAGAAGGAGCCGCCAGATCCCCATTCGTCCGCGGCCGCTACTTCTTCGCCGGTCCACACCGTCTGCGCCTCGCCCCCAATGGCGCTCACGCTACCGAAGCCGGAGTTCCCATCGACGTTTTCGGCGAAAACGATGCGGTCGGGAGATGTCCACGCGAGGGAAAAAGGAGATGCCTTGAGGTTAGGAGTGATATTCCGTGCAACGCCGCCGTTGATTGGACCGTTAATTGGAACGACGAAGATATCGCCGCCCGTGACGCCGGCGTCGCTCATAAGGCCCTCGATGAGGGCTACATTCTTTCCGTCCGGTGAGACGTGCGGGTCTTCCATCTGCCACTTGGGCGCGTAGATCTCGTGCATCTCGCCGCTTTGCGCGTTGATGCGATAGAGCCGCGCGACCCACCAATTGGCGTCGCCGGAGCCGTGCGCCGCCGTGGCTGCCCACGCGGTTCCGTCGGGAGTCCAGTCGTATTCATAGATGTACACGTCGGCAGGCGTGACTTGCGCCAGGTGGTTCGTAATCAGGTTGATGGTGGTGAGGCGCTGCTCGTAGATTTGGTCGTCGATCACTCCCGCGAGCGGGGTCATCGGCTGCAGTGGGCCAGCCACGCGGGGGAGGCCCTTAGTGAAGAGGATCGCCAAGTTCGCTCCGTCGGGAGAAAAACGAGGCGTCTGGGCATAACCTTTTAATTCCGCCCGCTTTGCCGGAGCACGACCGTCGATTGCAGCGGTCCAGACTTGAGCTATGGGAATGTCGCCCGGCAAGTCGGCGAGGAATGCGAGCTGTTTGCTGTCCGCTGACCATGTGACGTCGCGCAACGGAAGCTTGCCTTCCACGGAGATCGCTTGGAGAGAGCCAGAGCCGCCGCGTACGGGTGTCACCGTGAGCTGTCCATCAACGATGTAGGCAACCTGAGTTCCATCGGGAGAGACTGCAACCTGATCGATCTTTTTCGCGTGCGGCATGGAATCGAGCACGGCTGCGGCGCGAGAGGGCGCAGGATCCCGATTTTGTGCCAAAAGCGGTGCGCAGTGGAGTGAGGCTGCGAACGCGCAGAGCAGCGCGGCAAAATGAGTGTGAGACTTGGTCCGTGATTTCATGGCCGACGAGTATACCTGATATCCGTCGCGCTGCCCGTCAGATCAATCGTAGACTCGAACACGTCAGACGGCCCTGGGCTTTGCGGCGGACGAAGATTTGCGGGTGGAGCATGTGATGGCGACATCGTCCGCGTATAGGCTGCGACCGGGTGGCTTCTTCGATGCGAGCTTTCCATGTCATGCAGCAACCGGATTCGCCTTGAGATACTTCTCGATCTCGAGAATCTCATCGGGACTCAAACGGAATTCTGCCGCGCGCACGATCTGCTTTGCTTGCTCGGCAGAACGCATACCCACAATCGCTCCGGTGACGACTGGATCACGCAGCGCCCAGGCAATCGCGACCTCGCCCGGCGTGCGGCTGTGACGCTCACCGATCCCACGTAGCACTTCCACCACCCCAAGGTTGCGACTCAGCAGCGGTTCCTGAAAGCTGGCGGTTCTCGGGCGAAAGTCGTCTGGCGGCAGCGACGCAATGCGCTCGCGTGTCATTTTGCCGGTTAGCAGTCCCGACTTCATCGGGGAGTACACGATGACGCCGATGTTTCGCTCACGGCAAAACGGCAGAACGTCCTTTTCGATGTCGCGGGTCACGATGTTGTAGTTTGGCTGCAACGAGGTGATGGGCGCGATCCTCGCGACCTGCTTCATTTGCGCCACGTTGAAGTTCGATACGCCAATGTAACGAACCTTGCCTTCCTTTTGGAGTTGGGCCAGCGTCTGCCAACCTTCTTCCATCTCGGGCTCTGGATCGGGCCAGTGGATCTGGTAGAGATCGATCACATCCACCCTCAGCCGCCGCAAGCTTGCTTCCAGCTCCCGGCGCACGGAAGCAGCTTTCAGGCTGTGCCCGATCTCGGGCTGCCCATTCCACACCAGGCTGCACTTGGTAAAGACGTAAGGACGGTGTGCGCGTCCCGCGATCGCTTTGCCGACGACCTCCTCCGAGTGCCCCAGTCCGTACACGGCCGCAGTATCGATCCAGTTGACGCCCGCATCGAGCGCGGCGTGAATCGCTGCAATCGAGTCATCGTCCTCCTGCCGTCCCCAGGAGAAAGCCCAGTCGCCGCCTCCCATCGCCCATGCGCCAATACCGATGGGAGTGATCTTCAAGTCGGAGTTGCCTAGATGTCGAGTCTGCATAGGTTTTCTTGGATGATTCTAAACGGAGGAAGATGCTCTGAGATTGGCCGGGGAGAGGGAAAAAGCCGGGTCTTGCGATTCGGGTTCGGGCTTTGCGCGGGAGGCCCGAGGGGGCGAGGCACGTCAGGAGGCTCGATATCCGAATAACTTTTGGCACTCCAGTCTCAAAAAATTGTCGAAGACGGGAATGTGAAGGTTGCCCTTTTCAAGGACGAATTTGCATGAAATAAGACAGGCGCGCCATTTGAATTCATCGGTACCGTGCTTCTTGCCGTAGGCGGTGATATCTTCTTGAGAAACGCCAAATACCACCGCTCCTATTTTGGACCAGACGCAGGCACCCGCGCACATAGCACAAGGTTCGTGCGTGGAATACAACACGAAATCCGGTAGATACCGACCGTAGCCGGAGGAAACATATTTCAAGGTTTCAAGCTCCACATGCTTGATGGATGAACCCGAAGTTTTTACCCGGTTGCCGGCAGACGCGATAACCACTTCCCGTTTCCCAATAAGACGCGTGATGACCGCACCGATAGGATAGTCGCCCCGGTCGCGGGCGCGCTTTGCCTCCGCGATCGCAAGCTGCATAAACTTTTTCTTCGGTTTGTAGTTGGAAGGAATCATTTTTTCTACCCGAGTCCTAAGGTCCTAGGGCGCTTTCTTCGCGCGGACCTTTGCCCATCGTGTCCGCTGTGCCGCCGCGATCTTCCTACGGGCTGACGCCGACATAGTGCGCTTGGGTCTCTTCGCCCAGCGCGCTTTCTGCGCGAGGCTTATCCGCTTGCGAGCCGACGCCGATAAAGTACGCCTGTGGCTCAAAATCTCAACCTTCAACCAGCCAAGAGCCGAAAGAGCCGCATCATTCTGAGGAAGCGCACTTCGTTCGCGTGGCGGATAGAGTACCACCTCAAACCTCGTCACTACCGGAAATTCTGTTGAGCATCGTTACATTCGATGCCAGCAGGTTTAGAATCAAAGGACGCCGCGACCACAATCAACCCTCAACTCTCTACGTAGTAAACTAAGAGAAAAGGAGAATCTCAATGGCATACGTGAACGTCGGTAAAGAAAACTCCAGTGACATCGACCTCTATTACGAGGACCACGGCTCTGGTAAACCCGTCGTCCTAATTCACGGATATCCGCTGAGCGGTGCTTCCTGGGAGAAGCAGCTGCCAGTTCTTTTGGACGCAGGCCATCGCGTCATTACTTATGACCGCCGAGGGTTCGGCAAGTCTAGCCAGCCAACGACGGGCTACAACTACGACACCTTCGCCGAGGATCTGCACAAGCTCGTGACGCACCTCAAACTAAGTGATTTCGCTCTGGTGGGTTTCTCGATGGGTGGCGGCGAAGTGGCACGCTATCTGGGGAAATACGGATCGAAGGGGGTGAGCAAGACGGTAATCGTCTCGGGGGTTCCGCCGTTCCTGCTGAAAACGCCGGACAACCCGGAGGGCGTGGACGGGAGCGTCTTCGAGGGCATCCAGAAAGCCGTCGTCGCAGATCGTTACGCGTTCTTCGCCGAGTTTTTCAAGAATTTCTACAACACGGATCTTCTGCTGGGCAAGCGGGTCAGCGAACAGGCGGTGCAGGCCAGCTGGAATGTCGCAGCCGGAGCCTCGGCCACGGCCAGCCTCGCTTGCGTGCCGACGTGGCATGAGGACTTCCGCAACGACCTGGGCCGGATCGACGTGCCTACGCTGGTCATTCACGGCGATGCGGACCGGATTCTGCCCATCACTGCCTCGGGGCTGCGGACTGCCAAGCTGATCAAGGGAGCCCGCCTAACAGTGATAAAGGATGGACCGCACTGTATAACCTGGACCCACGCGGAGGAAGTGAACTCTGAACTGGTGAACTTCCTCGGGAAAGGTGCTGCCCAGCGATCAGTCTCAGCGCACCAGCATGATGCAGTTGCGTAACCAAACGGTTCGTGGAATGCTGCTTCACGGTGGGTGCCGTCTCCGGCGGTACCCACCCTTAGCGTTGTTAGACTAAGAAGACAGTCGAGAATTGACCCGCCACTGTGCGGCTGCCCGGCTGCGTCAAGAGGGCATTTGTTACACACGACGGACAAATCCCAGCCCGGCTTTTCTCCCGCCTGGCTTCACCCTTCAATTGTTGCACTGCGGAATTGACCTGAGGGCTCCTCGCCTAGGGCTGAAGGAACCGACCTCGATCCAGTCCACCACGCCGCCACAGATCAGTGTAGATGCGACGTCGCCGATCGCCAGACTGGTGGTAACTCCAAAACCACCGAGACCCGAAACGTGGAACAGCCCGTCGATTTCTGGATCCCATCCGATGACCGGGAGCCGATCGGGGGCGAAGGTCCGAAGGCACGCCCAGCTACGGCGCAAGCTGATGTCGGCCAGTCCGGGAGCATGCATCAAAAGCTTATCGACGAGAAGATCCTCGGCCTCGGGATCAAGCGCAGGCATTCCGGGTGGATGCTCGGTTTCATCGCAGGGACAGAGAAGCAGGCCATCTCCTTCGGGCCTCACGTAATATCCGACGTCCAGATCCCACACTAGCGGAGCATCACGGGGAAGGATTCCGTCGTCGTCGCCGCCGACGAACAGGTGTCGACGAAGGCGTTTCAGCGGGAGTGGAGCGGACAGCCGGCCAAGATACCCGGCCCAAGCGCCTGCGGCATCGACGACGATGCGAGCACCGACTTCGCCATGCGGCGTTCGGACGCCGCGCACGAGCGATCCGTCAAGGATCAGGGATTCACAGCCGCAGTCAGTGATGACCTGAAAGCCCGCGCTTCTGGCCTCTTCCAGCAGATCGGTCAGCAGCGCATGGATATCAACGACGCCATCGGTGGGGCAGAAGAGCGTGTAGTCAAACTCAAACCGGCTCAGAAACGGGAAACGTTGCCGCGCTTGGGCAGCAGGCAACAATTCGGAGGGTACGCACCATTCATGCAGTTGCGTACGCCATTCGGCGGCTCGGTCTGGCTCACCATGAATCAGGTACAGACCCCCGGTCTGGCAGAGGACTGGGCGTCCAGCAACCTCCTTCGCACGGAGCTTACGAACGCCTTTAATGGTGAGCTTGCGAAGAGTGGGATTCGTCTCCAGTTGTCGCGCCATTGCGGCGTTGCGGCCGGACGCGTGGCTTCCGGGCAGCAGCTCCCGTTCGAGAACCAAGCCGCTCGTCACGCCGGCTCGCGTCAGCGCTGCGGCAACTGAGGCGCCGGCGAAGCCGGCGCCAATCACGACGACGTCCACCTCAGATGGAATACGGCCACGCGGTGCCATACCCTCAGTATACGGGGGGACCCACCTGCCAGCCGCAGGCGGTGTGTGCGTGGCAGACGAGGACATCCTGCCGGGTCATGACAGGTTTTTCGCATCCCGGCCCAAATTCCCGGTTGAGCGGCCACCAACCCCGTCCGCCTATTGCCTTTGGCGTCGCCACTCTTCTAACGTTGCTCACTCGGGCCCAAGACCTGAGCCAGGACAAATTGCGCATGTTCCGATCCGATCGCGTGCAGCGACACCGCTTCTTGCAAGTAATTCTGTGCCGTGGTCCGGTCGCCCAGCTTCAGCGCTATCTCGCCAGCATGCGCGAAGATTTTGGAATCGCGGATTCCGACCGCCAAGGCGCTCTCGATCTGCTTGCGGGCTTCCGCGTCCTGACCGTTGACGTGCAGCGCCCAGGCGTAGGCATCGAGTGTGTACACGTCGTGACGCCACGCGTACTCCTGTTGCGCTACTTGCAGAGCTTTGGCGGGTTGGTGCGTGTGATCGGCGTAGTAGAAGACGAGTTCGCGGTCGGAATTATCCTTGCGGGCGGACTCCGCTAGTGATTTGGCTTCGAAGTCAGCAAATGTCTTCTTGGCTTCTGTGTCGCGGCCCGCTAACTGCAGGGCCTCGGCCAGATCATAGAGATTCTCGGAGTGCGGTACGTCCTGATAGCGTTGCTGCAAGAGTACTAGCGCTTCCGCGTAACGCTTCTGCGTGCTGCGAACCTGGGCTAGATTTCCCAGGGCAGAGGGATAGTGTGGAAAAGATGTCAATGCCTGTAGGAAGAGTTTTTCCGCCGCATCGGTGTTGCCGGAAGCCAACCGAAGATGGCCCATCTGCGTCAGGATCCCTGCACGTTCGCCGGTTTCGGTCGGGGGTGTCGATTGATAAGCCAACTCCATCAGTTCATAGGCACCCTCAGTATCCCCGAATAGCTCGCGTAAATGCGCTGCCCGAGTCAGAGCCGGCCGATTGCCGGGGCGAAGATTGAGCATCCACTGCGCCGAGTCCTCCGCATCCTTGTAGTTGCCGAGTTCGACGTTCGCGTCGGTCAACAAGCCGTAGACCATTACGTCATCAGGAACTCTCTTGTTCAGTGTCTTGGCGCCTTCCAGCGCGGCGGGATACTCATGTTCGCCCAGAAGGATCGAAACTTGTATTTTCTCGGTCTCGAAATTGTTCGGAGCTATTGCCAATGATTTCTTTACCGCGTCCTCGGCTTGGGCATAGAAGCTAACGTCGGAAGTCTCCTGTGCGCGACGAACCAGCGCCATCGCGAGAAGGTTGTACCCCGCATATTCCCTCGGCTTGTCACTGATTGCTTTGCGAGCTCCAACAATGCTTTGCTCCGCCGGTGAAAGATTGGTACTTACCGCATCGGTTATGCTTTGAGGAGCAGCGAAGGTGGAGACCATCATCATCACGCCCAGCACCGAAACAATTATTTTCATGGCATGCCTCATTTTCGAATTCGAAGGAAAAATCGTGGCCGCCGTTTTCAGGACGACGGCCACAGGGATTGGCTAATTCACAGGGCAGATACCGCCGGGTTGCCCGGTGCAGCCTGCCTGTCCGGGTCCAGTGTGGGCGCTGTTGCGCCCACTGTTGGCGGGCATAACGTAGGGGAACGAATTGTTGAAGCCTTCGGTTTTGGTGTTTACGCCATCGCCGAGAGCCAACCCGTACTTGGTGGAATCCACCAGAATGCCTTCGATGGCTCGCAGAGAGATGTCAAACACATCGTCTACCGGTCTACGTCCGTTGGGATAGCCAGCCGAGTCGCCGGCGATGAAGCCGAGCCGCAGTTGGCTGCCCACCGGGGTCGCGGGAATGCCCGTGTTGAGCCGCAGGAGATCGGCTACCGGTCCCGCATCTTTTGGCCCGCACCCAGGACAGATGGGAGGCTCATACTGCACCAGAAGCAGCAAGTCAGTACGCGGATTGGGTGGAACCGGAACACCCAAGGAGCTTAGGACGCCTGCCGCCACCGGATCCAGAACGAACTTCGCGAACTGTGAGTCGTGAATCGGGAGATCCATACTGAAGCGGTCCTTAAAGCCCGTGCCGATAATCGCTTCGTTAATCAACGAATTGCCTTCCCGGTTCACCTGTTGAAACGGACCTGAGTTCTTGTCCCGATCCGGGGAGCGTCGCACCGTCATTTGATGGCGCGACGTGCTGCCATAGGTTCCGATGACCGCTTGCTTGTCGGTGGCAGGATGGATTTTGCCGTCCACCGTCAGCATCGCGATCGGGACTTCCAGCACGATGGAATTGACGTTGTAGCCGCCCACGGCGTCGGGAGCGTAATTGTGGGTATTGTCAGCATCGATTGACGGCGACAGGATCGGACCGGTTCCCTTGCGGAAATTCACCGAGTCGAAGAAAGCTCCGAGATCGATAAAGAATGGGTCATCCGCGGTTCCCGCCCATACAGTGATTCCGTTGCCCAGGTTGTTAATCCCCTGGTTGAACAGCGCTTGGTAGTTTGGCATGGTCAACGGACCCACGTTCGACGGAACTGCGTAAAGTGTTTGTCCGCCGTTCAGGACGGTTGATTTGCCATTTTTGACCATGGTTACGGTGTAGGTCTGGATCAGGCTCAAGCCCTCGGAACCGGCGCCGCTCAGTGAGGTGATCGGCGGGATCCCGGCGATGCCGCCAACGAATCCGGTGAACAACTTGGGATCACGGATTTGAGTGTCGAACCGGAATTGGAAGACGACGTCTGGAATTCCGTCCTGGTCGTTGTCGACGAGCATCTCGTAGAGCACGCTGGGATCGAAAGGAAAATAGTTGGGCCCGTTGGCCGGCTCCAGGAGCGGGTCGACGTTCAAGATCATGGTGACGTTCTTGGGATTGTCATAGCTGACAAAGGCGTACCAGTCGGTGACATCCGCGGAGCGGTCCAATGCCGTGATGGGTGCTTCGCGATGGCTCGACGCGAGCAGGCTGGAAGGTGCCAGCATGAACAGCGCCATGGCGAGGGCCACGATTGATTTCAGCTTTTTCATCGAAATGCCTCTCTACAGAATTCGTCGACATCGCCGTGGATTTACCTGCTCGTGAGTAAAGTGTGTCGCAGTTCCTCCGGCTCGCCCACGTACTTAAATTACGTTGTACTGGTGGAAACGGATTTCGCGAATTGAAAAAATGTTTACGCCGCTGTCGTGGATATAACTCTTGCTTGGTTGTTTGTGGAGAAATGGGAAACGTTTCATCACATGGGCAGCATCGGGCAACGAAGGCGAATGACTGGAGATCATCATTTCGATCCCTACATTCATGCCAATTTATTGCGGGATCCAGTGCACCTGTGACGTGAATAGCCCGTCGACAAAACCGATGTGGTAAACAAGAAATATGCCGAAAGCCATGCTGGCAAAACCGGAAATCGCGGCCAAGTGCCGATTGATTTTGAAGAATTTCTTCCCTGTATAAACCAAAGGTATGGAGATTGCGGCGGTCATGAGCATCATTCCCATCATTGTGCCGAAGCCAAAAACCAGCAAGTACGCAGTGGACCAGAGAGGACTCTTGATGGTAGAGAGGACTAATAGGGCGACCGCAGCCGAACCGGCAAGCCCATGTACCAAGCCGACCACTAACGGTCGGATGGCCTGATAGAGACCGAGTTTCCCGATAGTTCTCTCAAGGAAGCGCTCAATGCGGCCCGACACCCTTCGGTTTGTGTTACCAGGGTCCTCGGAGATGCGATCTGCGGAAACGGCTGGTTGTGACATTGCGAGGGCCCTTTTCATCGGAGTAAGGCGCTCTGTAATCCAACCTATAACGCCGGTTAGATTCAATACGCCCAGCAGAATAAGCATCACCGCAACGCAAAACTCCATGGACAGGCCGAGGCGGGGCGGGATCACGACACCGAAGATAATAATTGCGGATCCGACCAGAAAAATAGTCAGGGTGTGTCCCAATCCCCAGAGCAACCCAATGGTCGCCGAGCTTCTGATGGATTTTTGGCGGCTTACAATGGTCGCCACTGCCACCACGTGGTCGGGATCTGTGGAATGACGCATTCCCAGAAATAATCCCAGCAGAATTACAGTCGCGAACGGAACCAGTTTGTCTTTAGAGAGAAAACCGTGGGATAGAAAACCATGGGAGAGAAGGCCTTGGCAGATCTGAGCGGATGCGACAGCCGATGCTGTTATTCCCACACCCAGCACCACCATGAATGCAGCTGACAAAAATGGAAGATAGCGAAGGGCAAGATTGCCAGGCCGCACACGGGAAGACATCACGCTTTTGGCATAGACCATGGTTAGGCCGACGATCACCAAGACCGCTGCCAGTCCAAAACTGAATGCGGTGATCAAAAACAACCCGAAACCTATCCGGTGAAGAGAGAAGGCACTAAGGAGCACGACCAGCGCCGCCGGACAAGGCACGATTCCTCCAGTGATGCCTAGCGTGCAAAGTTCACGTAAGGACAGCGTCCGCTCGACCGGTTTCGATTCGGCGGAGATTGCAGTTGGATTCGCTGGTTCCGTGGGCGTATCGCGGTTGGTCGCACTTTGCTGGAAGATGGAAAGAAACCAGTGCGAGTGCTGTTCTCCCGGGACATGGGAATGCTCTACGGTTTCTCCGGTCCAGTGTCTCAGGAAAATGAAAATGCCGAGGCCGGCAACGCTCAGACCGGAGATTGTTCCCAGCCATGGATAGAGCTGTTCGGGAACTATGTATCGTGACGCATAGAGGGTCACGGCGCCGAGCAGATATACGCCCGCAGTGTGTGCAGCGGTGACCACGATTCCCAGCAACACAGCATGTCTTGCTGTGCCGCGTGAACCGACAAGGTAGGCAGCAACGATGGTCTTGCCGTGTCCCGGTTCCAGCGCGTGAAGCGCTCCCAGACCGGCAGCGATCAGAGCGGCCGACAACAATACCCAGAAATTCAATTTACCCTGTGTCGAGATCAGCTCGGTAAAGCGACTGCGCGGCGTATTCTGCGCGCGGGCGAGTGGCAGCAGAGCAACAGTGGATGCTGCGATGCCGCTCGGGGAGGATTGCGGGTCGCTCAGGTCGCGCGAAGTAGTTGCAGTGGTAATTGCACCCGAGGTAATTACACCGGACGACTGGCGCTGTCTTTGACGGGAAGGCGGACGGGTGGGCAGAGGTGCGGATGCCTGATGCGCCGCGTCTGTTCCCCGAGGGGGCGTGCGGTTGGGAGAGGCTGCAATTATCTCCGCTGAAGCAGTCTTGTCCGGTTCAGAGAGCGAAGTTCTGAAGACGACCAGAGCTGATAGTTGCTGTGGAGGGCTGTTCAACACATCGCTGGAGTAATTGGTCAGCTCCTGGCTGCGATCGGTGCCGGGAGCGGAACTGCTCAGAATCGTAACTCCGTCGTCGAGAACCACGACCTCTTTCCAACCTGCTCGCCCCGGGAAGTTGCTATCAAAGTAGGAAAGTTTGTGAGTGCCCGCGGATACATCGAGTGTGCCCCGGAACACAAATCCGATTTTCATCGTAGACAGACCGCCGGCGCCGTCGGCAAATGCCACCTGGCGAGATATCGTATATAACCGGACAGATTGGCCATCGCTCTCCAACGAGATTCCTTCCTTCAAGAGTTGCTCCTGCCTGTTGAGATAGCGGGAGGCGCTGGGGTCATCAACCTTGGGAGTAATGTCGAACTGCCGAGCCTCCTGAAAAGTAGGAATTTCAGCCATATCGATCAGATACCGGATCTCAATCGACTGTTGGCCGATCTTGATCTTCGAGTAATGATTGACGCTGAAATTTCCCATGGGATGGGCAACGGAGGTCGCGGAGCTCAAAATCAGCACAAACAGAAACAACACGATTCGCGGCCGACGACGATTATCGTTATCGTTGCGCATTGCTTGACCTCAAATCCCGGTTATGCGATTGGGCGATCTCTTCCAAAGTTCGGCTCGCTACTTCAGCGTGAAAGACGTGGAAATGCGAGTTTGTTTTCAACGCACGACTCAGAAAGTCTTCTGCAGCAGAATCCTCGCCCAGGCGGTGGTAGATCATGCCGGCATGAAACAGGAGCAGCGAGTCATTGGTGTGCAAAGCGAGAGCTTTGTTGATCGCTTCGACCGCTTCCTGGAATCGGCCATTCCGGTAGAGGACCCACGCCAGCGTGTCCCATGTGTAAATGTCGTGCCGGACTTCAAGTTCTTTTCGCGCAAGCTCTAGGGCCTCCGGCATCTTGATCCCTCGATCTGCATAGAACAGGGCCAGTTCCCGATTGACCAGCACTTGATTTAACTTGCTGAGGTGTCCGATGTACTCGACCAGGTCATACTGCTGCTGAGCTTCGTTCACCCGTCCCGCTTTCTTGTAGACGTCGCCCAACTCAGCGACGTACACGGGAAACGGAATGACGGCAATCGAGCTTTGATAGAGCTCAATGGATTCTTCAAGTTTCCCCTGCGCGGCCCGAACCTTCGCCAGACCGGCCAGGGAGCGATAGTGATTGGGATCGGCGGTTATGCCCGACTGATACGACAAAGCGGCATTTCCCAAGTCGCCTGCTTGAAAATAGCGTTCGCCTAATTCGAAATAGAGCCATGCGAGATTTTCTCGGGGGACATTGGTTTGAAGCGCGGCCGCGATGGCACTCTTCATCAGCCGGATAGCTTCCGCGGAGTCTCCACGCAGGTAGCACAGATATGCGATGCGACTGTCGCTCATGTATGCGAGCGCCACGGGCGATAAGATCGCCCGCCCAAGAGATTGCACGATGTTGTAGGCCGTTGCTGCCTCGTCGTAATCGCCCATATCGGTGTAAGCGTCCCCTTCGATGGCGAATGCCGCCAGATTTCCGGAGCCTGTGCCGATCGCCTTTTGTGCATAAGTGAGGGCGTCAGAGAAGCGATGTTCGCCCATATACACCAATGCCATGTGAACCAGAGGATCTGCGGCTCGGAAGTCTTGCGGCGCCAGAGCGAGCGCCTTATTGAGCGTTTGCTCGGCCAGGTCGTAAAAAGCAATGTCGCCGGTCTCTCTGGCCTTCTGAAAAAAGGCGGATCCTAATTGGTCATATCCTGCGTAGTCGCCCGGCGCTTCCTTGACATGGTCTTGCAGTGTCTGAATCTGCTTGTCCGTCTCCGATGTAGGGTCGAGGCGTTTCAACTCGACGGATTCAAAAGGAGCAGTCTGAGACCATGCGCATGCGCCACAAAGGATCAGAAGAACTAGTAGCCACTTGGCCATTCCAGCCTCACTGGGTTGCAAATGGAGGATTGATCTTG
>OCZU010000823.1_pt1 | contig 20873 bp, 2 predicted proteins | sample 1539001 | NCBI WGS metagenome assembly OCZU01 (sample SAMEA3539306, study PRJEB22396) | soil metagenome | biome: tundra; feature: field; material: soil | place: USA | collected 2010-05 | depth 0.15 m | reverse complement strand
AAAATCCTGGGGAAGAAAGGAGGGGGGACGGGAAGGTGTCTCTTTGCCAGCAGTCGGACAGCAGCTATTGCCGGGTTCCGGTGCATGGTAGGGGCAGAATGGCGGGTTTGAGGCGTCCTGTAGGTACTGAAACTCCACGAGATGGGAAATAAACTTGCTTTGAACGGTTCCAAAAGAGGCGATCAGGTGTATACTATCGGCAACCTGGGTTCCAAAATGGAAATTCTGGTACAGAAGCTTGGGTTGCCAAAATCCGCGTAGCGGAGGCCCCAGCATCCCGCCCCGCTAATGCCTTCTGTGAACACAGTCCGGGGCCGGAGAAGCCCTATGACTTCGGAGAGCGGATCGACCATATTGCAAATAAAATGGGGACTGTCAATTGTAGATAGTCCGGCAGGGTCGGCGTATGATTGGATTCATGGACAATAACAAAGTTTTGCAACCATGTGTTTTCCGAACGGTCAACTGAGTCCTCGTGGTCGGCGAACTGCAACTTCCGGGTGCGGAATCCGCATTGCTCCCCAGTTCGTCGATTGGGATCAACTTGTTGGTGATACAGGATTCCTTAGAGGGCCTCAAATTCTCTTAGGAGATGTGAAACGTTCGAGCCGCAACTCTCACTCTATGTAAGAGTCAGGCGTTATCGTGCAGGATCTACCATGACTGAAAAGTCGCAATCGACGACCGCTGATGCCGCCAGCTCTGCCGCGTCGCCGTTCAACGCGCCGCAGATCAATCTGCCAAAAGGTGGCGGGGCGATCCGCGGCATCGACGAAAAATTCGCGGCGAATCCGGTCACGGGTGCTGGAGCCTTGACTGTTCCGATCGCGGCTAGCAAAGGGCGGTCGGGATTCGGTCCTCAGCTCAGTCTTTCCTACGATTCCAGTGGCGGCAACGGACCCTTCGGTTTCGGCTGGAACTTGTCCTTGCCCTCGATTACGCGGAGGACCGATAAAGGCCTGCCACGTTATGCGGATTGCGAAGAGTCGGACATTTTCATCTTGTCGGGATCGGAAGATTTGGTTCCGGTGCTCGTCCGCGACGAGGATGGGCGCTGGATTGAGGAACAGATTCCTCCGCGCGAAGGGTATGCAATTAAATCCTATCGTCCGCGCACAGAGGGGCTGTTTGCCCGCATAGAACGTTGGACGCGTCTCGACGATGGCACGTCCCACTGGCGCTCCATTTCCAAGGACAACATTCTGTCGGTCTATGGCTTCGACGCCAATTCGCAGATCGCCGATCCGCGCAACCCTAAGCATGTCTTCAGTTGGTTGCTCTGCCGGAGCTTCGACGACAAGGGCAACGCCATCGTCTATGACTATGCGGAAGAAAACGGCGAAGGCGTCGACTTCAATCTGGCCAATGAACGTCATCGCGAACGGTCCGCCAACCGGTATTTGCAGCGGATCCGCTACGGCAATCGAGTTCCGCTCCTGTTCGATCCGTTCAAGCCGGACCTGCGCAAGCCCCACGCCGGGCCGCACGATGTCGATGCCGCGCAATGGATGTTCAGCGTGGTCTTCGATTACGGTGAAGGCCGCTATGAGGAAGAAGAGCCGGACGGCGACGGACGGATCTTTGCGCGAGCGTCTTGCGATGCGCAGCGCCCCTGGGCCGTCCGCCGCGATGCTTTCTCCTCCTTCCGCTCCTGCTTCGAGGTGCGGACGTACCGCTTATGCCGGCGCGCACTGATGTTCCATCATTTCCCGGAGGAGCTCGGCAAGGAAAATTACCTGGTCCGCTCCACGTCGTTCCAATATCGCGAAAAGCCCATCGGCTCTTTTCTCGAACAGGTCAAACAATCCGGCCACACGCTTGCCGAAGACGGCCGTTATCTGACGCGCTCCCTGCCAACCCTGAATCTCTCATATACGTCGAGCCCCCTGGAGGATCCCGCCTGCGAAGGCTTCAGTATCCGGGACGTCGACGAAGAGAGTCTGCGCAATCTCCCTAGTGGAATCGATGGCGGCGGCTACCGCTTTCTGGATCTGGACGGAGTCGGCATCTCCGGCGTCTTGACCGAACAGGATCAGTCATGGTTTTATAAACCGAATCTGGGCGGAGGACGGTTTGGGGCGACCGAAGCTGTGAGAGTTCGGCCCGCGCTCGCGACCTTGAGCGACCCGTCTCATCACCTTATGGATTTGGCTGGCGACGGCGATCTGGATCTCGTCGATTTCTCTTCGTCATCGCCCGGCTTTTACGAGCGCAACGTCGAAGGCGGATGGGGCAATTTCCGCGCATTTCGCTCGCTTCCCGTTTTGGACTGGACCGATCCGAATCTACGCTTCGTCGACGTGACGGGCGACGGGATCGCGGACATTCTGATCACCGAGGACGACGCTTTCAAATGGCATCCGTCGTTGTTGCATGAAGGGTCGAATGAGGGCTTTGGTGCGGCGGTACGCGTGCATATTCCTCGCGAAGAAGAGGAGTCGGGTCCGCGGGCGATTTTCGCCGACGGCACGCAGTCGATTTATCTCGCCGATATGACCGGCGACGGACTGTCCGACATCGTACGCATCCGCAACGGCGAGGTCTGCTACTGGCCGAACCTCGGTTATGGACGCTTCGGCGCGAAGATCATAATGGACCGTTCTCCGTGGTTCGACACGGCCGATCTTTTCGACCAGCGCCGAATACGGCTGGCGGATACCGATGGCTCCGGCGCGTCCGACATTTTGTATTTGGGCCACAGCCGCGTCCAGGTGTTTCTCAACGAGGCGGGCAACGGCTGGAGCTCCGCGCGCCGCATCGATTCTTTCCCGCAGGCCGACAATCTCACAGCGGTCGACGTCATGGATTTTCTGGGCCGCGGCACGGCGTGTCTGGTATGGTCGTCGCCCCTGCCGGGCGATCAGTCACGACAGCTTCGCTATATCGACCTGATGTGCGGCCAGAAGCCCCACTTGCTCGAGCGCGTGGTGAATCATGCGGGCGCGGAGACCCGCATCGAATATGCGTCGTCGACGGAATTTTATCTGGCCGACCAAGCGGCGGGGACGCCGTGGGTCACCCGACTGCCTTTTCCAGTCCACGTCGTGAAGCGCGTTGAAGCCTACGATGAGGTCAGCCGCAGCGGCTTCGTCAGCCGCTACACGTATCACCACGGCTTTTATGACGGGCTCGAACGCGAGTTTCGTGGCTTCGGCCGCGTCGACCAGCTCGATACGGAAGACATCGCCAGCCCGATGGCCCCGGGGACGTTCCCCACTGGTGACAACATCGACAAGGCGTCGAGCGTACCTCCGGTGCTCACCAAAACATGGACTCATACGGGAGTGTTTCTCGCGAGCGGACAAGTTTCCCTTCATTTGGAGCACGAATATTTTCCCGACGATGTGCAGCTCAACGACACGATTCTGCCCACGGGCCTTACGCCGTATGAAGCGCGCGAGGCGGCCCGCTCTCTCAAAGGCTCGATGTTGCGCCAGGAAGTTTACGCGCTGGACGGCACGGCAAAGGCGCAAATCCCGTATACCGTGGCAGAAAGCAATTTCACCATCCGAAGCCTCCAACCGCTCGCGACGAACCGCTACGCTGGCTTCTTCACCCATCCGCGGGAGACCGTGACGTTTCATTACGAGCGCGATCCCGACGATCCCCGCATCGGCCACACGCTAACTCTCGCGGTTGACGACTATGGCAACGTGCTGAAGGCAGCGTCCATCGGATACGCGCGCCGCAAGCCGGCGCTGGAGGAACAAGGCCAGGTCCTGGCGACGCTTTCGGAAAACCAGTACACGAATGCAGTCCTCCAGCCCGACGCGTATCGCACGCCGATCCCATCCCAGGTAAGTACGTACGAGCTCACAGCGCCCGAGTTGGGCGCCGCGCAGCCTCTTAAATTCCAGGCCGTCGAGTTTCTCGCGGCATCTGCGACCGAGATCCCCTATGATGCCAAACCCCGCGAAGGACGGATTGAGAAGCGGCTCATTGAGCGGCAGCGCTCGCTATATCGGCGAAACGATCTGGAAGGATTATTGCCGCTGGGCCACGTCGAGTCGATGGCGTTGCCGGGAGAGAACTACAAGCTCGCGCTGACGGCCGGCTTGCTGGACGTCTTTCGCGACAAAGCCACGGCGGAAGAAGTTTCGTCGATTCTCCGCGGCGCGGAGTATCGCGACCTCGACGGAGACGGTCCCTTCTGGATTCCATCCGGCCAGGTCTTTTATTCGCCGGACGCGGATGATCCGAGGGCGCGGGAGCTTGGCTACGCGCGCGAGCATTTTTTTCTGCCGCACCGGTTCCGTGATCCGTTCGGCAATACAACCGTGGCCGCCTACGACGAGAAATACAATCTGTCGCTCGTCTATATGCGCGACGCGGCCAGCAACGAGACGTTCTCGGAGACCGATTACCGTGTGCTCCAGCCACGAAGAGTGACCGATCCGAACGGCAATCGTGCGGAGGCTCGTTTCGATGCACTGGGTATGCTGGCGGGCACGGCGCTGCTCGGCAAGGCGGCCGGGCCCGTCGAAGGCGATTCGTTCGATCAATTCGTCACGGACCTCACCCCCGCGCAAGTGAAGGAGTACTTCGACGCCGACGACCCTTACACGCTAGCCTCCGAGCATCTCGGCACAGCGACCTCGCGGATTCTGTACGACCTCACGCGGGTCCCGATTTGCGCCGCTTCCATTGCCCGCGAAACACACGTCAGCGACCTCACGCCAGACGAGCGGAGCACGGTGCAGCTGCGTTTCGTTTACTCCGACGGATTCGGACGCGAAGCGCAAACCAAAATTCAGGCGGAGCCAGGCCCGCTAAATCTCGACGATCCGGGCTCGCCGGTTGTCGATCCCCGCTGGGTTGGGAGCGGAGCGACGATCTATAACAACAAAGGCAAGCCGGTTCGCCAGTACGAGCCATTTTTCAGCCCCACTCCGCACTTCGGGATCGAGAAATGGGGCGTCAGCAACACGCTGTTCTACGATCCAGTGCTGCGCGTCGTTGCCACGCTGCATCCTAACAACACATACGAAAAAGTAGTCTTCGATCCGTGGAAGCAGAGCACCTTCGATGTGAACGACACAGTGACGTTCGATCCAGGAGAGGATCCGGATGTGGGCGAATACTTCAGCCGTCTGCCGGATTCGGATTATTTGCCCACTTGGTATCGGCAGCGAATCGACGGCGCCGAGGGACCGCACGAGCGCGCGGCTGCCATCAAGGCGTCGAAGGACGCGGATACTCCCACGGTTGCCCACTTCGACACCCTGGGCCGAGCGGTATTGAGCGTTGCCGACAATGGCGGCGGCCAGTATTTCCGCACCCTCAGCGTGCTCGATATCGTGGGCAATCAGCGCGTAATTGTCGACCCGCTCGACCGTGTGGCGATGCGCTACGACTACGACATGCTCAGCACGCGCATTCACCAGGCGAGCATGGAGGCGGGCGAGCGATGGATGCTCAACGATGCGGTGGGCAAACCGGTGCGCGCTTGGAACAGCCGCGGATTCGCTTTCCGCACCGAGTACGATCACTTGCGCCGCCCCGTGAAGTCGTTTGTGAGAGGCGAGGCGCTGCCTTGCGAGATTCTGTTCGAGCGAATGATTTATGGCGAGAGCCCGGAAACGGAACTCTCCGAAGCCCAGCGCAAGCAGGCCAATCTGCGTGGAAAAGCGTTTCGGCACTTCGACGGCGCGGGCGTTGTTGTCACCGATCTTTACGACTTCAAGGGTAATCCCCTGCACAGCGCGCGACGGTTCACGCGCGAGTATAAGCAAGCGCCGGACTGGTCGCATCCGCAGCTTTTCGAAAGCCGCAGGTTTTCAAGCGCAACGAAATACGACGCGCTCAATCGAGCGATCGCGGTCACGGCGCCGGATAAGAGCGTCTACCGGCCGAAATTCAACAACGCAAATCTGCTGGAGGCGGTCGACGTCAATCTGCGCGGGGTGGAACAGAAGGGGCAGCCTGTCTGGACTCCTTTCGTCACCTACATCAACTACAACGCGAAGGGCCAGCGGACCGTTTGCCGTTACGGGAACGGTCTGGAAACGACATATGAGTATGACGAGAAGACCTTCCGCCTGATTCATCTGAAGACCACGCGCACAACTGTCGAAAGCGGACTGTCGGCGAAAATCTTCAAGCATCCCGGCACGATTCAGGGTCTGCGTTACACCTACGATCCCGTCGGGAACATCATGCGTATTGACGATGGCGCGCTGAAGACGGTGTTCCATTCCAATCAACAGCTCGATGCGGCGTGCGAGTACACCTGCGACCCGATCTACCGGTTGATCGAAGCGACGGGCCGGGAGCATATCGGCCAATCCGCTTTCAACTTCTTCCCAGAGCATGGTGACGACCGCGATTATCCGTTCGAAGGCGCAGCCCAGTTAACCGACCTACAGGCCCTTCAGCGTTACACGGAATGCTATTCCTACGACCCCGCTGGCAATTTTCTGAGCATGTTCCATCGGGCGGCGAACCGCAACTGGACCCGCGAGTATCGGTACCGCGAATCGAGCCTGCTCGAGCCGGAAAAGAAAAGCAATCGCCTGACCGAGACGTCGCTCGATACGCGGCCCGGCGCACCGGTCGAGCGATATTCTTACGACGCCCAGGGCAACATGACCCGAATGCAGCACCTGCCGTCGATGGAGTGGAATTACAAGGACCAACTCAGCGCGACGTCGCGGCAGGTGGTGAAAGACGGCGCTCCGGAGACGACGTATTACGTCTACGATGCTAGCGGGCAACGGGCGCGCAAGGTGACGGAGAGCGAATGCGGCAAGCGAACGAGCGAACGGTTCTACGCGGGCGGCTTCGAGGTGTTTCGCGAGTTTGAAAACCGTGAAGTGGCCATGGAGCGCGAAACGCTGCACATCATGGACGACAAGCAGCGCATCGCCCTGGTGGAAACCAAGACCGTCGAGGATGGCGACGCGATTCACGCCCCAACTCCGGAGCAGCGCTATCAATTAGCGAATCATTTGGGCTCAGCCAGCGTTGAAGTGGATGAAGCAGGCGGGCTGATCACGTACGAAGAGTACAGCCCATACGGAGAGACGACGTACCAGGCGGGAACCAGCGCGGCCGAGGTTCGGAGGAAACGATATCGGTACACGTCGAAGGAGAGGGACCGGGAGAACGGATTCACATATCACGGAGCCAGATACTACACGCCGTGGCTGGGCAGATGGACGAGTTGCGACCCGAAAGGGCTGGTGGATGGTATCAATCTATATTCCTACACGAGAAGCAATCCAATTCGAATGATCGATCCAACCGGAACAGATGGTGTAGACGCCCAAAAGACTGACCAAACCCCCGCATTAAAAGTCGATTTCAAAACGGGGTCAGAGTACAAGGTCACTCCGAGTCCGACGGCAGGGAAGCCGAAGGAGACATATGTTGGAGTTATAGGGCACACCCTGCCGGAGGGCGCCGACCCCGCTAAACGCGATCAAAAAACCAAGAAAGAAAATCAATCTACTCTGGAAATCGATACCACCACCGGCGCTGAATACAAGGTGACGCCTCCCACCAAGCCTGGTGGGCCGCCGGACAAGACGTATGTCGGAGTTGTCGGAAGTACTTTGCCGGCCGGAGCAGCTCCCGCAAAAAAAGACGACGACAAACCGAGAGCTGGAATCGACTTCTCTCTCCAGTACAATCCAGCCGATGTTAATGTCGATAAGACGGGGCAGACAAAAAATTCGCCATCGGTTGAGTTTCAGGCTGTCCCGATTTATAGGAATGCTGCTGTAAAAACCTGGGATAAAGGGCTTCGACTCGGCCTGAGCGAAGTGAGCGTCCTAAAGGAGCCCGCCTTGGTCTTTGATTTTAAGACAGGGGCAAGCCCAACGGCCGGCTTCCAGGTCACGGCGGTCAATTTGGCTTGGAAGAAAGATAAAAACGGCGAAAAAGTAGATTTCATTGAGCTCGGCTTACCCATCCAGCCTATAATCGCCGATTCTGGCGGCAGTCTCAAATGGCAAGCCGCGGCGGAGCTTGATGTTCACCTGGATCCACTTGCTGAGACAACTCCAAAACTTACAGGGTTTGCGACTGCCAATGTTGGAGGAACTTATACGCCAGCCGATCCGGACGGTCAGCGGAGATTTGTGAATGCCGCAGGCGTCGGGTTCGGCGTCAAGGCATCGTTTTAATCGGCAAATGTTACTTATCCAGCAGAAAAGAAGGAGAACTGCAATGCCTGACAACTTTCTCGTAATCCGGATTCACCCGGACTCCCCGGTCGACGGGGCGACCTTTAGCACTTACCTGGAGGATCTCCAGATCCAGGTTTATCTGGCAGGCACGTTCCCTGGTACGCTTGCTCACCCTCCGACCCTTCTCGGCCAGACGCAGGTAAATGCAGCCACTCTGAACCTCGTCGAAGTTCCCTGGACACCGGGCACCTATGTCGCTTCGGTTTCCAAGCGGGTCACTTCGCCGACGTCTGGCTCAGGCACCGATTTCGGCAAGGTCCTCACCGTCAAGGGTGGGACTGGCATCGCCTTCGGATCGGTGGCAACATGCCCGGCCGACTCGAAGATGTTCAACAACAATACGTCCGTCACGAACATTCCGGACTCGTCCAATCCGACCGCTCCAGTCGCGTTGACACTCAGTCAGAGTATCCACGACTTTGCGGGACAGGACACGCTGGTCACCCTCTTCTTCGCGTACGGGCCGGGAAGCGCGGATAGCAATTCCCCGTCCATCACTCCGACCTGGACTGGAACCGACCCCTCCTTCAGCTTCGACTTGAAGGTGAAGGGCAAGGTCACCAATTCTCCGACCGTAAAATTCGACCATTCGGACGGAATCGCGGTTGGCATGACCATGACGTCCGGATCCGGGGTGCCTGCCGGCACAAAGGTAATTGGCGTTCCTGACGGCACATCGATCACGCTCAGCAACGAGGTCAACCTCGCCAACAACGCGACGGTCACGTTCCAGGCGAGCCTTAACTCGGGAATCATGCAGCACGTCGAGCCATTAGGAGTCGGTACGATCTTCGGAGAAGTGTACGTGCCCATCCCGGCATCGGTGGCCACAGCCATCATCCCGATGACGGTTTCGATCCCTGCTCCGCCCGCCAACAGTTTCCTGGACGTCACCGTGGTTGCGACTCGCGGCGGGGTCTCGATTCCGATCAACAACGATTTTTACGACGTGATTGTGAGCCCTGGCGTCGCTCCGACGCCGGATCAATACCAGGCGCAGCCGCAGGAAAACACGAGCCTGTATCTGACGCTGCCTCCTCCTCCGAATTCGAACACAGTCGATCTCACCATCCCGACGGACGGGACCGCGCCTGCGTTCGGGGACGGGACAACCTTTGGATTGCTGTGGGCGATGAATAAGGCGCTTTCGAACGATACAAACTTTCCCGCCGGAACCACTCTCGATAACCTTTCCGGGGACGATTGCACCCGAATGGCGTACGACATCGTCTGGAGCCAGCAGGGTAATGTTCTGCCACCGCCTCCCGATGCACTCGAATCGCTGTACACGAATCCGCCCAACCCCGGAGGCAGCGGCGGGGACGGAAGCACCAACAATCTCGAGCAAGACCGTCAAAAATTCGAAGGTACGGTCAGCAGTTTTTATGCAACCCGCAACGCCACGGCGGAGCGGCTAACGAAGTTCGTAGCCGCGGCCTCGGCGGCGTTGTTCTGCGAAAAAAGCAGCCTAAACTCTTCGTCCGCCCTGCTCGAATTTCCCGTGGACCCGGCGTCCAGCTTTGCCGACTCCGTCGAAAGCGAGCTGCTTTTGCGCGGCCTTGGGACCAACGGAACCAGTGGGCTCAGCTTTGGCGTTCCGGCAGCATTCTTCTACGCGCTTGGCGCAAGCCTGGATAAATCGTCGACATCGCTGCAGCGCTTCCAGTTGGCGACCGGCGATTCGATTGATCGCGTGTTCCAGGTGTTCAGTGCGGCCGTCCAATCCAATTCCATCGCCGATACGGAAAGCTTCTCAACGAACGGCGTCACGTTGGGCGCCATCAGTTCCTTCCAAGCCGCGCGCCGGCTGGCTGCGCTCGGCGTCTCGGCCGCGTCGACCAGCGCTTCGGCGCCCGTGTTGGCGGGAACACCGCTTGCCAAGCTCGTCGCCGCTTGGCTCGCGCAAACGGATCCAACGCCAGTCCCAGCCCCGAATCCGCCCCTTACTTATGACAACACGGATTTCAACATCTGGTCGCAGATCTTGGCTCCGCCGCCGGCTGATCCGGCCGGTTATCTCTTCCTCGATCTCGATACGCTGACGCAGGGCTACCTGATTCCTCCGTTCACTGCGAGCCCTAGCCAGGCCACCACCGCGGGTTTGAAGACTCTGACCATTGTTGGGACCGCCATCGGAATCGGCGTCGGAATGCCGGTCAGCGGAAAGAATATCGCGCCGGATACAAGTGTGGCGAAGGTCGAAACGGTTACCACCGTCACGCTGAGCAAGGCGCTCACTGGGAGCGGCGTCACCACGGCGACCCCGATTACATTCAACTCCGGAAATTCGCCCATCACTGCGACGCCGAATGTGGATATTGCCGCGGGATCGACACTGACGTTTTCCGGGGCATCCTCGACGGAGGGAATTGCCGGCGGAATGACGGTGAGCGGCACGAATATCCCCAGCGGCACAACTGTAGCGACCAGCGTAACAACGACGACCGTCACCTTGAGCGCGGCCGTTTCCGGCAACGTGCAGACGACCGACGTTCTGACGTTCAACTACACGACGCCGCCCGTCACGGTGAAGACGTCCGCCGATTGTCCAAGCGGCAAGATTCTGCCCTTCGCCTCTACCGCCGGAATCCAGCCCAACATGTCCGTCTCTGGGCCGAACATTCCGGCCGGCACGATCGTTCAAAGCCTCAATGGGACGTCTGTCACGCTCAACGGCTCCGTCTCGGGCGATGTTCCGGCTGGTTCTGAGATTACATTCCTGGCAGTGGCCACGGATTTGTCGGATTTGATCACCGTCACCGCGGCCACCACAGTCGACGCTCCAACTGGAAGCGTGTTAACCTTCGCTTCCACAAATGGAATCCTCGCGGGAATGTCGGTCTTCGGAACCGGCGTCGCGCCTGCCACTACGGTAGAAAGCGTGTCCGCGACAACAGTGACACTCAGTAACCCGGTTGCGCCCGACGTTCCAAAAAACACCGTGGTATCGTTTGTGCCGCTGGCCAGTTCTTTAGCGGATCAGATCGCGGCGTGGCTGCCGACCACCACAACGTCTCCCACGGCGAATCCAACCGTGGAGACGTTGAAACAAGTTACCGCCTCGCAGTGGACGAGCTTTTTCACGTACACGGGAAATTCAAGCTGGCTGCCGCCGTTCACGCAGCCGGTCGCGCCTGGAGCCTCGCCCGGGCAGGTGACTCACAAAGCCGGCTATATCGCTATGCGCATTCGTGCGTTCATCCGGGCGGTACAGCAATTCTTCACGGTCTCCTCGGTTGCCACCGCCGCGCAGTTGCCCGCCATCGGTGCGCCTCCGCTGTTCGATTTGCCCGTGCCCTCGAACGACCCAATTCTTGAAGCGGCCGGATACTTATCCACCATTACGGGTTCAATCTTCTCGTTCAGTTCCGCCATCTCGCCCGCGAATCTGGCCACGGCGGTGCAAGACGTCTTCCCTAACGATCGGGCCGCGCAGACGTGGCTCACGCAGGCAATGATCGCGATCAACGAGCTATTCGAAATCGCGAGCGTCGTTCCAGCGGCCGGAGTCACTTTGCCAAATCCGGTGAGCCTGCCCTTCTCGGTCGCCGAAGCTCTCTATGCGCGCGGATTTCGCAGCGCAAGCGATATCAGCCGTATCTCCGGCCCCGACTTTCAGCAGGCCCTGACGGGCACGATCGCTTACGATTACGCCGCATCTCTGCAGGCGAAAGCGCAGGCCTTGGCTCCCATGGCCGCGCCAGGGGGACCGGGGGGCGAAGGTACATTCGTGCCCATCAATCCCGATGGCACACTGATGAATTGCGTCCCCCCGCCGTGTCTTTCGCCGACTGGTCCTGTTGCTTATCTCCAGGAGATGCTGACGCTCTCGCAGGCCTCGACATGCGAGAATCCGTTCGCGGCTCCGGCGAAGGGCGAGTCGACTTTGGGCGACGCTGTTTCATCCCGCCGCGGACCCATCGGAAATCTGCTGGCGAGCTGCGCGAATCTCGAAACGCCGGTGCCGGCGATCGATATCGTCAACGAGTGTTTGGAATATCTAGGCACGGCACCTAAAGCAATCGCCGGAACCGTTTACGATACGTCGGAGGATGTGTTAGCCGGATACGCGCTTTGCGACGACGATTGCAAGAAGAAAGCTCACGATTGCCATGATCCGGCGACGATCTACGAGGCGTTGCCCGAATACTCGACTCCGGCCACGCCCATCGCTCAGAATCAAGCCGTCGAGCCGCTGGTCTACAACAATCTGAAAGCCGACTGTTCCTCGTGCGAGCTGCCTTATTCGCAGGCGCTTGACGTGTCGCGGACCTATCTCCAGCATTTCGGAACATGCAGATTTGAAGAGATGCGGACCTTCCGCAAATGCATTACCGAGTTCGCTTTGGATCCGGCGAATCCACCGGCGGGTTTCCAGTCGTTTCTCTCGCGCTTTCCGGCGCGGATCGATACGGCGATCGAATATCTGGGAATTACTCCGGAAGAGTACGCGATGCTTTTCGGAGGAACCGTGCCGCAAGCGTGCGGGCAGCAGACGGGTGATACGCGTCCCCAGTCAACGGGGCAAGGGGTGTTGCAATCCTTCGGATTCTCGCCGATCCAAGCGAGAGAATTCTCCGACAACGGTGTGATCCCGCTGCCTCTGTTCTTGAGCGCCACCTGCCTCAGCTATTGCGAGTTCGCGGAATTATCGAAATCCGGCGTGACGATCAGCCTAACGGGCACGCAAGGAGACGGAAATGATCGTAACCAAAAGCTCCCCAGCGTTCCCGAGTGCGAGCCATGTTGTTTGGGCGACTATCAAGTCCAAATCGCGGGCGACGGGCGCCAGGCGGCTCTATCACAGCTGGTGGTGTTCATCCGCCTGTGGAGAAAACTCAAATGCCTGTGCGGTGCGGGATACACGTTCGCACAGCTGTATGACATTTGCACGGTATTGAAGCTGTTCAACGGTTCGACGGTCAATCCCGAATTCATCCGGCAGCTCGCCGCGTTCCAAATGTTGCGGGACCAGTTCCATCTTCCGATGTCCGATGCGAATGACCATGCGCCGAGTTCGGCCAGCGCCGACCGCACACACCTGCTGGCTCTCTGGGTCGGCAGCAGCGCGAAAAAATGGGATTGGGCCAAACACCATTTGCTCGAAGGGGTGGAGGCGCATGCCCGGCGAAGCTATGGCTGCCCGCGCGAACGCGGGGAACAGATTGCGTACATGGGCGATCATCTGGACGCGCTGTCGCGCCTGGCCGGTTTCAACCCGCCGACGTCCACGAATCCATCGACCGATGTTTGGAACAGCAATCCCGGCTGTACGCTGCGCTTCGCCGAAGTGCTGGCCAAAATGTGCGCGTCCGAATTCTCGATCGGGGAGTTGTTGTACTTGTTCAACGCGGAGCTGCCGCAACAGTGCAAAGATCCATTCCCGCCGCAGGATGCGGACGATGTGCTCTCCTATCCGCTGGACGTGCCGGAAGACGGCGGGCACGATTCGCTTTGGAAATTGCGTGAAGAACTGCTGCGGGTTGAAGTGTGCGACGACGATTGGCGCGACCTATCGTGGTCTAAGATTGCAGCCGAATTCCGCCAACATTTCGGCTACGCGCCTCCGGCGGGGCAGGATCCTCTGCTCTCTCTAGGTCAGCATTTCTTCCCTTGCGCTTTGGAGGAATCCGGATTCTCGGTAAGCGGCAAGCAGCGGCAGTATCGCACGGCGCTGGCTTCGACCACGGCGTGGAACTCGCCAGTCGGCAGTCCTTTTCAATACGACGCGAGTTCGTCGGAGTTGTGGATCCAACTGCCGCAGGGCGATGAAGCCGTGGCGGCGAAGCTCGGCCAGTTGCCGCAGTTGAACGCCACAGAACAAGCTGCCGTGCAGGATCTGTACTTCGCGCCGCGGCTCGACCTCTCGTTGGTCGCATTTCTGTTCCCGGATTGGCAGAGCGCCGAGATCCATCTGATTCAAGAGTGCACTGAGCACGAGCGCTGGGACTGGTTCCGGCGTCACTTCGCACTCGCCAATGCCCGCCGCAAGGTGATCGCTGAACACCTGGCGAAACACGTGGCGCGCCGGACCGGTTGCCGCGCAGAAGATCTGCACTCCGTTGCAGGACTCGCGATCAGCCGCCTTTTCTCGGACGAAAACACGGGGGGCCCGTGGGATTCCGACAACGGCGCGCCCCCGAATGTGATGTGGACGCCCCCGCCAGTCGGCGGCGCGATTCCGGCGTTGATCGGGTTGGTTGGCACCGGCCTGCTCGGCGAATACCAAACGCCCAACGCGGCCACGGCGGCCGCTGGCACCTCCGCGCCGTTGCTCTGGCGCGACGTGCGCGGTCCGATGGAAGCGTTCGGTCATGAACGCGACGCCACCAACAGCCCGGTTCCCACGGTGCTGCCTCCTCTCGCGCTGTCGAATACGACGAATCCGCTGGTCGGCGTGACCAATGGCTATGCCCTGAAGACCAACGACGGGCCCCGCCTGGGCGGGGCAGGAGGGGTTCTCGCAAAGTGGTCCGGTGTGCTGCTTGTCGAGCGTGAGGGTGAATACCGGTTCCACGCCGGCGCGTCCACACCCGAGGGAGAACGGCCGGATTTCGAACTCGCCGAAAAATCCCAGTGGCGTGTGACACTGCAGCGGGGCTCGAAGATCTTCGCGGTCCTCAATCACGAGTGGCCGGGCAACACGGAACCCGAAATACACGAGCCCCGGCTGCGGCGCGGCGCTTATGGGATCGTCGTCGAATATAGCCAGCCCGCTCCCGATTTTTCATCCGGGCATCCGCACAAGAAGCGCACCGGGTTTCAGGTCAAGTACACCGGACCCGACACCGAGGATTGCCTTGTGGAACTCCCGGTTCACCGCCTTTATCGCGACTATCAGGACCAGACCCTGGATCAAGGAGTCACATTCCTGCCCGGCAGCAAGAATGCGCAGGCGTTTCTGAAAGCTTTCTATACCAGCACTCTTCGCGATATGCGGCGGACCTATCAGCGCGCCTTCAAAGCGGTGCTGTTCGCGGGGAAACTCGATTTATCGGCCCGCAGGGAAGAGGGCGACCAGTCAGAGCTCGGTTCCATGCTCGCGAACCCGGCGAATTTCGCCGGATACGCGTACTACCGCACCAGCCCCACCGCGTTCACCCAGCATCTGGTGAACTTCGACTTCAATTTCCTGCCGATCAAGGATAACTATCATCCTCCGGCTGCCGACGGGCGGTCGGCGCCCTCGCTTCAGCAGACGCAGGCGATGTTCGATTGGTGGGAACGGCTCTTCGACTACACCGTCGTGCGCAAACAGGCGCATCGCCGGTGCAAGGGTCCGCTGTGGCGGATTTTCGAAGAAGCGCAGGTCAATCCTCCGGGCGATCCGGCGCAGCTTCTCAGGCACATCGGCGCCGAGCACAAGTATTGGGATCTCGACTTGCGCTATTACCAGGACCAGACGACCGCCATCTATACGGTGAAGGACGCAGATCTTCAGGACGACCGCTGGCTGGTGCGTGTATGGCATGCCGACCGCTGGGTCCGCTGCCTGATGGATCGCTTCCACTCGAAAGACATTTCGAAGGCGCGGCCGGATCTCTGGGCTTCCGACGATCCCAGCGCGCCGATGCCCGCTTCCGGAGTCGCGCAAACCGGAAACGCGAATCTGCTGGCGTTTCTCAACGACGCGTGTTTCGACGAGCATCCGCGCCGCTATGCCGACGTCAGACGCTTGAACGACGGGCTTCGCGAGCGCGGCCGCAAGGCTCTGGTTTCCTATCTGTGCAACTCGAATCGTGTACCAATGCCGTGGTCCACCGCGACGTTCGCGACCAAGGCCGCCGACCTGAGCCATCTTCTACTGCTCGACGTCGAAACCGGCGTTTGCGAAAGGGCGAGCCGCATTGAAGAGGCCATTACGGCGGTGCAGACATTCGTCCGCCGCAGTCGTCTGGGTCTCGAACCGAACTGGAAAGTCGGCCACCAATTTGCGCGATCGTGGGATAGCCGATTCGAAACCTATCGCACCTGGGAGCGCTGCAAGCTTCGCGAACTGTATCGCGAGAACTATATTGAGTGGACTGAACGCGCCAAGGCGCGACGCATTGAGGCGTTCCGATTCCTCGAAGCGGAGTTGCGGTGTTCCACGCTCACGCTAGCGGCGCCCGGTGGACTGGATTGGTGGGAGGACGATGTCAAACCGCTTGAGCACGCGCCAACGCTGCTCGAAAAGAAGGTTCCATCGGAGCTTGAGGCGCTTGCCGCGCCCCCGCAATCGGCAACGCGGGAGGGTCTCGCGACGATCGGTAGCCCGGAATACGCCGCGCGGCCAACATGGCTCGCGCCGGTGCCGCAGGCGACTGGATCGGGTGGGGGCGGCGGAGGATTGACGGGAGGAGGCGCCGCCGGAGCTGGCGCTAGCGGAGCTGGCGCCGCTGGAGCAGGCGCGGGGAACACGCCCGCGCCAAATGCGATGCCGGCGCTCGCAAAGGCGGCAGCATCGGGCAGTACTCTCCCGGCATCTCTGCCGCTGTGGATGGAATCGGCGATGAAGCTCGGGAAGCGCTTTCTGCGAATCGCGGCGGCGGGTGTGCCGCAGGCCTCGCTCGGATTCAAGCCGCATCACGAACCAGCGCACGCGGGCTGCTGCCGTGAGTGCGGCTGCGATCATCCGGTGCTGGTGGACGAATACTATTTTTGGCTGGTGGATACGCAGTATTACAACTACACCGACCAGACGGACGCGCAGAGTAATCCGGATATCAGCTTCGAGGGGAGCTATCAATTCGGATTTCAAGATTCTTACTACGATCTGTTCCAGCAGCAATCGGCGGAATGGCATGAGGAGGAACAGGTACCATCACTGCTCGCGAAATGGCAACCGAATCCGGCTGTCCGCCTGGCCTGGTGCCGGGTCCACAACGGACAATTCGCGCAGCCCCGCAAGTCGGACGATTACGTGGCGATCTCGGAGCCGGCGGATCTCGTGTTCCTGGGCCGCGGCGGAGACTCGCTCTACTTCAAGGTCACCGGAGGCGCGCCGCCGCCAGTCGGCTATTCTGCGGATCCCTCTCCCGCGGGCTTCCGCTACGATCTGGCGTCAGACGAATCGGTCGGGACTCCGCAAGCCATCAAGCCTCCGGCCCTACCGGTTCCTTCTCCTTTTCCAGGCGGATTGCTCTCCTATCCGTTCTTCGCCTATCACGACCCCGGAGCGCGGCTGTTCCCTGCTTCGTGGTTTTCGCCCTCGATGGTTGTCGCCGAGGCGCTGCGGACACACTGCGGCTTCGAGGTGGCGCTCAAATGGTACCGGCGCGCCTTCGATCCTCTGAACTCCGATTGCACCTGGATGGTCTGCGACACCGATACCGGCGGAGGCAACACGGGCACCACCGGACAAACCACGGGTACGACGGGAGCGCAACCCGGAGGAACGGTTACCGGCGTGGTGGTCGGCGTTGAGGGATCGACCGAGGTTCCGCCGCTCGGGGCCGCGCCGGCGCCGGCAGGTGCGGCGGTTCGGTCCGCGGCGGCGACAGATGCGAATGCGCCGGCCGCCGTCGCCCCGCCTCCGGGCCGCGGAGGCAATTCGAACAGTACGTGCTGCGACAGCTCTCAAGTCACGGATGAGGTGGCACGCGATCGCGCTGTGGTTCTACATTACTGCCAGACGCTAATGGATTGGGGCGACGCGCTGATGCGCCGCCGCCTCTCCCCTGAAGCGTTTCAACAGGCGAGGCTCATTTACGATACGGTGGCGAGGATCACGGGCTGCACCCCGCAGACGATCCAGCTGCCGGAGCCCGCGTCGCCGACTTCGGTTACGGCCTTTGTTCCGGCCAATCCGCCGCTGAACCCCCGGCTGATGGATCTCTACAGCCTGATCGGCGACCGCCTGGGCCTGATCCACACTTGTTACGACGCGCGGCGTCTGCGCAATGGACGGCCCGATTGCGAAATGCCCTATTGGGGCAACGATCCGCTTCGCTACGGCTGGCGCATGATTCCCGAAACCTGCGCCGACGAGACCGAATGGTGCCATCGCAGCAGCCCGTATCGTTTCACGTTCCAGATCCAGAAGGCGCTCGAGATCGCCGGACGCGTCCGTGAGCTCGGTTCAGAGCTGCTGGCAGCGTACGAAAAAGGTGACGCCGAAGCGCTGGCCTCGATTCGCGCCGCGCAGGAGCGGGACATGCTGACGCTGGGCATCAGCGTTCGCCAGGATCAGTGGCGCGACGCGGACTGGCAGGTGCAGGCCCTCCAGCAGACCAAGGAAGTCAATCAGACCAGCCTCCTGTACTACGCGACGCTTTTGGGAAACGGCCTGATCAACAACGAGATTCAGAATCTGAATCTCGCCAGCAGCGCGATGCAGACACGAACCGGAGCCAACATCTCCGCGGCGATCGGCGAAGTGTTCCACGTTGTCCCGGACGGCTTTGTGGGAGCGCTCTCGACGTTCATTCAGATTCCATCGGGCACCAAACTGGCGGGGTTGTTCGACACCATCTCCAAAATCATGCAGACCGTCGCCGACATCCAGAGCTCGACCGCGTCCATCGATCTGACGCAGGCCGGCTGGACGCGCCGCTCGGTCGAATGGTTTCACCATACCCAGACGCTGCCGATTGAGATTCATCAGATCGAGCTTCAGATCCTCGGCGCGCAACGGCGGCGGGATCAGGCGCTACAGGAGCTGAACAATCAACAACGGCAGATCGAGAACGCAACTGAGGTTCTGGACTTCCTGCGCGACAAATTCACCGCGACGGATCTCTATCTGTTCCTTCAAAGAGAAACCTCGGCGCTTTACCGCAAGATGTACGAGATGGCGCATCGCGCGGCTGACGAGGCACAGCGCGCGTTCAACTTCGAGCGGGGCCACACCACCCGGCGCTTTATCCCCGAAGAGATGTGGGACAACCTTAAGGAGGGTCTCATGGCCGGCGAACGCTTGGACTTCGCCCTCCGCCACATGGAGAAGGCGTATCTGGACGAAAACGTCCGGGAGTACGAACTCACCAAACACTTCTCTCTTCGGTATCACTTCCCGATGGAGTTCCTGCGGATTAAGGAAACGGGCCGTTGCGAGATCACGCTTCCGGAATGGATGTTTGATCTGGATTATCCAGGCCACTACATGCGCCGGATCAAGAATGTGACGCTGACCATTCCATGCGTCACCGGTCCCTACAACGGCGTGCACTGCCGCATGACCCTGCTTAGCAGCGTCACGCGCATCGATCCGCGGCTGGAACTTCCGGCGATGCGCTGCTGTTGCGAGTGCGGATCCGGACACGATTACGACGAGTGTCCCCACGATCCTCGCATCGTCCGTTCATATGCGGCCAGAGAAGCAGTTGCGACGTCGAGCGGACAGAACGACTCTGGCATGTTCGAACTCAACTTCCGCGACGAGCGGTATCTGCCATTCGAGTATCAAGGCGCGGTGAGCCGCTGGAGGATCGAATTGCCGCCCGAGAACAATTACTTCGACATGGATACTTTGAGCGACGTGATCGTCAATCTGAACTACACTGCTCGCGAAGGCGGCGGCATGCTGCGCCGCGCGGCCATGGAAGCGGCGCGGAAACACCTCCCGGGCGAGGGCTGGTGCTTCTTCGACGTGCGTCATGAATTTCCGGACGCTTGGCAAATGCTGCGGAACTCCCGCCGCGAGAAAGGGCGCGACGCGAAGCTCGGCCTACGGATGGAGAGGAAGATGTTCCCGTTCGTGCCGGGCTCGGACGAAATCTCGATCACGAGAGTCGCCGTGATGTTCCACGCGCGCGGGTGCGAATGCGATTGTCCCAAGACCGGCGATTGTCCGTGCCAGTGCGAGCGAGAGCCCGATTGCCGGGTGCTTGAATTCACTTGCGGCGATAGTCCTAGAAAACACGATCCAACACGAGTCCCCTGTGTGCGAAGCGAGGAGTGGGCCGATCTCTATTATGGGCTGTTCGAAGCCGAGATCGGTCCGATCGGAAAACGCGGAGCTCGTCCGGAGATCGAGTTCCGATTCCCGCACGATATGGGCGAGTTGGAGACGGTCTACCTGCTATGCCAATACAGACGCGAGACGGACCGCGACGCCTGCGAGATGGCGCGAAGGGAGACGCATCGATCTCCCCGATGATGAGAATGCTGCAGCGGGCCAAACCGAAGGCAAACTCGTCTTTGCCGGTCTCGAGGGCGATGGCCGTTGCCACAGGATGATAGCAACGATCATTACGATTCTTAAGTGGGACGGTCCAGCCACCTATAAAACACGACTCAATCACCGAAACGCGAGCCAATCAACACCGGCGTCCGAATGCAAAGGAATTGGGTTTCCAATTATATGCAGCTCCCGGTTGGAGTCCAATATTCATCACTCTTCCGTTCGTTGACAGTCAAGTCGTTGGACGGAAAAGGACATTGCTCAATGCTTTCCGCAAGTTCGCGTCCATCCTGAGCCACCGCAAATATGAAGGAGGCTACTGAGAGTAGGATAGCTCGACAACGCGTGAAAGGGGTGCGACAAAATGCGACGATTTTAGGGACCTCTCACGGGCCCCGGCCGCGCCGCCCGCCAGCGGTCCAAAGCCAATAAAGACGGCCCTGCGGTGCGGTGCGCCCCCGGTCCGCTGTCCCTAAAAGGTGCCGCGCGCGCGGGACACCAGCGCCATACCTATCCACTTCGCTCAGGTCAAAAACCGGCATGGCCGGCGCCCGCGGAGGCCGCAGTCCGGAAACAGTCCC